>OLIJ01000157.1_pt1 | contig 34250 bp, 27 predicted proteins | sample 1609731 | NCBI WGS metagenome assembly OLIJ01 (sample SAMEA4350159, study PRJEB24818) | metagenome | biome: human; feature: gut; material: faeces | place: Denmark | collected 2013-09
GCTTAATCAGGAGATTTATCGCAGCATTGAGCCGGGCTACCACATGAACAAGAAGCACTGGATTACCGTAGTTCCCGGCGCCGACATCAGCGAAGATCTGCTGGCGGAGCTGATTGACGACTCGTGGAACCAGGTGGTGAACAAACTGCCGAAAAAAGTCCAGCAGCGGCTGCGCCCTGAATGATTTTCAGCGCAGCGCGATAAGTGTTATCGCATTTTTGTCTCTTATCATTTCCCCGGCATCGCTGTACTCTTCCTTCACCGAACGCTCCGTAAGGGGCTGTAAACTCAAATTATCTTGAGATTAAACCTGAGGAAGAGTTATGGATATCGTTTCTGTCGCCCTAAAGCGCTACTCCACCAAAGCATTTGACGCCAGCAAAAAACTGACGGCAGAACAGGCGGAAAACCTGAAAACGCTGCTGCAGTTCAGCCCGTCGAGCACCAACTCCCAGCCGTGGCACTTTATCGTTGCCAGCACCGATGAAGGCAAAGCGCGGGTAGCTAAAGCGGCCAGCGGCACCTACGTGTTCAACGAACGTAAAATTCTCGATGCTTCTCACGTGGTTGTTTTCTGCGCAAAAACCGAGCTGGACGATGCCTGGCTGGAACGCGTGGTCGATCAGGAGGAGGCCGACGGCCGTTTCGCGACGCCGGAAGCGAAAGCGGGTAATCACAAAGGCCGCACCTTCTTTGCCGATATGCACCGCAAAGATTTTAAAGACGCTAACCACTGGATGGCCAAACAGGTCTATCTGAACGTCGGTAATTTCCTGCTCGGCGTGGCCGCGATGGGCCTCGATGCGGTGCCGATTGAAGGCGTCGATTTCGCGATCCTTGATGCTGAGTTTGACCTCAAAGCGCAGGGCTATACCAGCCTGGTGGTGGTGCCGGTTGGCCATCATAGCGTCGAAGACTTCAACGCCGCGCTGCCAAAATCACGCCTGCCGCAGGCGACCACCATTACCGAGATTTAATCTCGCCCCGCAGAAAGCCCGGGGGCGGCGCTCTTGCGCCCTCGCCCGGGCCGGCTTCACGCCCCCGACGCCGACTTCAGGCGTCTGAAATCCGCCGGCCCTACTGGTTATCCAGCCACGCCAGCGCCCGCTCGCCGGCCTCATCCATCGGCAGATAGACCAGCAGCCGCGAGCCGTTGCGCGGCGCCGAGTACCAGTACATCTGCTGCAGGCTGAAGCGCCCCAGCTGCGGATGGTTGAAGTTTTTCACCTGATTTTCCACGCCGCGGACCTCGTAGCGCTGGTGCCAGAGCGCCTCAAACTCCGCCGAGGCGGCGAAAAATCGCGCCAGCTTATTCTCCCATAGCGGATCGCCCCGATGCTCGGCCATCGCCGCGCGGAAATAGGAGACAAACGTCGCCAGCACGTCGCGGTTTTCGATCCGGCTGCGCCAGGTTTCGTTGGTCAGATAGAGATAGATGCAGTTGCGGTCTTCCTCGGGGAGGGTGGCGAAATCGAGGCCCATCAGCCGGCAAAAGCTCTCGTTCCACGCCACGATATCAAAGTTCGGTTTCTGGATACTGGCCGGCTGCGGCATCAGGCTATCGAGCATCCGCCGGGTGCCGGGGCTGATCCCTTCGCAAACCGTAACCTGGGCGGCTTCCGGCGGCGTCACTCCCGCCAGCACAAACAGATGCCGGGTCTCCAGCGGGCTGCACTGCAGCGCATTCGCCACCGCGGCCAGCACCGATTCAGAGGGATTAACGTCCCGCCCCTGCTCCAGCCAGGTGTACCAGGTGACGCCGACGTCGGCGAGCATCGCCACCTCTTCGCGGCGCAGGCCGGGCGTTCGCCGCCGCCCGACGCGCGGCAGGCCGAGACGCTGCGGATCGAGGCTCTCACGGCGGGCGCGCAGAAAGGCGCCCAGCTGCTTACGGCTGTCATCGGGCGCGACCGGCAGCGGTGCGCGTTGCGGCATTACGGTCATATGACCTCCAGCATGGTAGTGCCAATACCAGTATAAGCAGGAACTGGTACCCGTTTAATTTATCGTTGATGCTACGTCCATCCGCTGAATGACGCAATGGAGAGATCCAATGAATTCGTCTGCTGTTTCACCCGGCCGCGCCGGTTTATTTCTGCTGTTGACCGGTCAGATGCTGCCGCTGATCGATACCTCAATTACCAACGTCGCGCTGGATTCAATCACCCGCTCGCTGGACGCCAGCGCCACCCAGCTGGAGCTGATCGTCGCGCTCTACGGCGTCGCTTTTGCCGTGTGCCTGGCGATGGGCAGCAAGCTTGGCGATAACTACGGTCGCCGGCGCCTGTTTATGTGGGGCGTGACGCTGTTTGGCGTCGCTTCCCTGCTCTGCGGGATGGCCAACTCCATCGGCGCGCTGCTGGCGGCCCGTACGCTGCAGGGCGCCGGGGCGGCGCTGATCGTCCCGCAGATCCTCGCCACCCTGCACGTAACCCTCAAGGGCACCGCCCACGCGCGCGCCATCAGCCTCTATGGCGGCATCGGCGGGATTGCGTTTATCGTCGGCCAGATGGGTGGCGGCTGGCTGGTGTCGGCGGACATTGCCGGGCTGGGCTGGCGCAACGCGTTCTTTATCAACGTGCCAATCTGCCTGCTGGTGCTGGCTTTCAGCCGCCGCTACGTACCGGAAACGCGCCGCGAAGGGCGCTCCAGAATCGACTGGCAGGGCACCTTCAGCCTGGCGCTGATCCTCTGCTGCCTGCTGTTCCCGATGGCGCTGGGGCCGGAGCTGCACTGGCCGTGGACGCTGCAGCTGATGCTGGCGGCGGTGCTGCCGCTGCTGGCATGGATGCGCGTAAGCGCGCTGCGCAAACAGCGTCGCGGCGAGCAGCCGCTGCTGCCTCCTCGCCTGCTCAGGCTCACCAGCATCCGCTTCGGCATGGCAACCGCCCTGCTGTTTTTCAGCGCCTGGTCCGGCTTTATGTTCTGCATGGCGCTGACCATGCAGGCCGGAATGGGCATGGCGCCGTGGCAGTCGGGCAACAGCTTTATCGCCCTTGGGGTGGCCTATTTCGTCTCCGCGCTGTACGCGCCAAAGCTGATTGCCCGCTACAGCATGGGGCGAATTTTGCTGATCGGCCTGACGGTGCAGATTATCGGCCTGCTGCTGCTGATGGCGACCTTTTATCATTTCGGCACCCGCACCTCGGCGCTGGCGCTGGTCCCTTCCACCGTGCTGGTCGGCTATGGCCAGGCGCTGATCGTGAACAGCTTTTACCGTATCGGGATGCGCGATATTAGCGCCAGCGACGCGGGGGCCGGCAGCGCGATCCTCAGCACGCTTCAGCAGGCCTCGCTGGGGTTGGGCCCGGCGCTGCTGGGTTCGCTCTTTTTAGCCCTCGCCCGGCGCAGCGGCGGCGACTACGCGCTGGCGCTGATCGACTTTCTGGCGGTTGAGGTCGTAATGATGCTGCTACTCGGCGCCATCGCGCTGCGCCTGCGTCACCATCTTAATATTCGCCCGCTGGTCGCCGCCTCATAGTTCATCGGCGCGTAACCGGAGATTTGCATAATAGACATCCAGCGGTCATCATAACCGCTGGATGTAAAGGAGACGTTATGCAGGAATTAATATCGCAAATCGCCGCAGCAGGCATCAAAATTACCCCTACGACCTCGCTCATTATTATCTTCGGCATTATTTTTCTGACCGCAATCATTGTCCATCTTATATTGCATAAGGTAGTGCTACGGACCTTCGAAAAGCGCGCGCAGGCCAGCAGCCACCTGTGGCTGCAAATCATTACCCAGAACAAGCTGTTTCACCGGCTGGCCTTTACCCTCCAGGGGATTATCGTCAACGTGCAGGCGGTTCTGTGGCTGCAAAAAGGCAGCGAAGCCGCCGACATATTAACCACCTGCGCTCAGCTGTGGGTGATGATATATGCCCTGCTGTCCTTCTTTTCGCTGCTGGACGTGGTATTCAATCTCTCGCAAAAATTCGCCACCGCGTCGCAGCTGCCGCTGAAGGGCATATTCCAGGGCATTAAGCTGGTCAGCGCCATTATCATCGGGATTCTGGTGATTTCACTGCTGATTGGTCAGTCGCCGGCTATTCTGATTAGCGGCCTTGGCGCAATGGCCGCGGTCCTGATGCTGGTATTTAAGGACCCTATTCTCGGCCTGGTCGCCGGCATCCAGCTCTCAGCCAACGACATGCTCAAGCTCGGCGACTGGCTGGAAATGCCGAAATACGGCGCCGACGGCGCGGTTATCGATATTGGCCTGACGACGGTAAAAGTCCGCAACTGGGATAATACCATCACCACCGTGCCGACCTGGTCGCTGGTTTCTGACTCCTTTAAAAACTGGAGCGGAATGTCAGCCTCCGGCGGCCGCCGAATTAAGCGCAGCCTGAATATTGACACCACCAGCATCCATTTTCTCGATGAGCAGGAGCAGCAGCGGTTAATTCAGGCAAAGCTGCTGAAACCCTATATGAACTCGCGGCATGAGGAGATCAGCCTGTGGAATCAGCAAAATGCCGCCGATCTCTCGGTGCTGAACTTGCGCAAGATGACCAATATCGGCACCTTCCGCGCCTATTTGCAGGAGTACTTACGCAACCATCCGCGGCTGCGTAAAGATATGACGATGATGGTGCGCCAGCTGGCCCCGGATGCCAACGGCCTGCCGATTGAGATCTACTGCTTCACCAACACCGTGGTCTGGGCGGAATATGAGAGCATTCAGGCCGATATCTTCGACCACATCTTCGCCGTGGTCGACGAGTTTGGCCTGCGCATTCACCAGTCGCCTACCGGCAACGACATTCGCTCGCTGGCCGGGAGCATCGGCTCCTGACCTCAGGCACTGGCGCGGATAATCACGCGCCAGTCCATCATCACCCGCTCGGCTTCCGCCGTCGGGTTATCGATTTTCTTCAGCAGCAGGGTCACCGCCGTGCGGCCAATATCGCGCGAGGGCTGCTCAACGGTGGTCAGCTGCGGCGAGACCATCTCCGCCAGCTCGGTCCCATCAAAACCGATCACCGCAATATCTTCCGGAACCCGCAGCCCGGCCTGGGCAATAGCCCGCAGCGCGCCGGCGGCCAGTGAATCCGCCACCGCGAAAACCGCATCAGGCCGCTCTTTCGCCGCCAGCAGGGTTTCCATCGCCGCTTTGCCGGCCGCCGCGCTGAGTTCGCTGGCATAGGCCACCTGCTGATAGCTGAGATCCCGCACGTGCAGCACGCTTTTATAGCCGCGCTCGCGCAGGCGGGCGTAGCGATAGCTCAGATCGTGGTTAATCAGGGCGATACGCTGACGACCGCTCTCCGCCAGGCGCAGCACCGCCCCCTGGGCCGCATCAAGATCGTTAATCCCCACGCAGGAGATATTGCCGGCATCGGCGTATTCGGCGCACTGCACCCAGGGCGCGTCGCCGATAAGCGTGGTCAGCTCCGGCAGGCTGGCGAGCGCGTTCATCGTAATGACGCCATCAACCATTTTCCCGGAGAGCAGCCGTAATCCGGAGGTCGAGCGCGCCAAATCGGAGCCGGAATGGCAGAGTAAAATACGATAACCGTGCTTTTCGGCCTCTTCTTCTATCCCCTTCACCACCTCGGCGCAAAAGGGATTGGCGATATTTGAGACCATCACCAGGATCATATAGCTGCGGGCGGTGCGCAGCTGGCGGGCCAGCAGATTAGGCTGATAGTTGCTTTCCGCAATTGCCTGCAGCACGCGCTCGCGATTTTTCTCTTTAACGGTCTCGCTGTTATTGAGCACGCGCGATACCGTCGCCACCGAGACGCCCGCCAGACGAGCAATTTTCTGAATTGACATAGGGGCTGCACTTCCTGCGATAAGCGTAATATGACGCAGGCTATCATAAATGAGCGTGCCGCAGGCATCCAGCATCGTCGGGAGCGGCGCGATGGCCCGCCCGGGCCGTAAAATCGTTCGCCGCTGCGGCTGCGGCGAAAAACTATCAATTATCAGGGCTATTATCTTCTGCCGTTTACGCTGTCTTTTTTTTATGCAAAATAGGTCCAAAAGAAGATAAAAACAGAGCGTTATTTACGCCTCCGATTAATTAATAATTATTAAGTTTCAAATAGTTAAACCACTCATAGTTAGGGATGATGTTACAATGAAATTAAAATCAACGATTATCGCCATCGCCTGCGCGGCGGCCGTTCTTTCCGGCTGCAGCGCCTCAAAGCCTTCCCCCGAGCGCCACGCCTACTATTTTGTCTCCCATCGCTCCGATTTTGTCGGCGGTAATTTTGCCGTCAATGTCCAGGATAATTACCGCTTAAATCTGCCGACGTTCAGCAAAATCTATCAGCTCGGCAAAGAGGATCGCGCGGCGGGAATGAGTGAAAGCGACGCCAGAAGCAGGGCCGAGCAGATTAAGCAGCAGGCCAGCCAGGGGACGAAGACCGAGCACTCTTTTGACCGTAAGTCTGACGATAAGTGGACCTCATCGATGGAGGATAAAGACGCGCAGCTGTTTGGCCGCGAGCTTTCCGCCGCCTATCTCGATGGCTATCTCGGCGTGAAATAGCCCGTCAATGCGCCGCCTCAGGCGGCGCATTATCCCCACGCTACCTCTCGACGCTGACCCAGCGCTGCTGCTGATGGCTGCGCAAAATAGCATCAACGATATACATCACGTCCGCCCCTTCATAAAACGATGCGAACCGCCGGGAGCGCGCATCCGGCATTGCCCCGGCGCGCACCGCCTGGTAGAAGCTCAGCATCATGTTTTTGAAGGCGTCGGGCCAGCCTTCGATATGACCGGCGGGGAAGTGCGCGCTGCCGGCAACGTCCCGCTGCATCAAGGCCGGGTCATCGCTTAGGATCTGGTTTGGCTGCCCGCGCTGGCCGACCCATAGCCGCTGGGGGATCTCCTGATCCCACGCCAGGGCGCAGGCGCTGCCGCTGATTTCAACCGTCAGCTGATTCTTCCTGCCGGCGCTCACCTGCGAGACGCTGAAGCAGCCTTTGCTGCCGTCATCAAAGCGCACCAGCACCGATCCCCGATCTTCGGTATCCACCGCCCGCTCCTCGTCGCCCTGGCCGTCATCCTGCTGGCCGAAGGTCGCATCGCCTTGCGAAGCCGCCCGGCGGGTCGGCCATACCGTAGAGAGGTCGGCCATCACCTCGGTGATGCGGCGTCCGGTCATAAACTGCACCGTATCGCACCAGTGCGAGCCAATATCCGCCATCGCCCGTGACGCCCCGCCCAGCGCCGACTCCACCCGCCAGTTGTAGTCCGTTTGCAGCAGCATCCAGTCCTGTAAATAGCCGCCGTGCGCCGAAAACAGCCGCCCGACCAGGCCCTCACGGATCATGCTGGCCGCCTGCTGAACCATCGCATACTGGCGGTAGACAAAGCTCACGCCGTGCACCACCCCGGCCTTTTCCGCCAGCGCCACCAGCTCGCGCGCCTCTTCCGGCAGCATGCACAGCGGCTTTTCCGAGAATACGTGCAGCCCGGCGCGCAGGATCTGGCGATTAATCCCGGCATGCAGATGGTTCGGCGTGCAGTTATGCACCACCTGCAGGCCCGGATGAGCCAGCAGGCTTTCGACGCTGCCGTAAGCATGGGCTACGTTCAGCTGCCGGGCCTTTTGCTCCGCCTGCGCCAGGCTATGGTCGCCCAGCGCCACCACCTCTATATCGCCTACCCGGCGCAGCGCCTCAATATGCGCCGGGCCGATAAACCCGCTGCCAATAATGCCGACCTGAATCATCCCTGCACCTCGCTTCCTGCGGCAAAATCGTCAAACGCGCGCCCGGAGACCGGAATGATATGGCGGCGGATAAATTCGCTGCCCTCGCGGGCGCCGGCTTCCGCCTCTTTCAGGCAGCACTCCCACTCCAGCACCGCCCAGCCCGCATAGTCATACTCGGCGAGCTTGCTAAAAATACGCTTAAAATCGATCTCCCCGTCCCCCGGCGAGCGGAAGCGCCCCGCCCGCTGGAGCCAGTTCTGGTAGCCGCCGTAAACGCCGCAGCGGCCGTCGCGGCGGAACTCCGCGTCTTTGACGTGGAAAGCTTTTATCCGCTGATGATAGATGTCGATGTAGGCCAGATAGTCCATCTGCTGTAAATGCAGATGGCTGGGGTCATAGAGCATATTGCAGCGCGGGTGGTTACCAACCAGCTGCAGAAAACGCTCAAAGGTCACGCCATCGTGCAGATCTTCGCCGGGATGAATTTCGTAGCACAGATCCACCCCCTGCTCGTCAAAGCAATCGAGGATCGGCCGCCAGCGGCGGGCCAGTTCGCTAAACGCGTCCTCAAGCAGCTGCGGGTTGTGCGGCGGCCAGGGGTAAAAATAGGGCCACGCCAGCGCCCCGGAAAACGTGGCGTGCGCCGCCAGGCCTAATCGCCCGGAAGCGATCGCCGCCTGTTTCACTTTTTCGCTGGCCCACCGCTGACGCGCCTGCGGATTTCCGCGCAGCGCCGAGGGCGCAAAGCCATCAAACGCCGCGTCGTACGCCGGATGCACCGCCACCAGCTGCCCTTCCAGATGCGTAGACAGCTCGCTAATCACCAGCCCGCGATCCGCCAGCCGCCCCTTAACGTCGTCGCAGTAGGTCTGGCTGGCGGCCGCCTGCTCAAGGTCAAAGATCGCCGGATGATTGCACGGGATCTGCAGCGCGCGATAGCCCAGACCCGCGGCCCACTCCGCCAGCCCGTCGAGGGTGTTAAACGGCGGCTGCGCGCCGATAAACTGCGCCAGAAAAATGCCCGGCCCCTTGATAGTTCTCATCACCACCTCCGAAATAATTAGTGCTGCTCTTTCTCACGATACTGGAAAGAGAAAAGGAAAATCAGTGCGATAACGGCCGCCGCGATCGCCGGGATCCACCAGAAGGTGACCCACGCCTGCGGTACGGCCTGTCCGGCAACCAGCTGGTTATACAGCGCCCCGGAGATTTGCGAACCGAGCAGCATGCCGATGCCGTAGGTGAACATCACAATCATGCTCTGCGCCTGGCCTTTTACCTTTTCCCCCGCCACCCTGTCGGTATAGATAAAGCCGACGACAAAGAAAAAGTCGTAGCACACGCCGTGCAGCAGGATGCCGAGATAAAGCAGGAAGCGCCCCTCTTCGCTGACGCCAAGGGCAAAGAAGGCGTAGCGGACGAACCACGCCATCATCCCCACCAGCAGCATATATTTCACCCCGAGACGGCGGAACAGCAGCGGGATCACCAGCATAAAGACGATTTCCGACATCTGGCCGAACGACATCGCGGTGCTGACGTCAGCCACGCCGGCATCCGCCAGGTATGAGGCGGTGTAGGCGTAGTAGGTCCCCAGCGGAATGGAGATCAGCGTGGCGCACAGGCAGAATATAAAGAAGTGGCGCGTTTTCAGCAGCGCAAAGGCGTCGGCACAGAGCAGATCGCGCAGCTTTACCGGCATCCCCTTCGCCGGCGCCGGCGTATGGGGCAACGTCAGGCTGTAGAGCGCCAGCGCCACCGAGCACAGCGCCGCAAGGCTGAAGATGGCGGTGGTGTTGGAAATGCCGGTGACGCCGATACAGATCCCGGCGATAATCCAGCCGATGGTGCCGAAGACGCGCACCACCGGGAAGGTTTTATCGACGTTCGCCAGGCTGTGGAAAGCGATATTGTTGGTCAGCGCCAGCGTCGGCATATAGCACAGCGTATAGCCAAACAGCAGGCCGATCAGCAGCGCGCCGTTTTGCGCAACCAGCGCCTGCGGGACAAACCACAGGATCGCCGCCCCCGCCAGGTGCATCACCGCCATCACCTTCTGCGACGGGAAGAAGCGATCGACCAGCATCCCCAGCACAAACGGCGATAAAATTGAGGCAATCGGCCCGGCAGAGAACGCATCGCCGATCAGCAGCGCCATATCGTAGCGCGTCATCACCAGGCCGAGGGTGACCGACCAGCTCCCCCAGATAAAGAATTGCATAAACATCATTAACGACAGGCGCGGCACCAGAAACCGGTGCTGTACGCGGGCACTTTCACGACCTTCAGCTGTTGATACCATTTTGACCGCCCTCAAAAAGTAATCGATTACAAAACCGCTCGACAAACAAAGTAATCGATTACAAAAAGAAGATCCTTAAGCAAATGCGCTAAGCGCGAAGAAGATCACAATAAAGGGTAACGGCTCCGCCGGACGACGGAGCCGCGGGCGTTACGCCGGGCGGCGCAGCAGCCTGAAGACGATAAACAGGAACAGGATCCACACCGGCAGCAGAATGGCCGACAGCCGCATTCCGTCGATAGTGCACATCAGCACCAGAATCAGCGCCAGGAAGGCGATGCAGAGGTAGTTTCCGCCTGGCGCCAGCAGCGCCTTAAACTTCGACTCCCGCCCCTTACGACGCTGCGCGGCGCGGAATTTCAGATGCGCCATGCAGATCATTATCCAGTTCAACAGCAGCGTCGCCACCACCAGCGCCATCAGCAGGCCCAGCGCCTTTTGCGGCAGCAGGTAGTTGAGCAGCACCACCAGGGAGGTGATCACCCCGGAGAGGATCAGGGAGTTGACCGGCACGCCGCGCTTGCTGACCCGGGCGAGAAACTTCGGCGCGTTGCCCTGCACCGACAGGCCGAACAGCATCCGGCTGTTGGAATACACGCCGCTGTTATAGACCGACAGCGAGGCCACCAGGATGACGAAATTGAGCGCAGAAGCTACCACGTTACTGTCGAGATTATGAAAAATCATCACGAACGGGCTGCTGTCAGATTTGATATCCACCCACGGATAGAGCGCCAGCAGCACCACCAGCGAACCGATATAGAACAGCAGGATACGGTAGACCACCTGGTTCACCGCTTTCGGAATGCTCTTTTCCGGGTTCTGCGCTTCCGCTGCGGTAATGCCGATCAGTTCGAGGCCGCCAAAGGAGAACATAATCACCGCCAGCGACATCACCAGGCCATGCCAGCCGGTGGCCAGGAAGCCGCCGTGACGCCACAGGTTATCGAATCCCGCGTTGCTGCCGCCGTGGCCGCCAAACAGCATCCACAGGCCGAAGCCGATCATCCCGACAATCGCCAGCACTTTAATCAACGCAAACCAGAACTCCGCCTCGCCGTACAGGCGAACGTTCACGAGGTTAACGGCGTTGATGATAATAAAGAAGACCGCGGCCCACACCCAGGTCGGCACGTCCGGAAGCCAGTACTGCATGTAAATGCCGGCGGCGGTCAGCTCCGCCATGCCCACCAGCACGAACATCACCCAGTAGTTCCAGCCGGAAAGAAAGCCGGCAAACGGGCCCCAGTATTTATAGGCAAAGTGGGCAAACGAGCCGGAGACGGGCTCTTCCACGACCATTTCGCCAAGCTGGCGCATGATGAGAAAGGCGATGATCCCGGCGACGGCGTAGCCGATCAGAACTGCCGGTCCCGCCATTTGAATCGCCGGGCCAATGCCGAGAAACAGGCCGGTGCCGATAGCGCCGCCGAGGGCGATGAGCTGGATATGTCGGTTCTGTAAACCGCGATGAAGCATCGGACCGCTTTGTTCTACGGTATCCGACTGCGTTGACGCGTCTTTCACGTCGATCCCCTGTCAGTTTTAGTGAAGGGGGTCCTTTTACACTTATGCTCGTCCGACTTCAAGCCGCAGTTGCGTTTGTTGCCGGCGACGAGGGGCGAGCCGTCCGGGCCCGCCCCGCGCTTTGGCCTTAGAAATCGTAGCTCATCGATACGCGGAGGGTGCGCGGATCGCCCACCGACAGATAGGTGCCGGAATCATCGACGCCGGACCAGTATTTCTCGTTGGTCACGTTGGTGACGCCCGCGCGCCAGACCATCTCGTTACGATCGGCGTTGAGGCGCATGCGGTAGCGAACGCCCAGATCGAGGGTAGTGTAGCTGTCGAGCTTTTTCGTGTTAGCCGCATCGGCGTACTGCGAACCGGTGTGGTTAACGCGGGCGGTCGCCGTCAGGCCCTCGACCGGCTTGATATCATATTCGGCCCCCAGCACCGCATAGAAGCGCGCGACGCCCACCGCGTCTTTACCGTCGTTGGCGCCCTTAGCCGTTTTGCTCTGCTCAGGATCGAGCCACTGTGTGCTGCCGTTGAGGCGCAGCCCCAGCATCGGCTCGCCGAAGACGTTCAGCTCGGCGCCGCGGTTGCGCTGTTCGCCGTCCAGCCCGTAGTAGCCGTTGGCATCGGAAATCGCGTTCGGCTTTTTGATTTGAAACAGCGCCAGCGACCCGCCGACGGTGCCGTAGTCAACCTTCACGCCCACTTCATCCTGCTTCGAGTGCGCGATCCCGGTGCTCTGCCCGGCGTTGGCGGCGGAATTCGGCGCCACGCTGCCCGGCTGCAGCGCTTCGGTATGGTTAGCATACAGCGACAGGGATTCCCACGGCTTGTAGACCAGCCCCACCGTCGGCGTCCAGCGGCTTTGGGTATAGAGCGAAGTGGGATCTTCCACGCCGGTTTTATTACTGTAGTTACGCACCACCACCTTCTGATGACGGGCGGCGGCGGTCAGCAGCACCTTGTCGTTGAAGAAGCCCAGCGTATCGCTCAGCAGCCAGCCCTGAGTGCGGCTGCGCGAAGTGGTCAGCGGGTCGAAGTAGTTGCCGCCAAAAGCGGTGTTATCCGGCATCGGCACGTCGTGGCCGTCATAAATATTGATGGCCGGGTTTTTCGTCGACATCCGCCACGCGGTTTTATCGCGCTTGATCTGCGCCGAGTAGCCGACGTTGACCTGATGGGAAATTGCGCCGGTGTTGAAATTGCCGCGCACGCCGCCCATGCCGCTGAAGGCGTCGATAATCCGGTTGGTATCCAGACGCCCGGCGGTGGCGTCGCCGTTTTTATTCAGCAGCTTCGCCGTGCTGTAGGTGCCGGTCTCGTGCGCATGCTGGCCGCCGAGGGCGCCGTACAGCGTCCAGCTGTCGCTGAGATCGTACTCCGCCTTCGCCATCCCGAATTCGTTTTCGATATCGCTGTAGCCCCACTTCTGGCCGTAGTTTTTGCGGTTATCCGGCACCGCGGGCACGAAGTCGACGCCGCTGACGTTAACCCCCATTTCCCCGCCGTGGAAGGTCTTTTTCTGGTAGCCAAAATCGAGCGAGGAGCGCAAGCGGTCGCTGCGATAGTCCAGCCCCAGGGAGGCCAGCGTCGTCCGGCGGCGGTCGTTCTCCACCGCCGCCTCGCCTTCGCGATGCACCAGGTTTACGCGCGCGCCGAACTGGTTATCGTCGCCAAAACGACGGCCGAGGTCGAGGCTGCCGCCGATCTGAGAATCGGAGGTATAGTCGACGCCCACCCGGGCGGTGGGAATATCCTCAGCCCGCTTCGGTTCAAGGTTAATCATCCCGCCGACGCCGCTGCTGGCGGCGCCGTTAAGCAGGCCGTTGGCGCCCTTAAAGACCTCCACGCGCTCCAGCATCTGGGTATCCATCACCTGACGCGGCACCACCCCGGCGAGGCCGCCCATAGTCATATCGTCGCCGTCGAGCTTAAAGCCGCGAATGCGATAGGTTTCGGCAAAGTTGCCGTAGCCCTGGACCGTCTGGATCCCCGCATCGTTGCTGACCACGTCGGCAATGGTGCGCGCCTGCTGGTCCTGGATCAGTTTGGCGGTGTAGCCGATGACGTTAAAGGGGACGTCCATCGCCTTTTGTTCGCCCAGCATGCCCAGACGGCCGCCGTGGGCAATCTGCCCATCAAGGAATGCCGGAACCACCAGGTCGCCGCCGGCTTTAAAGTCGCCGCCTTCGCTCGCCTGGACGACCATAACCTCTTCGCTTTTCTTGCTGCCGGACGCGTCGTCCGCCGCCGCAGCGCCGTGGGTGATGGCGCCAATCGTTAACGCCAGCAGCGTTTTACGTAGCGGGAAAGATGAAGTATGAGTGACGTGCATAATTTGTCCCGTGGAGGAGAAAAAGAAGTGAAACAAAGGGCCCGCTGCCGGGCCAATTTTATTTATTTACTCGTCAGGTCGATGCGGGCAACGCTGTCCGGACCTTTGGTCGAATGATCTTTATTAAACGGCTGCTTGACGGTAACAAACAGCGTCTGACCATCGGCTGAGAGCAGCAGGCTGTTCGGGTTGGCCGGAATATCCCACTGATGTTTCTGCGCGTAGCTGGTGCCGTCGAGGCTGATAACCTTGCCGGACTCGCGCTGGGAGATATAAATCTCATTGCGTTTCGGGTTGAAAAGCACCGCCAGCGAGTCGCCCACGTCGAGCTGCTTAATCACCTTGCCGCTGTGAATATCCAGCACCAGGGTGGTTTTCGCTTTTGAGTTATCGGTGACGAACAGGCGGCCGGTCTCGCTATCTTCGGCGATATTCAGCAGCAGCGCCGGCTTGTCGCCCAGCGGCTTCCAGCGCTGTTCAATGCGGTTATTGCGCGGGTTGATTACGAGGATTTCCCCGCCGCCGTTGGCCGCATACAGACGCCCGGTTTGCGCGGAATAGTGCAGGCCGGTCATCCATTTGCCGGTATTTTTAATCCGGGCTTTCAGCTTCAGCGTATTGGCATCAACCACCCAGATTTGCGCCGGATCGGCAACGGCACCCACGTAGAGGGTATTATTCAGCAGCAGGATCTGGCGCGCGCCGTACGGCAGCCCCTTCTCGTTGCGCTCGCTAAACAGCAGGCGCTTTTTGACTTTGCCGGTGGCGGTGTCAATGGCGCTGATGCCGCCGTCAAGCGAGTTAGTGACGAACAGCGTTTCGCCATCCGGGGTTATCTGGACGGCAAAGTTTTTCAGGTCGGTGTAGCTCAGGCCGATGGTTTTCAGCGTTTTCGGGTCGAGCTTATATACCGCCCCGCCCTGCACGTCTTTAAAACCTTCCGCGCTGGCGACATACAGCGCATCGCCTTTCGGGCTCAGCGCCATTTCGTAGAGACCTTCGGCCAGCTCGCGCTTCAGCGGCTGAGCCACGGCGGCAGCGGCGGCGCTTTCGGCAACCGGTTGAGTAACAGGAGGAGTATGGGTAGCGGCACAGCCGCTTAAGACCGCAGAGATAGCCAGCGCGAGGGCCGGGATAGCGTATTTCACAGGAGGTATCCTTTACAAAATCAATGACCTGATGGTAGCTCCTGGCCGATATTGTTTTCTTCAGCCTTATCGTACTGAGCCCCACCCTACGCCTTCGCTGTTTCCCTGTGAGCGACTCACTAACGCAGGTCATTCCCTACTTAGCCTGCAAACAAAAAGAAGAATGAGAACTATACTCATTATCGAAAATCAGGCAAGCGCAATCGCCTCCGCTAAGGGCAAAAACAGTAATCGGCTGATTTTAGAGGATGATACGCGGAGGGTTTTGTCGCCGGATTAGCGCCGGGACGGGCAGCCGGATTTAACGCCTCCCGGACCGCCGCCTGCGCCGCCGTCCGGGAGGTTATCTCACCTTTAGTGCAGCTTGAGGTGCGGACGAATGATGCGGTTGATCCCGCCGGAGAGCATCAGCAGGCCGGTTTTCACATAGCCGTGCAGCGTCACCTGATGCATACGGTACAGCGAATCGTAGACCAAACGCGCCAGACGCCCCTCCACCATCATCGGCCCCACCGGCAGATGGCCCATAATGCTCCCCAGAGTGGTATAGCCGGAGAGCGAGACCAGCGAGCCGCGGTCGCGGTAGACGAACGATTTCAGCGGCCGGCCTTTCATCTGCGCAATAATATTATTCGCCGTGAAGAGGGCCATCTGGTGCGCCGCCTGGCCGCGCGGGGGAATAAATCCGCCCTCCGGACGCGGGCAGGCGGCGCAGTCGCCGAAGGCAAAAATATTGGCATCGCGCGTCGTCTGCAGCGTCGGCTCAACAACCAGCTGATTGATCCGGTTGGTCTCAAGGCCCGCAATCTCGCGCATAAAGTCCGGCGCCTTGATGCCGGCAGCCCACACCATCAGGTCCGCGCTAATCAGGTTGCCGTCTTTGGTATGCAGGCCCCGCTCGTCGGCGCGGGTGATCATGGTTTGGGTCAGCACCTTGACGCCCAGCTTCGTCAGCTCGTCGCGTGCCGCCGAGGAGATGCGCTCCGGCAGCGCCGGGAGAATACGCTCCCCGGCTTCAACCAGGCTGACGTTCAGCGCCTCGTTGGTCAGGCGCTTATAGCCGTAGCGCCGCAGCTCTTTCACCGCATTGTGCAGCTCGGCCGACAGTTCGACACCCGTCGCCCCGCCGCCGACAATCGCAATGTTCACCTTGCCGAGGTTCTGCGGGTTAGCCGAATGCCGGAGGAACAGGTTAAGCATCTGCTGATGGAAGCGCTTTGCCTGTTCGGCGCTGTCGAGGAAAATACAGTTCTCCTTCACGCCCGGGGTATTAAAGTCGTTAGAGGTGCTGCCCAGCGCCATCACTAAGGTGTCCCAGCAAAGCGTGCGTTCGGCAACCAGCAGCTCGCCGCTTTCATCGCGCAGCTCCGCCAGCACGATGGTTTTCGCGTCGCGATTAATATCGATAACGGAACCGTGCTGGAACTCAAAATAATTCTTACTGGCATGCGCCATAAAGCTCAGGGCATCCACGCCGGCATCCAGCGATCCGGTCGCCACCTCATGCAGCAGCGGCTTCCACAGGTGGCTCTGGCTGCGATCGACGAGGATAATCTGAGCCTTATTACGGCGGCCAAGCTTATGCCCCAGCTGCGTGGCCAGCTCCAGCCCGCCGGCGCCGCCGCCGACAATGACAATTTTTTTTAATGGCGCAGTCACTGCGACCTCCTGAAAATAAAAAAACAAATGTTAATTAAAAATCATTAATTAATATTTAATTAACAACAGTTCGCCGAGAAGCGATAAGCAAAAGAAATAATTCCGCAGCCTGTAGTAATAAGGTCAAAATGGATAAGCGCCAATTTCCAACCAGCTTATTATTGTACAAGTTTTCGGTGAATTAACCGGCAGACATATATGAGGTAAATAAAACGGCCACTAAATTGTTAGTTAGCGGCCGGAGGGAGGGTAATTTAAATATAAACCAAAAGTATTATTTTATTCCCGACGACAAGTAAGCCCTAACGAGTATATTTCGTCAGGTCAGCCCCGCCTTAATAACGCACCATGACGGATTTAAGTTCGGCGTAATTATCGATAAACGCGCGGCCAGACTCACGGCCGATGCCTGACCCTTTATGCCGCCAAAGGGGAGCGCCAGCGCGCAGGTGCTGAACGTTACGACGCACCGCTAGCCGGGGAAAAACCGGAGCCCGACGGCTCCGGCGGGCGGCCGTCAGGCGCTGGCAATTTCGAGCCGCGCCAGCTGCGCGGCGTTGAGCGTTAGCCCGGCGGCGCGAGCAAAGCTTTCAACCTGGGCTACGCTGGTCGCGCTGGCGATCGGCGCGGTCACCCCTTCCCGGCTCATCAGCCAGGCGAGGGCCACTTCCGCCGGTTTAGCATGGTGCTGCCCGGCGACCTCTTCCAGGGTATCGATAATGCGCATACCGCGCGGATTGAGGTATTTAGCGATGCCGCCGCCGCGCTGGCTCTGCGTCAGGTCAGCCTGCTGGCGGTATTTGCCGCTCAAAAAGCCGGAGGCCAGGCTGTAGTAGGTCACCACGCCAATCTCGCGGCTGATGCAGAGATCGCAGAGCGCGCCTTCAAAAGCGGAGCGGTGATAAAGATTATATTCCGGCTGCAGCACCTGCCAGGCCGGCAGGCCGCCCTTACGCGCCACCTCCAGCGCCGCTGAAAGCTGCTGCGCATCGAGGTTTGACGCGCCCGTCGCGCGAATTTTTCCGGCCTGCTGCAGGGCCTGGAACGCTTCCAGGGTTTCTGCCAGCGGGGTTTGCGGATCCGGCCAGTGGGCAAAATAGAGATCGATATAATCGGTATTCAGGCGGCGCAGCGAGTTTTCTACCGCCTGCTGGACCCAGGCTTTACCCAGTCCCTTCTGCCCGGCAGGCCCCATATCTGAACCGACCTTGCTGAAGATTTTGACCCTGTCGCGCATCCCTGGCCGCGCCTGCAGCCAGCGGCCGATAATCGTTTCCGACTCTCCGCCCTGATTGCCGTCCGCCCAGCGGGAGTAAACGTCCGCCGTATCGATAGCGTCAAAGCCGTGGTCAACGAAAGCATCAAGAATGGTAAAACTGGTTTTTTCATCGCAGGTCCAGCCGAAAACGTTGCCGCCAAAAACCAGCGGCGCAATGGAAAATCCGGTTTTGCCCAATGGACGTGTCATCATGCCGTTCACTCCTTATTGACCCGTCATCCTTCAGGTTGCCCGCGCCCGGCCTGGTTCAACTCGAATTAGTTAGGGTCTCGTTTATATTCTGCGTCCTGAGAAATCGAGCCAGGGTCAGAAATGATAGTAGAGAAAGGAAGCCTGAAGCGGGCTTTCCGTGCCCGCTGGATGCATAACCGCATTATGTCCCGGAATAGACGTCAAAGCTAAAATATTTACCGGCCAGTTTTTTATAGGTTCCGTCGGCAAGAATTTTGGCAATCGCGCCGTTAATCTCCTGACGTAAGGCTTCGTCGTCCTTGCGCAGGCCAATGGCCGCCCCGGCGCCAAACAGCTTATCGTCCTGCAAATGGCCGCCAACGAAGGCGAAATCTTTGCCCTGCGGCTGCTGCAGGAAGCTATAGTCCGCCATCATCCCGGAGAGCACCGCGCCGTCGATACGCCCGGACTCCAGATCCCGAACCACGCTGTCGGCGCCCTGATAGGCCACGATATTAATTCCCGCCGGACGCCAGTGCTGATTAACGTACGTTTCCTGGGCCGAGCCCTGCTCCACGCCGATGGTTTTGCCCTTCAGCTGCTCCGGCGTATTGCCGCTCAGCGTATTTTTGCGCGCCACGAGGAACACCGGGCCGTTATAGAGCTTATCGCTAAAGCCAATCTGCTCTTTGCGCTTCTCGGTCATATACATACCGGACAGAATGGCATCAAATTTACGCGCCTTCAGCGCCGGAATAATGCCGTCGAAGTTGCTTTCCACCCACACGCATTTGGCCTGCAGCTGCTGGCAGATGGCGTTGCCTAAATCAATATCGAAACCCGCCAGCTTGCCCTGCGGGTCCTTCCATTCAAACGGCGCAAAGGTCGGATCGACGCCAAAGCGAATTTCCTTATTTTCTGCGGCCAGCGCCGACGTTGAGGCCATCAGCGCAACCCACAGCAGAAGAGATTTTTTCATTATTTACGAGCTCCAGAGATCAGCGGCAGTACGTTTCAACTAACCGGGCGAAAAGCGTCGCGCCGGTGCTAATAATGTCATCATTAAAGTCATAGCCCGGGTTATGCACCATGCAGCTGCCCTTTCCGCCCTTCTCGCCGTTGCCCAGCAGGAAGTAGCAGCCCGGACGCGCCTGCAGCATAAAGGCAAAATCTTCGCTGGCGTTCATCGGCGAGATCGATGGCAGCACCTTCTCGCTGCCGAAGACCTCCAGCGCCAGCTCCCTGGCAAACGCGGTCTCCTCAACGCTGTTCGTCAGCACCGGATAGGAGTCATAAACCTCGATCTCGCTGGTTGCGCCGTAGCTTTTGGCGGTGAACTCGGTGATTTCGTGGATGCGTTTAATCAGCAGATCGCGCACTTCAGGCTTCATCGCCCGCACGGTCAGCTCCATGACCGCGCTTTCCGGAATGACGTTGGAGGCGATGCCCGACTGGAAGGTCCCGACGGTGACAACGGCGGTTTCTCCCGGCGGCACGTTGCGGGCGACGATGCTTTGCAGGGCCATGACCAGCGCCGCGCCGGCAAGAATGGGGTCAACCGTGCGGTCCGGGTGGGCGCCGTGCCCGCCGTAGCCATGAACGGTGATTTTGACCGTATCCGCCGAGGCCATAAAATTCCCGGCGTAAAAGCCCAGCTTGCCGACCGGCAGCCCCGGCATGTTGTGCAGCGCAAAAATACGATCGCAGGGGAAACGCTCGAACAGCCCGTCTTTGATCATTAAATCCGCCCCGCCGATGGCCTCTTCCGCGGGCTGGAAAATAAGGTGCACGGTACCGTTAAATTCGCAGGCCGGAGAAGCGATATACTTCGCCGCCGCCAGCAGAATGGTGGTGTGGCCGTCATGGCCGCAGGCGTGCATTTTTCCCGCAACGGTGCTGGCCCAGGGCAGGTCGGTGGTTTCAAAAATCGGCAGCGCGTCCATATCGGCGCGCAGCCCGATGGTGCGCGGCGAGTCGCCCTTGCTTAATGAGCCTACCAGCCCGGTTTTTCCCAGCTCGCGGGTCACCTGATAGCCCCACTCCGCCAGTTTTCCGGCCACCAGCTCGCTGGTATTAAACTCTTCCAGGCTTAATTCCGGATTGGCATGTAAATAATGACGGATCGCAATCATTTCATCTTCAGCTGCTTTTATTTCTGGAATTACAAAATCTGTCATGCCGGTCTCCGGGAAATAAGATATACCCCCTGTCTTTCAGGCCGCATCTGCGTTGGCAATACCAGGTTTCGCCCCACGGGCGCGGCGTACGGCCGCTTGCTTATGTCAGCTCCGGGGGGATGCGCTGCCGCCTTGCCGCAACTCAAAAGCCATTGGGTAAAGATATCTTCAATAATTCACGCTCCAGCGGCGCTGAAAACATGAAGGACGAAGAATATACTCAGACTGAATAACTTATCTGGATAAGCGTTTAATGCAAGCAGGATTTCTAATTCCTGAGGGGGGCGTCATCTTATTTACTAATGATTATTCAGCGGTTTATCAAGCGGTCCGGGAAAATACGCCGCCGCCCGACGCATTAAAAAAGCGCGCCAACGAGCGGGCTATTTCCCTTTCGCAGAAAGCGGCGGCGAACCGTCGTGGCCTTTTATGATTAACGGCTACAGCGACTGGCCGGATGATGGGCTAAATAGAGAACAGGCCGTACGGATCGGGATCGGGGACAGGGAGCAGCGTCGTCCCTGGCTTGACGGCGGGCATTCCCGGAGACGGTACGGAATACCGCTCCGGGATATCGACTGCTAGTGGTTGAGAAGACCATTCACCAGAATTGAGGTGATGATCCCGGTCGCCGCCGCAATCAGGACGTAGTTGCCGTCAATATAGGACCAGTGCTGCCCCTGAGGAGGCGCCGGCAGGCCGCGATCGTTCCAGTCATTAATCCGATACGCATTGCCGCGGAAGCGCTCAGGCGCGGGCTGTCCTTTGCGGAAGTCATGGCCGTTCCAGGCAAAATGCTCCTGCTCATGGCGCGCCTGCGAAGCCTTACCGCGCTCCTGCTCACCGCGATTCGGTCCGCGATTATTGCCACTATCCTGATGGCCGTTCGCCTGCTTTCCCTGCGGCCCGTTGCCGGGGCCCTGTTGACGATTGCCGTCCGTTTTTCCGTGCCCGGATTCATTTTGCCATACCTGCTGCTGGCCGGGGTTGTTGTTGCCGTTCGGGCCATCGGCATAGGCCAGAGACGTTAACGTGCAGGATAAAATAACCGCCAGAGAAATAATCTTTTTCATTGTCCACCTCCTGATGTATTTCCTTTTTACCGCCAGAATGTGGAGAAACGGTGAGTATCGGGATAACCAGGAGTATTCCTGGCATATTGCCGGGGCAGTTACCTTAATCGAACTGTGGGGATTACGCCTGAAATAGCAAAATAAAAAGGCCGCTTGCGCGGCCATTTTATGTGGAACAGTCAGTGATTACTCAGTGACTTTCTTTTTTAAATCTTCAGCACCCTGCTTGGTTTTATCCCAGCCTTTCTCGGTGGCGGCTTTGGTTTTATTCCAGCCTTTTTCAGTCCCTTCTTTGGTCTTATCCCAACCCTTCTCAGTCCCTTCTTTGGTCTTGTTCCAGGTTTTCTGCGTGCCTTCGCTGACCTTGCTGCCTAAGCTATCGCTTTTGCCTTCAGCCGCGTGCTGGGATTTGAGCTTCAGCTCATCGCCCTCATTCTGGGCCTTATGCAGTTTTTCTTTCGCCGTGTTTGCCCCTTCATGGGCCGCCGCGACGGTTTCATCAGTTGCGTGTGTGGTGGTTGTCGCAGCAAAAACAGGAGCTGCTACCAGAATCGCAGATAACGCAATCATTGCCTTTTTCATAATATCCTCTCTAACGTGCTTATTGTTATGAGTCGCATTCAGCATGGCACAAGATGCTGCCGTTTGGCTTTAGGGATAGTTCTTAAAACTTCCTTTAACGTTAATTGCCTGTTTTTTAAGCAGCGAATGGCGGGTTCCGGCCACTCTTATAAATTCCAGTAAAGTTGTTACATTTTATGAAATCAACGATTCATATATCTGCCGTTTATTTTCACACGAGAATAATTATCAAAATCATTATATTTATAATTAGCAAACGGAACTCACATTATGGCAATAAAATCAGTAGGTTCGCTTATTTTCACTGCGCTAATCTCCGCTCCGCTATACGGCCATGCCACCCAATATCCGCTCACCGTAACCGACCTCGACGGCCGCAGCATTACTCTCCAGCACGAGCCGCAGCGCATCATCCTGCAGGATGGCCGGGATATTATGGCGCTGGCGCTTCTGGACCGGGATAATCCCTTCAGGCGGCTGGTCGCCTGGAATAATCTGGCGAAAAAACAAGATGTTGAAACCTGGAAAATGCTGCAGCAGAAGTGGCCGCAGTCGGCGAGCATTCTTGATATGGGCTTTAGCGACAAGGGCAATATTGACCTTGAAAGCGTGATTTCCCGCCAGCCGGACCTGATGATTGCCCAGCTGCGCGCGAAGCCGGCGCTGGAAGAGAGCGGCATTATCAGCAAGCTCGGCGCGCTCAATATTCCGGTGCTGTTTGTCGATTACGAAGTGAATCCGGCGAAAGATACCGCCCCGAGCATCGACCTGCTGGGCCAGGTGCTCAACCGTGAAAACAACGCTAAAGCCTATACCGACTACTATCGCCAGCAGCTGCAGGCCATTCGCCAGAAAACCGCGGCCATCGAGCCAAAGGCGAATGTCTTCGTGGAGGCGCTGGCAGGCAATAGCGACGCCTGCTGCTTTACCCACGGACACAGCGGCTGGGGCGGGCTGGTTGAAGCGGTCGGGGCCAACAACATCGGCGCGCAGGTGCTGCCCGGCGCCTCCGGTTTTGTGGCGCTGGAGAAGGTTATCAGCATGAAGCCCGACGCCTATATCATGACCGGCTCAAAACGCGGCAACAGCCAGGTTCTGCCGCTTGGCTACCGGGTTAATCAGCAGGAGGTGGACGCTCAGGCTCAGGTTCTGCTGTCGCGGACCGGGGTCAGCGACATTCCGCCGGTGAAGGCCGGCCGGGCCTACGGGATTTATCACCACTTCTACAACCATCCGTGGAATATCGTCGGCATGGAGTATCTGGCGAAAGATATCTATCCGCAGACGTTTAACAGCCTTAATCCGGATGATAGTTACCGCTATATCGTGCGCCATTTCACCTCGCTGCCCGATCTGCCCTTCGTCTTTTCCTGGAAACAAGGTGAGTAAGCGCCCATGAGCTCGACGACTGAATCCGCCATCGGCGTCCTCAGCGCCGGACGGGAGGTGATGGCAAACTATCGCCGCATCGTGCGCCGCCGTGTGGGTTTTATGCTGCTGCTGGTGGTGCTGATTGTCACCTCGCTGCTGCTCGATTTTATGATGGGCCCGTCCGGGATGCCGCTGCATACGCTGTGGCAAACCCTGATCGATCCTGCCGGAGCCAGCGCCGGAACGCGGGTCATCGTCTGGGATATCCGCATGCCGTACGCCCTGATGGCGATTATTGTGGGCCTCGCGCTCGGCCTCGCCGGAGCGGAGATGCAGACCATCCTCAACAATCCGCTGGCCAGCCCTTTTACCCTTGGCGTTTCGTCGGCGGCGGCGTTCGGCGCGGCGCTGGCCATCGTGCTGGGGATCGGCATTCCGGGTATCCCCAGCCAGTGGTTTATCTCGGCCAACGCGTTTATCTTCGCGCTGCTGGCCGCGCTGCTGCTGGACGGCATTACCCGCTGGACGCAGGTGGCCTCCTCCGGGGTGATTCTGTTCGGTATCGCGCTGGTCTTTACCTTCAACGCGCTGGTCTCGATGCTGCAGTTTGTCGCCAACGAAGACACGCTGCAGGGGCTGGTGTTCTGGACTATGGGCAGTATTGACCGCGCCTCGTGGCAGAAGGTCGGCATTTTACTCGCGGTGCTGGCGGTGGTGATGCCGCTATCGATGTTGAGCTCATGGAAGCTGACGGCGCTGCGCCTTGGCGAAGATCGGGCCATGAGCTTCGGGATTAACGTGCGTCGCCTGCGCTTAACCACCCTGCTGCGGATCAGCATTTTGTCGGCTATTTCGGTGGCGTTCGTCGGTCCAATTGGCTTTATCGGTCTGGTGGCCCCGCATATCGCGCGCCTGATTTTCGGCGAAGACCATCGCTTTTATCTCCCGGCCAGCGCCCTGATCGGCGCGCTGGTGCTGTCGCTGGCGTCCGTGGCGTCGAAGAATCTGATCCCTGGCGCCATTATTCCGGTAGGGATCGTCACCTCCCTGGTTGGCGTTCCGTTCTTTCTGAGCATCATTTTACGCCATCGGGGGAACGTATGAATCCGCACACCTGTACCGGACTGGCGCTGTCGCGCTTTAGCGCCGGCTATCCGAAGCGCCAGGTTATCCGCGACCTGACGGTACCGCAGCTGCCGCGCGGTAAAATCACCGCCCTGCTGGGCCCCAACGGCAGCGGCAAATCGACCCTGATGCGGGCGATGGCCGGTCTGGGCCCCTCGACGGGCGAGCTGTCGCTTGACGGGGAAAATCTGCTGGCGCTGCCGTTTGCCCGGCGGGCGGAAAAGGTGGTTTATCTGCCGCAAACGCTGCCGGCGGGCGTCCACCTGCACGTGCTGGAGTCGATTATCGTCGCCCAGCGCGCGGCCGGCGGGCTGCACGGCGCGGAAAGCGAGGCGCAGGTGATGTCCCTGCTGCGCCAGCTGGGCATTGAACATCTGGCGCTAAGCTACCTCGATAGGCTTTCCGGCGGGCAGAAGCAGCTCGTCGGCCTGGCCCAGTCGCTTATCCGCCAGCCTGCGCTGCTGCTGCTCGATGAGCCGCTCAGCGCGCTGGATTTAAACTATCAGTTTCACGTGATGGATCTGGTGCGCAGAGAGACCCGAAGGCGCAACATCGTCACCCTGGTGGTGGTGCATGACATTAATATCGCCCTACGCCATGCCGATCGCGTGCTGATGTTAAAAGAGGGGCTTCTGCTGGCCGAAGGCGCTCCGTCGCAGGTTATTACTCCGCAGATATTAGCCGAGGTGTACGGCGTGCGGGGACGCATTGAGCCCTGCTCCCAGGGGGTCATGCAGGTGATTATTGACGGTCTGGTCGGTAGCGCGGTGCCGACGTAGGCGGGGGTAATGTTAAACAGCGCCGGCCTGGTGCGGGAATGAGCGATCGAGAGAGATAGCGAGGCAATCCGGGTATTTTCCCCGCCAACCGCGGAGTGCAGGGCATTGCGCGCCTGAACAACGTTCTCTTTTGCTGTCGCTACCGCGGCTTCGCCCGCTTTCCACGTCCGGCGACGGGTATCGACCATTGGATCGGAAAAGTCGCCCTTTTCATCCCCGATCGCAAAACGGGCATATTCCCGCCGCGCCCGGCGGCCATTTTTCGGCGTCAATCCTGGCGCCGCGTTTTTTTGTCCTGTCTCCCACTTTACGCATCACGGCGTTTCGATCTGCACAGGGCTATGCTTTAATAAAGCTAAACCGGTTTAATACAGTTTAGCAATGAGGTGAAATGAGCATGAACGCAAAAGTCTGGGTGGTCGGAGATGCGGTGGTGGACCTGCTGCCGGAGAGCGGAGGGCGTCTGCTGCAGTGTCCCGGCGGCGCGCCGGCCAACGTCGCGGTAGGCATTGCCCGCCTCGGCGGAGAGAGCGGATTTATTGGTCGCGTCGGCGACGATCCCTTCGGCCGCTTTATGTACCAGACGCTGAGTCAGGAACGGGTCGACGTGAGCCATATGCGCCTCGACCCGCAGCAGAGAACGTCAACCGTGGTGGTCGACCTCGACAGCTACGGCGAGCGAACCTTTACCTTTATGGTGCGCCCCAGCGCCGATCTTTTCCTGCAGCCGGAGGATTTACCGCTCTTCGCGCCCCGCCAGTGGCTCCACGTCTGCTCTATTGCCCTCAGCGCTGAGCCAAGCCGTAGCACAACCTTCTCGGCGATGGAGAAGATAAAAAGCGTCGGCGGCTGGGTGAGCTTCGACCCCAATATTCGCGAGGACCTGTGGCAGGACCCGGCGCTGCTGCAAGCCTGCCTCGACCGGGCGCTGTCGCTTGCCAACGTGGTGAAGCTCTCAGAGGAGGAGCTGGTCCTTATCAGCGGCAGCAGCGATCTGGCGCAGGGTATCGCCATCTTAACCCAGCGCTACCGCCCGGAGCTGCTGCTGGTCACCCAGGGTAAAGCCGGCGTGCTGGCGGCTTTCCAGCAGCAGACGATCCACTTTGCGGCGAAACCGGTGGTCAGCGTCGACACCACCGGCGCTGGCGATGCCTTCGTCGCCGGGCTGCTCGCCAGCCTCGCCGCCAACGGAATACCCACCGACCTGGCGTCGCTGGAGCCCGCGCTGCTGCTGGCGCAGACCTGCGGCGCGCTGGCGACCACCGCCAAAGGTGCCATGACCGCCCTCCCCTGGCAGCAGGATCTCAATCGCCAGTTTTGATCCCCCGCGGGCCGTCCTCAACGGCCCGCTTTGTTGCCTCCGTCACAATTATTAAATCGGTTTAGCAAAATTCATTTCAAGATGTTATCAGTCGTGTTTAACATATGACTTAAACCGGTTTAGCAAAAACAACACACCATTCAATTTTACCTTTGGGATGCGAACAGCATGTATAAAAAACGCACACTTGCCGTCCTTATTGCTTTGCTAACCGGTGCCGGATCGGCCCATGCGCAAACGGATTTAAGCACCATCGAAGCCCGTCTGATCGCCCTGGAAAAACGCCTGCAGGACGCGGAAAACCGGGCGCAGACCGCGGAAAACCGCGCCGAGTCGGCCGAGAAGAAAGTCGAGCAGCTCACCACGCAGCAGCAGAAAACCCAGGACAACACCCAGCAGGTAGCCCAGCGCACCGCCCAGCTGGAGAAGAAAGCCGATGAAAAGAGCGGCTTTGAGTTCCACGGCTACGCCCGCTCCGGCGTAATCATGAACGACTCAGCCTCCAGTACTAAATCCGGCGCATATATGACGCCTGCGGGGGAAACCGGTGGGGCTATCGGCCGCCTGGGGAACCAGGCCGACACCTATGTTGAAATGAATCTTGAACATAAGCAGACCCTGGATAACGGCGCGACGACCCGCTTCAAAGTGATGGTGGCCGACGGACAAACCACCTACAACGACTGGACGGCAAGCACCAGCGATTTGAACGTTCGCCAGGCTTTCGTAGAACTGGGCAACCTGCCGACCTTCGAAGGACCGTTCAAAGGTTCAACCCTGTGGGCCGGGAAACGCTTTGACCGCGACAACTTTGATATTCACTGGGTCGATTCCGACGTGGTATTCCTCGCGGGTACCGGCGGCGGTATTTACGACGTGAAGTGGAACGACAGTCTGCGCAGTAACTTCTCTCTATACGGACGCAACTTCGGCGATATTGATGATTCGAGCAATAGCGTGCAGAACTACATCCTCAGCATGAACAACTTCATCGGCCCGGTGCAGGTGATGGTCAGCGGGATGCGGGCGAAAGATAATGACGAGCGGAAAGATACCAACGGCAATCTGGTCAAAGGCGATGCGGCAAATACCGGGGTACATACGCTACTCGGTTTGCACAACGACAGTTTTTACGGACTACGGGAAGGGAGCAGCAAAACGGCCCTGCTCTACGGGCACGGTCTGGGCGCAGAGGTGAAAGGCCTCGGTTCCGACGGGGCACTGCGTCCGGGAGCCAATACCTGGCGCTTCGCCAGCTACGGCACCACGCCGCTCAGCGAGAACTGGTTTATCGCCCCGGCGGTACTGGCGCAGAGCAGTAAAGACCGTTATGTCGACGGCGACAGCTATCAGTGGGCGACCCTCAACATGCGTCTGATTCAGGAGATCAACCAGAACTTCGCCCTCGCTTACGAAGGCACCTACCAATACATGGATCTCAAACCCGAGGGCTATAACGACCGTCATGCGGTGAACGGTAGCTTCTATAAGCTCACCTTCGCACCGACCTTTAAGGTCGGCAGCATCGGTGATTTCTTCAGTCGTCCGGAGATCCGTCTCTACACCTCGTGGATGGACTGGAGCAAAAAACTGGATAATTACGCCAGCGATGACGCTTTAGGCAGCAGCGGTTTTAAATCGGGCGGCGAATGGTCGTTCGGTATGCAAATGGAAACCTGGTTCTGATGGTTAACACCTGACGACAGAAACAACCGGGGCGACAAAGCGCGTTTCATCGCCCCGGACACAATAACAACGCAGAGACTGCGCCCCCGTCACCACGGGACCAAACACGCAAATCATTACGCATTCAGAGGGTACTATGGATTTCGAACACATTTCCCGCTCGCTGCTTCCGCTGTTGGGAGGTAAGGAAAATATCGCCAGCGCCGCGCACTGCGCCACGCGCCTGCGTCTGGTGCTGGTCGATGATTCGCTGGCCGACAAGAAGGCCATCGGCGAAATCGAAGGGGTGAAGGGCTGCTTTAATAACGCCGGCCAGATGCAGATTATCTTTGGCACCGGCATCGTGAACAAAGTCTACGCCGCGTTTATCCAGGCCGCCGGGATCGGCGAGTCCAGCAAGTCGGAAGCCGCCAATATTGCGGCGAGAAAGCTCAACCCCTTCCAGCGCATTGCGCGCCTGCTGTCGAACATCTTCGTCCCCATTATCCCGGCTATCGTCGCCTCCGGCCTGCTGATGGGCCTGCTGGGGATGGTAAAAACCTACGGCTGGGTCGATCCGAGCAACGCCATCTATATCATTCTCGATATGTGCAGCTCGGCGGCATTTATCATTCTGCCGATCCTGATTGGCTTCACCGCCGCGCGCGAATTTGGCGGCAACCCTTACCTCGGCGCAACCCTGGGCGGCATCTTAACCCACCCGGCGCTCACCAACGCCTGGGGCGTGGCCGCCGGTTTCCATTCGATGAACTTTTTCGGTCTGGAAATCGCCATGATCGGCTACCAGGGCACGGTATTCCCGGTGCTGCTGGCGGTATGGTTTATGAGCATCGTCGAGAAACAGCTGCGCCGGGTGATCCCTGACGCCCTCGATCTGATCCTGACGCCGTTCCTGACGGTTATCATTTCCGGTTTTATCGCTCTGCTGATTATCGGCCCCGCCGGCCGCGCGCTGGGCGATGGCATCTCGTTTATTCTTAGCACCCTGATCGCCCACGCCGGCTGGCTGGCCGGGCTGCTGTTCGGCGGCCTCTACTCGGTTATCGTGATCACCGGCATTCACCACAGCTTCCACGCCATTGAGGCAGGGCTGTTGGGCAACCCGTCGATCGGCGTCAACTTCCTGCTGCCGATTTGGGCTATGGCCAACGTCGCCCAGGGCGGCGCCTGTCTGGCGGTATGGTTTAAAACCAAAGATGCCAAAATCAAAGCCATCACCCTGCCCTCAGCCTTTTCCGCTATGCTGGGGATCACCGAGGCGGCGATATTCGGTATTAACCTACGCTTCGTGAAGCCGTTTATCGCGGCCCTTATCGGCGGCGCGGCGGGCGGCGCGTGGGTGGTTTCGATGCATGTCTACATGACGGCGGTCGGGCTGACGGCGATCCCCGGCATGGCTATCGTGCAGGCCAGCTCGCTGCTGAACTACATCATCGGGATGGTTATCGCCTTCGGCGTGGCCTTCACCGTTTCCCTGCTGCTGAAATACAAAACGGACGCTGAATAATGTCACTTCCTTCACGTTTGCCGGCAATTTTACGGGCCGTAATGCAGGGCCAGCCGCGCGCGCTGCGCGATAGCCACTATCCGCAGTGGCACCTGGCCCCGACCACCGGCCTGATGAACGATCCTAACGGCTTTATCGAATTTGCCGGGCGCTATCATCTGTTTTATCAGTGGAACCCGATAGCCTGCGATCATAAGTTCAAGTGCTGGGGGCACTGGAGCTCCGCCGACCTGCTGCACTGGCAGCATGAGCCGATCGCGCTGATGCCGGACGAAGAGTACGACCGCAGCGGCTGCTACTCGGGGAGCGCCGTCGATAACGACGGAAAATTGACCCTGTGCTACACCGGCAACGTGAAGTTTGAAGACGGCAGCAGAACCGCGTGGCAGTGCCTGGCAACGGAAAACAGCGACGGTACCTTTAGCAAAACCGGCCCGGTGCTGCCGCTGCCGAAGGGCTATACCGGCCACGTCCGCGACCCGAAGGTCTGGCAGCACGAAGGCCGCTGGTACATGGTCCTCGGCGCCCAGGACCTGCAAAAGCGCGGTAAGGTGCTGCTGTTCAGCTCCGCGGATTTGCACCAGTGGGAGGCGGAAGGCGAAATTGCCGGCAGCGACGTCAACGGCCTGCACGATGCCGGCTATATGTGGGAGTGTCCGGATCTGTTCCCGCTCGCTGACCAGCATATCCTGATCTGCTGCCCCCAGGGCATCGCCCGCGAGGCCGACCGCTACCTCAACACCTACCCCGCCGTGTGGATGGCGGGCCGCTTCGACTACGCCAGCGCCAGCTTTGACCACGGCGCGCTTAATGAGCTGGATGCCGGGTTCGAATTTTACGCCCCGCAGACCATGCAGGCCGCCGACGGCCGTCGGCTGCTGGTCGGCTGGATGGGGGTTCCGGACGGCGAAGAGATGCGCCAGCCGACCCTCGCCCACGGCTGGATCCACCAGATGACCTGCCTGCGGGAGCTGGAGCTACGCGACGGAAAACTCTACCAGCATCCGGTGCGCGAACTGGCGGACCTGCGCGGTGAAGCCCGCGGCTGGCAGGGGCCAACCCTGCCGCTGGCGCCAGTGGACATCGCCTTTGAGGTCGCGCCCGGCGACGAGCTGGCGATTGATTTCGGCGGCGCCCTCAAGCTCACTCTCGACGCCGACGGCATTCGCCTCGAACGGCGCAGCCTGACCGCCGACGAAGCGCTCTACCGCTACTGGCGGGGAGAGGTGCATGCCCTGCGGATTTTATGCGACAGCTCAAGCGTTGAGGTTTTCATCAACGGAGGGGAAGGCGTGATGAGCAGCCGCTATTTCCCGCAGTATCCCGGACAAATGATTTTCAGCGGTGCGACGCCGGCTGCATTCTGCTACTGGCCGCTGCGGCCATGCATGGTAGAATCAGCGTTTTAATTTCGGGCGTATGCTGTCGTGATGAAAACCAAACGCGTTACCATTAAAGATATCGCCGAGCTGGCGGGCGTCTCGAAAGCGACCGCCAGCCTCGTGCTGAACGGTCGTGGCAAAGAGCTGCGTGTGGCTCAGGAAACCCGCGAACGCGTCCAGACCATAGCCCGCGAGCAGCACTATCAGCCGAGCATTCACGCCCGCTCCCTGCGCGATAACCGCAGCCATACTATCGGACTGGTGGTGCCTGAAATCACCAACTACGGCTTCGCGGTCTTCTCCCATGAGCTGGAGATGCTGTGCCGCGAGGCGGGCGTTCAGCTGCTGATCTCCTGCACCGACGAAAACCCGGCTCAGGAAAGCATGGTGGTCAATAATATGATTGCCCGCCAGGTTGACGGGCTGATCGTCGCCTCCTGCATGCACAACGACGCGGATTATCTCAAGCTCAGCGAACAGCTGCCGGTAGTATTGTTTGACCGCAGCCCCAGCGGCAGCAGCCTGCCGCTGGTGATGACCGACTCCATCACCCCCACCGCCGAGCTGATCTCACGGATCGCCCCCCAACACGCCGACGAGTTCTGGTTTCTCGGCGGCCAGCCGCGGCTTTCGCCTTCGCGGGACCGGCTGGCCGGCTTCACCCAGGGACTGGCGCAGGCGGGCGTTGAGCTCCGCCCCGAATGGGTGATTAACGGCAACTATCATCCCAGCTCCGGCTACGAAATGTTTGCCGCGCTCTGCGCGCGGCTGGGGCGACCGCCGAAGGCGCTGTTCACCGCCGCCTGCGGCCTGCTGGAAGGGGTGCTGCGCTATATGAGCCAGCATAATTTACTGGATTCCGGCATCCACCTCGCCAGCTTTGATGACCACTATCTGTATGACTCGCTGTCGCTGCGCATTGATACCGTCCAGCAGGATAATCGCCAGCTGGCCTGGCACTGCTATGACCTCATCAGCCAGCTAATCGACGGCGCGGCCCCGGAGCCGCTGCAGCGCTACCTGCCGGCGACGCTGCAAATTCGTCACCAGGCAAAAATATGAGCGGCATTGGGTAAATTCTTAAGCGCATACTGATTGCAGCAGGGAGGCTAGTCAGTGAAGAAATATTCATATCCGTGGTTAATATCCGTCACCGTTTCTACGCTGCTGGTGATTTTTTTTGCCATGGCGTGGAGCGTTGAAATCGACCGTGAAACATTTCTCAATCCGGTCGTGATTCGCGGCATGCTGTATGCCGCCTTAGCGCTGGCCCTGCTTATCATGGCCCTGTTTATCTGGTTAATCATCCGTAAGGGCGTCGTCAGCAATATGCCTCCTCGCCAGCTGTTCAACGCCATAGTCGGCAGTTTTGTGGTGACGTTTGCCCTCGCCATGTTAATTCAGCATGTGATACTGATCACCCTGACCTGGCTGCAGCCCGGTGAAGTATCAACCTATACCGCCCCCTACCAGTATGCCTCCGGCGGCTCGCGCAGCTGCTCCGGGGCGTACGTTGAAGAACCGGAGCTACAAAAAGAGATCCGCATCTGCTACCCCTTTGGCTACTATCCCGGTGACAACCGGATTACGATTATAAAACGCAGCAACGCGCTGGGCATCGTGATCCTGTATGCGCAAACGTCAACGGTCGATGACTAGTGGGCTATCCCAGCGCCTCGCTGCGCAGCCAGCTCTGCAGCAGCCTGCCGTTAGGCGTCATTTCGCTGTCCTGGCGCACGCACAGATAGTAATCCCGGCCGTCATCGATCGCCGCGTCAAAGATTTTCACCAGCTCGCCGCTGTTGAGGTACGGCGCGATCAGCGGTTCGCGCATCAGCGCGCAGCCCAGCCCGGCCTGCACGCCGGCGAGGGTTAACAGCCCGTCCTCGAACAGCGGCCCCGTCGATCGCGGCGGGCGCCTCACCCCCTGCTGCACAAACCACTGGTTCCAGGTGCTGCGCTCCTCGTCATGAAGCAGCGGCATCTGCAGCAGCTGCTCCGGCGTATCAATATGCCCGTGCAGGCGGATAAACGCCCGGCTGCACACCGCCACCATTCTGCCGGAAATCAGCTTTTCACTCTGATATCCCGCCCACTGCCCGTTGCCGAAGCGAATCGACATATCCGAGGCGTCGCTGAGGTAGTTACGGTGGTTGGCGTAAACCACATTGATTTCGGTCTGCGGGTTGGCGTGGACAAATGACGGCAGGCGAGGAATAAACCAGCCCATGCCAAACAGCGGGATCAGGCTGATCGTGACCTGCTGGCTCTGGACCTGATCGACCAGATGCTCGGTGGCCTGGCGCAGAACGTTAAACGCCGCGCGAATCGAGCGGTAGTATTCGCGCCCCTGCAGGCTGAGGGTCAGCCGTCGCCCCTGCCGCTCGGTGAGCGGGATCTGCAGGTATCCTTCCAGCACCTTCAGCTGATGACTGACCGCCGACGGCGATATCGCCAGCTCCCGGGCGGCCAGGGTGATGCTGCCGAGACGGGCGATAGCTTCAAATGCGCGCACCGCCCGCAGCGGCGGATCGTTGACCAGGGCGCTTTCCGTCCATACTTCCCGCCCCGCTGACTGTTCTGTTTTTTTCATATATTGATTTTCTTAGCGCTAAATGAGATCCGACACGTTATTTAATTATATTAAATATCATAAAGATAGATAAATTCGCGATCATAATAAGAAAGAATATATCCGTATTTTACAATTTAATTCATTTATTGGATGGTAGCCGTAATTTGAGCAAATTGTCGGGTAACTCGGTTGGACACACTCATACAACAATTCATCAATGGGATCATGCTGGGAAGCATCTATGCCCTTATCGCGCTCGGCTACACCATGGTGTACGGCATCCTGCGCATCATTAACTTTGCCCACGGCGATATTCTGATGATCGGCGCGCTGACGACGCTGTCGGCAATGAACGCGCTGAACGCCCATTTTCCCAACCTGCCGCCGCTGGCCCAGCTGATCCTGGCGCTGATGCTGGCTATGGCTGTATGCGCGCTGCTGGCGATGGCGGTTGAGCGCTTTGCCTACCGCCGCCTGCGCAACGCTCCGCGCCTGGCGCCGCTGATCTCTGGGATCGGCGTATCGGTGCTGCTGCAAACCGCGGCGATGATTATCTGGACCCGCAACCCGCAGATG
>OLIJ01000158.1_pt1 | contig 33426 bp, 31 predicted proteins | sample 1609731 | NCBI WGS metagenome assembly OLIJ01 (sample SAMEA4350159, study PRJEB24818) | metagenome | biome: human; feature: gut; material: faeces | place: Denmark | collected 2013-09
CGCGGATCTCTTCGCCCTGAATCTGCGCCTGCACCTTCAGCTTGCTGTCCTTGATGAGCTTAACGATTTTTTTCTGCATCGTGCTCTCAATGCCCTGCTTCAGTTTGGCATCGACAAACCAGGTTTTACCGCTGTGCACGAACTCTTCCGGCACCTCGAGAGAGCTGCCCTCAATGCCGCGCTTCAGCAGCTTAGCGCGGAGAATATCCAGCAGCTGGTTAATCTGGAAATCAGACTCGCTGAGAACCTTGATGGTCTCATTTTTTTCGTTCAGCTCAAAACTGGCTTCCACGTTGCGAAAATCAAAACGCGATTCAACTTCACGGGTCGCATTCTCTACGGCGTTTCGAACTTCCTGAAGATCGACTTCAGAGACAATATCGAAAGATGGCATCTTTTCCTCTCCTTTCGTTTCTTTTGCGTTGCATAATACCTGCAACACGGCATAACTCAACTGGTTATCCCGCAAGCATAGCTGACGGCGCTATGCTCCAGGTTTCTCCAGCCGCAGCGGCATTGGCTGCAGCCGGAAGGACAACGAGTATATACTTTAGCTATGAGTGCCTGGGATTGTCGCAGGTGAGGAGGATTAATGAAGGTAACCGTACTCGGATGCGGTGCGCTTGGACAGCTATGGCTGACCGCGCTGTGTAAACATGGACATGATGTCCAGGGGTGGTTACGCGTCCCACAACCTTTCTGCAGCGTCAATCTGATCGAGACTGACGGCAGCATTTTTAATGAGTCGTTAACCGCTAACGATCCCGATTTTCTCGCCAGCAGCGATCTGCTGCTGGTCACCCTGAAGGCCTGGCAGGTCTCTACGGCGGTAAAGAACCTCTCCGAACGCCTGCCCGCCTCATCACCGATACTGCTTATCCATAACGGAATGGGTACCGTCGACGAGCTTAAAGGCGTCAGGCAGCCCCTGCTGCTGGCTTCAACCACTCAGGCCGCGCGGCGCGACGGCAACGTTATCGTCCACGTGGCTAACGGCACCACCCATATTGGCCCGGCGAGGGCGTATCCGCAGGACTACAGCACGCTTGCCGATACGCTGCAAAACGTCCTGCCGGACGTGGCCTGGCACAATAATATCCAGCCGGCGCTCTGGAGCAAGCTGGCGGTCAACTGCGTGATTAATCCGCTGACGGCGCTACGCAACTGCAAAAACGGCGATTTACGCGACGCGGCGATGGAAGTGGAGACTATCTGCCGGGAAGTCGCCGCCGTGATGGAGCGCGAAGGAATACATACATCGCCGGAAAACCTGCTATTTTATGTCCATCAGATAATTGAAAGTACGGCAGAAAATATCTCTTCGATGCTGCAGGATATCCGCGCTCAGCGTCATACGGAAATCGACTATATCACCGGTTTTCTGCTCAAGCGCGCCCGCGCCCACGGCCTTGCCGTACCGGAAAACGCCCGCATGTTTGAACAGGTAAAGCGTAAGGAGAATGAATATGAGCGCGTCGGCACTGATTTGCCTCGCCCCTGGTAGCGAAGAGACGGAAGCGGTCACCGCTATCGATTTACTAGTACGCGGCGGGGTGCAGGTCACTACCGCCAGCGTCGCCGGCGACGGCAGCCTGACCATTGTCTGCTCGCGCGGCGTTAAGCTGCTGGCCGATGCGCCGCTGGTGGAAGTTGCCGACGGCGATTATGACATTATCGTTCTTCCCGGCGGCATCAAAGGCGCGGAATGCTTCCGCGATAGCCCGCTGCTGGTGGAGACGGTCAGGCAGTTTCATCTCTCCGGGCGGATCGTCGCCGCCATCTGCGCCGCTGCCGCCACGGTGCTGGTCCCGCACAATCTTTTCCCGATCGGCAACATGACCGGCTTTCCGGCGCTGAAGGAGCAGATCCCCGCCGGGCAGTGGCAGGATAAGCGCGTGGTCTGGGACCCGCGGGTTAACCTGCTCACCAGCCAGGGGCCAGGAACGGCGATTGATTTTGCGCTCAAGATGATCGATCTGCTGGTCAGTCGTGAAAAAGCGCATGAGGTCGCTTCACAGCTGGTGATGGCGGCGGGAATATATAACTACTACGAAGCCTGATCCGATACGGGCAGGATCGGTCGCCCGGATAAGGCATGGCTGCCGCTATCCGGGACTTCCCCCGATCGCGCCGGGCGGCGCCTCACGGGGTGACCATCGCTATCCGCAGGTTAGGGGCGATAGACCTTCACGTTCTCAAAGCCCTGCTCGCGCAGATACAGCGCCTGCAGGCGGCTCATTACGCCACGCTCGCACCACAGCAGCCAGGTTTTGCTCTGGTCTAGGTTGCCGAACTGGGTGCTCAGCTTGTAGAACGGCAGCGAAACCACGTCGACACCTTCAACCTTCAGCGGTCTGTCATCCTGCTCGTCAACCGAGCGAATATCCAGAATCACGTCGTTCGGGCCAAAACCGCTGACGGTTTCAACCTCAACCACTTCCTGCTGAGTTTGCTGGGCGATATCGCGAATATCGACGTTATTGGCTTCCGCCACCACCTTCTCAAGGATGCTGAAATCGAAGTTCTGCTCTTCCGCTTCAATCTTCGCCTTCACCGCCTTCACGGTCGGGCTCTTCGAGATCACGCCGCAGTATTCCGGCATGGTGCGGGCAAAGTCTTCGGTGCCGATTTCGCGCGCCAGGTTAATGATGTGCTCTTTATCGTGAGAGATCAGCGGACGCAGGATCAGCGTATCGGAGACGTTATCGATCAGCCGCAGGTTGGTCAGCGTCTGGCTGGATACCTGGCCCAGCGCTTCGCCGGTCACCAGCGCCTGCACGCCGTAGCGTTCAGCCACCTGAGAGGCGGCGCGAACCATCATGCGCTTAAGCACGACGCCCATCTGACCATCGTCAACTTTTTCGAGGATCTCACCGACCACCGGCTCGAAGTTAATCGCCACAAACCGCACACGGTGGGAGCTGCCAAAGCGGTTCCACAGGTAGTGCGCGACCTGACGGACGCCGATTTCGTGCGCCGCGCCGCCGAGGTTAAAGAAGCAGTAGTGCACGCGGCAGCCGCGACGCATCAGCATGTAGCTGGAAACGCCGGAATCGAAGCCGCCGGAGATCAGCGACAGCACGTCTTCCTGGGTGCCGATGGGGAAACCGCCGATGCCTTCATAGCGCCCTTTCACCAGCAGCAGGCGATCGTTTTCGATCTCCAGATTGACGGTGATATCCGGGTTGGTCAGCTTAACGCGGGCCGTTTCGATATGCTGGTTCAGACCGCCGCCGACGTAGCGTTCCACTTCGATAGAGGTAAACTCATGCTTACCGCGACGCTTTACGCGCACGCAGAAGGTTTTGCCTTCCAGCGTCTCGCGCCACAGCGGCAGCGTTTGCTCGAAAATATCGTGCAGCGAAGTGAAGGGAACGTCTTCGACTTCCAGGATATGGTGAATACCGGGAATTCGGGTCAGCGCATCGCGAATAGCCGGACGCTGATTTTCGTCTTTCGCGCGAACTTCGATATGATCCCAATGACGAACGACGGCGAGCGTCTCATCATAGTTTTTGAGAACGTTACGAATGTTCCCGGTTAAGATTTTAATGAAGCGCAATCGCACAGATTGGCTTTTGATGGTGATTTCCGGGAACAATTTAATGATAAACTTCATGGCGACAATAGTTCGTTGGCAAGCCCGACAGGGCTTTAAGCAAAAGATGTACTGCAGTGCACCGCGGTGCCTGCATCCAGGGCGCGAAGTATACCACTAATGGAAGCTTTTCACCTGGCATTGCGTGTTTTACGCTAAATCATCCGCCGCCGGGCGACAGGTTCGCCGGGAGCGCATCGGGCTTAGGCCAGGGCCGCTTGCCGGATAAGGCGCATATTTGCTTAACCACGTGACTTCGTTACCATACTGCTGTCGCGACATAACAAGAGTCTATATTCACTATGCCAAAGAAAAATGAGGCCCCGGCCAGCTTTGAAACCGCCCTGGGCGAGCTGGAGCAGATCGTCAATCGTCTGGAAAGCGGCGCTCTGCCGTTAGAAGAAGCGCTCGGCGAGTTTGAGCGCGGCGTGCAGCTGGCGCGTCAGGGACAGGCCAGGCTGCAGCAGGCCGAGCAGCGCGTACAAATTCTGCTGGCAGAGAGCGAAGATACGCCGCTGACGCCCTTTACGCCGGACGCTGAATAGATGGATTTCCCACAACAGCTACAGGCCTGCGTTGCGCAGGCCAACGACGCGCTGCGCCGTTTTCTTGCGCCGCTGCCGTTTCAGAACACTCCGCTGGTTGAGGCCATGCAGTACGGCGCATTATTAGGCGGCAAACGCCTGCGCCCCTTCCTGGTATACGCCACCGGCGACATGTTTGGCGTCAGCCGCGCGACCCTGGACGCGCCGGCCGCGGCCGTTGAATGCATCCACGCCTATTCGCTGATGCACGACGATCTGCCGGCGATGGACAACGACGATCTGCGTCGCGGCCTGCCTACCTGCCATATTAAATTTGGCGAAGCGAACGCAATTCTTGCCGGAGACGCCCTGCAAACGCTGGCGTTTTCTATACTAAGTGATGCGACGATGCCGGAAGTACCGGATCGGGACCGGCTGGCTATGGTCTCCGAGCTGGCGCAGGCCAGCGGCGTTGCCGGAATGTGCGGCGGCCAGGCGCTGGATCTCGAAGCCGAAGGCCATCAGGTTGACCTCGAAGCGCTCAAGCGCATTCATCGCCATAAGACCGGGGCGCTGATTCGCGCGGCGGTGCGCATGGGCGCCCTGAGCGCCGGAGAACGCGGCCGTGCGGCGCTGCCGGCGCTCGATCGCTATGCGGAAAATATCGGCCTCGCCTTCCAGGTCCAGGATGACATTCTTGACGTGGTAGGGGATACTGCGACCCTTGGCAAACGTCAGGGAGCCGATCAGCAGTTGGGCAAAAGTACCTACCCCGCGCTTCTGGGACTTGAGCAAGCCCGGAACAAAGCGCATGGCCTGATTGAAGACGCCCGTCAGTCGCTAAATGAGCTGGCCGCGCAATCTCTGGATACAACGGCACTGGAAGCGCTCGCGAATTACATAATTCAGCGCGATAAATAAACAATAAATGAGTCTCTGATGAGTTTTGATATTGCCAAATACCCGACCCTGGCGCTGGTAGATTCCACCCAGGAGCTGCGTTTGTTGCCGAAAGATAGCCTGCCGAAGCTGTGCGACGAACTGCGGCGCTACCTGCTGGACAGCGTCAGCCGTTCCAGCGGGCATTTTGCCTCCGGCCTCGGCACGGTCGAACTGACCGTGGCGCTTCACTACGTCTATAACACCCCTTTCGATCGCCTGATTTGGGACGTCGGCCACCAGGCCTACCCGCATAAAATTCTGACCGGCCGTCGTGACAAAATCGGCACGATTCGGCAGAAAGGCGGGCTGCACCCGTTCCCGTGGCGCGGCGAAAGCGAATATGACGTGCTGAGCGTCGGACACTCATCGACCTCCATTTCTGCGGGCATTGGGGTCGCCATTGCCGCAGCGAAAGAAGACAAGCAGCGGCGCGCGGTCTGCGTCATTGGCGACGGGGCGATCACCGCCGGGATGGCGTTTGAGGCCATGAACCACGCGGGCGATATCAAACCCGATCTGCTGGTCGTGCTGAACGACAACGAAATGTCGATTTCTGAGAACGTCGGCGCGCTGAATAATCATCTCGCGCAGCTGCTTTCCGGCAAGCTGTACTCTACCCTGCGCGAAGGCGGCAAGAAGGTCTTCTCAGGCGTACCGCCGATTAAAGAGCTGCTCAAACGCACCGAAGAACATATCAAAGGCATGGTGGTTCCCGGGACCCTGTTTGAAGAACTGGGCTTTAACTACATCGGCCCGGTGGATGGCCACGACGTGCTCGGGCTGGTCAATACGCTGAAGAACATGCGCGATCTGAAAGGACCGCAGTTCCTGCATATTATGACCAAAAAAGGTCGCGGCTATGAGCCGGCGGAAAAGGACCCGATCACTTTCCACGCGGTGCCTAAGTTTGACCATACCAGCGGAGTGCTGCCAAAAAGCAGCGGTGGCCTGCCCTCTTATTCGAAAATTTTCGGCGACTGGCTGTGCGAAACCGCGGCGAAAGATAGCAAGCTGATGGCCGTGACCCCGGCGATGCGCGAAGGCTCGGGAATGGTCGAATTTTCGAAAAAATTTCCTGACCAGTATTTCGATGTGGCTATCGCCGAGCAGCACGCGGTGACCTTTGCCGCCGGGCTGGCGATCGGTGACTATAAGCCGGTGGTGGCAATTTACTCCACCTTCCTGCAGCGCGCCTACGATCAGGTGATTCACGACGTCGCTATCCAGAAGCTGCCGGTGCTGTTTGCCATCGACCGTGCCGGCATCGTCGGCGCCGACGGTCAGACGCACCAGGGCGCCTTCGACCTCTCCTTCCTGCGCTGTATTCCGGAGATGGTCATCATGACGCCGAGCGACGAGAACGAATGCCGCCAGATGCTGTATACCGGCTATCACTACGGCGACGGCCCTAGCGCGGTGCGCTATCCGCGCGGAACGGGTACCGGGGCAACGCTGGAGCCGCTGGCTTTGCTGCCGATCGGCAAGGGCGTCGTTAAGCGCGAAGGCGAGAAAATTGCGATCCTTAACTTCGGTACCATGCTGCCGGAAGCCGCTCAGGTGGCGGAAAAGCTCAACGCCACGCTGGTGGATATGCGCTTTGTGAAACCGCTTGATAACGCGCTGATTTTGCAGCTGGCCGCCGGGCACGAGGCGCTGGTCACGCTGGAAGAGAATGCGATCATGGGCGGCGCGGGCAGCGGCGTTAATGAGCTGCTGATGGCGCATCGTCGCGCGGTGCCGGTGCTGAATATCGGTCTGCCGGACTTCTTTATCCCCCAGGGAACCCAGGAAGAAGTTCACGTTGACCTCGGTCTCGATGCCGCAGGTATTGAAGCCAAAATCATCGCCTGGCTAGCCTGATCCCTCCCCCGATAACGCTCCTGCTATGCTTAAAGGAATTCCATTAAGCAAAGAGCAGGAGCGCAGCTATGCAATACATCACCCCAGAAGCGACCGACCTCCGGGTTTCCCGACTTTGCCTCGGCTGCATGACCTTCGGCGAGCCGGATCGGGGCAAACACGCCTGGACGCTACCGGAAGAGAGCAGCCGCCCGCTGATCCAGCGCGCTCTGGAAGGCGGCATCAACTTTTTTGATACCGCCAACAGCTACTCCGAGGGCAGCAGCGAAGAGATCGTAGGCCGCGCCCTGCGCGACTTTGCCCGCCGCGACGAAGTCGTGGTCGCCACCAAGGTTTACCACCAGGTGGGGGACCTGCCGGAAGGCCTCTCCCGCGCGCAAATTCTCCGCTCTATCGACGACAGCCTGCGGCGCCTGGGCATGGAGTATGTTGACCTGCTGCAAATCCACCGCTGGGATTACGCCACGCCCATTGAGGAGACCCTCGAGGCGTTGAACGAGGTGGTGAAGGCGGGTAAAGCGCGCTATATCGGCGCCTCGTCGATGCATGCCCGCCAGTTTGCCCAGGCGCTGGAGCTGCAGGAGCGTAACGGCTGGGCGCGCTTCGTCACCATGCAGGATCATTACAACCTGATTTACCGCGAAGAAGAGAACGAGATGCTGCCGCTGTGCAACCGCGCAGGGGTATCGGTTATTCCCTGGAGTCCGCTGGCGCGCGGCCGGCTGACCCGCCCGTGGGGGGAAACCACCGCACGGCTGGTTTCCGACGAGTTTGGCCAGTCGCTGTACAGCGCCACCGATAGCAACGATGAGCTGATCGCGGCGAATCTCGCCGAAGTTGCAGAGGAGCTGGGCGTCGGGCGGGCGCAGGTGGCGCTGGCGTGGCTGCTGAGCAAACCCGGCGTGGCCGCGCCGATTATCGGCGCCTCGCGTCAGGATCAGCTGGACGAGCTGCTGAATGCGGTTGATTTAACCCTGACGCCGGAGCAGGTGGAAAAGCTGGAAGCACCGTACAGGCCGCATCCGGTTGTCGGATTCAAATAGCCCGCCGGCGGCGTTAACCCAGAGCCCCGGCAAGCAAAGCGCTACCGGGGCTCTGCGTCAGATAAGGCCAATCGGCCAGTGATGGCCTATGACGTACAGCACGCCCGCCGAAATCACGCCGGCGACGATATCATCGACCATGATCCCCATTCCGCCGTGAATATTACGGTCGAACCAGCGAATCGGCCACGGCTTCCACATATCGAAAATGCGGAAAATGACGAATCCGGCGGCAACCCACTGCCAGTCGAGAGTCGGCAGCGCCATCAGGGTTATCCACATTCCGACAAACTCATCCCAGACGATGCTGCCGTGATCGTGGGTGCCCATATCTTTGGCCGTGCGGTGGCAGATATAAACCCCAATACAGATGCTCATCATCACCACCAGCGAATAGAGCTGCCAGGGCAGAAACGTCATCAGGTACCAAAACGGAATCGACGCCAGCGACCCCATAGTCCCGGGGACGATGGGGCTTAACCCGCTGCCGAAGCCGGTCGCCAGCAGATGCCAGGGGTTAAGCAGGTTTAGCCGACTTTTTGCGATATCTTTACTGCGCGCCAAAATGATCGTACCCCTTTAAATCAAGCTTCACCGGCTTGCCCCCCTGCAGAAACTGCAGGCCGTCAGCCTCGGCGCAAACCTGCCCGATGCAGGTAAATCGCGCCCCGAGCTGGCCGATAGCCACATCGAGCGCGCCGCGGTTGAGCTCCGGTACGGTAAAGCACAGCTCATAATCTTCGCCGCCGGAAAGCGCCCAGCGCAGGGCCGTCTCCGGCTCAACCTGGCGCCGCATCGCCTCGGATAGCGGCATCGCGTCAAGATCGATGCGCGCCCCGCAGCCGCTGGCTTTAAGGATATGGCCCAGATCGGAGACCAGGCCGTCGGAAAGATCGATAGCCGAGCTCGCCAGATCGCGCAGCGCCTGCCCCTGCAGCACGCGCGGCATCGGGCGCAGATGGCGCGCCAGCAGATAGTCGGCGTCAGCGGCGTCATCTACCGCCAGCCGCTCCTGCAGTATCGCCAGCCCGGCGGCGCTGTCGCCGGGCGTACCGGTAACGTAAATCCAGTCGCCGGGCTTCGCCCCGGAGCGCTTCAGGGCGCGTCCCGGCGGCACAAAGCCGTGGATTCCCAGCGTCATCGACAGCGGACCGCGGGTGGTATCACCGCCAATCAGCTGCATATCGTAATAGTTGAGCAGCATAAACAGGCTATCGCTGAAGGACTCCAGCCACGCTTCGTCCACCTCCGGCAGCGTCAGCGCCAGCGTTAGCCACGCCGGTTCCGCGCCCATCGCCGCAAGGTCGCTAAGATTGACGGCCAGCGCTTTATAGGCCAGATCGGCAGGATCGATATCAGGTAAGAAATGGTTGCCCGCCACCAGGGTGTCGGTGCTGATTGCCAGCGTTTTTTTCTCGGGAATATTCAGGAGTGCGCAGTCGTCGCCAATGCCGGTTTCCACATCGAGACGCATGCTTTTTACGCGATCAAAATAACGGGCAATCAGGGAAAATTCGCCGCATGCCATACGTTATGCCTCAGCAAAAGAAAAGAATAAGGCCGGGCCTTGCGTGGATGACATCCCGCGAGACCCGGCCTGGAGTTTACTTTTTGTTGGGACGAATTGCCGGGGCTGCCTTGTCCAGCACGCCGTTAACAAACTTATGGCTATCTTCGGCGCCGAAGGTTTTCGCCAGCTCGATAGCTTCGTTGATGGCGACTTTGTACGGCACGTCGTCACGCTTTGACAGCTCGAACAAGGCGATACGCAGTACCGCTTTTTCCACCTGGCCCAGCTCTTCAAGCAGACGGGACAGGTACGGCTTCATCAGGCCGTCGAGGTATGCGCTGTTAGTCGCCACTCCGGACAGCAGTTCGCGAAAATACGGAACGTCGACATCTTTAACGTCCTGTTCCGCCAGGAACTGGTATTCAACATCAGAGATGTCGTTTTTCGATAACTGCCAGGAGTAAAGCGCCTGGACGGCACACTCACGGGCGCGGCGACGAGCAGCAGGTTTCACGGAATTCCCCTTACAAAAAAAATCAGGCCTTGATGGCTCTCAATACGTTAATCATTTCCAGCGCGGTCAGCGCAGCTTCTGCGCCTTTGTTACCGGCTTTGGTGCCAGCGCGTTCGATGGCTTGCTCAATGCTTTCGGTGGTCAGAACACCAAAGGCTACCGGAATTTCGCTTTCCTGAGCGACGTGCGCCAGGCCATTGCTTGCTCCGCCAGCCACATATTCAAAGTGCGCAGTACCCCCACGGATCACCGTACCCAGCGCAATTATCGCGTCATATTTACCGGTTTTTGCCAGTGCGCCAGCCGCCAGCGGCAGCTCATACGCGCCTGGAACCCAAACAACGGTAATATTTTCATCTTTTACCTGACCGATGCGCTTCAGGGCGTCAATCGCACCTTCCAGCAGGCTGTCATTGATAAAGTTGTTGAAACGCGCAATGGTGATGGCGACGCGAGCGTCCGGGGTAGCAACGTTAGCTTCAATAATGTTCATACTCTTCCTTCGGGTTCATTTGGCCCCGCAAGGGGGGCGGATTCTACCATAATATTTTATACACTTCATCCTGCAAACTGCCTTGGCGTTAGCTGCGGCTGACCCGGCCGCTCTTCAGGCTTCGCTTCTCGCTTACCGTCTCGTCGCATTCTGAATAACCAGGCGTATCGGCGCGGCTTCCCCGTCGGGCAGGGAGATTATGCGCTCACTAAGTGCAGGCAAACGTCCGGGCCTACATGACGTATCTCATTGAATTTGAAATGGGGCGCGTCGGCCAGTTTCTCAAGCCCCGGCAGCGCGCAGAGCCCGCGCGCATCGCTTCCTAACAGTTTAGGCGCAATGTAGACGATAAGCTCGTCCACCAGCCCCGCCTGCAGCAGCGCGCCGGCCAGAGCAGGACCGGCCTCCACCCAGATGCTGTTAACCTGCTGCTTGCCCAGCTGCATCATCAGCACCACCAGATCGAGATGGCCTTTATGCTCCGGGATCTGCAGAGTACGCACGTTCTCAGGCCACTCGCGAGAGTCCTGACGGGTGCGGGCAAACAGCGTTTCTCCCGCCTGCTGTACGATGCGGTGCTGCGGCGTAACGCGGTTTTGGCTATCGATGACAATGCGCAGCGGCTGGCGCAGATTCTCCTGCGGATAGCGCGCCTGAATATCAGGAGTGAGCTCGTCCCAGCGCACGGTAAGCGCCGGGTCATCCGCGAGGACGGTGGCGCTGCTGGTGAGGATCGCATGGCTTTGCGCGCGCAGGCGCTGTACGTCGCGTCGCGCCTGCGGCGAAGTGATCCACTGACTTTCGCCGCTGGCCATTGCCGTACGGCCGTCGAGCGAGGCGCCCATTTTTAGCTGAATATAGGGGAAGCCGGTGCGCATCCGCTTCAGGAAGCCTTTATTTAACGCTTCGGCCTCGCCCATCATCAGGCCGTGGCTTACGTCGATGCCCTCCTGCTGCAGGCGATACAGACCGCGCCCGGCCACCTGCGGATTGGGGTCCTGCATCGCGGCCACCACCCGCACAACGCCTGCGGCAATCAGCGCATCGCAGCACGGCGGCGTGCGTCCGTGATGGCTGCAGGGCTCCAGCGTGACGTAGGCGGTGGCGCCTTTGGCCCTTTCGCCGGCCATGCGCAGCGCGTGCACTTCGGCATGCGGCTCGCCGGCGCGGTAGTGGAAACCTTCGCCAACAATTTCGCCGTCTTTAACAATGACGCAGCCGACGTTCGGGTTTGGGTGGGTCGTGAAGCGACCGCGCGCGGCGAGCCTGAGCGCGCGTGCCATGTATATTTCGTCATGCATGGCTTAATCCTGTAAGCGGGCGATCTCTTCGCCGAATTCTTTGATGTCTTCAAAACTGCGATAGACGGAAGCAAAGCGGATGTAGGCGACTTTATCGAGCTTCTTCAGCTGTTCCATCACCAGGTTACCGATCATTTTGCTGGGGACTTCGCGTTCACCGGTGCCGCGCAGATGCGTTTTGATGTGGTTGAGCGCCATTTCTACATCGTCGGCGCTGACCGGGCGCTTTTCTAACGCTTTGAGCATCCCGCTGCGCAGCTTATCTTCGTTGAAGGGTTCACGAACGTCATTGCTTTTTACCACTCGCGGCATCACCAGCTCGGCCACTTCGAAGGTGGTAAAGCGTTCATTGCAGACCAGGCACTGCCGACGACGACGCACAGAAGAGCCCTCCCCCACCAGGCGAGAGTCGATCACTTTAGTATCTACGGCGAAACAGAAAGGGCAATGCATAGCGCGTCCTGGCATCAAGTTAAACTGACAGGTAGTTTACCGCGAAGTGACCCGACTACAAAGAAAGAGCTTTTGAGACAAAGGATCTATAGTGCGCTTATGCAAACGATCTACCATTAATCATCCCTCTGTTAACGGAATCCCGACCATGACAAGACGTTATTTGAAGCTGGCGATTGTGGGTAGCCTTTTTACGCTCAGCGCCTGCGCCCAGCAAAGCGAAGTCCGCCAGATGAATCAGAGCGTGAGCGCGTTGAGCAAGGAGATGACCCAGCTCAATCAGCAAACGGTGAAAATTACCCAGCAAAACGCCCTGAATGCGAAGTCCAGCAGCGGCGTTTATCTGCTGCCCGGGGCGAAAACTCCCGCGCGGCTGAACAGCCAGATAGGCACCCTGCGGATGTCGCTGCGTGATATTGCCCCCGACGGCGACGGCACCCGCCTGACGCTGCGTATCCAGGGCGAATCAACCGATCCGCTGCCGGCGTTTAGCGCAACCGTCGCCAACGGGCAGATCAGCGGCACTACCGAGAGCTACCGGGAGGTCAACGTTCACGACCAGCTGATTAGCGCGCCAGCCAGCATCCTGGCGCCGAGCGACGTCGATATTCCGCTGCGCCTCAGCGGCATCACTCCGGAACAGTTAGGCTTCGTACGCATCCACGATATTCAGCCCGCAGACGCACAGTAAACTCCCCCGCCGGGTGTTTGTGACACCCGGCTTCCCTCGCGGAAAATCCATTTACAACTTTTCACAACAGTTCAGTAAAAATTGACCTCCGTGATGAATTTCAGTGGCATTCTGTCAAGAAATGCATAGAATCGTGAACGCAATCGATTACGTATGTTTTCGATCTGTGAAACAACACGTATTTTTGTGAGCAATGATTTCTATAATAGACGCCACAGAAATACGAAATATTTAGAAACGCTTCGGCAACTTTCTTCACGCCTTTTGGCTTAATTTAAACAGTGGCATCCATATGAAAAAAACATTACTGGCAGCAAGCGCCGTCGTGGCGCTCTCCGCATCTTTCACTGCCGGCGCGGCAGAAAACGACAAACCGCAGTACCTGTCTGATTGGTGGCACCAGAGTGTAAACGTGGTGGGTAGCTACCACACCCGTTTTGGGCCACAAATCCGCAACGATACCTATCTCGAATACGAAGCGTTTGCCAAGAAAGACTGGTTTGATTTCTACGGTTACATGGATGCACCGGTATTCTTCGGCGGTAACACCACGGCCAAGGGTATCTGGAACCACGGTTCCCCACTGTTTATGGAAATTGAGCCGCGTTTCTCTATCGACAAGCTGACCAATACCGACCTGAGCTTCGGTCCGTTCAAAGAGTGGTATTTCGCCAACAACTACATCTACGATATGGGCCGCAACGCGTCCGGTCGTCAGAGCACCTGGTATATGGGTCTGGGTACCGACATCGATACCGGTCTGCCGATGAGCCTGTCCCTGAACGTCTATGCAAAATATCAGTGGCAGAACTACGGCGCATCCAACGAAAACGAGTGGGATGGCTACCGCTTCAAGGTGAAATACTTTGTTCCGCTGACCGACCTGTGGGGCGGCTCGCTGAGCTACATCGGCTTCACCAACTTTGACTGGGGCTCCGATCTGGGCGATGACAGCTTCTACGACCAGAACGGCAAACACGCGCGCACCAGCAACTCCATCGCTTCCAGCCACATCCTGGCGCTGAACTACGCGCACTGGCACTACTCGGTAGTGGCTCGTTACTTCCATAACGGTGGTCAGTGGGCGAATGACGCGAATCTGAACTTCGGTGACGGCGACTTCAACGTTCGCTCTACCGGCTGGGGTGGTTACTTCGTGGTGGGTTACAACTTCTAATCCTGCCTGATGGTCCCCGGCCTCTGCGCCGGGGATATCGATTGACCCGCATTATGGCTCACGCTCCTCGCACCTCACCTTACGCAGAAAATCACTCAATGAACGGTCGGCCCGCTCGCTGAAAAGGCGCCCGGTGGCAGCCACGTCCAGGCAGCGATCGAGACGAAAGCAGCGGTAATCGTCGCGGAGCTCGCACCAGCTCACCAGCAGCCAGCGTTCGCCCCAGAAAAAGAGCCCCAGCGGCAGCACTTCGCGCTGCGACGCTTTTCCCGCTTCATCGCGGTAGTGCAGCGCCAGCACCCGCTGGCCGGAAACCGCCCGATGCACCAGATCAAACTGCGCCTTGCTGTGGCCCTGGGCGCCAAAATCCGGCGCAAACAGCCGCGATTGCTCGGCCTTACGCCGACTCTCTTCAGGTAAAATCGCGAGCACCTTTTCCCGAGCCGACTCCAGCGCCTGGGACAGCGATTCGCCTCCCCAGGTTTGCAGCAGCCGAATCGCGGCCACCAGCGCTTCCGACTCCTGGGTCGTCAGCATCAGAGGCGGTAAGCTGTAGCCTGCCAGCAGGCGATATCCGCTTCCGGCCTCGCCCTCCACCGGCACGCCGGAGAGCGACAGGTCGCGGATATCCCGGTAGATGGTGCGCTCCGATACGCCGAGCCGCTCCGCCAGCAGTCCGGCGGTGGTTAATCTTCTTCCCCGCAGGATCTGAACGATTTGGAAAAGGCGGTCGGCGCGTCGGCTCATTTTTAGCTTATCTCATGGTTTAGGGCCTGTCCCGCAGGCGTCAACAGCATTAATGGGACAGATGTTTAGGTTGATGCAGGCCAATCCGGTTACCTTCGCTATCAATAAACAGCGCGATGGTGCCAATATCGTTCGACAGCTCAAGCGGGCCAAAGACGCAGCTCCCGCCAGCGGAATTCACGCGGTCGAGCGTGGCGGCCAGATTGTCAGTATGCAGATAGATAATACATCCCTGATCGGCAGGTTTAACCCCATCAAACTTTGCCAGCGCGCCGCCGGGAGCCAGCTCCTGATAAGGGAAAACGGCCATTTCGGCACAATCCATATTTTCCCGACGCAGCGTCACCTGCAGCACCGGCTCGTAAAACGCCACGGCACGATCCATGTCGGCGACCGGAATTTCAAACCAGTTAATTACGTTGTTCATACATCCTCCTGTCCATTGTTTGGGTTCAGGAGGAGTGTATGGCAGGGCTACTGACAGCGTACTGTCAGTAGCGATCGGCGTCCCTGCCGCCACGCGGTTTGCCGCCGGCGGTTAACCCGCCGTGCAAACCAGGGCCCGCTGCTTATCAAGCAGCCAGGGGCGGAGATAGCCCACGGTGTTCGAAAACGGCAGCACCGCCTCCGGTAGCGCAATCCCCAGCCGTTCCCGAATATAGCGGCGTCGGGTGACGATACGCTGCCAGAGATCCGGATACGCCTGCGCCAGCTCGTGGCGCAGAGAGTCGTCCGCCAGCGCCACGGTGTCTTCAATGCTGGCGCCGGCGTAGCCCGCTCGCGAAGGAATAATGTCGATTTGCAGGATCATACCGCTCTGCAAGCAGGCGTCGGAGTTCGGCCCGATGGGCGAACAGAGCCACTCTTCATCGGCCACCAGATGCCCCGGATTAAGATGCCAACGGTACTCCGCCTTTGGCAGGACCCGCTCGATAAGAGCGTACATGTCGCCGCCGCGCATGCCGATATGCAGATTCTCCAGCCAGCTGACCACCGCGCAAAAATAGGGTTTCGCCACCACCTGCAGATAATCCGCCACCTCCGGCGCCAGCTCGGCGTCGTCGCGCACCACGTACGCCGCACGGCTGCTCAGCCCCCCTTTAAAGCTGGTGGTTAGCGAGAATTTATCCCCGCGCTGAATGACTTTATCGCCGGGATAAAGATTAGCGTAAGTGAAGCGATCGCCGGTGGCGGCAATCATCACCACGTTGTTGGGCTGGCCTTCCGCCGCCAGCAGCGCGCCGATCTGTTTTTCCGTTTTTCCCGGCTCGATGGCATTCAACGCCGTGAGGATCGCCGTCGACGCCAGGTTAGCGCCATATTCGTAGTGCGCCAGCTCATTGGCGCAGTTGACCGTTCGTGCTCCGCCGTCCGGGGCGATAAATATCCCCGTAGCGTTGCGTAATGTCGTCTGCGGCCCGGCGGCAAGGCGAATCGCATCGACGATAAAGGCCGGGATATCGAACATCTGCGCCGTGTCGTCAGCGCTGCCGGTAAACAGCTTCCAGCCCGCAAGACCGATGCTTTTCCCGGCCCCCACTGCGGCCTCCTGCAGCAGCTGCGGCAGCGTTTTATCGCCGGTCATCGGCTGATTCGGCAGCGAGAACCACGGCGCATGGAGCGCCCGATTCGCCAGGCGAGCGCTGGCCGCCAGCTTGAGGTTTTCATTGCCCAGCACCAGCACCGCCTCGCCATCGCCGTGCAGCACCAGCAGCGCCTCTTCAAAACGCGGAATAAACCCGGTGAGATATTCAAAGTTGCCGCCGTGCTCTTTGTCGGCATACACAATCAGCGAATCAAACCCGCACTGGCGCATCTGCGTCAGCACCTTTGCTTTGCGCAGGCGTAAGGTTTCATCGCTGAGCGTCACGCTGGGCACGTCGTGCCAGAGGGTCGGTTGGGGGACTGCGGAGAGGGTTACGACGGCCATTGGCGTTACTCCATGTCATAAAATGCGGATAATGGAGAGTAACCAAAATTGGCGAAGCTGTAATAAAAAAATCCCGGCCTTGCGACCGGGATTGCGTTATCAGAACGGGACTGCCTTACGGCAGAATTGACGGCTGATCCGCCCCTTCCTTCTCGACTTTCTGCTGCAGCATATGCTCGCGCTTCATGCCCAGCTTCAGCGCCAGCGCGGACGCAACGTAGATAGAAGAGGCCGTACCGATGGAGACACCGATCAGCATCGTCAGCGAGAAGCCTTCGAGAACCGGACCACCAAAGAGGTACAGCATCAGGATCACCACCAACGTGGTCCCGGAAGTGATCAACGTACGATGCAGCGTCTGGGTCAACGACACGTTGAAGATCTCGTACGGCGTACCGCGGCGGATCTTACGGAAGTTTTCACGAATACGGTCGGATACCACGATGCTGTCGTTCAGCGAGTAGCCGATAACCGACATCAGCGAGGCGACGATGGTCAGATCAATCTCGATATGGAACAGCGAGAGGATGCCCATCGTAATGACCACATCGTGCGCCAGCGCGATAACCACCCCGGCGGCAAGACGCCACTCGAAACGGAAACCGACGTACACCAGGATACAGATCAGCGCTGCCAGCAGCGCCATTGCGCCGCTTTGTGCAAGGTCAGCCCCGACGCTCGGCCCCACGAACTCGATTCGTTTAACCGTCGCGTCCTGGCTGGTCGATTCGTTAATCACGCTAACGACCTTGCTGCCCAGCTCCTGGCTGACGTTGGTATCATGCACCGGCGGCATACGCACCATGATGTCGCGGCTGCTGCCGAAGTTCTGCAGCTGCGGCTCTTCAAAGCCCGCCTTCTGCAGCGCTTCGCGCATCTGGTCCAGTTCGGCTGGTTTTTCGAGGGTAATTTCAATCACCGTACCGCCGGTGAAATCCAGACCCCAGTTAAACCCGCGCACGCCCATCACCACGATGGCGGCAATCAGCAGAAAACCGGAAATGCCGAAAGCCCAGTAGTCCCAGCGCATAAAGTCATAGACTTTACGGCCGTGGTTCAATTGTTCAACAGTATATTCCTGTGCCACAACGCACTCCTCAGATAGACAGCTTTTTAACGCGCTTGCCGCCGTACAGCAGGTTCACGATGGCACGGGTGCCGACGATAGCGGTAAACATCGAGGTTGCCACACCGATACCGGTGGTAATAGCAAACCCTTTAATTGCACCGGTACCGACCGCGTACAGGATGATAACTTTGATCAACGTCGTAATGTTCGCATCGAAGATCGAGCTGAATGCGCCCCGGTAACCTTCATCAATCGCCTGCTGAACGGAACGCCCGTTGCTCAACTCTTCTTTAATACGTTCGTTGATCAGTACGTTAGCATCGACCGCCACCGCAAGGGTTAACACGATACCCGCAATCCCCGGCATACTCAGCGTCGCCCCAGGCAGCAGGGACATGATACCGACGATCAGCACCAGGTTAGCCACCAGCGCGGAGGTCGCGATCAGACCGAATTTCTTATAGAAGAAAATCATGAACAGGATAGACACCACCAGACCGGCCAGACACGCTTCCAGGCCCTGCTTAATGTTCTGCATACCCAAGGTCGGGCCGATAGTACGTTCTTCAACGATCTGAATCGGCGCGATCAGCGCACCCGCACGCAGCAGCAGAGAGAGCTGACGCGCTTCGTTCGGGTTGCTGATACCGGTAATACGGAAGCTGTTACCCAGGCGAGACTGGATGTTGGCGATGTTAATCACCTCTTCCTCTTTCGCCAGAATGGCACGACCGTTGGCATCTTTCTTACCGCTGTCTTTGTACTCCACAAACAGGGTCGCCATCGGTTTACCGATGTTGTCCTTGGTGAAGTTAGACATGATGTTACCACCCGCGCTGTCCAGCGAGATGTTAACCTGCGGCTGGTTGAACTCGTCCATGCTGGAAGTGGAGTCGGTGATATGGTCACCGGTCAGAATCACGCGCTTGTACAGCACAACCGGCCGACCTTCACGCGTATCTTTCACTTCAGAGTCGCCAGGGACGCGGCCGGAAGCGGCTGCGGCGCTGTCAACGTTGCTGTTGACCAGACGGAATTCCAGGGTAGCGGTGGCGCCAAGAATTTCTTTCGCGCGCGCGGTGTCCTGAATACCCGGCAGTTCAACCACGATACGGTCGGCGCCCTGACGCTGTACCAGCGGCTCGGCAACGCCCAGCTGGTTTACACGGTTACGCAGAATGTTGATGTTCTGCTGCACGGCGTATTCGCGGGCTTCTTTCAGGCGCTCATCGGTCATCACCGCCTTCAGGCCGGTGCTGCCCTGAGTAGAGATAACCAGGTCGCGGTGACGAGGGCTAAGATAAGAGATGGCCTGATCGCGCGCGGTACCGTCACGGAAAGCGATGCTCAGACCAAAATTGTCTTCTTTACGCACGGTGGAGTAAGGAATGCCTTTATCACGCAGCTCGCTGCGCAGGCTATCGATATTTTGTTCCTGCAGCTTGCCCAGCGCAGTGTCCATATCCACTTCCATCAGGAAGTGGACGCCGCCGCGCAGGTCAAGACCCAGCTTCATCGGCTCGGCATGGATAGCCGCTAACCAGCGCGGGGTTGCCGGAGCAAGGTTCAGCGCCACGACGTATTTATCACCCAACACGTCCACCAGCACTTCGCGTGCGCGGAGCTGGACATCGGTGGTGTCGAAGCGCGCAAGAATTGCGCCCTCTTCCAGTGCCACAGACTTAGCGGTAATTTTTTCTTCTTGTAACGTTTTCTGGACCTGGATCAGCGTTTGCTCACTGGCGGCGACACCGCGCGCGCCAGTGATTTGAACGGCCGGATCCTCACCATACAGGTTGGGGAGCGCATACATCAGGCCGACGATAATGACGACGACCAGCATGATGTACTTCCACAAAGGATAACGGTTTAACACGGCAGTTCCCTTAGGGAAAAGTGGATTACAGCGCCTTCATGGTGCCTTTCGGCAGAACGGCGGCTACGAAGTCACGTTTGATAACCACTTCAGTGGTGTCGTTCAGTGCGATAGCAATGTATCCGCTTTCGGCAACTTTAGTGACGCGACCAACCAGGCCACCATTCGTCAGCACTTCATCACCTTTAGCGATGGAGCTCATGAGATTTTTGTGCTCTTTGGTGCGTTTCTGCTGTGGACGCAGGATCATGAAGTAAAAAATCAGACCAAACACCACCAGCATCAGGATCAGAGACATCGGGCTGCTCTGCGCTGCGCCACCGGTTGCTGCTGCCGCATCAGAAATGAAAAAGCTCATTGAAATTCCCTCATTATTAAAATTAATCAACGTTCAAAGGAGGAACGGTTCGTCCCTGACGTTGGTAAAAATCGGCCACGAAGCTCTCTAATTTACCCTCTTCAATAGCCTTGCGTAAACCAGCCATTAAGCGCTGATAGTAACGCAGGTTATGAATGGTGTTGAGGCGCGCGCCCAATATTTCGTTGCAACGATCGAGATGATGCAAGTAAGCGCGTGAATAATTGCGACATGTATAGCAATCACACTCGGCATCCAGCGTCGCCGTATCGCTTTTATGTTTCGCATTACGGATTTTTACGACGCCATCGGTGACGAAAAGGTGACCGTTACGCGCGTTACGCGTAGGCATAACGCAGTCGAACATATCGATACCGCGACGTACCCCTTCAACCAGATCTTCCGGCTTGCCAACGCCCATCAGATATCGCGGCTTGTCGGCCGGGATCTGCGGGCAGACGTGCTCGAGGATACGGTGCATGTCTTCCTTCGGCTCGCCGACAGCCAAACCGCCGACAGCGTAGCCATCAAAGCCGATATCTACCAGACCTTTAACGGAGATATCACGTAAATCTTCGTAAACGCTGCCCTGAATGATACCGAAGAGCGCGTTTTTGTTGCCCAGGCCGTCAAAGCGGTCGCGGCTGCGCTGCGCCCAGCGCAGAGACATTTCCATCGAGCGTTTGGCGTAATCCCACTCCGCCGGATACGGCGTACATTCGTCGAAGATCATCACGATATCGGAACCGAGATCGAACTGAATCTCCATCGATTTTTCCGGATCGAGGAAGATAGGATCGCCGTTGATCGGGTTGCGGAAATGCACGCCCTGCTCGGTTATCTTGCGGATATCGCCGAGGCTGAAGACCTGAAAGCCGCCGGAATCGGTGAGAATCGGCCCTTTCCACTGCATAAAGTCGTGCAGGTCGCCGTGCAGCTTCATGATCTCCTGACCAGGACGCAGCCACAGGTGGAACGTGTTGCCCAGAATGATCTGCGCGCCGGTGGCTTCAACTTCTTCCGGCGTCATCCCTTTAACGGTACCGTAGGTCCCGACGGGCATAAATGCAGGCGTTTCAACCACGCCGCGCTCAAACACCAGGCGACCGCGGCGGGCGCGACCGTCGGTGGTATCCAGTTCAAATTTCATTATCACTCCTGCGTCAGAAAAACAGTCTGACGTTAAACAACTCGCTACGGAATGGTTCCATAGCTAAAAATACCTGGAGGCGTTATCGCCGCAGCCAGTTTGCGGTCGGCCAGCGCGCAGCCACCGGAGCGTACACGCAGTACGTGAGGATGGCGAGCACTGCCCGGCGTCAAAATGGCAAGTGAGATAGCCTTTTTACGGACGCTCAAAAATAGCCCGCGGATTGTACGTGATAAACATCGCGTCCCCGTAGCTAAAAAAGCGATATTTTTGTTCTACCGCAGCCTTATAGGCGTTCATGGTGTGCTGATAGCCGGCAAACGCCGAAACCAGCATAATCAGAGTGGATTCAGGCAGATGGAAATTAGTGACCAGCGCATCTACCGCTTTGTACTGATATCCCGGATAGATAAAAATCTTCGTGTCGCCGAAGAAGGGTTCGATCAGATCGTTTTTTGCCGCCTGGGCCGCGCTCTCCAGCGAACGTACCGAGGTCGTTCCCACGGCGATAACGCGGCTGCCGCGCGCTTTGGCGGCCAGCACCGCATCAACCACATCCTGCGGGACTTCGGCGTATTCGGCGTGCATGATGTGATCTTCAATGCTGTCCACGCGCACCGGCTGGAACGTCCCCGCGCCAACGTGCAGCGTCACGAACGCCATTTCAATGCCCTTCTCGCGCAGCTTCTCCAGCAGCGGCTCGTCAAAGTGCAGGCCCGCGGTCGGCGCGGCTACCGCGCCCGGCCTGGCGCTATAAACGGTCTGATACAGCTCGCGGTCGGCGTCTTCATCCGGGCGGTCGATATAGGGCGGTAGCGGCATATGGCCGATGCTGTTGAGAATATCCAGCACCGGACGTGGGTCGTTAAACTCCACTTCAAACAGCGCGTCGTGGCGCGCCACCATCGTGGCCTGGATGCTTTCATCATCGCCCAGCAGCAGCTCGGCGCCCGGCTTCGGCGCTTTTGAGGCGCGGATGTGCGCCAGAATACGTTTGTCATCAAGCATGCGCTCGACCAGCACTTCAATCTTACCGCCGCTGGCTTTACGCCCGAACAGACGCGCCGGGATCACCCGGGTATTGTTAAAGACCAGCAGATCGCCGGGATTGAGCTTATCGAGCAGATCGGTGAAAGTGCCGTGCGTCAGCGCGCCCGTCGGCCCGTCTAACGACAGCAAGCGGCAGCTACTGCGCTCGGGCTGCGGGTAGTGGGCAATCAGGGATTCAGGAAGTTCAAAGGAAAAATCGGTAACGCGCATGACGGTGACTCAGACTAAATAAAGAGGCGGGTAGTCTAGTGCGGGGGCGTTCTCCCTGCAACCTTTACCCCGCAGCACAGTTATAATACTCTAAATAATTCGGGTCGCAGGACAAGGCGCTTGTGCCTTGAACAGCGCTTGCGCTGGCCCCGTAGAGGCGAGGCCGTAGGCCGGGTAACGCGGCAACTGAGAGACAAATTCGTCAGGAACGAATTTGACCTGCCGAAGGCAGGCCTCCGGTGAGGGATATCCCGGTCACTTAGTCAACCAGGTGACCGGGAAGAACGACAAATCTGCCGGGAGCAGATTTGAACGCTGCTTGCAGCGGCCCTGGAAGGGCGAGACCCACGGATGGGCCGAGTAAGGAAGCCAACGCACATGCAACTTGAAGTATAACGAGTATTATGAATTTTCTCGCACACCTGCACTTAGCCCACCTTGCCGACAGCTCGCTGCCGGGCAACCTGCTGGCGGATTTCGTCCGCGGTAATCCGCAGTCGGACTATCCGAGCGAGATCGTGGACGGCATCTTTATGCATCGGCGAATAGACGTCATGACCGACAATCTGGCGGAAGTTAAGGCCGCCCGGGAGTGGTTTCGTCCGCAGACCCGGCGCGTGGCGCCGATTACGCTCGACGTCATGTGGGATCACTTCCTCTCGCACCACTGGGACCGCATCTCACCCGATATGCCGCTCAGCGAGTTCGTCCGCTATGCCCGTGCCCAGGTGGCAACCATTTTGCCGGATTCGCCGCCGCGCTTCGTCAATCTCAATGCATACATGTGGTCCGAGCGCTGGCTCGAGCGCTATGAGGATATGGAGTTTATCCAGCGCGTCCTCAACGGAATGGCCAGCCGTCGCCCGCGCCTCGACGCCCTGCGCGACTCGTGGCAGGACCTTGATACCCACTATGACAAACTGGAGCAGCAGTTCTGGCTTTTTTACCCGCGCATGATGGCGCAGGCTAAAAATCGCGAACTCTAGTGGTTGCGTTTGCTGACAAAAAGACTATTCTGAAGGTCACATCTCGGCATAAATTGATAGGCAAAACCTATCTCATCGATTGTCAGCCTCACGTTGAGTTCGTCAGTCCCTGCCCCTATACTTGCCCGCGTTGCGTTTCAATTAACCTTAGTATTAACAGGAGAATCATATGGTTCTGGTAACTCGTCAGGCTCCGGATTTTACCGCGGCAGCAGTTTTAGGTAACGGCGAAATCGTTGAGAAATTCAACTTCAAACAGCACACCAACGGTAAAGCAACCGTACTGTTCTTCTGGCCGATGGACTTCACCTTCGTTTGCCCGTCTGAGCTGATTGCTTTTGACAAACGTTATGAAGAATTCCAGAAGCGTGGCGTAGAAGTTGTTGGCGTTTCCTTCGACTCCGAATTCGTCCACAACGCATGGCGTAACACCCCGGTAGACCAGGGCGGTATCGGTCCGGTTAAATACGCGATGGTTGCTGACATCAAGCGTGAAATCCAGAAAGCCTACGGTATCGAACATCCGGACGAAGGCGTTGCGCTGCGCGGCTCCTTCCTGATCGACGCTAACGGCGTTGTTCGCCACCAGGTTGTGAACGACCTGCCGCTGGGACGTAACATCGACGAAATGCTGCGTATGGTTGACGCGCTGCAGTTCCACGAAGAGCACGGCGAAGTGTGCCCGGCACAGTGGGAAAAAGGTAAAGAAGGGATGGCCGCTTCTCCGGAAGGCGTGGCTAAATACCTGACCGAGAACGTTTCCAGCCTGTAATCGGCTGCCGTTCATAAAAAGGCTCGCACCCGCGAGCCTTTTTTGTTGCTTCACGCCGCGCCGCCCTTTTTCACCTCGCGCCAGATCCGCCATGCCATCATGAGCAGAACGGCCACGCCGAGGATCAGCGCCCCCCATACCAGCACTATTTTCCAGTAGCCTTGCCGATCGGCAGCCGAAGTTGCGCTCAGTCGCGCCTCTCCGCCAAGGGTGACGCTCTCCTGCGTAATAATGGCCCACGGCAGGTAATTCACCTGCTGAGTTTTACGCAGCGACGCCGGGATCAGCATATCCAGCCCGATATCGGCCCTTGCCGCCGCCCGGTTTCCCCAGGCCAGCAGATAGGGGCCTTTTCCCTGGGTGTTAAACACCAGCTGATAGCTATCGCGCGCGCCGCTCAGGGCTGGCAGCGTCTCAGGCAGCCTGGCGTTAATCGTGGTCATGCGAACCGCTTCAACCAGCTGCCCGGCAAGGTGAATATCTTCCGAGCGTTTCCCGTCGAGATGGTAAAGCACGGTTTGCGTCAGCGGCCGCCACGGCTCCTTGTCGCCGCTGCGCCACGCCAGCTCTACCGGCAACACCCCTTCGCCTGGCAGATCGATCCTCAGCGAGCTCAGCGGCTGCGGCTGGCTCCAGCGCCAGACGGCTTGCCGATCCGAGAGCTTGTCCGCACGCGCGTCAAGCACGATGCGTTCAGGCTCCGGCTCAGCGCTCCCGGCGACCGCACTGACGCTCTCCAGCGCCAGCGCCGGGCTTTGCGAGTCCAGAATCACCAGCAGATAGCGATTACCCTGCGCGGAGAGCGTCAGCCTGGCGCTAATAGCGTCCAGCTTCAGCCGATCGTTATCACGCTTCAGGTCCATCAGCGGAGCATTTTCCTGTACCGTGCTCCAGGAGGTTAAATCACGGCTGGCGTAAACGGAGGCTTTCCCCTGCCAGCTCCCCTCAGGAATGTGCCAGTTCAGGCGCAGCTGGGCCAGCGAGAAGGCGTCGGTGCTGGTTTCCGGCAAGGTCAGCAAATAGCTCTGCCCGACGGCGTTGATATCGTCGCTTTCCAGCTGGATCTCAACGCCCGCCGTTGAACGTAAGACCCACGATTTTACGCCGCGACGCCCCTCATCCTTTGGCGTAACCGGCGAAACATCCAGAGGGAAAAGTCGAAGCGTCATGGTCTGTGGCATCGCGGGCTGAGCTTTCTGCGCTTCGAGGGCGAACGGTACCGTATCGCCCTGATGATTGAATACCCGCACATCGCGTAAATCTGGCCAGGCCGTACTCTGGTAGACGGCCTGAGGAAGCTTAATGCGATACCAGGGCGATGTGCCCGGAGTTTCCAGCATGATCCCCGTCGCGTAGTCCACAGGCGCTTCCCGCTCGCTCTCGCTGCTCAGTGCCGCTCCTGTCGCACCCAGCAGGACGCTGCATAACACCGCTTTTATCCATTTCATTTTTCTGCTCCAGCTTTCGGCGGTAACGGTGAGAAATAGCCGATGATTAATACCAGAATAGCGACGCCAATAAAGGCGACCGCGCGCGCCAGCCCGCCGCCGCGCGCGCTATCCACCAGCATCAGTTTGACAATGACAATCCCTAACAGCGCCGCCCCGCAGAGCCATTCGCGGCGAGAAAGGCGTCGGGTCGCGTTCAGCATCGCCACCAGCGCTGCCAGCATCCAGAACAGGGCAAAGCAGGTCTGAATCAGTCGTGAATGCCATAGCGACTCCAGGTTCCAGGCCACCTCGCCGTACCAGGCTAGCGCACGCAGCAGCGCGCCGTTCAGCCACCAGAAGCTAAGCGCCGCCAGGGCAATCACCGGCCAGGAGCGGCACCGCGACAGCGTCTCGGGGAAATAGCGCAGCGAAACGCGATAAAAAATCACCAGCCCCAGCAGCGCAAAGGCGGCCCCCTCTTCCAGCGGATTCATCAGCGGCAGATAGGTCTGACGATAGACCACGCCGTCCTGGAAATTGGTCAGCGCCAGCAGATACGCCAGGGTCGCCGCCACCGGGATCGTCGCCAGAGAGCTGTACAGCGCAGGCCAGACCCGGAACGGCCAGATTTGGCGACGGGTGGCCTCGGCAACGAGGAAGATAAGCAAACCGCCGGCCGCCATCAGCAAACCGCTGGCCCAGGCCGCCATTCCCCAGGGCAGATCCTGCGTAAACCAAAACAGTTCGCACGCCAGCGCCAGCAAAATCATCCAGAACAACGACAGATGAACCAGCATGGATACGCGCGGCGGCAATGAATTTCCGTCACGCCAGAGCAGAGCTACCGCTGCGGGTAGCGCAAGGCACCAGGCCAGATTTGGCCAGCCGGCCGCCGCGATTTGCTGCTGAGATATTTGATAAATCAGCACCACCAGCATCATTGGCCAGAGCAGCCATTTGCTGATATCCAGCTCTCGCCACCGCAGACGCGCGGCGACCGTGCGCCAGCCCCACGCCGACGCCGCCAGCAGCGCCAGTACGCCAAAGACAACCAGCGAATCCTTCTTCAGCCCCAGCTGCGATACGGCAACGAGCGCGGCTATCCACAACAGCAGTCCGCCCGCCAGCAGCGCCCAGCTTACCTGCCGTTTAATACCGCGCCACAGCCAGGCCGCGGCCAGCCAGCTGAGGCTGAGCACCGTGAAGATCGGCAGCAAAGAGAGCGCCGTTGTGCCATTGACCAGCGCCCACAGCGCGCTGCACACCGCCAGGACCAGCAGCCCGGTGCCGCTGTAGCTCATCCGCTGCTGCCGCTGCTGCACGCCCAGCCAGAGGATGCCGAGCCCTTCCAGCGACCAGGCCATCGCCGTCCAGCGCGCTGAAAGCGCCAGCGGAATGGCGAGAGTGGTAAACGCGCCCCCCAGCGCCAGGGCGGCCAGCACCAGCGGCCTGCCGAAAGCGGGATAGCGGCGAAGCACAAGCCAGGCGAGCGCCAGATAGGCTCCCCCGTAGCCCAGCGCGCTGAGCGCCGGGCCGTACGCCATATGTTGGGTCATGGCGTACTGCATGCCAAAACCGATTAGCGGCGGCGCAAACAGCAGCACGCCGTCAATAATCTGCTGGCCTTTGCCCTGCGCCCGCAGCGACAGCGCCACGCTCAGCACGCCAAAAATGAGGATATTGGCAATCAGGAACAGCTGGCAGCTGAGGTAATACTCCGGGCGATAGCCGTCCAGCCCCCAGAATCCCCCGACGCCAAAGGTAAACAGCAGGCCCAGCAGATTCAGCTCGCGCCACTGTTGCCAGATGCTGATGGTGAGAATGCCCACCGATAGCAAAAGGTAGAACGAAAACAGCGCCACGTGGCTGCCGCCGCCGGTTGAGAGCAGCAGCGGCGCCAGATAGCCGCCGAGGCTCGCCAGCATCGCCAGGCTGAGCGCTTTTTGCAGGATAGCCAGCCCAACGCTGGCCGCACAAATCACCACCAGCAGAGCAAACGCCAGGGTCATCGGCAGCATTTGCCACAAGCGGAACGCGCCAAACACGGTGAGATAGAGCGCCCCCGTCGCCCCGCCCTGCAGTATTAACGCATAGACCGGCTGCTTATGCCGTAGCCGCCAGCCCACCGCCAGCAGAACGATCGCAAACAGCGCCGCGGCCACCAGGCGCAGCTCCAGCGGGAAAAGTGAGTGTTCAACGGTATAGCGCAGCAGGAAAGAGAGGCCGAAAAACAGCAGCAGGATCCCGAGTTTCGCCAGCGGGTTACCCTGCATAAACCAGCGTACCAGCGACGAAACCATCCCCCCCAATGCGGAAGGCCGCGCGCTTTTCGGTGAAGAGACGCTCTTCTCTGCCGTCTGCGCTTTTGGCGGCGGACGCTGCGGATTGACGGGTTGAGGTACCGTCCCCCTTACCGGCTCCGCTGGAGCATGAGAAACCGCAGGCATCGTGGGACGCGCAACGGCTGGCGCCACGGGCGTTTCTGCGCCACCGCGCAGCTCAAGCTCCGCGACCCGACGACGCAAGGTTTCCAGCTCGGAGCGGACCGCCGAACTGCGATTAAATGCGACAATGGCCAGAACGGGAACCACCACCAGCGCGAAGAACAGAGCAATACAGCCAAGGATCAGCAGCTCATCCATGTTTTCACCTTCACTGATTCAGAAGCGAGTAGATTGACACAAATTATTGCATTTGTGCTGCCCTGTAGCGAAAGTGAGCGACATTTCAGAAAACAGCGAGCCCTTACTCGCGGGTAAGGGCTGCGCTTAAACGTTAAAACGCGAAGCAGGAACAGCCTAGCACGCCCCAGAACGCCTGCTCATCGGCAACCGGAATCGCCGACCTGCGCGCGATATCATGCTGGTGCCCGTGGACGCCGCAGCTGCCGCAGCACTGGTGCATCTGCGCGATGGCCCCGATTTTTGCCGCAGCGGGCGGCGCCGAACGGTAGTGGCCGGGAACATTAACCACCGGAGACCACTCCGGGAGCACCGGAATGGGCGGCGGCGCCAGCGGCGAGAAGCGCCCGGCGGCATAAACCACTTTGCCATCAACCACCGTCAGTACCGATTCGATGCCTTTAATCTCCTCTTCCGGCACGCTGAAATAGTCCTTCGACAGCACCACCAGATCGGCAAGCTGATCCTGCTCAATACGTCCTTTTTTACCCTGCTCGCTGGAGAACCAGGCGCTGCCCGCCGTCCACAGCTCCAGCGCCACGTCGCGCGGCAGGCGGTTGCTCTCGTCGTACATCGTCATACCGCCGACGGTACGCCCGGAAACCAGCCAGTAGAGCGCGGTCCACGGGTTGTAGCTCGCCACGCGGGTGGCGTCGGTGCCGAGACCAACCGGCACCTCCATTTCCAGCATTTCCGCCACCGGCGGCGTGTGTTTCACCGCATCGATACCGTAGCGGTCGACAAAATATTCGCCCTGGAAGGCCATCCGGTGCTGCACCGCAATCCCGCCGCCCAGCGCCTTCACCCGCTCAATATTGCGCTCGGTGATGGTTTCCGCATGGTCAAAGAACCAGTGCAGACCGTTAAACGGGATTTCGCGGTTCACCTTTTCAAAGACGTCCAGCATCCGGCCGATCGATTCGTCATAGGTGGCGTGCAGGCGGAACGGCCAGCGGTGTTCAACCAGGTGGTGGACCACCCGCTCCAGTTCATCCTCCATTCCTGCCGGCAGATCCGGACGCGGCTGCAGGAAATCCTCAAAATCCGCCGCCGAAAAAACCAGCATCTCGCCGGCGCCGTTGGCGCGGAAAAAGTCGGTCCCCTGCCCCGGCTTCAGCATATCGGTCCAGCGTTCGAAATCATCCAGCTCCTGCTTCGGACGCTGGGTAAACAGGTTATAGGCAATGCGCACGGTCATCTGCCGGTTAGCGTGCAGCTGCTCAATAATTTCATAATCTTCCGGGTAGTTCTGGAAGCCGCCGCCGGCGTCAATCGCGCTGGTCAACCCGAGACGATTCAGTTCGCGCATAAACTGGCGCGTCGAGTTCACCTGCAGCTCCAGCGGCAGCTTCGGCCCCTTCGCCAGCGTCGCGTAGAGGATCATGGCATTAGGTTTCGCTATCAGCATCCCGGTCGGGTTGCCGTTGCCATCCCGAACAATTTCGCCGCCCGCCGGATCCGGCGTCTCTTTGCTATAGCCGACGGCCTTCAGCGCCGCGCGGTTAAGCAGCGCGCGATCGTAGAGATGCAGCACGAATACCGGCGTATCCGGCGCCGCCTGGTTTAGCTCTTCCAGCGTCGGCATACGCCGCTCGGCAAACTGGAATTCGCTCCAGCCGCCGACCACCCGCACCCACTGCGGCGCAGGCGTGCGATCGGCCTGATCTTTAAGCATCCGCAGCGCGTCCACCAGCGACGGAACGCCTTCCCAGCGCAGCTCAAGGTTGTAGTTCAGCCCCCCGCGGATCAGGTGCAGGTGGGAATCATTCAGGCCGGGGATCGCCGTATGGCCCTGCAGATCGACGATCTGCGTGCCTTCGGCGGCAAAACTCATGATCCGATCGTGGCTACCGGCCGCGAGGATCTTACCGTCGGCGATCGCTACCGCGTCGGCCAGCGGGTTGCTGCGATCGAGGGTGTGGATCCGACCATGAGTCAGGATCAGTGTGGCAGTTTGTGACATAACGCTCTCCTTAAGGAGGCTGACTCAGTTTTTCTTTAACCAGCCAGCAAACAGGCGGGTCACGATGGGCATCCAGAACCAGACCACCAGCGCGACCACGCAGGCATCGTTTATCAAATGCAGCAGCAGGCTTCCCCGCATTGAGGGCAGCAGCATGCCGGTCAGCCAGGGCACCAGGTTGGTGCTGGGGAAGATAACCAGCAAAGTCATCAGGAACTGCTTCCAGCGCAGCGGCTGGCGCACGTTGACCGCCGGAGGGGTAAACCAGAACGCCGGTTCGGTACGGACTTCCGTACGATCGCCTTCATTGAGCAGGGGCGCGATTTCAGCAACCAGCTCGCGGCGCGTTTCTGACTGCGTCCAGGCATAGAGATGCTCAATGGTGTCGAAGCGAATAATCACGCTCCATAGATTCTGCCCGGCGCCCGGGCGGATGACGTTAGCGCCAAGGTGCCCGGGAAACTCCGCCGCCACGGGCATAATTTTTCCGAGCCACTCTTCATAGCGCTTACCGTGTTCAGGATCGAGCATATGACTGATGACCAGCGTTACCGATTTCTGTTGCGCCATTGTGAGTTCCTTGCTGCAGGTGAGTGGCGGGATTTCCCCGCCAGCAGCCATAAATGACAATACACAAAATCATTCATGCTGCATCGAGGCGGGCAAACGAAGCCAACAAAGAGGCAGCTCGAAGGATGATGACAATACACAAAATCATTCATGCTGCATCGAGGCGGGCAAACGAAGCCAACAAAGAGGCAGCTCGAAGGATGATGACAATACACAAAATCATTCAAGCTGCATCGAGGCGGGCAAACGAAGCCAGCAAAGAGGCAGCTTGAAGGATGATGACAATACACAAAATCATTCATGCTGCATCGAGGCGGGCAAACGAAGCCAACAAAGAGGCAGCTTGAAGGACGATGACAATACACAAAATCATTCATCCTGCATCGAGGCGGGCAAACGAAGCCAACAAAGAGGCAGCTTGAAGGATGATGACAATACACAAAATCATTCATGCTGCATCGAGGCGGCAAGGGAAGAAATCCCCAGGAGCATAGGTAACTATGTGACTGGGGTTTCTGAGTGCAGCCAACAAAGAGGCAGCTTGAAGGATGAAGTGTATTTAGGCCTGGCGCTCCGGCGCGCCATGCACCATGGTGTACGCGTAATCCACCCCCATGCCGTACGCGCCGCTATGTTCGCGAACCAGATCCATGACCGCATCGTAGGTCTCTTTGCGCGACCAGTCGCGCTGGTACTCAAGCAGCACCTGCTGCCAGGTCACCGGCACCGCGCCGGCCTGCACCATCCGGTCAATCGAGCGTTCATGCGCATCGACGGAGGTTCCGCCGGAAGCGTCGGTCACAACGTACACCTCATATCCCTCTTCCAGCGCCATCAGCGCCGGGAAAGTCAGGCAGACTTCGGTCCACAGCGCGGAGATAATCAGTTTCTTACGCCCGGCGGCCTGTACCGCCTTAACAAAACCCGCATCTTCCCATGAGTTCATTGAGGTACGTTCTATCGGTTTAACCTGCGGATGCACGGCCAGCAATTCCGGCCAGATATAGCCGCTAAAGCTTTTTGTTTCCACGGAGGTATAAATCACCGGAACATTAAAAATCTTGCCCGCTTTAGCTAGCGCAACGGTATTATTTTTAAGCGTCTGGCGATCAATATTGGCGACACCAAAAGACATCTGGGGCTGGTGGTCAATAAAGATAAGAGTTGAGTTAGTTGGATCGATCAGTTCCCGAATAGACATAACATACCTTCTTAATCAATGAGTTAAAAAGAGACGATAAACGCTGCTGTGGGTCTGGATCGTGACGGATAAAGCATGGTGAGTATAGTCAGTAATTTCTAACGAGTTATTAAAGAAATTTTTCTGACTTATTTTAAAAATAAAAGGCAATAAATAAAAAACCCGCTATTAGTGAATAGGGTGATAATGATGTTTATCAAAAATTTGCGGGTAAGAGTTCTAAATTATTCACTGGTATTGAGCATCCGGCTTCGGTAAAACAGAGGGATTATTTATGACCGGTAAGCCGCCGATGCGCCTGAATCTTGATGTACTGCTGATCCTCGATGCCCTGGAGACCCACGGCTCTTTCGCCACCGCCGCGGAATCGCTCTATAAAACGCCCGCCGCCCTGAGCTACATGATCCAAAAGCTGGAAAGCGATCTCGGCATCACCCTGCTGGATCGCAGCGGACATCGGGCGAAGTTTACCGATACCGGTACAATGGTGCTGGAAAAGGGCCGGCTGCTGCTCAATGCGGCAAAGGATCTGGAAAAGCAGGCGGTTCAGCTGAATGCCGGCTGGGAGCGGGATCTCGCCATCGCCCTGGATGCCTCCTTCCCTTTCGATCGTTTACTCCCGCTTATCGACGCGTTTTACGCGCAAAATCCGCAAACCCGCCTCAATTTTACCCACCACACGCTGGCGGGCGCCTGGGAAGAGCTGACCCGCAACGGGGCGGATATCATTCTTGGCGCGATTAACGAACCGCCGACCTCCGCCGAATGGTCGTGGAAAATGCTCGGAACGCTGGATAACGTATTTGTTGTCGCCCCCGGCCACCCGCTGGCGGAAACGGTACAGCCGCTGACCAACAAGCAGCTCAGCCTGCATCGCGCGGTGGTGATTAGCGATAGCGCCCGCTACTGTCACCCGCTCAACAGCAACCTCCTGACCGAGCAGTCACAAATTCGCGTCGATGATTTTGCCAGTAAAGTGGCGCTGCTGCGGGCCGGACTCGGCTGCGGTTTTCTCCCCCGCCACGTCGCCCAGCCGTGGCTGGCGAGCGGCGAGCTGGTGGAGAAAACCGTGATCTCTTTTCGCGAAAAGGATATCGCCTACATGGCCTGGCGCACGGATAACGACGGCCTGGCCCAGCGCTGGTGGCGGGAAGCCATTCTCGAAGAACCGTTTCTACACCAGCTTTATCCCTGACGGCTGAACCACACGCTGGCAGCGATGGCCGGAAGCGTCAGCACGCCGTCGTGCAGCGCGCCGCAGCCCTCTTTGAGCTGCCATTCGCCCACGTCCAGCAGCGGTGAATCCTCAACCACCACCTCACAGGCT
>OLIJ01000161.1_pt1 | contig 31635 bp, 30 predicted proteins | sample 1609731 | NCBI WGS metagenome assembly OLIJ01 (sample SAMEA4350159, study PRJEB24818) | metagenome | biome: human; feature: gut; material: faeces | place: Denmark | collected 2013-09
GCGCCAAGGGTTTTAAGGACCCCCCCCAGCCCGTACGCGCTGCGCCAGTAGTGGCTCAGGGCTCCTGCCACCGCCGCCCCCGCCAGCAGGAGCGTGAGCAGCGCCGAGAGCAGTAAGAACTGCTGCGAGCGTTCGAGCGATTTACCCAGCGCGCTGTCATCCTGTTCCAGGCCAATCCAGCGGTGTTCCGCCCCCAGCTTTGGCAACAGCCACCGCTCATACTCCGCCAGCTGCGGCGCGGTTCCGGCAAACTTATAGCGCCAGGAGACGCGGCTGCCGGGCTGCACCGCCCCGGTCTTTGCCACATCGGCAGTGTTCATCATCAGCCGCGGCGCCATCTGAAAAGGATTGAACCCGGCATCCGGCTCCTGAATCACTTCGCCGGCAATGCGCAGCGTGGCGTCGCCGACATCAATGGTATCGCCGGTTTTTAAATTCAGCAGCGCCATTAATCGCGGGGCCAGCAGCACGCTGCCCGCCTGCGGTTTTAAGCCCGGCGGCTGGGTTTCCAGCTGACCGTAAAGGGGATAGGTGTCGTCAACCGCCTTGACGTCGGCCAGCTGCGGCGTATCGCCGGCAAAGGTCATGGTGGCGAAGCTGAGCTGCTCGCCGACCGTTAATCCCAGCCGACGCGCCTGCGCGAGCCAGTCGGCGGGCACCTCGCGCGAGCTGCGCAGCGTCCGGTCCCCGGCCATAAATTCACGGCTCTGCTGGCTCAGCCCCTTTTCCATGCGATCGCTTATCGACCCCAGCGCCAGCACGCAGGCAACCGCCAGGCTCAGCGCCAGCCAGACGATCAGCAGCGATGGCGATCGCCATTCGCGCCAGAACCAGCGGGCAATCATGCTTCCTCCCGCAGCTGACCATCAACCAGCCGCAGCCGCCGGTCGCAGCGCGCCGCCAACAGCGGATCGTGCGTCACCAGGATCAGCGTCGTACCGTGTTCGCGATTGAGCGAAAACAGCAGGTCGGCAATTTTATCCCCGGTCTGCCGATCGAGGTTGCCGGTCGGCTCATCGGCAAACAGCAGCTCCGGACGCCCGTTGAAGGCGCGGGCCAGCGCCACCCGCTGCTGCTCGCCGCCGGAAAGCTGCGCCGGCAGATGGTTCAGGCGTTTACCCAGCCCCAGCTGCTCCAGCAGCGCCCTGGCGCTGCCCCGACTCTGGCTGTCGCTCTCGCCGCGCAGCAGCGCCGGAAGCTCGACGTTTTCCAGCGCATTGAGGGTCGGGATCAGCATAAAGGACTGAAAAACAAAGCCGATGTGCTTCGCGCGCAGCTGCGCCCTCGCCTCTTCGTCCATGCGGTGCAGCGGCTGCCCGAGTAAAGAGACTTCACCGCCGCTGCCGTCGTCCAGCCCGGCAAGGATCGCCAGCAGCGTGGATTTGCCGGAACCCGACTCGCCAATCAGGGCGATGGTCTGCGCCGGTTTGACAACCAGCTCAACTCCGGTGAGGATGGAAAGCTGATGCTCTCCCTGACCGACGGACTTCTTAAGATGATGAACTTCAAGTATGTTTTCCGCTGGCATTTGCCTTTCCTGTTTCTGGTCCTGTTTACCTGCCGCGCGATGGCGGCGGACACGCTGTTAGTTCTCGGCGACAGTCTGAGCGCCGGCTATCGAATGGCGGCCAACGCCGCGTGGCCTGCGCTACTTAACGATAAGTGGCAGGCAAAAACGCCGGTAGTTAACGCCAGCATCAGCGGCGACACGTCGCAGCAGGGGCTGGCGCGTCTGCCGGCGCTGCTTAAACAGCATCAACCGCGCTGGGTGCTGGTCGAACTGGGCGGCAATGACGGACTGCGCGGCTTCCCGCCGCAGCAAACGGAGCAGACTCTGCGCACCGTTTTGCAGGATATCAAAGCGGCGAATGCCCAGCCGCTGCTGATGCAAATTCGCCTGCCCGCCAACTATGGGCGTCGTTATAATGAAGCCTTTAGCGCAATGTATCCCGCACTGGCCAAAGAGTTTGATATTCCTCTGTTACCCTTTTTTATGGAAGAGGTCTATCTGAAGCCACAGTGGATGCAGGATGATGGAATCCACCCCAACCGCGACGCCCAGCCGTTTATTGCCGACTGGATGGCGACGCGGCTGGCTCCCTTAGTTAATCATGACTCCTGATCCTCAGGGGTTGTTTGCAGGTAAAGTTATGCAAAAAACGGTTTTAGTTACAGGATGTTCCAGCGGTATTGGCCTTGAAAGCGCGCTCGATCTGAAACGTCAGGGCTTTAACGTTCTGGCCGCCTGCCGCAAGGCTGACGACGTTGCGCGGATGCAGGAACTCGGACTGACCGGTATTTTGCTGGATCTCGACGATCCGCTGAGCGTGGAGCGCGCTGCGGCAGAGGTTATCGCCCTGACCGAGAATCGGCTGTATGGCCTGTTTAATAACGCCGGTTACGGCGTCTATGGCCCGCTGATCGCCGTTAGCCGCCAGCAGATGGAGCAGCAGTTTTCCACCAACTTTTTTGGCGCCCACCAGCTCACCATGCTGCTGCTTCCGGCTATGGAGCCGCACGGCGAGGGCCGTATCGTGATGACCTCCTCGGTCATGGGGATCATCTCCAGCCCCGGTCGCGGCGCCTATGCCGCCAGCAAATACGCGCTGGAAGCCTGGTCCGACGCCCTGCGCATGGAGCTGCGCTATAGCGGCATTAAGGTCAGCCTGATTGAGCCGGGGCCGATTCGCACCCGCTTTACGAGCAACGTCAATCAAACCCGGAGCGATAAGCCGGTGGAAAACCCCGGTATCGCCGCGCGCTTTACCCTCGGGCCGGAGGCGGTGGTGGAAAAAGTGCGCCATGCTTTCGTTAGCGATAAACCCAGGCTGCGCTATCCGGTGACCTTAGTCACGCACGCGGTGGCCCTGCTCAAACGCCTGTTGCCAACGCGGATGATGGACAAAATTATCCAGGGCTGAGTTGAAGCTCCGGCCGTCGCCCCCATGTATACAAAAAATTGATTAAAGAGATGCGCTTATGTCAGTACAGAATATTATCAACATTACCGAAGCTAACCTGCACCAGACGCTGGAACAATCCGTTACCGCGCCGGTGCTGTTTTATTTCTGGTCCGCGCGCAGCCAGCACTGCGAGCAGCTGACGCCGGTTCTGGAAAGTCTGGCGGCGCAGTACAACGGTCAGTTTACGCTGGCGAAGGTGGACTGCGATGCCGAGCAGATGCTGGCTTCGCAGTTTGGCCTGCGCTCGATTCCAACGGTTTATCTGTTCCAGAACGGTCAGCCGGTAGACGGCTTTGAAGGCCCGCAGCCGGAGGCCGCCGTCCGCGCGCTGCTTGATAAAGTGCTGCCGCGCGAAGAAGAGTTAAAAGCCCAGCAGGCGCTGGCGCTGATGCAGGAAGAGAAGTACGCCGAAGCCCTGCCGCTGCTGAAAGAGGCGTGGCAGCTCTCCGCTCAGGAGAGCCAGATTGGCCTGCTGCTGGCGGAAACGCTGATCGCCTTGCACCGCTCCGACGAAGCCGAAGCGGTGCTGAAAACGGTTCCGCTGCAGGATCAGGATACCCGCTACCAGGGGCTGGTTGCGCAGATTGAGCTGCTCAAGCAGGCGGCCGATACGCCGGAAATCCAGCTGCTCCAGCAGCAGGTTGAGCAAAACCCGGAAGACGCGGCGCTGGCGGCTCAGCTGGCCCTGCAGCTGCATCAGGTTGGCCGCAACGAAGAGGCGCTGGCTCTGCTGTTCAGCCATCTGCAGAAAGATTTAGACGCCGGCGACGGCCAGGTGCGCAAGATGCTGCAGGAAATTCTTGCCGCCCTCGGCACCGGCGATGCGCTGGCCGCGAAATATCGCCGTCAGCTCTACTCCCTGCTGTACTGATCGTTACGCCCAGGCGGCGCTTCGCTGACCGGGCTACGGCCCCCCGTAGCCCGGTCAGGCGTCCAGCGCCTTCTGCGGGAACGACGCTACTCGCTCTTTTTCAACTGCGTCACCACCAGCTGGTGACGAGGGTTAAAGAATTTCCGGTAGGTCAGATAGCCAGCGATGATTGTTGATAAGCTGGCGGTCGATAGCAGCATAAATGTGACCATTATCTGATACTTAATCGCTTTAACCGGGTCTATCCCGGCAAAAATCAGCCCCGACATCATCCCCGGCAGGCTCACCAGCCCCACCGTTTTCGCCGAATCGATGGTCGGGATCAGCGCGGCGCGAATGCTGTCGCGAATTAATCTGGCCGAGGCCATCTTTGGCGTCGCGCCGAGGCTCAGCTTCTCCTGAATTTGCTGCTGTTCGCTGCTGAAGCGCTGGCCCATATTGTTGTAGCACAGCCCCACCGCCACCATCGCGTTGCCGGCGACCATGCCGGCAATAGGGATCACCTGCATCGGCACGAAAGAGATCGATCCGGAGAAGACCAGCACCGCCAGCGTAAGCCCTGCGCCGGTGGTAATGGCGATAAATGATGAGATGAAGGCCTTATCGATATATTTGCTGCGCTTTTGCGCATTCCACGCCGCGTTAAAACAGATAAACAGCACCATAAGCAGCGTCAGCAGGACGTGGTTAACGTTGAAGATATATTTCAGCACGTAGCCGACGATAATCAGCTGCACCACCGCCCGGCAAATGCTCCAGACGATATCTTTCTCCAGCGCCAGCTTTTCGCGATAGCTCACTACGATGGCTACCAGTACCAGCACCATCGACAGGGCCAGCGATTCGTTGGTGATATTATGCCCGTTCATTGATAACCTCCTGACCGCCTGCGCTAGCCGGCTGCAGCGTCATCACTTCATCGGCGTGGTCGATTTCATTACGGTCATGCGTCACCCACAGCACCGCAATATTCTTTTCCGTCACATAGCGATGAATAATATCGTTAACGTTGCGCTTATTGCTGTCATCCAGCGCGCTGGTAATTTCATCGAGCAGCAGCACCTGCGGCAAAAACTGCAAATTGCGAATAAGCGAAACGCGCTGCTTTTCTCCCCCGGAGAGTTCGTTGATCGATTTGCCCAACGTATTTTCCGCCAGCCCAAAGCGGCGTAAATCGGCAACCAGCGCCTGCGGGTCCGGCTGCTGGTGGCGAATTTGCCAGGGAAAAATGAGATTGTCATAGACCGAGTCGCCAAATAGCGCCGGAGTTTGCGCGCAGTATGAGACCTGCTGGCGGTAGGTTTCCGGCGATAGCGTATTGATATCCTTGCCGGAATAAAAAATCTTCCCGCTGGTCGGGCTAAGCAGCGAGGCGATAATTTTAAGCAGCGTGCTTTTACCGCAGCCGGAGGGCCCGGTAATCAGCTTAAATTCCCCGGCGCTCAGCTCGAGATTAATATTATGCAAAATGATCGACTTATCGACCTGAAAGCCAACATCCTCAAGGCGCAAGATAGCGTTATTTTCCTTCATTATCGTTCCATATATTTCCCAAAACCCGACTAGTTTACTCCACTTTTCTTTCGCCAGGATGAGGAGAAAGATATACTCGGTTTAAACATGCGTCACTTTGCTGACGTCTGGCAGGCAATTAAACAGGAGGTTTTTTGATGCTAATTTTTATCCCCGTTCTTATTTTCGTCGCGCTGGTTATCGTTATTGCCGGAGTGAAAATTGTTCCGCAGGGCTACCAGTGGACCGTCGAACGCTTTGGCCGCTATACCATGACTCTCCAGCCGGGGCTGAGCCTGGTGGTGCCGTTCATGGACCGCATCGGGCGAAAAATTAATATGATGGAGCAGGTGCTGGATATTCCCTCGCAGGAGGTTATTTCGCGCGATAACGCCAACGTCACCATTGATGCGGTGTGCTTTATTCAGGTTATTGATGCGCCGAAAGCGGCCTATGAAGTCAGCAACCTGGAGCTGGCGATTATCAACCTGACGATGACCAACATCCGTACCGTACTCGGCTCGATGGAGCTCGACGAAATGCTCTCCCAGCGCGATAGCATCAACACCCGCTTGCTGCATATCGTCGATGAGGCAACCAACCCGTGGGGGATCAAAATCACCCGCGTGGAAATCCGCGACGTGCGCCCGCCGGCGGAGCTTATCGCCTCGATGAACGCCCAGATGAAGGCCGAGCGAACCAAGCGTGCCTATATCCTGGAGGCCGAAGGGATACGTCAGGCGGAGATCCTGAAAGCCGAGGGCGAAAAGCAGTCACAAATCCTGAAAGCGGAAGGCGAGCGCCAGTCGGCGTTCCTGCAGGCGGAAGCGCGTGAACGTTCGGCGGAAGCGGAGGCGCGCGCCACCCAGATGGTCTCCTCCGCCATTGCCTCCGGGGATATTCAGGCGATTAACTACTTCGTTGCGCAGAAATATACCGACGCGCTGCAGCAGATTGGCGCATCAAATAACAGCAAAGTCGTGCTGATGCCGCTCGACGCTACCAGCCTGATGGGCTCTATCGCCGGAATTAGCGAACTGCTTAAAGAAGGCGCCGGCGAACGGAAAAAACTATGATTGCGATGATACTGGTTCATCCGCACCTCTTCTGGCTGAGCCTCGGCGGGCTGCTGCTGGCGGCGGAGATGCTAGGCGGCAACGGTTATCTGCTGTGGAGCGGCGTTGCCGGGGTGATCACCGGCGCCCTGACCTGGATGCTGCCGCTGGACTGGGCGTGGCAGGGCGCGCTGTTTGCCGCGCTGACCCTGCTGGCGGCCTGGCTATGGTCGCGCTGGCTGCGCCGCCAGGTAAAGCGGCAGAAGCCGGCCGACGCCCAGCTTAACCAGCGCGGGAAGCAGCTGGTTGGCCGTATCTTCTCGCTGGAGACGGCGCTGGTTAACGGCCGCGGCCACGTGCGCGTTGGCGATAGCTCATGGCCGGTAGTCGCCGACGAGGACCTCGCCGCCGGCAGTAAGGTCGAGGTGCTGGCCGTTGAGGGCATCACGCTGCGGATCAGGCTCGCCCCTCCCCACCGCTAAACCTGCGCCTTGCGATGGCAGCAGCCGGAGAGATTGTCGATAATCGGGCAGTCCGCGCCGTCATCGCCGGGACAGGACTCCGCCAGCGCCAGCAGGTGGCTACGCATGCTCTGCAGCTCGCTGATATGGCGCTCAATATCAGCGACTTTATCCAGCGTTCTGCGTTTTACGTCGGCGCTATGCCGCGACGGGTCGTTAAACAGACCGACCAGTTCGCGGCACTCCTCCAGATTAAAACCGACCTGGCGCGCCTGGCGCAGCAGGGTCAGCTCGTCCAGATGCCGCTGGCTGTAGCTGCGGTAGCCATTTTCACTACGCAGCGGCGGCGTCACCAACCCCTTCTCTTCGTAGAAGCGAATCGCTTTACTGGTTAAGCCGGTCCTTTTTGCCACATCGCTGATATTCATCGCCTCTGCACCTCGCTGCCTCTCGCACTGCTCCTATTGTAGGACCATTCGCGCAATAACCAACCCTATGTGGAGAGGAAAAATATAAGCCATATTTTTTATCAGGTTAACCGCGCCTGTGCTTTCCCATAATGTGATGAATCTCACAAAAAAGTATTTACGCACCGTTCGAAATTGACCCACATCAAAGGTGCATTCCATTTACCCCTTAGCGTCTGGACGTTCACTTTAGAAACAAATATAAATGCGAATGATATTAGTTATCATTATAATAAAGGTTACTCTAATGGTGAAAAGGACAAACCGGGGGAGCATGCTACTCTCCAGCCTGTCGTTGTTTGTTGCCGCTAACGTTTCTGCGGCAACCCCGGCCAGCACAGCCAAAACGGCCGACGAAGAGACGCTGATCGTCACGGCTAATCGTACCGAATCGAGCCTCTGGGAAAGCCCGGCGACCGTTCAGGTTATCGACCGGGAAACGCTAAATAACTCAACCAGCGTCTCTATCGCCGACGATCTGCGGGATATCCCCGGCGTTGAAGTGACCGATAACTCTCTGGCCGGACGTAAGCAAATCCGCATCCGCGGCGAGGCCTCCTCGCGCGTGCTGATTTTGATTGACGGTCAGGTAGTCAGCTATCAGCGCGCCGGGCAGAACTACGGCGTCGGGCTGCTGATCGATGAATCCGCGCTGGAGCGGATCGAGGTGGTAAAAGGCCCCTACTCGGTACTGTACGGATCGCAGGCCATCGGGGGCGTGGTTAACTTTATCACTAAAAAAGGCGGGGATAAGCCCGTCGCCGGGACGGTGAAGGCCGTTTATAACTCGGCGACCGCGGGCTGGGAAGAGTCCGCTGCGGCCTGGGGCAGCATCGGCCAGTTCGACTATCGGATCAACGGCAGCTACTCCGACCAGGGCAACCGCGATACGCCGGACGGCAGATTGCAGAACACCAACTTCCGCAACAACAGCCAGGGCGTCTGGCTTGGCTACAATCTCGATCGCCATAAATTCGGCCTGTCGCTCGACCGCTACAAAACCTCCACGCAAACCTGGTTTGACGATCCGGACGGCCAATATGAAGACTTCAGCGTTCGTATTCCGAAGCTGGAACGCGAAAAAGTCGGCGTGTTCTATGATTACGACGCCGACGGCGATTATCTGAAAAAAATTCACTTCGACGCCTACAGCCAGACCATTGAGCGTAAATTTGAAAACCGGATTAAGACCACCCAGCCGATCCCCAGCCCGGCGATCCAGGCGCTGACGGTCAGTAACCAGACCAATACCAACGATAAGCAATATACCCAGGGCGTAACGCTGCAGGGCAACTTCTCCCTGCCGGCGAACAATGAGCTGGTTATCGGCACCCAGTATCAGCATGACAAAGTGAAGCAGGATACCAGCAGCAGCACGCGCCAGACGGCGGCGACCGGCGCCTTCGATATCCAGACCCATACGCTGTCGCATACTGAAGCGGAACAAAGCAACGCCTCGGTGTTTGCCCAAAACGACTGGCGCTTCGCCGATGACTGGACCTGGACCGTTGGCGCGCGTCAGTACTGGCTCTCCTCTGAGCTTAACCGCAACGACAGCCAGAGCGGCACGGTCAGCCAGTCAATGGGCGGAAAATCAGCGCATGACGATAAGCTGGTCACCTCGACCAGCCTGCGCTATTCCGGCTTTAAAGATATTGAACTGCGCGCGGCGTACGCCCAGGGCTACGTCTTCCCGACGCTGACCCAGCTGTTTATGCAGACCTCGGCCGGCGGCGGCATCACCTATGGCAACACCGGCCTGAAAGCGGAACACTCCAACAACTATGAGCTGGGCGCCCGTTACAAAGGCAATATGTGGCTGGTTGACGGCGCGATTTACTACTCCGAAGCCAAAGACTATATCGCCAGCCTGGCCTGTTCGGGTCAGGCGATTTGCAACGGCAACAGCACCTCTTCACGCGGCGAGTACTTCTATTACGACAATATCGATCGCGCCAAAACCTGGGGGATGGAGCTGACGGCGGAGTACAACGGCTGGGCCGTTTCGCCCTATCTGAGCGGCAATCTTATCCGCCGGCAGTATGAAGGCGAAGCCATTAAAACCTGGGATACCGGCGAACCTACCGTGACGGGAAGGGCTGGCCTTAAGCACACGCTGCTGCTGAATAGCGCCAACGTGACCTCCGATCTCTTCGTGCGCGCCGCCTCCAGCGCCAACGATAAAACCGGCACCAGGGAGATTCGCTATCCGGGCTGGGCAACGCTTAACCTCGCGTTCAATACCGAGTTTGGCCCGCAGGAGCAGTATCAGGTCAACCTGGCGCTCAACAACCTGACCAACAAACGCTATCAAACCGCCCATGAAGCCATTCCGGCGGCCGGATTTAACGCAGCGGTCGGTTTTGCGTGGAACTTCTGATGATGAAAAAACTGTTGTTCGCCCTGCTGACGCTTTGTGCCGCCTGCGCAACCTATGCCAGCGAACGTATCGTCGTTGCCGGAGGCTCGCTTAGCGAACTGATCTACGCGCTTGAAGCCGGAAATCAGGTGGTCGGCGTCGATGAAACCACCTCCTGGCCGCCGGAAACGGCCAGGCTGCCGCATATCGGCTACTGGAAGCAGCTCAGCAGCGAAGGCATTTTATCCCTCAGGCCGGACGTTTTCATCACCTGGCGGGATGCCGGGCCGCAGATCGTTCTGGATCAGCTGCGGACGCAAAAAGTTAACGTTGTCACCCTGCCGCGCGTGCCGGCCACGGTTGAACAGATGTACGCCAACATTCGCCAGCTGGCGAAGACGCTGCGAGTTCCCGAACGAGGAGATGCGCTGGTAAACCAGATTCATCAGCGTCTGGAGCGCGTTCAGCACAGCGTTGCGGTGCAAAAGGCGCCGGTCAGGGCGATGTTTATTCTCTCCGCGGGCAGCAGCGCGCCGCAGGTGGCCGGTAAGGGCAGCGTTGCCGACGCCATTCTGACCCTCGCGGGCGCACGGAATGTGGCTTCGCACGAGCAATATAAAAGCTACAGCGCGGAATCGCTGATTGCGGCAAACCCGGAGGTTATTGTCGTGACCTCGCAAATGGTGGACGGCGATATTAACCGGCTGCGCGCCGTCGCCGGCATAACCCACACCGCCGCATGGAAAAATCAGCGCATTGTTACCGTCGATCAGGCGCTGATCCTCGGTATGGGCCCCCGGGTTGCCGACGCGGTTGAGTCCCTGCACCAGCAGTTTTGGCCCCAATAACTGGATTTGATGTTGACGCTATGAAGACTAACAACGCCCTGGATCTCTCTGCGCATTTCGCGCTGGAGGGAAACCAGCCATTTAAAGATCGTCGGGCCACCATGCCGTGGCGCGGCGCGATCCCGGTGGCAAAAGAGCAGCTGGAGCAAACCTGGCAGGAGGTCATCAGCCGCAGCGCGCCGCCGCGTAAAAGACTGCTGTACCTGCATATTCCCTTTTGCGCAACTCACTGTACTTTTTGCGGTTTTTATCAGAACCGTTACGAAGATGACCACTGCGCCCGCTATACCGACGCGCTGCTGCGCGAAATCGAGATGGAGGCCGATAGCGTCCTGCACCAGTCGGCGCCGATCCACGCGGTTTACTTTGGCGGCGGTACGCCTTCCGCGCTGGCGGCGCAGGATCTGGCGCGAATTATCACCACCCTGCGGGAAAAGCTGCCCCTCGCGCCGGACTGCGAAATCACCATCGAAGGACGGGTGCTTAATTTTGATGACAACCGCATCGACGCCTGCCTGGATGCCGGAGCCAATCGCTTCTCCATCGGCATTCAGTCCTTCAACAGCAAGGTGCGCAAGAAAATGGCCCGCACCTCTGACGGCCCCACCGCCGCCGCCTTTATGCAGGGGCTGGTGCGGCGGGATCGCGCGGCCGTGGTGTGCGATCTGCTGTTCGGCCTCCCCGGCCAGGACGCAAAGCTGTGGGAGGAAGATCTCAAAATCGCCCGCGATATCGGGCTCGACGGCGTCGATCTCTACGCGCTTAATCTGCTCCCCAACACGCCGCTGGGTAAAGCCGTGGAAAACGGTCGCACCGCCGTCCCCACTCCGGCAGAGCGACGCGATCTCTACCTTCAGGGCTGCGACTTCATGGACGACGCGGGCTGGCGCTGTATCAGCAACAGCCACTGGGCCCGCACAACCCGCGAACGCAACCTCTACAACCTGCTGATTAAACAGGGGGCTGACTGCCTGGCCCTGGGCTCCGGCGCAGGCGGCTCGGTCAACGGCTATTCGTGGATGGTGGAACGTAACCTGACGACCTGGCACGAATCGATCGCCGCCGGTAAAAAGCCGCTGATGATGATGATGCGCGCCGCCGAGCGCGGTTTTCAGTGGCGGCATACGCTGCAGGCGGGCGTGGAAACAGCGCGCGTGCCGCTGGATGAACTGACCCCGCGCGCCGGGGAGCTGACCCCTCTACTGGCCCAGTGGCATCGCGCGGGGCTCACCCGCGACGCCTCAACCTGCCTGCGCCTGACCAATGAAGGACGCTTCTGGGCCAGCAACATTTTGCAGTCTCTTGATGAGCTGATTCAACAACTTAACGCGCCGCACATTGCGGTAGAGCAACCCTAACAGGAGTGATTTATGAGCCATGTTTCTTTAGCGGATTTTTTGCTAACCGAGCCGGACGGCACCCTGGAAGCGATCGCCGATCGCTACCAAACTTCCCTTCTGGAGGTGGTGCAAAACCTCCCTTCGCCGACGGTCGTGTCGGGTGAAAGGTTTGACGCCATCTGGGAAACCGTCAGCGAATGGGGCAAAGTCACGACGCTGGTCCATACCGCCGACGTTATCCTCGAGTTTACCGGCGAGCTTCCTTCCGGATTCCATCGCCACGGCTATTTCAATCTGCGTGGTAAAAAGGGCATGACGGGCCATATCAAAGCGGAAAACTGCAGCCATATCGCGCTGATTGAACGTAAATTTATGGGCATGGACACCGCGTCGATTCTCTTCTTTAACAAAGCAGGTAGCGCGATGTTTAAGATTTTCCTCGGTCGCGATGAGCATCGCCAGCTGCTCGCTGAGCAGGTTAGCGCCTTCCAGGCCCTGGCCGCTTCCCTCAAGGAAACCGCCTGATGACGCCGTGGTTAATCTTCGGCGCCGGCGGCAGCGGCACGGGCGCAAAGGTGCTTGAACTGGCGCTGGCGGAGCAGCGTCCGGTGCTGGCGGTGGTGCGCAACCCGCAATCCGTAGCCGCCCTTGAGGCTAAAGGCGTGCGGGTTTTCACCGGCGACGCCTGCGATGCCGCCGCGGTGGCTGACGCCTGTCATGCTGCCGGTCCGGATGCGCTGATCGTCTCCTCTATGGGCGGCTCCCAGGACTACCTGGCGCACAGGACCGTTATTGATGCGGCAGAAAAAGCGGGCATCGGGCGGATGATTCTGGTGACCTCGCTGGGCTGCGGCGATAGCTGGCCCTTTTTATCCCCCCGAGCCAAAGCCGCGTTTGGTCAGGCCGTGCGCGAAAAAACGCTGGCGGAAAGCTGGCTGCAAACCAGCGGCCTCGATTATGCCATCCTGCGCCCCGGCGGCCTGCTCAACGGTGAGGCCACCGGTAAAGCGCAACGGTTGCAGAATCAGGAGTGCCACGGTTTCGTGAGGCGTGCGGACGTCGCCGCGCACATTCACGATCTGGCCGCTGCGCCGGCGCTCAACAATCAGGTCTACAGCCTGATTGAGCCGGATCTGAAGCCGGCGTAATCCCCTGCGGCGCGGCATATCCGCGCCGCAAAGACGTTATGGAGTTTTGCGTGCTCAAGGATTCACTCTCTTCCGTCAGCGTACTGACGGGCCTTTCACTGCTACTGGCCGCGCTGGTGCTGGTTGGCGCCAGCCAGGGTGCGCTGAACATCAGCTTCAGCGCGCTGTTTGACGAGGAATACCGTGATATCTGGCTGAACATTCGCCTGCCCCGCGTTCTGCTGGCGGTACTGGTGGGCTCGGCGCTGGCGACGGCGGGGGTCATTATGCAGGGCCTGTTTCGTAACCCGATGGCCGACCCCGGCCTGCTTGGCGTCAGCAGCGGCTCCGCGCTGATGGTGGGGGTGGCGATTGTTCTGCCCTTCTCATTTCCGGTGGTACTGGCGCTGTACGAGCAGATGATTTTTGCCGTCGCGGGCAGTATGGCGGTCTGCGCGGTGATTTTTCTCATCAGCCGGCGCCACGCTCACGGCGGCATGATGCAGCTCCTGTTAGCCGGAATCGCCATCAACGCGCTGTGCGGAGCGGCGATCGGCGTGCTGAGCTACGTCGGCGACGAGCAGCAGCTGCGCCAGCTCACGCTGTGGATGATGGGCAATCTTGGCCAGGCGCAGTGGCCTACGCTGCTGGTCGCCAGCTCGTTTGTCCTGCCGGCGATTGTCGCCACGCTGTTTCTTGCCGGGACGCTCAACCTGCTGCAGCTGGGAGATGAAGAGGCGCACTATCTCGGCGTTAACGTTAAGCGTAAACGTCAGCAGCTGCTGTTGCTCAGCTCGCTGCTGGTCGGCGCGGCCGTTTCGGTGAGCGGCGTTATCGGCTTTATTGGCCTGGTGATCCCGCACCTGATCCGCATGACTACCGGGGCCGATCATCGCTGGCTTATCCCCTGCTCGACGCTGGCCGGAGCCTGCCTGCTGCTGGTGGCCGATACCCTGGCCCGCACGCTGGTGCAGCCGGCAGAAATGCCCGTCGGCCTGCTGACCAGCCTGATCGGCGGCCCCTATTTTCTGTGGCTGATCCTGCGCAGCCGGAGGTCAGCATGATTCTGGCCGAAAATCTGGTTTATACCCTGCAGGGACGTCGCCTGACCGATAATGTCTCCCTGGCTCTGCCCGGCGGGGAGATCGTCGCCATTCTGGGTCCGAACGGCGCCGGGAAATCCACGCTGCTGCGCCAGCTCACGGGCTATCTGCGGCCGCACGGCGGGCGATGTTCCCTGCTGGGTACGCCGCTGGAGGAGTGGTCGATAGCCGAGCTGGCGAAAACCCGCGCCGTGATGCGGCAGAACGGCCATATGGCGTTTCCGTTCAGCGTACAGGAAGTGATCCGCATGGGAAGACATCCCTGGCGGACATGCAGCTCGCGTGATGAAACGGATCGCATCATGGCGCTGTGCGACTGCCGCGAGCTGGCCGCCCGCGACTACCGGCAGCTCTCCGGCGGCGAACAGCAGCGGGTACAGCTGGCGCGCCTGCTGGTGCAGCTCTGGGAGCCCATCCCCTCCCCCAAATGGCTGTTTCTGGATGAGCCCACTTCCGCCCTCGATATTCACCACCAGCAGCATCTTTTTCGCCTGCTGCGCCGGCTGGTGCGCGAGCGGCAGTTCAACGTCTGCTGCGTCCTGCACGACCTTAATCTTGCCGCGCGCTATGCCGATCGCGTGGTGCTGATGGATAAAGGGCGCGTCGTCGATAGCGGCAGCCCGCAGGATGTTCTGCAGCAGCGGGCGCTAAAGACGCTCTATCGGGCCGACATTACGGTCATTAAAGAGTCTGAAAATCAAACGCCGCTGATCGTTCTTGATTATTAAGCTCAGGGTTCCCCGGTCGAAGCGCCCCCGTAGCCGGCGTCTTTTTGCCGCATTGACGAAAACCGCCTTGACCTTCCCCTTGCTGGAAGGTTTAACCTTTATCACAGTCAGCTCATCCACGTAATAAAGGAGTTTGTTATGTCACAAACCATCGACCTGACGCTCGATGGCCTCACCTGCGGCCACTGCGTCAAACGCGTAAAAGAGAGCCTGGAGCAGCGTCCTGACGTTGAACTGGCGGACGTCACCACTACCGAAGCGCATGTCACCGGTAGCGCCAGCGCCGAAGCGCTAATCGATACGATTCAGAAAGCCGGATACGGTGCGGAGCTCAGCCACCCAAAGGCTAAACCGCTGGCGGAATCAATACTCCCGTCGGAAGCACTGACAGCGGCCCCTCCTGAGCTTCCGGCAGCCCATGACACCGATGACAGTCAACAGCTACTGATCAACGGCATGAGCTGTGCCAGCTGCGTTTCCCGGGTACAGAAGGCGCTTGCCGCGGTACCGGGCGTCGCGCAGGCGCGGGTGAATCTGGCGGAACGCACTGCGCTGGTCATGGGCAGCGCGTCCGCCGCAGAATTAGTGCAGGCGGTGGAAAAAGCGGGCTATGGCGCAGAAGCTATCGAAGACGATCTGAAACGCCGCGAGCGCCAGCAGGAAACCGCCATCGCCACCATGAAACGCTTCCGCTGGCAGGCGATCGTCGCCCTGCTGGTGGGCGTTCCGGTGATGGTGTGGGGAATGTTCGGTGACAACATGATGGTCACCGACGACAACCGCTCGCTGTGGCTGGCTATCGGGCTTGTCACCCTGGCGGTAATGGTCTTTGCCGGCGGCCACTTCTATCGCAGCGCCTGGAAAAGCCTGAGAAACGGCACCGCCACTATGGATACGCTGGTGGCGCTGGGCACCGGGGTCGCCTGGCTCTACTCAATGAGCGTCAACCTGTGGCCGCAGTGGTTCCCGATGGAAGCCCGCCACCTCTATTATGAAGCCAGCGCCATGATTATCGGTCTGATTAACCTCGGCCATATGCTGGAAGCCCGCGCCCGGCAGCGATCTTCGCGGGCGCTGGAAAAACTGCTCGATTTGACGCCGCCGTCGGCACGCGTGGTCACTCCTGAGGGTGAAAAAAGCGTACCGCTGGCGCAAGTTCTGCCTGGCATGACCCTGCGTCTGACCACCGGCGACCGGGTGCCGGTTGACGGCACCATCACCCAGGGCGAGGCCTGGCTTGATGAAGCCATGCTGACCGGCGAACCGATCCCGCAGCAGAAAAGCGGCGGAGATCCCCTGCATGCCGGTACGGTGGTGCAGGATGGCAGCGTCCTGTTTACCGCCAGCGCCGTGGGGAGTCAGACGACGCTGGCGCGAATTATCCGCATGGTGCGCCAGGCGCAGAGCAGTAAACCAGAAATCGGCCAGCTGGCGGATAAAATTTCCGCCGTCTTCGTCCCGACGGTCGTGGTCATTGCGCTGTTCAGCGCGGCAATCTGGTACTTCTTCGGTCCGGCGCCGCAGATCGTCTATACCCTGATCATCGCCACCACGGTGCTGATTATCGCCTGCCCATGTGCGCTGGGCCTGGCAACGCCGATGTCGATTATTTCCGGCGTCGGCCGGGCGGCGGAGTACGGCGTGCTGGTTCGCGACGCCGATGCGCTGCAGCGCGCCAGCCAGCTGGATACCGTCGTATTCGATAAAACCGGTACCCTGACCGAAGGGAAACCACAGGTTGTGGCGGTGAAAACCTTTACAGCTATCGATGAGGCGACCGCTTTACGCCTGGCCGCCGCGCTGGAACAGGGCTCCAGCCACCCTCTGGCGCGGGCGATCCTCGACAAAGCGGCGGATAGCGCGCTGCCGGAGGTTGGGAACTTCCGTACCCTTCGCGGGCTGGGCGTGAGCGGTGAAGCCGACGGACATCATCTCCTGCTCGGTAATCAGGCGCTGCTCAACGAGCAGAATATTGCCACCGACGCGGCGGAAAGTGACCTCAACGCTCAGGCCTCGCAGGGCGCCACGCCGGTGCTGCTGGCGGTAGACGGCGAGGTTGCCGCGCTGATCGCCATTCGCGATCCGCTGCGCAGCGACAGCGTGGCGGCGCTGGCCCGCCTGCATCGCCAGGGCTACCGTCTGGTGATGCTCACCGGGGATAACCCGGTTACGGCCAACGCTATCGCCAAAGAAGCGGGTATCGACGAGGTGATTGCCGGCGTCCTGCCGGACGGTAAAGCCGATGCCATCAAGCGCCTGCAAAGCCAGGGGCATCAGGTCGCGATGGTCGGCGATGGCATTAACGACGCCCCGGCGCTGGCGCAGGCCGATGTCGGTATTGCGATGGGCGGCGGCAGCGACGTAGCCATTGAAACGGCGGCGATTACCCTGATGCGCCATAGCCTGAACGGCGTGGCCGACGCGCTGGCCATTGCAAAAGCCACGCTGCGTAATATGAAGCAGAACCTGCTGGGCGCCTTTGTCTATAACTCGCTGGGCATTCCGATTGCCGCCGGGATCCTCTGGCCGCTCACCGGTACGCTGCTCAACCCGGTGGTTGCCGGGGCGGCGATGGCGCTCTCCTCGATAACCGTGGTGAGCAACGCCAACCGGCTGCTGCGTTTTAAACCAAAAGAGTAGACTCTCACGCGGGCCCGAACCTGAAGCCTTCCCGGATAGCGGCATCACGCCCTGTCCGGGCTACCGCACGCTTATCCCCCGCCCACGCTTGCGCCTCCCGGCCGCGCGCGCTAGCATGAGTTCTTCACATTGCGGAGCGCGTATGGGCCTGTTAAACCGAATAAAAATGCTGTGGCGAGCCGCCTTTGGCTCGTCTTATTCCTGGCCGGCGCTGGATATTACCCTTCCCGGCGGACGCTACCTGCACCTCGTCGGCAGCATTCACATGGGCACCCGGGATATGTCGCCGCCGCCGGCCAGGCTGCTGAAAAAAATTCGCCAGGCCGATGCGCTGATTGTCGAAGCCGACATTACCGGTAACGAGACGCCCTTCAGCAACCTCCCCTCTTATCCGCCGCTGGCCGAGCGCCTGAGCGCTGAACAGATCCTTGAGCTGGAAGCCCGCGCCGCGGAGCTGGGGCTGGCAACCGCCATTTTCGACAGCCAGCCGCTATGGCAGGTTGCCATGGCGCTGCAGGCTACTCAGGCGCAAAAGCTGGGGCTTCGTTCGGATTACGGGATAGATTATCAGCTGCTGATGGCGGCACGCGAAAGCCGCGTGCGGGTGATGGAGCTGGAGGGAACCGATAGCCAGATAGCGCTGCTGCGCGATTTGCCCGATGGCGGGCTGGCGCTGCTGGAAGACACACTGACCCACTGGCGAACCAACGCCCGTCTTCTGCAGGTGATGATCGGCTGGTGGCTGGAGCAGCCGCCGGCAAAAGGAGCCACCTCGCTACCCACGACCTTTAGCCAGTCGCTGTACGATGTTTTGATGCATCAACGCAACCTCGCCTGGCGCGAGGTACTGCTGGCTCTGCCTCCGGGGCGCTATGTTGTCGCCGTGGGCGCGCTGCATTTATACGGTGAAGGGAACCTGCCTGATATGCTGACGTAAAAAAATGGCCAATATTTCTATTGGCCCGTCAAAGAGGAATTTCATCATTATTATTATCCCGAGATTCGCACCTCGGATCGTTCGATTGTCGCTCAAAGTGACCATCACTGCCAATACTATTGCGCAAGATGGTACTATTTTTTACACAATCATCAGGCGTATGCTTAACGTACATTAGATCGGTTGGTAAGAAGGATAACGATGACTCCCGCCGTTAAGTTACTCGAAAAAAACAAAATTGCTTTTACGATCCACAGCTACGATCACGATCCTGGCGAAACCAATTTCGGCGACGAAGTGGTGCGCAAACTCGGCCTGAACGCCGATCGGGTTTATAAAACGTTGCTGGTGGCGCTCAACGGGGATATGAAGCATCTGGCCGTGGCGGTCACCCCGGTCGCTGGTCAGCTGGATTTGAAAAAAGTGGCCAAAGCGCTGGGCGCGAAGAAAGTGGATATGGCCGACCCGATGGTGGCGCAGCGGGTAACCGGCTATCTGGTCGGCGGCATCAGCCCGCTTGGACAGAAAAAACGCCTGCCGACGGTGATTGACGCCCCGGCACAGGAGTTTGCCACCATGTATATCTCAGGCGGCAAGCGCGGGCTGGATATCGAGCTGGCGGCCAGCGACCTGGCGAAAATCCTGGATGCGAAGTTCGCCGATATCGCCCGCCGCGATTAATCCTCGCAGCCGGATCGCGCTGCGCTTCGCCGGGCTAAACTGACGACCCGGCGAGCGGCGCGGCTCCGTTACTGCCAGCTCACCTCGCCTTTCGGTTCAAACGCCGCCGCGTCCAGCGGGGAGTTCTTCTGGATATACTCCTTCAGCACTTCGGCGTCGATGAAGCCGGTATTGACGTAGCCTGGCTTAGCGTCGATATGCGGATAACCGTCGCCGCCGGTGCCGTTAAAGCTCAGGGTCGCCATGCGGTAGGTTTTCGTCGGATCGACCGGCTGGCCTTTGATTTTCAAATCATTCAGCTTGCCGTCTTTCGCCACAAAGCTGACGTTGGCGAACTGCGGATAGGCCCCGGAATCCGGTTTCATCTGCGCCACGGCGGTGAGATATTCCGTCACCTCCTGGCCGTTCATATCGACGTACACCAGCACGTTGCCGAACGGCTGCACCTTCATCACGTCTTTATAGGTAATATCTCCGGCTTCGATGGAGTCGCGAATACCGCCGCCGCTCATCACCGCAAAGTCGGCGCCGCTGCGCGCCATCTGCGCCGCCAGCAGAAGCTGCCCCATGTTGGTCTGCACGAAGCGCACCTTGCTGCGATCGCCCTCAAGATGAGCGTTGACGCTGCCGATTTTCACCTGCAGCTGCGCTTTGCCCTTATTCTGGAACGGCGTCAGCAGCGATAGCATCTGCGCGTTTTCCGGGATCTGCGGCGTATAGAGCACGCGTTCGCTCTGGCCGTTGTCGTAGGTCACTTTTTTCTTCAGGTTGACCGGGATCAGCTGATAGTGCACCAGCTTCATTTCGCCGTTGCGGAATTCAAAATCCGCGCGGCCCACGTATTTACCCCATTCATGCGCCTGGACGATCCAGATGCCGTTTTGCTTGTCCGGCGCGCACGGCGTACCGGGAACATAATCCACCTGCTTTTTATTCTCCGCCGCCATGCATACCGGGTCCTGCGAATGACCGCCGACAATCATCGCCAGCGCTCCGGCAGGCAGGCTGCGCGCCATCTCCACGTCGCCCGGCGCATTCGAACCGTGCTCGCCGTTGTCATAATGGCCCATATGGGTCGTGGCCAGAATCACGTCCGGCTTTTCATTCTGCTGCAGCTCCTGAATAACCAGCTTCGCTTCTTCCGCCGGCTTGCGGAATTCAATATCGGTGAAGTACTCCGGGTTACCAATTTTGGCGGTGTCGTCCGTCGTCAGGCCAATCACCGCGATATTCAGTCCGCCGCGCTTAAATAAGGCCCAGGGCTTAAACAGGCGCTCACCGGTGCTTTTCTGGTAAATATTGGCCGAAAGGAACGGGAATTTAGCCCACTTCTCCTGCTGGCGCAGCACGCTGAGGGGATTATCAAACTCATGATTGCCCACCGCCATAGCGTCGTAGCCAACCAGGTTCATGCCGCGAAAATCGGGTTCCGCATCCTGCAAGTCAGACTCCGGAACCCCGGTATTAATATCGCCGCCGGATAGCAGCAGTACGCTGCCGCCCTCGGCGGCAACCTCTTTACGAATACCGTCCACCAGCGTTTTTTGCGCCGAGAGACCATATTCGCCGTAATCGCTACGCCAGAAATGCCCGTGATGATCGTTGGTATGCAGGATGGTGATTTTGTAGGTTTTATCCTGCTCATAGGCCTGCGCTGACAGACTTCCCAGCGATAGCGCCGCGAATAGCGCCAGCGCCACCCCGCGTTTCACAAATTGCATGCTTCTCTCCCTGATTTAATAACAAGTGCCGAAAGTATAGCGAGTTACGCGATTAGACAAATATGTTTTCAGAATTGCGACTTCCTTCAAACCTTAGGCGCAGGTATGTTAGTCAGATAATAATTCCACCTGCATCCTCTAATAAGAACCTTTAAGTGAATCTATGGCAATGAATCAGACCGCTCAACCCTTATCCGGCTCCGCTGCGCCGCCGCAAAAAGCCCGCACCTCGTTTCGCATTCTGGGGGCCATCAGCCTTTCCCACCTGCTGAACGATATGATCCAGTCGCTGATCCTCGCGATCTACCCGCTGCTACAGTCGGAGTTCTCCCTCTCCTTTGTGCAGATCGGCATGATCACCCTCACTTTCCAGCTCGCCTCTTCGCTCCTGCAGCCGGTGGTGGGCTATATAACCGACAAGCACCCGATGCCGTGGTCGCTGCCCGTCGGAATGTGCTTTACCCTCTGCGGGCTGGTGCTGCTGGCGCTGGCGGGAAGCTTTGGCACAGTGCTGCTGGCCGCCGCGCTGGTCGGTACCGGCTCTTCGGTCTTCCATCCGGAATCCTCTCGCGTGGCGCGCATGGCCTCCGGCGGGCGCCACGGCCTGGCCCAGTCGCTGTTCCAGGTTGGCGGAAACTTTGGCAGCTCTCTGGGCCCGCTGCTGGCGGCAGTCATCATTGCCCCTTACGGTAAAGGCAACGTCGCCTGGTTCGTGCTGGCCGCGCTGCTGGCGATCGTCGTGCTATCGCAAATTAGCCGCTGGTACGCGGCGCAGCATCGGATGAACAAAGGTAAACCTAAGGCTGTCATCGCCAATCCGCTGCCCAAAAATAAAGTTATTCTGGCGGTAAGCATCCTGCTGATGCTTATTTTCTCGAAATACTTCTATATGGCGAGCATTAGCAGCTATTACACCTTTTATCTGATGGATAAGTTTGGCTTATCGGTGCAAAACGCGCAGATACACCTGTTTATCTTCCTGTTCGCGGTTGCCGCAGGAACGGTGATTGGTGGGCCTGTAGGCGATAAAATTGGGCGGAAATACGTGATTTGGGGCTCAATCCTCGGCGTAGCGCCGTTTACCCTTATTTTACCGTATGCAACCCTCGAATGGACGGGGATTTTGACCATGATAATTGGTTTTATCCTCGCATCGGCGTTTTCTGCCATTCTGGTTTACGCTCAGGAGCTATTACCGGGTCGAATTGGCATGGTTTCCGGCCTGTTCTTCGGTTTTGCATTCGGGATGGGTGGCCTGGGAGCCGCGGTGCTGGGGCTGTTGGCCGATCATACCAGCATCGAGCTGGTCTATAAAATCTGTGCTTTCCTGCCTCTGCTGGGTATATTGACGATATTCCTCCCTAACAATCACCAAAAAGCGTGATTATACGGCAGCCAAAGTGAAACTTTGGCTGCCGTAATCCCTTACCCCATCAGGATCGCTCCTGCATTACCTGCCCCTGTTTTCCGATCTGTGCTTTTTTGCGGGCTAATTCCAGTTTTCGGAAGAATTCAATAATTATTCATAAACAAAACAGCTAAAAGTGTCATAAACTATTACTCGGTTTTTTAGGTTTATGCACAATATCATTCGGGTTGCATCAAGCTGGCGAGTGGACGACCCCCCTGGAACATAGATAACTATGTGGTCGGGGCGAACGCGCGAAGCTAACGCAGAGGCAGCCTGAAGAAGGACGTGTTTAATACCGAAAATGGATTGGCTCACCACATGCAAGGAGACGGAATGCACCACGCAACACCGCTTATCACCACCATTGTCGGCGGGCTGGTCCTCGCTTTTATTTTTGGCATGATTGCCAATAAGTTACGTATTTCTCCACTGGTGGGCTATTTATTAGCGGGCGTACTCTCTGGCCCCTTTACCCCGGGTTTTGTTGCTGATACCAAACTGGCGCCAGAGCTGGCCGAGCTTGGGGTCATTTTGCTGATGTTCGGCGTCGGTCTGCATTTCTCTTTAAAAGATTTAATGGCGGTAAAGTCGATCGCCATTCCCGGCGCGATTGCCCAGATAGGCGTGGCAACGCTGCTAGGTATGGCGCTTTCAGCGATGTTGGGCTGGTCGCTGATGACCGGTATCGTTTTTGGTCTGTGTCTTTCTACCGCCAGTACCGTGGTGCTGCTGCGCGCGTTAGAAGAACGCCAGCTTATTGATAGTCAGCGAGGGCAAATCGCCATCGGCTGGCTAATCGTCGAAGATTTAGTGATGGTGCTGACGCTGGTCCTGCTGCCCGCCGTCGCCGGAATGACGGAAAAAGGCAACGTCGGCCTGGCGTCGCTGGCCGTTGATATGGGCATCACTATCGGTAAAGTCGTCGCCTTTATCGCCATTATGATGCTGGTTGGCCGCCGCCTGGTGCCGTGGATTATGTCGCGCAGCGCCGCGACCGGCTCACGGGAACTGTTTACGCTTTCGGTGCTGGCGCTGGCGCTCGGGATTGCCTTCGGCGCGGTTGAGCTGTTCGACGTCTCCTTTGCCCTCGGCGCATTTTTCGCCGGCATGGTGCTGAACGAATCCGAACTCAGCCACCGCGCCGCCCACGATACGCTGCCGCTTCGCGACGCGTTCGCGGTGCTGTTCTTTGTTTCCGTCGGCATGCTGTTCGACCCGATGATCCTGCTGGAGCAGCCGCTGGCGGTACTGGCAACCCTGGCGATTATCATCTTCGGTAAGTCGGTGGTGGCCTTCTTCCTCGTGCGGATGTTCGGCCACTCCCCGCGTACCGCGCTGACCATCGCCGCCAGCCTGGCGCAGATCGGTGAGTTCGCCTTTATCCTCGCCGGCCTCGGTATGGCGCTGGATCTGCTGCCGCAGGCCGGGCAAAACCTGGTGCTTGCCGGGGCGATCATCTCCATTATGCTCAACCCTGTGCTGTTCGCGCTGCTGGAAAAATACCTCGATAAAACCGAAACCCTCGACGAGCAAACCCTCGAAGAGGTGCTGGAAGAAGAGAAGCAAATTCCGGTCGATATCTGCAATCACGCGCTGCTGGTTGGCTTTGGCCGCGTCGGCAGCCTGCTCGGCGAGAAGCTGATGGCGCAGGGTATTCCGCTGGTGGTTATCGAAACGTCGCGCACCCGCGTGGACGAGCTGCGCGAGCGCGGCATCCGCGCGGTGTTGGGCAATGCGGCAAACGAAGAGATTATGAATCTGGCGCATCTGGACTGCGCCCGCTGGCTGCTTCTGACCATCCCTAACGGCTACGAGGCGGGAGAAATCGTTGCCTCTGCGCGTGAGAAATGCCCGAATATCGAGATTATCGCCCGCGCGCACTATGATGACGAAGTGGACTATATTGTCGAACGCGGCGCGAATCAGGTGGTGATGGGCGAGCGGGAAATCGCCCGCGCTATGCTGCTGCTGCTGGAAACGCCGCCGGCGGGTGAAGTGGTCACCGGCTAAGCTCTGCCGCCCTCTCGCATCGGCAGAGGGCGCGATCCGGTCAAACGTCTCCCTCCCCCTGCGGCGAGGGAAACGCGCTTAGCGCTCCCAGTACGCCTCTTCCAGGCTATCTTCACGCTCCGGCAGCCCACGGGTTAAACGCGGCGAGTGCTGATTCAGTACCTGATAGCTGACGCGGTTAGCGTATTTGCACACCTGCGCCAGCGATGAGTAGGTCAGCCACTTGCACTTGTGCTTACTGGAGTTGGGGACGTTATGACGGTGGTAGTTATTCGCCGTAATATCGTGCAGCAGCGCCGCCAGTGCGCCGTCGCCGGCACCGTTGGTATTCATGATTTTCTCAGGCCCGCCCATGTACGGGGCGATATGCGAGTAGATACGCAGCGGGTTTTGACAATCCTGATGGCGCATCGCGCGGCTGAACTCGTACTGATTAAATTCGGCAATGGCCCCCGGCAGCAGCGGGTGCTGGGTTTTGCGCTTAACTTCGTCTTCGGTGAAGCTGGCCATATACAGGCCCGCAGGTCCGGCGGTACATAGCACCAGATCCACCCACTCCAGCGCCTTATCTGAGGCCAGCAGCGGATCGGCAAGCCCGGTCAGCGCCTCGGCCTCTTCTTCATTCATGGCCAGAATCGAAACATTTTCCTTCAGGAAGGTCTGCCACCACTGCGGGTTGTCGGCAATGACGTATTTGGTTCCCAGCGTCAGCACTACCGGCACGTCGTGTTTTTTCGCGTACTCTATCGCTTTCATCGTGGCGTCCGGCATCGGTTCGCCGGGCTTGCAGCGCACCAGATAAGAGGTCAGTACCAGCGCTGAAGCGCCGGCAATCACCTCTTCCGGAATACTTTCCGGACGCAGCTTGTTCATGTGCCCTGGGCTGATGGCGAAGGTACGTTCGCCGGAGTCGCCGATCAGGGTGAAGCAGCGGCCGATCGCCCCGTCCACGCCCTGAAGATAGTTAAGATCGGTACGGCTGGAGGTATTACAAAGATAGCGATAGGCGTAGCCGCCGATTTCGATATTGCTGCACATCACGCCTAGCAGCACCGACCGGTCATCCGCCAGCACCGAATAGTTGTGCATGGTATTGCCGATGGTCCCACCGGCAAACTGGTGGGTGATCAGATTGTTGCGCAGCAGATCCTGATAAAGCGCCTCGGCGATATCATCTTCAATCACCAGCGAATGTCCGGCGCTCAGGCCGTAGCGCACAATAAACGCTTCATCCACTTTCGCTTCGATATCCACCAGAGTCTGATCGATGCCGACCACCCAGGAAATATTAGATTCATTTTCCGGCTGAATTTGTTGCAGCAGCGGATCGCGGGCATTTACGGGAAAGTAGTGTTTAGATTTGCGTTTACCGGGAAATTTCATAGTGGTGATTTAGTGGCAGTGGACAGGCGGGGAATAGTAGCATATTCCCCGCGCCGCACGCGATTAGCGATACGCTGCCGTCAGGTTAACCATCATCTCAATATGCGCCGCGTCCGCGTTGAGAGCAGGAATATATTCATATTTCTGCCCGCCGGCCTCGAGGAAGAACTCGCGGTTCTGCACGGCAATTTCCTCCAGCGTCTCCAGGCAATCGGCGGAAAATCCAGGACAGAGAACCTGGACGTGTTTCACGCCCTGTTCGCCCAGCATTTTCAGCGTCTCGTCGGTATACGGAGTCAGCCACGGTTCGCGGCCAAAGCGCGACTGATAGGTCATCATCACCCGATCGGGAGAGAGATCCAGCGCGGAGACCAGCTCCCGGGTGGTGTCGCGGCAGCGCTGCGGGTAGTCGTCCCCTTCGCGGGCGTAGCGCTGCGGAATACCGTGATAAGAGAGCAGCAGCACGTCCGGCTCGCCGTGTTCGGCAAACGAAGCGCGAACGCTGGCGGCGAGCGCCGCAATATAGCCCGCGTCGTCGGCGTAATCACGGATAAAGGAGATCCCGGGGATCGCCCGCTTTTTGCCGAGGATCCGCGCCAGCTCGTCCCATACCGCCGCAACGGTGGAGCAGGAGTACTGGGGATACAGCGGCAGCACGATGATATGGTCAACGCCCTGGCCCAGCAGTTCATCCACCGCGCTTTCAAGCGCAGGCGAACCGTAGCTCATCCCCAGCGCCACCGGCGTGTCGGGCAGTCGGGCGGCCAGCGCCTGCTGCTGCTGACGGCTGTATACCATCAGCGGCGAGCCCTCTTCCATCCATACCGACTGGTAAAGCTTCGCCACCCTCGGGGAACGCAGAGGGAGGATCACGCCGCGCAGCAGCGGCCACCACAGCAGACGAGGCGTATCAACGACCCGTTTGTCGCTCAGAAATTGTCGCAGATAGCGCTTCACCGCGTCGGGCGTGGGCGCATCGGGAGTGCCTAAATTGGCTAGCAAGATACCTGTTTTCGTCTGATGCATTACCGCCTCTTAACCATTTGAATCGCAGACAATTGTAGCTTAAATGGCGCTAAACGGAACCAATCATAGAAAAAGGTAGAATGAGAGGTGTTCTCATCCCGTCACCACGGGATGAGAACGGACTGGATTAACCGAGGATTTTTTCCAGTTCAACGCGAACTTCAGCCACGGCTTTGGTGCCGTCGACTTTGGCGTATTGGGTGTTGCCCGCCTGCGCTTCTTTCTGATAGTAGCCGATCAGCGGAGCCGTCATCTGATGGTATTCCACCAGACGTTTACGCACGGTCTCTTCCTGATCGTCTTTACGGGTGCTCAGCTCTTCGCCGGTCACGTCGTCTTTGCCTTCAACCTTCGGCGGGTTGAATTTGATGTGGTAAACGCGGCCGGAAGCGGCGTGTACGCGACGACCGATGATACGATCGACGATCAGTTCGTCCGGCACGTCAAACTCAAGAACGTAATCAACGACGATGCCCGCTTCTTTCATGGCGTCAGCCTGCGGAATGGTGCGCGGGAAGCCGTCCAGCAGGAAACCGTTGCGGCAATCTTCCTGAGTAATACGCTCTTTAACCAGCGCAATAACCAGCTCATCGGTCACCAGCTTGCCGGCGTCCATAATGTCTTTAGCTTGCTTACCCAGCTCAGAGCCAGATTTCACAGCCGCGCGCAGCATATCACCGGTAGAGATTTGCGGAATACCGTATTTCTCCATGATGAACTGAGCCTGAGTTCCTTTACCCGCGCCCGGAGCGCCAAGCAGAATAATACGCATTACGAAAATCCCCTCAAAAGTCGATTCTATTTTTCAAAAACGCTAAACCATACCACCAGAACGCAGATGGCTCAAGGAAGGCAGAGCGGCTGAAACGGTTAATGGTCAGTTTATTTTGGCTGAAGAGGGTATTTCAGAAGGTCTGGGGTAAATCCCCTCCCCCGTTTCGGGAGAGGAGATTAGGGGCAGGAATTACGATGCCAGCAGCTGGTTCATGCGACGGATAAACTGGTTAGGATCTTCCAGCGTACCGCGCTCGGCCAGCAGCGCCTGATCGAGCAGCAGCTCAACCCATTCGCCAAACTGAGCATCATCCTGGGTATCCGCAGCGCGTTTAACCAGCTGATGAGCCGGGTTCAGTTCAAAGATGTACTTCACTTCCGGCGCCGACTGGCCCGCAGCGGCGAACAATTTCGCCATCTGGGTGCTCATTTCATCCGCATCGGTGGTGACGATCGCCGGCGTATCGGTCAGACGATGGGTCAGGCGGACCTCTTTCACCCGCTCGCCCAGCAGCGTTTTCACGCGGTCAACGAACGGCTCCAGCGCCTTTTCGGCCTCTTTGGTGCTTTCATCGACTTCATCCGCCAGCTTATCCAGCGACTCGTCGGTTTTGGCCACCGACTGGAACGCCTTGCCGTCGAACTCGGTCAGATAGCTCATCATCCACTCGTCGATGCGGTCAGAGAGCAGCAGCACTTCGATGCCTTTCTTACGCAGCAGCTCGAGGTGCGGGCTGCTCTTCGCGGCGGCATAGCTGTCGGCGGTGATGTAGTAAATCTTCTCCTGCCCTTCTTTCATACGGGAGACGTACTCTTCCAGCGACACGGTCTGCGCCGCGGAGTCGGTATGCGTACTGGCGAAGCGCAGCAGCTTAGCGATGGTCTGCTGGTTCGCGGCGTCTTCCGCCGGGCCCTCTTTCAGCGCCAGGCCGAACTGCTGCCAGAAGGTCTGATATTTTTCGCCATCGTCTTTCGCCAGTTTTTCCAGCATCTGCAGCACGCGCTTGCTCAGCGCGCTGCGCAGGTTGCGGGTGACGCTGCTGTCCTGCAGGATTTCGCGCGATACGTTCAGCGGCAGGTCGTTGGAATCAACGAGGCCGCGGACGAAGCGCAGATAGTTAGGCATGAACTGCTCGGCGTCGTCCATGATGAAGACGCGCTGAACGTACAGCTTCAGGCCATGTTTATGATCGCGGTTCCACATGTCCCACGGCGCCTGGGACGGGATGTACAGCAGGCTGGTGTACTCCTGCTTGCCTTCAACCCGGTTGTGGCTCCAGGTCAGCGGATCGCTATAGTCGTGGGCAATATGCTTATAGAATTCGTGGTATTCGTCGTCTTTAATTTCCGACTTATTGCGGGTCCACAGCGCCTGCGCCTTGTTGATTTTCTCCCAGGAGATAACGGTTTCGCCGTCAACTTCTTCCTGTTTTTCAATCTCTACCGGCAGCGCGATATGGTCAGAGTATTTGCTGATGATTGAGCGCACGCGCCAGTCGTTGAGGAAATCATCCTCGCCTTCGCGCAGATGCAGGGTAATCTCCGTCCCGCGATCGGCTTTGGTGATATCGGCAACGGTGTAATCGCCTTCGCCGGCAGACTCCCAGAACACGCCGTTGTCAGCGCTATCGCCCGCGGCGCGCGTCCGTACCGTCACCTTATCGGCAACGATAAACGCGGAGTAGAAGCCGACGCCAAACTGACCAATCAGCTGGCTATCTTTGGCCTGATCGGAGCCCATCGATTCGAGGAACGATTTGGTGCCGGATTTAGCAATCGTCCCAAGATGATCGATAACCTCGTCACGATTCATCCCGATGCCGTTATCGGCGATGGTCAGGGTGCGGTTGTCTTTGTTAAAAGAGACCCGCACGCGCAGCTCACCGTCGCCCTCGTACAGATCCGGCTGCGACAGCGCGCGAAAGCGCAGCTTGTCGGCCGCATCGGAGGCGTTGGAAATAAGCTCGCGCAGGAAGATTTCTTTATTGGAATAGAGAGAATGGATCATCAGGTGCAGAAGCTGTTTTACTTCTGACTGAAAACCGCGAGTTTCTTGTCCTTTCATCTAGCTTAACCTCAACAATGCCATGTTTAATGGTAAAAAAACCGTTGAGTGTGAGATGGGGACGACGGGAAAATTTTTCAAGCAACAGCCGCGAAAAATGCCCTGATACTCTAAATAATTCAGGCTGCAGGCAGCTCGCGCGCCCGCAGCCTGAATGTCGGGCTAAAGCCGAATCTTATGCCGCCCGGCGAGGGAGTGCGACAGCGTGGTGCCGTCAACCATTTCCAGCTCGCCGCCGACCGGCACGCCGTGGGCGATGCGGCTGGCTTCCACGCCGTACTGCGCGCAGAGTTCGGCAATGTAATTCGCGGTCGCCTCGCCTTCCACCGTTGGGTTGGTGGCGAGGATCACTTCCTGCATCGATTCGTCACGCAGCCGCTGCTCCAGGCGATCAAGCCCGATGTCATCCGGTCCGATGCCGTCAAGCGGCGACAGGTGGCCCATCAGGACGAAGTAGCGGCCGGAAAATTGCCCGGTCTGCTCAATGGCGTAGATGTCCGCAGGACTCTCCACCACGCAGATCTGCCCGTTTTCCCGGCGGCGCGGATTGCTGCAAATATTGCACACCTCCTGCTCGGTGAAGGTGCGGCAATCGGCACAGTGGCCGATTTCCGACATGGCGCGCGTCAATGACTGCGCCAGACGCATCCCGCCGCTACGATCGCGCTGAAGTAGCGTAAACGCCATACGCTGCGCCGACTTCGGGCCCACGCCCGGCAGGCAGCGCAGTGCTTCCATAAGCTGAGTTAACAGCGGGCTGGTTTGCATCAGAACGGCATCTTAAAGCCAGGCGGCAGCTGCATACCGGAAGAGACGGAAGCCATCTTCTCTTTCTGGGTCTCTTCAATGCGGCGCGCCGCGTCGTTGAAGGCCGCAGCCACGAGGTCTTCCAGCATATCTTTGTCATCTTCCAGCAGGCTTGGGTCAATCTCCACGCGACGGCAGTTGTGCGCACCGTTGATGGTGACTTTAACCAGCCCTGCGCCGGATTCACCGGTCACTTCCAGCCTGGCAATTTCTTCCTGCATCTGCTGCATTTTGTCCTGCATCTGCTGGGCCTGCTTCATCAGGTTACCCAGGCCGCCTTTTCCACCAAACATAGGCTTCTCTCTCAGTAAGTCATCGTTAAGGATGATGATGGCAAGTCGAACTTGTCATCAAATGGGGCGAATACTCTCTTCATCCAGGTCTGCATCAAAGAACCGGCGCAGCGTCTGAATGTTGTTATCCGCAATAATCGCTTCACGCGCTTGCGCGAGCTTCTCTTCATAAATTGCCTGCCGCCACTCCAGCGGCGTGCGCATCGCAGGATTATCGTCTTCCACGATGGTCAGTTCAACCGGCGCGCCGTATAAAACACCGAGCGCTTCCGCCAGCTTTTGCTGCGAACCAGCGGAATTGAGATGCCGCTGGCTCGGACGCAGATGCAGGCAGATACGGTTACCGTCCTGCTCTTTCCACGCGTTAAGCGCCACCTGTTCAACCAGTTTCGGCACCGCAAGCTGATTAACCTCCGACGCCCAGCTATCGCGTTCGACCGCTTCAACGGCGAGTTTCGCCGCCAGCTCCGGGGTTTTTTCATGCTCCAGCGCTTTCTTCAGCGCCTTCGGCGTGGCGACTTCTTCTTTCACCGTTTCGACGACGTTCGTCGATTTCCAGCGATAGGCTTCTTTCTTCGCCGGGGCCTGCTCCAGCGCCGCTGCAGCAGGACGTGCCTGCACGCGCTCGGTAATCGAACTCAGACGCTCCAGCGCAGAGTTATTCACCGGCCGCGCGCGGGATGCGGCTGCCGGCTCACTCTTTTTTGGGCTGGGTGCTCCCTGATTACGCTGCAGCTGGCTCCGCGCCGCCAGTACCTGGCTGGTGTTCTGCGGCAAATTCTGCGGCGGCGGCTGAACCGGCGGCACCGCTGCGGCCTGCGCCGGAGCGGCGGCTATCGCCTGCGCGGGCTGGACCTCCGGCTCGGGCAGCGGCTTACGCGGATGGAAAGCCAGCGCGCGCAGCAGGGTCATCTCGACGCCCATGCGCCTGTCCGGGGCATAGGGCAGCTCTTTACGACCAATCAGCAGCGGCTGCTAGGATAGCTGTACATCGGCAGGCGGGACGGGGGGCGCCAGCCCGCGCCTCCGCTGCCCCATCGCGGCCCTCTCCGG
>OLIJ01000162.1_pt1 | contig 31597 bp, 26 predicted proteins | sample 1609731 | NCBI WGS metagenome assembly OLIJ01 (sample SAMEA4350159, study PRJEB24818) | metagenome | biome: human; feature: gut; material: faeces | place: Denmark | collected 2013-09
ATCGATGCCTACTTCATCAAGCAACTGGATGGGGCCGACAGGGAAACCAAACTTCACCAGCGCCCGGTCGATGGCCTCAATCGGCTCGCCTTCACTCAGCATGCGCATCGCTTCACTGATATAGGGTGCCAGAATGCGGTTAACGTAAAAGCCCGCTTTATCGGCGACCACAATCGGCGTTTTGCCCTGCTTCTTCGCCAGCTTCACGGTAGTAGCGATAGTCTGCCATCGGTACCGGCGTGCGGGATCACTTCGACCAGCGGCATCTTCTCCACCGGGCTGAAAAAATGTAATCCGATCACCTTTCCCGGACGCACCGCGTTTTCGGCAATATCCGCAATGGGCAGCGACGAGGTATTAGAAGCAAAAATGGTATGCGGCGCGCAGTGCGCCTCCACTTCACTCACCATCTTCTGTTTAAGAGAGAGATCTTCAAACACCGCTTCGATTACCACATCGCGATGCGCAAAGCCGCGGTAATCAAGCGAGCCGGAGATCTTCGCCATCTGGCTGTCGCGCTCGCCGGGTTTGATAAAGCGGCGACGCACCTTTTTATCCAACTCCTGCCAGCTGTACTTAAGCGCGTGGTTAATCCCTTTCGCATTAATATCTTTAATGCGAACCGGCAACCCGCCCTTGCTGGCAGTGACATAAGCGATACCGCCGCCCATCAACCCGCCGCCAAGAATGCCGACGGAGTGCAGCGGCGCGGCAGCAACCGTGCTGCCGGGATCTTTTTTGATGTCGGTTGAAGCAAAGAAGATATTACGCAGTGCCTGCGACTGCGGCGTCATCGCCAGTTGACCGAAGGCGCGCGCTTCCGCTTCATAGCCGCTGCTGCGTCCCTGCGCCAGACCGGTCTCAATCACCGACAGAATTCGTGGTGCGGCAGGATAGTTACCGTGGGTTTTCTGTTCGGTGCGCTTCGCCGCCATCTTAAACAGCAGCGTACGGCCGAGCGGCCCGGCGAGAATGCGTTCGCGCACCGGTAAACGGCGGCTGAGCGGACGCTCCTGCTGCGCCAGTTCGACTGCGGTTTCCAGCAGAATATCGTGCGGTACCACATCATCCACCAGCCCCACTTTCAGCGCCTGACGCGCACGAAGCTGTTTGCCGGTCAGGATCATCTCAAGCGCAGTGCTGACACCGACAAGCCGCGGCAAACGCTGGGTGCCGCCGGAGCCGGGCAGCAAGCCGAGCTGCACTTCCGGCAGGCCAAGAATGGTTTTGCCATCGTCCGAGCAGACGCGGCAATGACAGGCCAGCGCCAGCTCCAGCCCGCCACCAAGACAGGCACCGTGAATGGCGGCAACAACCGGGATCGAAAGAGCATGGATCTCCGCCATGATCTTCTGCCCCTGCAGGGCCAGCTCTTCCGCCTCTTTCGCGCTCTGGCAGCGGCCAATCATATTGATATCGGCACCAGCAATAAAGTTGTCCGCCTTCGCCGAAATAAACACCACGCCGCGCAGAGCCCGGTTATCACGGATCGCTTTTAAGATGGTGCGCACCTGTGCGCCAAACTCCGCTTTCAGGGTGTTCATCTTTTCATTGGGTACATCGATGGTAACGACCGCGACATTGTCGGGGCGCACATTAAGGGTAAACGCAGAAACCGTCATTATTCCGCCTCCAGAACCATTGCCGCGCCTAATCCTCCCGCCGCGCAGGCGGTGACCAGACCGAAACCGCCGCCGCGACGCCGCAGCTCATGCAGGGTTTGCGTGATCATCCTCGCGCCGGTCGCGGCAAAAGGATGGCCGTAGGCAATCGAGCCGCCGAGGACGTTAAATTTGCTGTCATCCACTTCGCCGGTGGCCTGCGAGCGGCCAAGCACCTCGCGAGCAAAACGATCGCTGGCCAGACACTTCAGATTGGCTAGCGTTTGCGCGGCAAAAGCCTCGTGCATGTCGATAAGGGTTAAATCGGCGAGGGTCAGGCCCGCCCTTTCCAGCGCCAAAGGCGTCGACCACGCCGGCCCCAGCAGCATATCCTGCTTAACGTCAATGGCGGTGAAAGCGTAGCTGCGCAGATAGCCAAGCGGGGCTAATCCCAGCTCTTTCGCCCGGGATTCCGTCATCATAATCACCGCCGCCGCGCCGTCAGTTAATGGCGTGCTGTTGGCTGCGGTGACCGTACCGTGCTTGCGATCGAAGGCCGGACGTAACTTTTGGTAATCAGCGAGGGTAGAATTCTTACGAATATTGTTGTCGCTTGCTACGGGCTCGCGGAACGGCGGCGCGTAGGCGGTCATCACTTCAGCGGAGAGTTTTCCCTCTTCCCAGGCTTTGGCCGCCAGCTGATGCGAACGAAGCGCCAGCACATCCTGCTGCTCACGGGTGATGCCCCAGCTTTTTGCCATCTGCTCGGCGGTATCGCCCATCCGCAGCCCGGTCGAGTATTCGGCCACGGCGGGCGGCACCGGTAACAGATCGCGCAGGCGCAGGCGAGAAAACAGCTTCAGCCGCTGGCCGAGGGTTCGCGCCTTACTGGCATCCACCAGGGTGCGGGCCAGTTTTTTACTCACGCCGATAGGCAGCACCGACGAGGAGTCCGCGCCGCCGGCAATACCCGCACGGATCGTCCCCGCCATCAGGCTTTCAGCAACGTTGGCGACGGCCTGAAAGCTGGTCGCGCAGGCGCGACTGACGCTGTAAGCATCGGTGTGCACGCTCATGCCGGTGCCAAGCACGATCTCGCGCGCAATATTCGGCGCTTCCGGCATCTGAACCACCTGGCCAAAGACCAGTTGTTCAATAATCTGCGGGGGAATATCGCTGCGAGCCAGCATTTCACTGATGACCATTTTTCCCAAATCAATCGCGGGAACGCCGTGAAATACCGTTGCCTGACGAGCAAACGGAGTACGTAAACCGCTGACGATGGCAATGCGATCGCCCTGACGGGTGACAAGCGGTAGTGCCTGACTCATAACTCTCCCCTGTTAACCGATAAAACCAAGTGGTCTGACCTGATAACAGTTTTAACTAATTTTTTACATTAAGCCAATCGGAGAAGCAAAAAAGTGGGAGCCAAAACACATTGAAAGGAGAAGATAACGCCCCGCTGAAAGGGGGCGTCAGAACGGAATTAACGCAGGCCAAGCTGGAAAATCAGGGTTTCCGCTTCGCAGCAGAAGACAAAATCGATATCCAGCTGCACGCCGCCTTCAACATCGCTAAAGGTCGGGGTAATTTTGCACGGTTCAGATTCCACGCCGCGGGCTCTTTCAGTCAACGCCGCCAGCGTTTCGTCTGCTTCAGCGCGGTTGGCAAACACGCGGCTGTAGGAGGCGGTGCAATCGGTGTTGTCCATAATGGTGCCAACATCCATACAGCAGCAAACCGGGGTTTCATCTGCACTAACTTTACTCATCGTAGATTTCCTCTGTATATGCACGCAAGGTGCCAGACAATTAATAGGCTTATTTTACGCCCGGCCGAGGAGTGCCTCCAGTCGTTAATGATGACAACGGCGCTAAGTGACCGAAATCACACTTAAAAATGATCCAAAACAAGAATTACCCGAATCGGACACCCGAGTTGAGGGCAATTTTGCCGACTGGATCGCGTTTTTCGTATCACAATTGAAAAATCTCATAAACAAACTTGCAACATCTCATCTGGTCAGACCTATACTCAGCGCACTGGTCTGATTTCTCTGTCGTAAAGCAGACCCTACACTTCGCGCTTCTGTTACGGCATGTAACATAGTTTGAATAAAAATAACTCAATGAGGTTATGGGCATGAGCCAGAAAACCCGCTTTACCCAATCTGCCCTCGCAGTGGCTGTAGCACTTGTTTCCACACAGGCCTGGTCAGCAGGCTTCCAGTTAAACGAATTCTCTTCATCAGGCCTGGGCCGCGCCTATTCCGGTGAAGGCGCAATTGCTGACGATGCGGGCAATGCCAGCCGTAACCCGGCATTGATTATGATGTTCGATCGCCCAACGATGTCTATGGGCGCCGTATTTGTCGATCCCGATGTCAACATCTCGGGCAAATCGCCGACGGGCAGAAGCCTGAACGCCAATAATATCGCGCCAACCGCATGGGTGCCTAACTTCCACTTTGTGTCGCCAATTAACGAGCAGTTTGGTTGGGGGGCGTCGATTACCTCTAACTACGGGTTGGCCACCGAATATAACGACGATTATGCCGCCGGCAGCATGGGGGGCAAAACCGATTTAACCACCGCCAACTTCAACCTGAGCGGCGCCTATCGCCTGGACAGCCACTGGAGCTTTGGCTTAGGGTTTGACGCGGTCTATGCGAAGGCGAAGATCGAGCGCTTCGCGGGCGACCTGGGGCAGATTGTTGCGGGTTCGGGCGCCCTGCCGCCGCAGCTGGCGGGTCCGGTATCGCAAATTCCTTCCGATACGCAAATTGCGCATCTGAACGGTAACGCCTGGGGCTTCGGCTGGAACGCCGGTATTCTTTATGAACTTGATAAGAATAACCGCTATGGCTTCACCTACCGTTCTGAAGTGAAAATCGACTTTGACGGTAACTACAAGAGCAGCCTGCCGTCAGCGTATAACCAAATTCTCGGTAATTTCGGCCTTCCGGCGGGGACCAACGGTCAGACCACCAACGGTTCTCTGACGCTGAACCTGCCAGAAATGTGGGAGTTGTCAGGTTACAACCGCGTCGCACCGCAGTGGGCGGTTCACTATAGCCTGACCTACACCAGCTGGAGCCAGTTCCAGGAGCTGAAAGCGACCGGCAGCAACGGCGAGACGCTGTTCTATAAAGATGAGAGCTTTAAAGATGCCTACCGCATCGCGCTCGGTACCACCTATTACTACGACGATAACTGGACCTTCCGTACCGGTATCGCCTTCGATGATAGCCCGGTACCGGCCTCCAACCGATCCATCTCCATTCCGGATCAGGACCGTCTGTGGCTGAGCGCTGGTACCACCTACGCCTTCAATAAAGATGCCTCTGTTGACGTGGGCGTATCCTACATGCATGGTCAGCACGTAGAAATTAAAGAAGGTCCTTACACCTTCCGTTCTGAAGGCAAAGCCTGGCTGTACGGCGCGAACTTCAACTACCGCTTCTGACAAGCTGCCGGCATAAAAAAAGGGTGAACATCATGTTCACCCTTTTTATTTACATCACCCGATTACTGCGAGTCGATATCTTTCAGATCGCCCTGAATCGCCTGGGCGTTCGGATTATCTGCCGGCGTGAGCTTACCGCCGTTGGCGATAAAGTCATGACGCTGGAAGTAGGCTTCACGCACCAGGATATACGGATCTGAAGACTGGCGCAGCAGGCCATCGGAGTCCAGCAGCTGGGCTCGGGTCTCAACCCCTTCAACCGCCCATTTACCGATAGACATCGGCCAGGTCAGCCAGGAGAGCACCGGATACAGCCCATCAGCCATATCACCGCCTTCATCACGCAGCGTAAAGCTACCGTAGAACGGCAGCTGCACGTATGGGCCATAGCCGACGCCGTAGTGACCCAAGGTGCTACCAAAGCGATGCGGTTCAACCCGCTGCAGCTGCGGGTTCGCCATCCCGGCGACGTCAATCAGGCCGCCCATCCCGAGGAGAGTGTTGAGGAAGAAACGGGTAAAGTGCACCATACCTTTATAGGGATCGCCCTGCAGGAAGTAGTTTGCCATCACCGCCGGTTCTTCAAGGTTGCTGGTAAAGTTACTCAGCCCATTACGCGCTGGCTGCGGGACATAGTCGCGCCATGCCACGGCTACCGGACGCAGAACGTACGGGTCCACCACGTTAAAGTTGAAGTTGAACATCGTACGGTTAAACCCTTCAAGCGGGTCTGAACGCCCCTGCGGCCGATCGCCAGAGCTGGAACTGGCACATCCCACCAGCAGTGTGGCGCCGAGCGCAAGCGCCGACAGGCGATAATTCATAGGTGTGTCTCCCTGTTAATTTTGGCTATCACTGTGGGTCATCCGGGGACTGCAGCCTCCATGAAGATATCGCCCGAAGCAAGGTGCACTCTGGTGCCTGCTTTCAGCATAGCCCTCTTTGGTATAAGTGTTGCGTCCTGATTCTATACATATTTTGCAATATTCGTATTGCTATTCTTGCCATTGCACAAAAAATAGGATGTTCACCAGCGCCGTACGCGAAAAATATCTCTACGCTTATGATAATGAAAAATCATCGAGGGAAATGGCATGACCCCACCCCCAAAATCGCCCGATCGCCACGACAGTGCAGAGATGGAGGTTGAGAGCGACGAGAAACAGCAGGGCGAGGAAATAGAGGTTGATGAGGATCGTCTGCCCTCACGCGCCATGGCCACCCATGAAGAGATCCGCCAGGAGGGGGAAAAGGAGCTTGAGCGCGACGGCATGGCTCTGCTTTGGTCAGCGGTCGCCGCGGGCCTGTCGATGGGCGCTTCGCTGGTCGCAAAAGGAATTTTTCACGTTCATCTTACCGACGTAGCGGGTGGGTTCTTACTGGAAAACCTGGGCTACACCTTCGGTTTTATCATCGTTATCATGGCCCGCCAGCAGCTGTTTACCGAAAATACCGTGACCGCCGTGCTGCCGATCATGCATAAGCCCACCCTCGGTAACCTCGGCCTGTTATTACGGCTGTGGGGCATCGTGCTGGCAGGCAACCTCATCGGCACGGCAATCGCCGCATGGGCCTTTGATGTCATGCCAATATTTGACCCGGCGACCCGTGACGCCTTTGAGAAAATCAGCCTGAAGGTAATGCAAAACACGCCGGGCGAAATGTTTGCCAACGCGATTATCTCCGGCTGGCTGGTGGCAACGATGGTGTGGATGTTCCCCGCCGCCGGAGCGGCAAAAATCGTGGTCATTATTATGATGACCTGGCTTATTGCGCTCGCCGATACCACCCATATTGTAGTTGGCAGCGTCGAGATATTTTATCTGGTCTTTAACGGCTCGCTACCGTGGCAGGAGTTCATCTGGCCTTTCGCCCTGCCGACGCTGGCCGGCAATATTTGCGGCGGGACATTTATTTTCGCCCTGCTCAGCCATGCCCAGATCCGCAACGACATCAGTAACGAGAAAAAAGCGCGGGCCAAAGCTAAAAAAACGACCTAAGTGGCGATAGATTAAGCAGTCAGCCGATAGCTGCTTAACCTGTAAGGAAAAAAACGCTATAATCCCGCCGCTTCGTCCCCTTAGTTAAATGGATATAACGAGCCCCTCCTAAGGGCTAGTTGCAGGTTCGATTCCTGCAGGGGACACCATTTCGAGCTCTCCTGATACCTACCGAATTCGATAAAATCCCCTGATGGCCGGCAAAAAGCGCTTAACCCTGGGTGTAACGTCTACCCGATTCAGCGCGAATCAACAAACATTTGGCAGGCCGATCCCGTTCAATCTCCGGCGAGCCCCAAAGTGCCCGGGAATGCGCATCAGATAACCCAGAGACAATGCCTGAACCATCGGGCTTTTATCAGTACCGCAACATATAGAAAAGCGTGAAACGCCGGAGCTTACAAACAAAGTGCGCCAGTGTTGTAGTGAGGTCTTTCGCTATGCAATTGTAACAGGGCGGAGCGAATACAGCTCAGCGACCGATCCTGCTAGCGCGCTACAACGAGATGAGAAGATTGGGCGGCACCAAACAGATGCCCGGCGATCCGTTTGGCGGTGTTATCTGATTGAGTTTCGCTGGGTGGCTTTGCCGCTGAAAAACGCCATCACCTGTCAATCTGGTTTGTAATGCACGCCTTTATTTTCTTTTTTCTGATCAACAGGATCGCTGAACCAATGATGGATATAATGATAAATCCCCCTCCCATCACCGCAAGAGCTAATCCTTTAAAGAAGTCACCGACGTTACTCCTGATATTATTATTGAACTTACTTTTCAGCTTGCCTGAATACCAGTCAAATAACGACTGGGAGTATTGATAACGTTTGAGCCCCAGATCCACGCCCGTTTGAAAGCAGTCCTCGGCACATCTTTTCAGGCCAATTGTCTTAAAAATCTCGAGCGCGCGGTTATGGTCGTTAACAGACATGAAATACTGAACCAGAGCATAACGTTTATCACTGGAAGTAATATCCACCTGTAATAAATCAAGTAAAATCCTGGCATCATTTTTCGTTAATTTATGGTTAACGGCCTTTTCGTAATAATACCAACTACTGACAAATGCATCACCAGGATATTTTTTATACATAGCATCCAGGTCAGGTTTAATATTGGATATGGCGTAAGTCAGCGTAGAGTAAATATCTTCCACCCGAACTCCATTAAATGGAGTGTAGTACGAAGGGCTGAAGTTCTTTTCGTAAAAATCATGGCTAAGCTCTGGTACTTCACCCTTGTTATTTGATGATGTAGTTTCCCAATATTGAAAATGCCCGGTGCTATCCTTCCAGGCAAAAAAAGCATGAGATGGTGCATATATAATGTAAGCATCAATACCATGCAGATGAGCCGCATCCATCAACAGGTAAGTATTGGTATCGCAATCGGAACGATTTAAGGCATAGTTGTTTGATACCTCGATAGCGGGTGTGTAATAAAAATGTTGTCCGATAAGATGACCGGCACATGACACAAATGCCGCATTTCCATTATCGGAGCCATCAGATTTACATTGCCGGCCCACATTATTAAGATATTGATTAACTTTAGCTGTCGCGATTCTGGCGATAGTGTCATCAGCAATTCCCCGCAGACGATCGCTTACAATCAATTTGTGGGTGAGTAAATTCATGTCAAGATTAACATCAGGCAATATAGTGAGAGCATTATACTGTCGCTTATAAAAATCCTTTTTATAATCTCCCAGGTTTTTAAGGGACGAAAAGGCAACGGCGTAACTGATAAAGACAAAAAACAATCCAGCAGCGAAGCTTAGACACATTAACAACCAGTAGATTTGGCACTTCGATCGTTCGTTTATGAACTTGACTTCCCTTATTCTCATATTCATTCTGTTGAATCCGTTGATGGTAAATTATTTTTCACGCTCAATATATCGTATTAATTTCAGTATTCCGCCCAGCGTTCCTTCCGGTGTACAACATCCGTTACGCCACCTTAAATTTGTTAGCCATTCATTCAAACCTGACAGACAAGCCAGCTATATACGGGCAAGCCTGTACCTGAGGGCATAAGCAGGATATTGCAAAGACTGTAGCGCTATCGGGTCTTACGTGCGGGTTGTTATATCGAGATACTGCTGCTTCAGGTGGCGTAACAGGACCCGCCCTTCGGGCATAAACTCGGTACCGTAGCGCACCAGCCCAATACCTTTAAGTTCAGCATCAATGGCATAGCGCAGTTCACCGGGGACCTTTTGTTCCAGAAGGACAACGGCTATTTTTTTCAGACGGGGCTCATATTTGAGTAAGACGGCAGCTAATGTTCCCATTAGCTCATGGGCCGTACCCGGCATCCCCTGGAGAATTTTAGCCATATCAGGCAAGCCGTAGTCCGGCAGGTGCGCCAGCGTCCCGCACGGCAGTTAAGGATACGCTGCATGTTATCCAGAACTGACAGGATGACCTGTTCTGCTCGCTGACCTGATGCAGGTCGAGGCCGCCTGTAAAGTTGCCGTAAAGAGTTTCATACAGTGACGGACGGGGGGCTCATTCATCTTTCAGCGCCTTCAGGATCAACCGGTTGTTTCCCGCTTCGATAACGCGGGCTTTATCCGGGTCGAGGTCGTCACGGCTCAGCACCACACGCCAGGTATTGTTCATTTGGTCCGGCGACATAAACATGCCGGCCACAGCCACATACTGCGCATTTTCATCCATCGGCATATCCACCATCACCGCCCCACCCGGCTGCAGGCGAATATCTTTCTCCGCCACCAGGTCTGCTTTGATGGCCCGACCGTCAGCCTTAAACAGTGACGGGTAGTCCGTCGTATCGAAGGTTTTGCGCTCCTTGAGCTGGTAAATGCGTACGACGGTGGACAGCGCCACCCCGCCATCATTGTGGTTCACCGCCTCACGGGCCCGAATGTCGAGGCGAAGAGTTGTTACCTGTTTATAAAATATCGATTTGGTTACAGCAACGGTGCCATCCGTGACTTTCTGGGTCAGGCCACAGCCAGCCAGCATCAGCGAGATGCCCGCGGCCAGTGCAACCAGGGGAAATTTACCAGCGGTAATCGCCATCTTCATCAGTCTCCCTGCGGTGAATATTTTCCTGAACTCGCGCATAGCGGCCCAGGTTGATGGTTATTGTTTTGGCGGATATTACAGTATTCGCTACATTCAGCGGCCGCATCACGGCAGTGCGGCCCAGCTGCACGGCGCCAGTTTTGGGGTTAGTGTTCATCGTCGCGTCCGGCAGCAGGCTGCGGTCGACACACAGCTGCAGGCGGACATCCAGGCGAGCTCCAGGATACACATGCAGCAGCGCCATCAGGTCCGCATGAAGGTCTCCGCCCGGTAACCAGCCCTGCACTTCATCCGGGTTTGTGGTAGTGAGCAGCATAAGCACCCGGCTGTTCACGTCGGTGGCATAGCTGCCCATCACCGGCCGGTTTGTCAGGGTAGCAGGGTGACTGACACTCATAGTCAGTGGCTTCTTCAGCGGCACACGTCGTTTGTCGTGGTGCCAGATTTTAGCCTGCGTGTCGGGTGCCAGCAGTCGCACCAGGGACGCCAGGCCTTCTGCGGTGCGCCCCGGCAGCAACATCATCGGTAGCAGCGCGAGGAAACGTGACGCGGGGGCGGCGATGCTGTCCGTGCAGCCGTCAATACCAAGGCCTGCCAGTCCCAGCAGGTACTGCGATATATCGTCCTTGCCCCCTTCTTTAAAGCTCGCCGGGTACGAGTATTTCCGCCAGATGCGGTAGTACTGGGCAATCAGCCGGTGGTTGAAGATATCGAGAAAATCCGCCGTGGCTTCATATCCTTCCCGCCGCTGAGTGATGTCATCGATATAGTGCGTCGGCAGCGGGGACTGCACGCCATAGAGCCCCATAAAGGTGATGCGCACAGTGGGCGGCAGATGTGAATGTTCAGGCGGCTCAACCCCTTTGATTTCGGAAGCCGGGAAGCCCATCCCGGGGTGTGGCCTGAAGCGTACCGGCTCATGACGCACCTGCCAGGTGCTGCCGATGACCGGTTTATCCGGCTGGCTCTGTTCCAGTATCTGGCAGAAGCGATAAAAGTTCATGTACGGCAGATACTGCCGTAGCTGCTCCATCAGCCGGGCAGGCGTGGACTGTGATTCTCTTTCCACCGGATGCATTTTCCTTCTGGCTGTACGATGAGAGTGAGCTGGTTAAACTGGTTCATGTCGGCATACAGCGCAAAGAACCGATTGAGCATTTCGCCAAAGAGGTGAATATCACCCACCCCCGTAAACCCGTTGCTGTCGAGGGTGACTTCGATATCCAGACCTCGCAGCAGATAGCCCTGCTCAAAACGCTGAAGACGGTGATGCGTCACGTTCTGAATCGCCTCCAGACGCCGGGTGTTCAGTTCATCTTCCTGCCAGTTATAGAGCGCCAACGTCCCGCGCAGCACTTCAGCGGTGCTCATCATGTTCAGGAACCCGGAGCCGAGGTGGCTCAGTACCCGCCAGTGGAAACGGTCTTCCGCAGGCGGGTAAACCGGCAGCGTGGGCTTGCAGAGATTTTTCACCGTCAGCGGCGTCTGCACCACCTGCTCGCAGCGATCGAGCAACGTGCTCTGCAGCGCCCGGCGCGGCAACTGGCCGTTGGTGCCGGTGATTTGCAGCGACACGGCTTCACGTTCAAATAACCGATCATCTTCCCACTGGTGCCCACCAAGGATGAGCCAGGTGTCATACAGCCCGGTGACGCCACGCTTTACACGGGTGTGGTAATACCGCGGCGGAGCATGATGGCGCATCATCCCACCCTTGTGGCGGAAGCTGCTGAACGGCACATACTCGGCATCACTGGTGCGGTTTGAGCCGGTGACCGAATCCACGGCATAAATCTCGGTGTGTCCGTCCTGCAGGCGTTTAGGGCGCAGCAGGTACTCACTCTCAAGCCCAGTGATAGTGAGAGGATCGGCTTCCAGCGTGAACAGGTTAATCACCGGCACACAGTGCAGACGAACTGCGTCATCGGTGACCGGCAGGTCTGATGGCCACTGCGTGCTGAACACGACTTCGATGTCGAAGTACTCCGCCCCGGCAGGGGGCGTAATGCCGTCCAGACCGTTGAGGTGGACGAACATAAACTTGTCGCGGAAGGTGAAGTACTCCAGCAGCAGCTGGTAACCGCTGAAGGCAGTATCACCTTTTGGCCACAGCCCGTCTTCCTCCGCAAACCCACCCGGTGAGAAGTATCCGTCAAGGCGAATGCGGTCGGTCTGCCCGGGCAGGAGCATATACAGAGCAGCCTGCCGTTTGGTTAGCATCAGGTGCAGCTGACTGCTGACGGGTGCATCCGCACCGAGATAGAGACTCAGGTGACTAAGGTCAGCATGGGACCAGTCCGCCTGCGTGCTGCAGGCAAAGCGCATCCGCAGCAGCGAACGCCCGTCAGGCTCAGTGGTCATGGCCATCCCTGAGATGTTCAGCGGATTGAGCATCACATCGCGGATGGTGCGGTAGCGGCAGACCGTGTTCTTTGGTCCCACTGGCCGGGAGTACACTTCAAGACCCGCGGGCATCACTTCCGCCATCTTCACGGCCTGAAGCGCAGGCGAGAATGCCACCACAGAGAGTGATGGAATGGTGCGCAAATAATGCGGCCAGAGCATGCTGACCAGCCCTTCAGTGAGTTCCGGCAGGTCGTCGTCAATTTTTTCCCGTAGCCGCCCCATTGAGAAAGCAAAACCTTCAAACAGACGTTCGACATACGGGTCGGGCGTACCGGCCTTATCCAGATCCAGCATCGCCGCTCGATCGGGATGGGTCTGAGCAAATTCTTTCGCGGCTTCACGCAGGTAGCGCATTTCCGCATCGAAATAGTGCAGGGTTAAATCTTTCATAAAAATAATGACTCAAAATAAATTTCTTATCCAAAAAAGTGGAAACTATCTCACCACTTCTCGATCGATGAGAGGTATGGTTTTGATTTCCCCATTTGATAGCTCCTGTACATCCGAGGCCGAAATAGCCCTCAGCGTATTGGATTCAGGCTTTTGATCAGACGGTACGCTGACAGCCCGCCATCGGACTGTTCACGCGAGAATTTTCTGAGCGTATGGGCCCACGCTGGCAAATTCCGTCCGGGATGAGACGCCCGATGGCCGGGACATCGCCACGACTGGTCATGGAGGGTGTTTCATGGTGCTGGCATTCTGCGGCACCGCGCATCTGCTGGAAGTCATCGTCATAGCCCGGGTCGTCACTAAAGAAGACGACCCGGGCAGCGGCTGCAACCAGCTGTCCCACTGCGCCACACGCTCACGGGTGGCGTCAAGCAGGGAGGCCTGCTCTGCCTGGCAGGCACTGAGTAATGCATTGAGCGTGCTCATCAGTACGCCTCCCCGTCGTCACTGGCCGTATCTGTCGCCGGGTCTGACGGTGCGATACCGGTGGCACTGAAGATGGTTTCCGGCAGGCGGAAATTACGCAGCTTCAGCAGCGCCAGCGGGCCTTCACCGGCTTCGGTACGCAGGGTGTAATTGAGTGTGCGACCGTCCTGTGCCTTCCAGCTCAGGCTGTAGCTGCTGCCAACACCCGGGTAAGCACTGACCGCGGCTTTATCTAGCAGGCGGATCCAGCCCCAGGCACCAGGGATATCGGCGTACTGGCGGGTGCCCGCCTGCGTGCTAATCCAGCTCAGGTTCGCACCCGGCGCTTCGGTATCAGCAGGCCAGGTGAAACGCTTCCACGCCGGCAGCTGGTTCACATAGGTCAGCTTCTGGCTGTCGATAATCATGTCAGTCTGCATCACACCATCGGCAGTGCCCGGACGCAGTTCAAAGTTCATGCCGGCGTTGCCTTCGGTAAAGGCCACATCCGAGATATGACTCAGGGTGTTGATGGCATTGAGGAACGCCGGGTTAAAGGCCAGCCCCTGCGAGTTGATGCTGTCCGGCACCCAGTGGTTGCCCTCTTTGTGCAGCACGCCTTTGAGGCGGGTCTGCAGGAACTGCGCGATACGCCCGGAATCCGCGTTGAGGTATTTGGCCAGCAGCGGCAGAGAAACATCGCTGCTGGAATTGTTAAACGGATAACGGCCACCAAAGGCACTGTTCCACTCAGCCACCACCGCCTTCTGCCACTGGGCATTGAGGCTGTCGGCCGCCGGGGTCAGCACCTGCTGCCAGGCCTGCTCCATCGGATTCACAAACACCGTGCGCCCAAAGCCGCTCCACTCCTGACCCAGACCGGCGGCAATCAGGCTGCCGTAGTCGCGGGTTTCGGTCAGATCCACAGCTTTGCCCTGGAATACCGTCTGGGCAATGGTCTGGGTCATGGCCTGCGGGTCAGCAGCATTGGTTACCTGTTGCAGACGCAAACGCACCTGCGTCACGCGCGTCAGGTACGACTGCAGACTCTGCTCCTGTGCCCCGGTGCGGTTTTTGTCCATCAGTGCAAGCACCGGACCAAAGGTTGCATCCAGCGGACCGTGAACGCCGGCACTCTGGTCAATGGCATCCTTGTTGTCACCCCCGAGAAGGTTTTTGGCCGATTTAACCAGCGAGTCTGAAATCGCCTCTCCGGTCTGGCCGGTACGCCCCTGCACATTCAGGGTGTTCATCAGCGCCACCAGAGGTGACTGACGCACGTCGGCCATCAGGGTCAGCTGGTCAATGGAATCGGACAGCGTGGTGGCCCGGTTCCAGCGCAGGCTGTTGAGAAACTCAAGCCATGCTCCGCCAAAGTCAGCAAAGTAACGCTCCGTCAGGCGCTTTTTCAGCGCTTCCGGCGAGGTCTCATCCTGTTTATTTACCTGACGCTTGCTGTCAGTCAGCACCCAGTCGAGCTCGTCCCGGCGTGCCTTAACCACTTTCTCGATAGCGGGCTTCACGGCCTGGTCCCAGGCCTGGCGGGTAAACATGCCCGGTACAACTTCCGAGGTGCTGAACAGGCGGGATGCATCGGTATCGCCGGTCATATCTTCAAGACGCATATCGACATACAAGTGCGCCACCTGGGAGAGCATCTTCTGGTACAGGGTCGATTCACTGTTACGTACGCCCATCAGGCGAACCAGCAGGGATCGCGCCTGGCTGACCATGCTCTCATCAGCTCGCAATTTCCACTCAGGATGCGTCACCAGCTGCGCGCCATAGAACGACAGCAGTGACGGGGCCACGCCCTGCCAGACGCCGTCTTTCACACCATCACGTTTTGGCCAGTCGTGCAGCAACGCAGAGCTGAACCAGGCCGCATCCATATGTTCCGGACGCGCCAGCATCAGGTAGAGTTTGAGCTGGTCATAGGTGGTTTTGGCCATCTGCTCACGCAGCGGACTACCCGGCGGCAACGCATTAAAGGCGCTAACCTGCTTTTGAAGATGGTCTGCGGCCGCATCCCGCAACAGCGGCAGCGCGCTGTCCTGATAACGTGGCCAGAGTGCCGCCAGAAGGGCGCTATTTTGACTGAGTCCGGCCTGCTCATACCATGGCACACCATGCTCAGCTCGGTACTGCAGACGGGCCAGTGTTTTCTGAAGTTCAGACAGCGCGTGCAGGCGTTGTTCCAGCGGCTGATTCTGTCGGGCTGCAAGTGCGGCCTGGGCATTCGCCCCGTCAATCTGACTGCGGTTGGTGACATAGGCGATGCTCATCCACGCAGCCCAGCCCACCATCGCCAGGGCGACAACTGACGCAAACACTTTGCGCCAGGGAATGCCCGGCTTGCGCGGACGCAGTCCAGCCGGGAGTGTCCGGACTGATTCAGGCAGAACATCCCAGCGCTTATCCATGCCCCAGTGGTGCGTCACGGCACGTTCGGCACCAGCAGAGGGCTGACTGAACACCACGCCGGCAAGCGGCAGCGGTCGGTACGGGTTGAGCATCACCGACAGCGGTGCGGTCACGCTTTGTGGCTCGCGAATGAGCTGGTCAGCAAGCGTCAGTAAGAAGTTATGTTTCACCTCGCCGCAGGTCTGCTGCAGACCCTGTGAAGTCAAATCCGGCGTCAGGGCGGAGAGTTGTTCTGCCAGCCCTTCGGGGCGACACCCGACAGGTAACAGGCAGCCGGTCGCCTGCGTAATGCGCCCTTCCGGCTTACCGGCGCGCGGGTGCAGGGACCAGACATACAGCGGGAGCTGCCAGCCAAGCGTATCCATACGTGCGCTGATGGCATGAGAGAGGGAATCCATGGTTCTTTCAGACGGTACCGGCAGCGGCTGTTCCAGCCCTGGTGCTGAGAGCTGATCAAAGGCTGAAGTAACCCACACCAGCCCATCCACCGGACGTCGACGCAGTTTGCGCAGCGCGGTCAGCCAGGCACGGTCTGCTGGCGTATTGAGGTCACCGCCCCACAGCAACAGCGTGCCGCGGTCTTCCTGCCAGAGCTGAATCGTAAGACCTGGAGTCAGTTGCTCCACCTCAGAGTCAGTGCCAGTGACCAGCAGGATGCGTGTTTTACGTCCCCAATGCCGACCGTAGAGGTTACGCATGGCTTCACGGATGGTGTCGACGGTAACGTTACGGGGGGCAGTCTGTTCAACGCGACCCTCATCGACGGGCAGAACATTTTTGCGTTTTGCCTGAAAGCGATGCCAGCCCTGTTTAATGGCAAGCGTAATGGTTTTGCCATGGCGCAACAGCATCAATAAAATCAGGGCACCGGCAATAACCAACCCTTTAAGTAACGGAGTATGCAGCCCCATTTGATCGCCAAAGTGCCAGATACCCCAGGCAATTCCGCCTGCTAAAAGTGCGGAGAAGCCCAGTCTTCCCCAGCCTCCGCGCCATGCTGAATCACCCGTGGTCATCGTTTCGGTTCCCTGTTTGCACTGTATTAATAAATTTCTGCTCACCATCTGTAGAAAGCATCAGACAGTCTGCTTTTTGTATGTTCACGATATCGCTGGCGACTGCCGCCATTATCCATGGAGAAAAGGGGCCGCTGAGCCCAGCATATTTCTCCAGCCAGTGGAGCTGTTCAGGTTTCCAGTGACCGTCATAATCTTGTGCCGCTGCGAGCAAATCAGAAAATGCATTACCCCATTCCACTCTGTCGCCGACAATACTGGCGGTGGCACAGGCCTGAGTTTGTGTCGAGAAAAACGTATCCAGCGATTTTTCTGAAATCGCCATATCAAGAGCCATTGGACGCAAAAGACGGGCATTAAGCGAAAGATTATATTTTGTGGCGACATCATCGGAGGTCAACAACAGGGTGGCGAGCGCATCACTGTACGCGTCCCGTCCCTGTGTCTGGCGAATCAGGACTAAATCCACATCCAGCGTTGGTGATTTAATTCGCTCATCCAGTGAGAGGAAGGTCTTTGACGTAAGAATCGTCAACTGTGGAACAGGGAGATCCAGAACGGCTGTCTGCCAGGCCTGCGCAAATGCATCCTGCAATACCAGTATGTCATCGTGAGAATCTGTCAGTAGCGTGACAGCTGGTACTAAATCTAAAGGCAACTTTGCCAGTACAGGACTTAACCCGGCCAACAGAACTGAAAAATGTGTCTCATGATCTTGCAGACAAATTCGTTGGGTCAGAGATGTGCTCTGCTCCAGCGTTGGCGGGGCTGCAATAAAATTTTGAGGTGTCAGATTTGCAGGCAGCATTACACCACTATGTAATACTGCGATATTGCGTCCAGACCACTCCATCCACTGTTGTTGCGCATACTCTGCCTCATTGGTTTCAAATTCGTGTCTGTCAAAAGCATTGTTATAGATCCAGCCACGCAGACACAGAAAGAAAAACCAGACAACTGCAGGGCATGCGGTGACAGCCCAAAGATTAAATGTTTGAAGTGGCCCTGCCAGTTTATTGGCATGCAGGACAAACAGCAGTACACAACCGACCAGCGCGAAAACCCCCAACATCATCCACAGGATGAATGAAGGTTCTTCAGGCTTAGTCGATATTGTTGATTTCTGACGCTCCCAGCTCATTACTTATCCTATTACACAATCCGGTGCACTGGAGATCACCTGACAACCGCATTCACAGTGGCAACCATCCACAACCACAGCTTTACCGTCAGATGTCCATTCAGGCGATCCTTCAATAATGGCGTTAATGCCATGTCCCTCTTTTGGGCAGTTGACTTTATCGCCCACAAGGGCAACCTTTTTGCCATTAACTACCATTGTTGATGAGGCAGAAATGACCTGGCCGCCGTGCGTGGTGTTATCACCAATTAATACAAAGCCTTTAGACATACGAAACTCCATTTTTTGATTTCCGCATATGTATTTCTTTATGCAGATAAAAACATTACTTCTCAGCTTTAATTTCTTTTAACTTATCACACGCATTAGAATCACCTGCAGAGCAGCTTTTTTGGAATAGCGGAATAGCCTTATTTTGATCTTTAGTTACCCCTTTACCATCAAAGTACATCGTTCCCAAATGATTCATGGCTGAAGGTTCGCCTTGTTTAACGGCAAGCTCAAGAAAATTTTTGGCTTTAGCATAATCCACAGCGACGCCCTTACCATTAAGATATGTGTAACCTAAATACATCTGAGCTTTAGCGTTGTTTTTTTTCGCAGCCTTCTCATACCAATAATTGGCCTTTTCGTAACTCTGAGGGGTTTCTTCTCCATAATAATACATGTCACCTAAATCGACCTGAGCATCCGTATTTCCGAGTTCAGCAGCAACCTGATAGAGTTCAAATGCTTTTTTCATATCCTTCGGAACACCCATGCCCAAACGATAAACATTAGCCATTGAGTTTGCATCGTCTGCTTTAGTAGTTGATGTTGAGTCTATAGTGATAGTTTCAGCAAAACACAGAGCGGAGATAAAAAACAACATTAATACGTAAAATGGTTTCATAAAAACACCTTTCACAAAAGCATGATAGATCATTAATGGTTAATGATGCTCATCATTACAAATCACTATTTACAACGATTACCAGTTACCAGTTACCAGTTACCAGTTACCAGTTACCATAAGGGTATGTCTTACCTTTGATAAAATCAGGAGTATCTCCATAGTAAACATAACCATTAGGGTGCCCTGTCACTCCTTTACACATATCAAGGTTTTTACCTGAAACAGTCGTTATTTTTGTATCATTCAATGAGATGTCCGAATGGCCATATTGCCTCAACCAGACCCGTACTTTTCCTTCCGGCGCCAATCCTATTAACATCGTTTGTCGATATGCACTCTTCCCAGGCTCTAATACATCAGGATAAGGAGTGATCATTTTATCCCATGTATTCTGAGAGAAAAACAAAGTTGATTGATATGTTTTTTTATCAATAATCGAGTCCCAGCAAAAAATCATTATCTGAGGCAATCTATCGGCTTTGTTAAACTGCGTACTCCCCGCGGAGTTCCTATCACTCCATTTTTCAACACTGATTCCACGCGGCTGATCAATAGTTCTATATGTAGATGCATATCCATCAATATCCAACAACTTCAATAGTGTAACCTGTGCAGGTAAAGCTTTTGGGGTAGTAAAGGCGAAATACCATTTATCCCATGGAGTTTTTAGACTCTTAGGTTGTTCACTGGCACAGGCGTTAGCAAAAGCCACAAGTAATAAAACCGAAGTTATTCTGGTGATTGTTTTCATGATTTCCCTCCCTGCATATTCCAGACAGCTCGAAGCCAACCCGGATTTGGACGATTGATATAAAAAAACAAATCAGATGATTTCACTGCCCCGTAGATAGTTTTCACTTTATTCCCGTCCAGCCAGACATCTTTTACAACCACAGGGTTCCAGTGAGCGGAGCAGTGAATATATTTCCCAATCAACTGTAATTCCGGTGAGATAAAAGGTGTCGGCACACCACCACCTCTTACAGCCTTTCCCTGGTCAAGCGCTTTTTGACACAACGGCTCAAGCTCAGGTGGAAGTATCATATCTGGTGATAAAGGGTCGTAAGCCTCAAAAATCCCTCCAGCCTCCTGAGCCGCATCCAGCATCACTCGTAAACTAACTTTGCTCCAGTCATTAGTTACTACCCTTTCAATAGTGACTGCCGCCCCAACACGCTTTTGTGTAATGCCACCGCGTTTTTTATCCTCGTTAACAAGATAGTCGTACCAGGTTTCTGCCTTTACTTCACCACTAGGAATTATCGCACTTAGCGCTGGCAGGCTCTTTAAGTCAGGTATTTCAGCCGCTGAACGCCGGTAGATATCAGTCACTTCAGAAGGAATACTTTCACTGACTGTTTCGTTTTGGGGCTGAGTCAGAAAAAGATACTCCTTTTCCTTTGGATTATAACCACCTCCGATATCCGAATGAACTCCCGGTAAAGCCAGTTCCGGCCAGGATTCCTTGATACTGTTCAGGCTGAAGTTGTATCGGCACTCATGCATTGCCGTGATCTGAAAGACTTTCTGTGCAATATCTGAAGGCAGGTCCAGCTCAACGCCGGGGTTCACACCACTATGAACATCAAATAGATTACTTACTGTACCTACCGCACACACGGTATCAAATAACCCCAGAAAGCGGGTTTCACCTGCAGATTTCCCATGCTGATTTCGACCACCAAGCCCTTTCGTTATGGCCTGCTGTATGGCTTTATCGTTGTTTCTTACACGGTTAACAAAGTGGCGAGCCGCCGCCGCACCGCGACTAAATCCAAAAACATCAAACTGGATTTTCTCAATTGCAAAATTTTGCCCTTGGTTAAGAGCCAGGAATTTCGAAATTTGTTCAGAAATAAGGCTGACGCCTTCATCAGATTTATCAACGACGCCATAAAACCAACCGCCGGTCCCCATGCTGATAGTACTATCGCTATTACCTTTCTCGGTACCGATCCCCTGTACATAGATAGCGCGTTGATAATCTGACTGCCCTTCAACTACTTCATCATTGGTAGCGTAAAGTGTATTAAGCCAGTGAACGTTTGAATAATAGCCAATATAACTTCCCGCATTATCAAGATTTTTCCCTAGTTTTTTGGCGCAAGCTTCAGCGTCTTCTGGCTTCATTCCAACGTCAAGATGAGAACAGGACTCCAAGATGCGATTCTGGGTGTTAAACGCATTATTCCCTGTACCATCAAAGAACATCCCAATTGTAATGGTAATACCAGGAACAGGTTTTCTTTTACAAACGATTGTTTTTTCCGAAATGTTTACATCAGTAAAGTGTTCACAGTCGCTGGCTTCCCATGCATAGTAATTAGTCATGATTTATTGCTCCCTGCTGATGAGTTACCGGTCCCTAGTATTTCAATATTTAACTTACCCGGCATTGAAGTGTAAATAGGCATTGTTTTGCCATTTTCATCCGAGATACCTGAAAATACCTGGCCCTCGGCTGTAGTAACCTTGTATTCAGTCTTAGGAATGATGTTCCCACTCTCATCATTGAGAGCATAAACACCGCCATAACCTTTAGGGAATTCATGTGGAGATGAATTTATAGTCGCAGGCCCCATTTTCTGAACATTGGCACATTTCAACAGGATATTGCCTTCACAGCCCAGAATAATATTTTTACCCTGCAACTGGATGAACGACCCATCCAGATTTTTTAGCACGACATCTTTCGCCGCCGTGATTTCAACCCGCCCTTCCGTGCTGGTTACGGTCACATCCTTTTTGGCTATTGCCTCAAGCGCATCATCCTGAGCCTGAATTTCTACTTTGCCCTTAGCGGCAAAGAGTTTCATCCCGGCCTTACGAGCCAGCATACTCACGGCTTCACCCGCTGCTACGGTAAAGCGCTTAAGTGCACTGATGTCAGTGTTTTGTTGTGACATAATCCCGACGCTGGCGCTTCCCGAGGCCATACGCACTGCCTGCGGACTGGTGATGCTCACGCCTTCAGGTGCATTTAACACCATCCCTGGCTGCACCAGATCTTTGAGGGCATCAGTCAACTTCACCTGGCTCTGAATATCAGCGGGTAGCGCCTGCGCGGTTTCAGCTGCGTCTGACATGCTTCGGGCAATACTCAGCGCATTCTCCAGCTGGGCAATCGCCTCCTGCATGGAAAGCATCTTGTCCCCAGCAAACGGCTGTTTATCTGCTGTGATAAATACCCCATCCCCACCGCGAATGGAAACGTGTCGGTCAGTTCGAAGCTCAGCGCCTTCGCCGCGAAGTGTCCTCGAAGCGTCTACATTATGCCCTAAATTAAGTTGGGTCTTACCACCGTACTCCGTACTGAGCTTGACGTGCTCTTCACCGCGCTTGTCCTCCATCCGCAGCTTGTTCAGGCCAGCTGTACGGATAACGTTACGCGTGCTGTTCAGTTCAGTGACATGGTCAACGTGGCGGGAGTCGTGGAGGGCATGGGCAATATACGGACGATCGGGATCGCCTTCGTGGAAGGCAATGGCGACTTCAGTTCCCTGGATCAGCGGGAAGTGGAAGCCGTACTTATCACCACCGTAAGGTTTGGCAAAGCGCACCGGCATGCTTTCCATGCCCTGCTTTTTGTCATCACGGTCGGCATCAAACTTCACCCGGTACATGCCGGATGCATCCTGCCAGGCGTAGATATCGTTATCTTTGGCGCTGGTCACGCGCGCCATCAGGGTGCCGCTGACCACCGGGCGCTTTTTAGCAGCAGGACGCCAGCAACGGTTCTCGTAGTACGGCATCCCCTCCCACATCACGATCAAGGCATCTTTACGACTGGCTATATAGCCCGTGCGGGTAATGATAATGCCATTGTCCGTTTCTGATGGCAGTGTCGGCGGTACTACACGTTCACTGATGGTCAGCACCTGGGCCGGAGAAAGCAGGGCATCATTGCTGCACCCGCTGATGGCCGTCTGTCCGGACAGAAAACGCTCATGCTCAAGGCGTGCCCAGAAGTTGCCGGTTTCAGCTGAAGGTGTGATTTTATCGCCACGTTCCAGATGACGCGGCAAGTAGTGATAGACCTCACCGTAGGTAACTCCGTCACTGTCGCCACGGGTCATGTCAGCCGGTACAGAGGTCAGGACATTCTGGGCTTCACGGTGATTGTAATCACTAGAGGTAACATTACGCTCTACCACGTTCTGTCGGACGTTAACCCCCCATACCGAGTCAGCAGCATTATCACTCATCCCTGACGGGCTGCTGAGTGGCAGCGATTTACCAAACGTCCATGCGCTCTGCTTGTCTGCGAAATGCACCACTTCGGTCTGGGTATCGGGCTGAAGAGTGAAGAAGTAGAAAATCCCCACTTCGGCCAGCAGACGCTCAATGAACGCGAGGTCATTTTCCTTGTACTGGTTAATCTGTTCACGCTTCGGATAGTCGGCTTTGAGGGTGAACTCATACTCCCAGCCTTTCAGGCCATGCTCCTGCAATACCTCAGTGACCACTTCCGGTACCGACTTATTGACAAAAAAGCGGTGGGTACGGAATTGCTTGCGCAGCAAGGACAGGAACGGCTCAATAATAATCTGGTACGTCGCCTGGTCACGTGAGCCACTGATACGCTTAAAATGCGTCACCACACCATGCACCACTTTCTGCCCGGTCAGCCCCATCAGTGGCCCGGTTCCCATTGTCAGCGTGGCAGGTTTGGTCAACAGTTGCGCTGAGCTGATATTCTGGTCACTGCTGGTAAAGATAATCTGATAGTAGTAAAGCTCACTTATGAACTCTTTGCCGCTGAAAGTTTCCACATCCAGTGATGCTGTACAGGATGGAATATCCAGCCGGTAACGGTTCAGCCCGCTTTCAGTTAATGCAGACAGGGTATTCTTCAGCGTATCTGTCAGACTCATGATATTGACTCCATGGGATAACCTGCAGTCCATGACTTTATTGCCTAAAGGCAAATAGCAGGTTTTATCAGGGGTACTCAGCGAGTACGAAAAAGAGTGATTGTGACTCCAGCCCCGACAGCACACATGAGGGCTTTTACCAGCAATACAGTCATTTCAAAGTTGTCCATCGCATATTCCCCATCACCGCTGATGGGAATAAAACGTTTTACAAACGCGTAAATAAAAGCATTAGGAAGAAACAGCACTCCTGTTATAATCAAAGCAATAAAGACAATCATTTTCATCATTTTACCTTGAGAGCACTATTCGGAAACTTGAATTGAGCCATAAGGCCTTGCGAATTCGCGATCTGTCAAAGGGAAATTATACACTTGATTATTATTAATACCGACACCAACGACAAAACTTCTCGCCTCTTTATTATCAAGTATTGGATGAAGTACAAACTCAATAATATATTTACCACCATTTTCAAAATAAAAATAAGATGGAGAAATACATAATTCACCTTCAATAACCTTAAGGCCGGGAGAGAAATTAAAATCCTTCTCCTTTGAAGGTGTCCCTCGTAGATTGATAGCAATAGCAACAGGTTGGTAATCCTGTGCATCTTTGATATCAATACATATCTTCCCTTCCTTCCATCTAGCTAGCGAGGTTTCATCCGGTACCACTCTGTCACCAGGGCCAGGACACCCTGTAAGTACCATTAGGCAAACACAGAGTAATAGCGTCGTAGATAATGTCCTCACCATGGAAACCCTCGCAATGCATTTCTATATTGCGCCCTTATTACCGATTCAGATGTATCACCATCAAGAGTAACAACAGGATATTTTTTTATTTCAAGATAATTCCATACATCATATCCAAACCTCTGTAAAACAAAATCATCAGCAATAATTTGCGCCTGCTGCTCCATCGGATATTCGCTTAAGAGACGACCATCAAGGGTGTAACGATAACTTACCATCCAGCTCACCAGCCCTCTAAAGATGACATTCATGCCTTTTTCACGCAGCCAGACGTGACTCATTTCATGAATGAACAGATGTTGAATATTGTCTGTTGTCTGTGAGAAATCATCAAAGTATTGATCCCGAAAATAGATCTCCCCGTTTGGTGTCATCGCCGTATTCTTATCCTGTAAGTTAAAAGGGAGGTGGCTCTCCCTATGTATCCATACTTTCGAATAATCAATGGTGGATAGAAAAACAGATTGTGCCATCTGTATCTCACCAGTCGTGAGTGGTCTTACACCACCTTCTTTAATTCTGAACTGATCCTGAGTTTCTTCAGACATTGGCAAACTCCAGCTCAATCCCCTCGTCCTCACTCCATCCCAACGTCAGAGAAACCGGCTTCTGCTTCGCTGCCATATGGCTGAGCAGTTGCTGGCTAAGCACCGGCAGGATTTGCTGATTGAGCAGGCTGTCGACGTTACGCGCCCCGGTATCCGGCAGCAGGCAGGCGGCGGTCAGCGAGTCATACAGGCTCTCATCAATCTGCGTAGTCAGGCCGTAGTGACGATGTAAGCGCTTGCTGACCTGTGACAGCTTCATTTCAACGATGGTATGCATGGCAGCTTCGGCCAGCGGGCGGTAAACCACAGTCTGGAAACGGGCCAGCAGCGCCGGCTGGAAATGGTCACGCAATATCGGGCGCAGCAGTTCCTGCAGGTCGCCTTCGGTGGCGTCCGGCAGCTCATCGAGCAACTGCATCAGGCGATCGCTGCCGAGGTTGGAGGTCATCAGGATGACGGTATTACGGAAGTCGATTTCACGCCCTTCGCCGTCGCGCATAAAGCCGCGATCAAACACCTGATAGAACAGGTTCATGACGTCGCGGTGAGCCTTTTCCACTTCATCCAGCAGCACTACGCTGTACGGACGCTTGCGCACGGCTTCGGTGAGAATGCCGCCCTGGCCGTAGCCCACGTAGCCCGGAGGTGAGCCCTTCAGCTGCGAAACGGTGTGCGGCTCCTGGTACTCGGACAGATTGATGGTAATCAGTGACTTCTCACCGCCGTACAGCGCATCGGCAAGCGTCAGTGCAGTTTCGGTTTTCCCCGTACCGCTCGGGCCAACCAGCAGGAACACGCCCTGAGGACCATTCTCGGATGTCAGACCTGTTTTCGCCGCGCGCAGGCGCTGGGCAATCGCAGTCAGTGCCACGTCCTGGCCCACGACACGTTTGCCAATCTCATTTTCCAGACTCAGCAGTTCGGTCTGCTCGTCCTTCATCAGTGAAGACAGCGGCACGCCTGTCCAGTCGGCAATCACGGTGGCGACGGTACGCACGTCCACATCCACGGAAAGCAGCGGATTGCTGTGCTGCATGCCGTTCAACTCCTGCTGCAGCGCATGCGTCTCACTCTGACGGGAGATGTCCTGACGGCTTTCCAGCAATTGTTCGGTGAGTTTCAGCTCCTGTCCGTACTGGGTTTCCAGCTCGTCGAGCGCAACGATAAGGTCGTTCTCTTCCTGCTCAATGGCGCTCAGGCGTTCGCCGTGGCTCTGACTGCCGACAGCGATATCTTCCAGCAGTGCCTGCTCTTCCAGTTCCAGTACGGTCAGCTGTGCTTTCAGGCGCACAATTTGTTCTGGTATGGTATCGAGGCTCATGCGCACGCGCGCAGCGGCGGTGTCCAGCAGGTCAACGGCTTTGTCCGGCAGTTGGCGTCCCGTCAGGTAGCGACGGGACAGTGTAACGGCCGCACGCACAGCATCGTCAGTGATGTGCACGTTATGGTGTTCGGCGTAACGGGATTTCAGGCCACGCAGCATCAGGCACGCGGTGTCATCATCCGGCTCGTCCACCTTCACCATCTGGAAGCGGCGTTCCAGTGCGGCATCGTGCTCGAAATACTGTTTGTATTCAGACCAGGTGGTGGCGGCGATGGTGCGCAGTTCGCCGCGGGCGAGGGCCGGTTTCGGCAGGTTCGCGGCATCCGCGCCACCCGCCTGATTACCGGCCCCGATAATGGTGTGGGCTTCATCGATAAACAGCAGAACTGGCACCGGTGACTGCTGCACGGCATCGATGACGTTTTTCAGGCGCTGTTCGAATTCGCCTTTCACACCAGCGCCCGCCTGCAACAGGCCGAGGTCAAGGGTGCGCAGAATAACCGGTTTGAGGGATTCCGGCACGTTGCCTTCAGCAATACGCAGCGCCAGGCCTTCGACCAGGGCGGTTTTACCGACACCCGGTTCACCGACCAGAATTGGGTTGTTCTTACGACGACGCGAGAGAATATCGACCATCTGGCGGATTTCGGTATCACGACCGAACACCGGGTCAATCTTGCCCTCTTTGGCTTTGGCGGTGACGTCGAGGGTGAATGTATCCAGTGCGTTCTGAAGGGCCGGGTTGAGCTCACCCTCTTTCAGCTCAGCCCCGACAGGGCGGCCAACAAACTCCACCTCACTGCCGTGATCCAGGCTCAGTTCGGCTTCCAGCTGCAAATCCGGCCGCTCGTCAGACTGCGTATCAAGTAACGGGCGCAGGCGGGAGAGTTGGCTCATCCCGAGCGTCAGCAGTGGCCACAGACCATCACTGTGGGCAAGTCGCTGGTTTTCCGTCAGCGCCATCAGCAGGTGTACGCTGCGGATACTTTCCTCTCCGGCAAGTGAGACCAGCGTCCAGGCTTCCTGCATCAGTTTCTGGATATCCGCGGATAAGTGCGGACGACTGCGTACCGAGCGTGGTTGGTTATCCAGCCAACCCAGCAAATCCTGCCACAGCACATCCATGTCCCACTCGTAACGACGCGCCAGCACCGTCAGGTCACCTTCCCCCTGCTCCAGCAGTTTCAGCAGCCAGTGCTCTGGCTGGATTTCCGCGTGCGCACGGGTCTGGCAGAGCGAAGCCGCGCCTTCCATCGCACGGGCACAGTAAGGGTTCAGACGTCGCAGCAGGATGGCTGGATTTTCCATGAAGTTCTCTCTTTTCGGTTCCTGGACACGCTACCGCCCATCGCTGTTTCCCGTAAAGGGGGCCAAAGCGCATTCGGTCGGGCTGGCAGTTTGTGGGTTTCTTTGCTCAGCGCCCGCGTGGGCAGACGTTCAGCGAAGACAAAAAAGCGGACAGAGGGGACTGGCCGCTTGTGACTTACGCGGTGGCGCGTTCGTTCCAGGAATCGGAATGAATGATGTTGCCGTCCTTATAGGTCCAGGTGATTTTTTCGTAACGCAGCTCGAGGTGGTTATGCTTCTCGAAAGAAGGATCCTTGATGTCGTGCATCACCGGATTCACTTTCACCACTTTCACGTTTTCCAGTTTGGTGTTGAAGTACTCAACTTCCTGGCCCGCGTCGTTGATTTTGTACCACTTGAATTCCGCAGACTTCAGGGTCTGACCGGTGGTCACAGCCTTGTACAGGTACGGGCTGGAGGAGTCGATTTCCTTGGTGAACAGGAACGGGGTGTGGATACGGGTGCCGGTCAGCTTGCCGGTATTGTTGTCGGTCGGGATGTACAGGTTATGCTTCTGAGCGACAACCTCGATGCTGCCATCACGCTCCTGAACGTCCACAGACCCTTTGATGTCCGCACCGCTGTCGTCTTTCCGCCAAAGATAAACAGGAATTGCCATGGAATTACTCTCCATTGTGTTGTGATGCGTCATCATCCTGTGATGACGCCTGGGTGTGGCCCGGTATCTGGCAGGCATTTGCCTGCGGTACCAGGCTGATTTCGACACGACGATTGAGCGCGCGCCCTTCAGGGGTGTCGTTGGAGGTAAAAGGACGGTTTTCGCCATAGCCCTGCACCGCAAAACAGCGTTCCGGTACATCACCGGTATCCCGCATCCAGTCGCGTACCGCTTCGGCACGTTTCAGGGACAGCGTCTGATTCAGTTTCGGGTTACCGGTGTTATCGGTATGACCGGACACGACAATCAGCCAGCCCGGCTTCGCCTTAATGCCGACCAGAGAATTCACCAGCATTTTGGTGGACCCGGCTTTCAGCGCCGATTTGCCCGAATCGAACAGTGACATGCCGTCAAGGCGAATGGTTTTCGGACCTTGAATGATTTTCTTAATGACCGGTGGAGGCGGTGGCGGAGGTGCCCAGTCGCTGACGGCAGCCTCAACAGGTGGCACCAGGCGCAGCCCCTGATACAGCCCCAGGCGATAACGCAGTGGCTCCCCGCGACGTTGCCAGTCGTCCAGTAATGCGCCATCGGCTCTGAGGCGCTGCTGTGCACGCAGTTTCGGTGCCACAGGCTTCCCCGTCAGCTGGTGATACAACGCAAGGTGATCGCCAACGTTACGGATGAGGCGCTGGTTGTTCATCCAGGACGCCAGCATCGCCAGAGCAAGGAAAATCCCCCCCAGCAATGCGGCATAACGCCAGAACACCATTCTGCGGCTGACGCCACGACGGCGCGGTAACGCCGGCAACAGCAGTTCAGGCAGCGGCAGTGGCTCTGTGGTGACAACGGCATCCGATGGCAGCGCCGTCACGGCGGTGATGTGCTGTTGCCAGAGATTGCCCGCGATACCGCTCACCGGTACCATGCACATACCCTGCAAGCAGGGCTTCATCACCGGCAGTTCGCCCTGGCGTACCGACAGCAGGTCATTCACCGCGCTGTTCTGCCAGGCAAGCAGACTGTCCAGCCACAGGCCCTGACTCAGACGCGAAAGACGCCCGTCTGATCCGCTCTCCCGGATCCACTCCGTCGGTGACACATTGCTCTGACCGGGCTGATAAACCTGAATACCGCTTCGCTGGCTGACCGTGTTAAACCAGACGGGCTCTGCCTCAGCGCAGACCACAGGGGGCGATAGCCAGGCCACGGTCCACAGCGGGGGGAGAGTGCCAAATGCCGCACGGCAATGGACGACAGCACGCTGCCAGCCCCGCAGGGACTGGGTAAAATCATCGCCGGAGGTGTGCTGCTCAGGTACCACCGCCAGCATGACGGAGATTTGCGACACCAGAGCCGGGCGCACCAGGCTCAGATGCTGCGCAAAGAGTGGCAGCTGTTCCGCATCCTTCACCCACAGATACCAGCCCTGCCGGGTTTCGCGGTGACGGGAACCGGACACAAACAGCGGGGCGTTGTCGCCACAGACGAGGATCACCGCCCCATGAAAATCTTCCGGCGGCAGGTTTTCATCCACAATTTCCTGGACAGCAGTTGCCCGCGCCTGCGAAGCCCGACGCTGACGCCAAAGCATCGCCCCGGACACCAGAACAACCAGCAGGCTGAGTGCCACACGGCTGCCGGTGGACAGTGGCCAGAATCCCAGAATGAGCCACAGAGCCAGTACGGCCCCCAGGGCAGTTAACAGACTTCGATACGCATCCCGCATCGCTTACCCCGACCTGACGGTCTGGCTTACCAGCTCGGTAAGCGAAGACGAAAGGAAGAACCAGAGCGCTGCCAGGGCGACAGCGGCCACAACCCAGGTCAGCCAGTACCAGCGACGACCGCTGCGCAGGCGTGATGCCCGGGCAACAATGGAGACGTCCTGTGCCAGCGTGAAGGCAGGCACCCGTTCTGCGAGCGCGCGAACAATATCTTCCCGATGCTCATCATCCTGGGCGCGATACTGACCGACGAACCCCAGCTGCAGGGTCCGGTACATGCAGGTCAGGACGGCGGCGTCAGGGGCGGTTTCTTTCAGCAGGTTGCGGATCCTTTCCCACAGCTCCTCACCGGCATTGAGGGTGCCAAAGAAGTGTGCCTGCAGCGGGTCACGGCGCCACGTCAGGTAACCATCATCGGTGGTTCCGCGGTTCATCACACTCTCATCAAGCAGTGCACACAGGGCATACACCATATGGTCACGACTGATGTCGCTGTAACCTGCCTCCGTGAGTGCCGCTTTTGCCTCCTGCACCAGACGGCAGGCCCGGCGATAGAGCCCTTCCCCGTCCCGGACTTCCTGGCCGCCGTGCAGCTGGCTGGCCATCAGCCAGCCCGGGTAGAAAATACGTTCTGTCTGGCTGAGTTCGGATTTATTCATGAGCGCAGCACCGCAAAGAGTTCAATATTCACATCCCCCAGTGAGCGCGGGGTGTAGAAGGTGCAGCTTCCTATCTCAAGCATGCTCCGCGCCGCGCCAGAACTCAGATCCAGGGAGAAGTACTGGTTCTCCAGACGCAGAGGGATCGCCGCGGGAACGTGCGTCAGTGGATTAATCACCACTCCGCTCAGGGCCACATTCACCACATCCGAAACGTCATCAAAGCTGCCCGCTTTGCACAACTGCGGGAATTTTGTCTGAAGTTCATGGTTCGGCATCGAGGAGCGTACGGAGAGGTAGAAGTCCGCCCCTTCGCGCAGGCGCGCATCGTGCAGGGCACCTTTCCAGATCTGATCGTCATGATCCAGGTGGATGCTCACCACCCGCGACGGCAGGCTCGCCTCCAGCAGCTTATCGAGCAGTGCCAGCAGCGGCGGGAATACCCGTTCAGGTGCATCGTGCTGGTAAGCAGGAATATCGCCGGCGTCATGCTCCAGTGAGAAGGTCAGCAGGCTGCCAGCCAGACGGGTCAGTTCGCGGTACAGCAGTTCCGGGTGGCGCTCAGGCGTCTGCAGCAGTTCCGTCAGCACCGGCTCGGCGCTGTTCAGGGCATTGAGCAACCAGAACAGAGAAACATCCGCCACCGCAAAGTCGGCCATCCGCGCATTGCTCTCACGACGCATGCCCATCAGGCGGCGACGGCGGGCCTGCAGCCGAACCAGTAAGTCACCCATTTCTGCCGTCAACGGCGGGCAGGCAGAGACGCAGAGCATCGGTGGAATGAAGGATAAGTCACGGCTCCACAGTCCCTGGGCGTTACGCACCAGGCGGGCCACCGGACAGGTCAGGTATGCGGCGTTCTCCTGGCTGGACAGACG
>OLIJ01000164.1_pt1 | contig 31448 bp, 20 predicted proteins | sample 1609731 | NCBI WGS metagenome assembly OLIJ01 (sample SAMEA4350159, study PRJEB24818) | metagenome | biome: human; feature: gut; material: faeces | place: Denmark | collected 2013-09
AACATCACAAAGCCGCCGCTAAACCGGCCGCAGAGCAGAAAGCTCAGGCTGTGAAAAAACACAAAAAAGCTGAAGCTAAACCGGCTGCCGCTCAGAAAGCCCAGGCCGCTAAGAAACACCACAAAGCCGCCGCTAAACCAGCCGCTGCCCAGAAAGCCCAGGCCGCTAAGAAACACCACAAAGCAGCCGCTAAACCAGTAGCGCAGAAAGCTCAGGCTGCTAAAAAACATCACAAAACCACCAAACACCATGCTGCGGCTAAACCTGCTGCGCAGCCGGCTGCATAATTAATCCGGTTAGTCTGGTTTCGTAGTAAATCGGCGCTGCTTCAGCGCCGATTTTTTTAGGAGAGCACTATGCTGCAACGCTATCGTTTTGAGCTCATTCTGATCCTGTTGATAATCTGCGCACTCTTCACCCTTCGCCTTATATTTAAATAACATTCAACGCCTGCTAAAACCATAAAAAGGCCGCAGCGGCGATCTTGGGAACATCAATACTATAAACGGCCCGCGCAGATGCTTTTAATTAAGTGCGACGCGTCACGTCTAATACCCCAGGCGCAACGTCAATGACTACGAACTGGCCGTATGAAGTACCGGTAGAGGTATCCGGCTTCGCCTGAACGCCCCGCTATTCAATGGACTCCCCTCCGGGCAAGGTAAAGCCCCCCTGACGACCGGTCGATAAAGCCTGCCGGGCGGAACGGGACAACAAATATCCTTTATCATCAGTAAAATATAGGCAATATGAGTAAAACTTCCGCAATCGCGTGCGATCTGCAAGAAAAGTGACGTTTGCCTCTTGCCACAACCTCTCCCGATCGCTAATATGCGTCCCCGTTGTCACCACAACATTGCGTTCATAGCTCAGTTGGTTAGAGCACCACCTTGACATGGTGGGGGTCGTTGGTTCGAGTCCAATTGAACGCACCATAAAGCGTTTATAGCTCAGTTGGTTAGAGCACCACCTTGACATGGTGGGGGTCGTTGGTTCGAGTCCAATTAAACGCACCAAATGCGTCCGTAGCTCAGTTGGTTAGAGCACCACCTTGACATGGTGGGGGTCGGTGGTTCGAGTCCACTCGGACGCACCAGATTTTCTTAATCTGGTGCATTTTCCTCGAAAGAAGCGCTTCCTGCAGCCGTTCAGCCTTACGCAACGCCCCCTTATTCCACGGCATTTAAACTCATTTAATCCCCTACGCCTGCTGCCAACCTGATATCCCAGAGCCCCGGATTCTTGATCGGACCTGTCGGCAGTACGGACCGCAAGCGCTTTCAGCGCCAGCAATCCGCCCGGCAAACGCTACGGACAAGTCGTGAAGCTTCCCTCTGCCGTTTTAGCTGGCGGCAAAAAAAAGCCGGAATAGCAAATATTCCGGCCCGCGATGGATGACGCCTTAGAAATGCGTATTCACGCCCACATAGAACGTCCGCCCCGACTCGTTGTAGGTTTCCGCGCCGGCACCATACAGATAAGCCCCGGTTGTCGAGTTCCCCGTCGTCTGCGCATTACCGGCGCGATAGTGGCGAATATCAAACAGGTTATCCACGCCGCTGGTCAGGCTGAGGTTTTTATTCACGTCCCAGGTCGCGCTCAGCCCAACGATGCTGTATGGACTGACTTCGTTTAGCTCGCTTGCGGACACCGCCTCACCTTTATAGTTAAAGCGCTTCGGCTTCTGGCGGCCATACCAGGTGAAGGTGCTCTGTAAAGAGAGATCGTCACGCACCTGCCAGCTCACGGTCGAGTTCAGCGTGAACTGCGGGATCACCGACAGGCGATCGCCGGTGGTCTTGTTCTTGCTCTGCAGCATCCACGTCAGGTTATTGCTCCAGCTGACCGTTTCGCTCACCGGCAGACTTAGCGAGCCTTCCAGCCCTTCTACCAGCGCCTTCGGCACGTTTTCCCATTGATAAATATTGGTCGTGCCGTTGCTGGCCGTGCCTACCGCCGAGTAGCCGGATTCAATCTTATTGCGGTAGTCGTTGCGGAACCAGGTCAGCCCCGCCTGATAACCCTCGTGCTTATACTCAAGGCCGATCTCTTTGTTGACGCTGGTTTCTGCCTTCAGATCGCTATTACCCATCAGGTAACAGGCGGAACTGCTGGCGTAGCAGCCCTGGCCGTTACTGTACAGAATATAGTTCGGGTTGAGCTGGTAGAGATTCGGCGCTTTATAGGCGCGGGCAATCCCCAGCTTCAGCGTCCAGTCATCGGAGAGCCCCTGGGAGAGGTTCAGCGATGGGCTCCAGTTATTGCCGACAATACTGTGGTGGTCAAAGCGCAGGGCTGGCGTCAGCATGGTGCTATCCGTCAGCGCGATATTGTCTTCGGTAAACAGCGAGAAAATTTCGGCGCTGGAGTACGGACTGCGCCCGGTTGCCGAGATGCCGTCGATGGAGCCATAGGAGAGAGACTGGGTGGTCGACACGCCATCCTTCATCCGCTGTTGGTTCCACTCGGTGCCCAGCGTCAGATTCTGCTCAACCCCGAGGGTAAACGGAATATTCACTTCACTGTGCAACAGCACGTCCGACAGGTCGATATCCGAGAATTCGCTGCTGGAGAAGATGCCCTCCGTTCCGCCCGCCAGCCCTTCGTTCATCCGGGAGTTGCGGGTATGTTCATACTGGGCGTAGCTGTTGCTGGTCACCCCGTTATCCCAGCCGCCGGTCCAGGTCACGCCATAAGTCTGGCGATAGAGGCGGTTGGTCTCCTTGCCGTACATACTTTTTACCAGCGTGCTGGTGTTGGTGTTCTGGGTGTCGCCGGCGTACAGGTTGCCCTGACGGCTGTAGCCGGTTTCGAACTCCAGCGCCTGCATCGGCGCAAACTCCCAGCGCAGCTTGCCGTGGATATCTTTATTCACAACGCCTTCGCGCCCTGCAGGATAGGAGCCCGCATAGGTACCGGTTCGTGCCGCCTCATGGCCGGAGTTAATATCCTGGGCATCGGCCTGCGTCTTGCTCAGATTGCCCCATAGATTAAAGCTGACCTCATCCGACAGCGGACCGTTCAGGCTGAAGTTCGTGCGCTTCGTCGAACCCTCTTTACGGTGCTGAGGGGCGTTCATATAGGTATTCCAGGAACCATGCCACTCGCTGCTGGTCGGTTTAGTGACGATATTGACCACGCCCCCCATTGCGCCATTGCCGTAGCGGGCCGCCGCCGGGCCGCGAATAACGTCGATATGATCGATCATTTCCGCCGGTACCCAGCTGGTGTCACCGCGCGTGTCGCGGTCACCGCGCCAGCCGTAGCGCACGGAGTTACGGCTGGTCACCGGTTTACCGTCCACCAGAATCAGCGTGTTCTCAGGCCCCATCCCGCGAATATCGACCTGGCGGTTATTGCCGCGCTGACCGCTGGTGGAGTTGCCCGTCAGGTTGACGCCGGGCTGGGTGCGAATCAGTTCGGAGACGTCGCGTGCGGGTGGATGTTTGCGGATTTCATCGGCAGTGATGGTGGAAACGCCGGGGGCCTGGAGAGTCTGCGCGGCGGCGGTAACGACCATCGTTTCGTCGTGATTCTCCGATGCGGTTGCCGCGGCGGATCTCTTCGTTTCGTCTGGAGTGCTGTCGTCAGCGGCCTGCGCCGGCAACCCCACTCCCCAGATAGCCATATGAATCAGCACGGCCAGCGAGTAGTGTGAATAATGTTTCATGGAATATGCCCTGTTTTCTTTTATTGCCGTCGGGGCACGCCTTCTTCATTCGTCAGATAAACACCGGCAGCGACTTCCAGGCACAGAACATCTTCTCTGGTTTGGGCGTAAGCAAAGCCCCCCGAGGTCATATCGGGATATTAATTAACCATTTGCACCGAAAAAATTCCGCCCTGGAAAAATGAAGAAATAAACGCGCCACGCTATTCTTTGATAGCGTATTCCGATCGGCAGCCAATCGGATTATTGTGCCGCTCTACGTTATTAGAAATGAGATTTATTATCAAGCCGATAATTAAACGGCAGACTGTTATATTCAAATATCACAGTAAAATCAATCAGACACATGATTTATATTTAAATTTTAAACGCATTAAAATAAATGAATTACATCTACATTAAATAAGCACAATTTAATCATAATATCCCCACAATTGTTAAAATCGACACGCCTTTATTATTGCCAGAAAAATGCCGCGCCGGTTATTATTCACGCCCGTTCACTCGATGATATGCAGTGCCTGGTACCGGCTTGCCGGGCAAGATGATTTTAAGCCCTCTTTAATGACATGGCGCTCCCCGCAGCTTCAGCCAACCATTCGCTATCAGCAACAGGCACTTTACCGCTGCCCCGCCATCCCTCGTTTATACTTCGGGTAGTGCCCTTAGGGACACCTTCAGCGGCAGCCCGCTAATGGATGGCTGCGCCTAAAACAACGAGCCCATATCAATGAAGAAAATTGCGATTATCGGCGCCGGACCGACGGGGATTTATACTTTTCACGCGCTTTTACAGAGCGCGGTACCGCTTGCCGTCTCCATCTATGAACAGGCCGATCGGGCCGGCGTCGGGATGCCCTATAGCAAGGAAGACACCGCGCGGATGATGCTGGCGAACATTGCCAGCATCGAAATCCCCCCCATTTTCTCGACCTATATTGAGTGGCTGCAGGGGCTGAGCGCTGAGCATCTGGCGCGCTACGGGGTGCGTAAAGAATCCCTGCATGTCCGCCAGTTCCTGCCGCGCCTGCTGCTGGGCGAATATTTCCATGACCAGTTTCAGCAGCTGGTTGCCGCAGCCCGCCAGCGCGGGTTTGCGGTCGCGATCCACGAATCCTGCCAGGTAGAGGATCTGCAGGTCACTCCCGCAGACGTGATGCTTTCCGCCCAGGGTGTGGCAGAACCCGCGCGTTTTGACCTTGCGGTCATCGCCACCGGCCACGTCTGGCCTGATGACGATACCACGCCGCGCGCCCACTTCCCGAGCCCGTGGTCAGGGCTAATGAGCGCGCGTATCGCGCCCTGCCGGGTCGGAGTCATGGGAACGTCGCTCAGCGGTATCGATGCCGTCATGGCGGTGGCCGCGCAGCACGGGGAGTTTGTGGAGGCCGAGGACCAGTCGCTTAGCTTCAGGCTGGATCGCGGCAGCGAGGAGCTGAAGATGGTGATGATGTCCCGCTCCGGGATCCTACCTGAAGCAGATTTCTACTGTCCCATCCCCTATGAGCCTTTAGCCATCGCCAGCGACGAAGCTATTCAACAGCAAATCGCCGCCGGACCCGAGGGGCTGCTCGACCGGGTCTTTGCGCTGATGGCGCAGGAAATTGACGCAGCCGACCCGCGGTGGAGCCGGGAGATAGCCCTTCACGCGCTCAACGCCGACAGCTTCCACGATGCCTGGTTCGCCGCGCGCAGGAAATGTGACCCTTTCCGCTGGGCTGAGGAGAATCTCATTGAGGTGGAACGCAACAAGCGTGACAGGCGCACCGTAGCCTGGCGCTACGCGATCCTCAGACTGCACGAAGCGGTCCAGGCCATCGTTCCCCACCTCGACTCCCGGGACAGCAAGCGGTTTAGCGCCGGCCTGGCCCGGGTATTTATCGATAATTACGCGGCGATCCCTTCACAATCCATTCGCCGCCTGCTGGCGCTGCGCGAGGCAGGCGCGATCGACATTCTCCCCCTTGGCCCCGATTACGCCATCGCCATTGAGGATGACCTGACGGAAATTACCGTTGGGCAATCCACGTACGCCTTCGATGTATTTATCGATGCCCGCGGGCAAAAGCCGCTTAAGACTAAAGACCTGCCGTTTCCGACGCTGCGCAGGCAGATCCTCGCCGCCGGAGACGCTATCCCCGAAGTCGGTGAAGACTACACTCTGCTTCAGCCGGACATCGTTCGCGGGCGTATTGCGTTTGGCGCACTGCCCTATCTGATGCACGACCGCCCGTTCGTTCAGGGGCTTACGGTGTGCGCGGAGATCGGTGCGGCGATGGCCAAAGCCGCGTCGCAGCCGGCAGCGCGTCCGCGGCGGTGGCTGCCGTTTATCGAGCGCTAGCCGCCATTGACGCGTTTCACCAGCGGGCAGGCGGCGCCTGCCCTTAGCGCCGCTCGGGGGCCGGATGCCAGGGATCTCTTTTCCGATCCTCGCTATCATCCCTTTTACGCGGTATTTCCCCCCGCTCGCGGGGATCGTCTTTTGCCGGATGCTGACCGGCTTTATCAGGGTCATTCATGGTAGACAGGGACATATTATTTATCCTCCGTTGCGGGCGGCGGTAATATAAAATGATCCGCAATGGCAAATCATCGCCGTCGAGCGTTAACAGTAAGTGATATAAGGCCGGTGTCAAACCGTCGCGCCGTATTCTCGGCGGTTCAGGACGAAAAGATACCGCGAGAAATAAATTTAAACATCTCACTCCATCCTGCGTAACCCGCTGCTGGATAACAAACAGAGCAGGGCTGAACTCTATTTTCAGCGGTAAAATACGGGAGTTTGTAAAGAACATAAAATTAATACCATGCGGGTTTTTCGGTTAATTTCGCGGGCGCGCGCTGCGCGCAGGGAAATTCCCCCCATCGCGCCAGCAATAAATTTCCGCCCCTGCCGCCGGAACAATCCTAAAAATAACCGCAGTCCGCTCCGACCACATATATAAAACTTGATGGATTATCAGATAATTACGGAAACATACTCCAGAGGATAGCATAATAATTTTTGCAACACGGGTTAATTGACTCGTTAAATATCTTTAGCTGGCCGTCACAGAGCCTATGCTTAATATTTAGCTGGAGGAACTTCATATGAGCGACAACGCCAGACACAGCGCAAACTATCCCCGTCCCCCCTTTGCTGACCAGCCGCAAACGCCCCCCGGCCTGGCATCAGAAATGCTGCCCGTTGCGGATCATGGCGAGGAAAGCTACGTCGGATCTGCCAGGCTTGCCGGCAAGAGGGCGCTGATTACCGGCGGCGATTCGGGTATCGGCCGCGCGGTGGCCATTGCTTTTGCTCGTGAAGGAGCGGACGTGGCGATAAACTATCTGCCGGAGGAAGAAGCCGACGCCGAAGAGGTCATCGCTCTGATTGAGGCCGCCGGGCGCAAAGCGGCGGCTATTCCCGGCGATATTCGCAGCGAATCCTTCTGCGAAGCGCTGGTTGAAAAGGCCGCCAGAGAGCTGGGCGGTCTGGATATTGTGGTCAATAATGCCGGACGTCAGCAGTACTGCGAGTCGCTGGCGGAACTCACGACGGCGGATTTTGACGCCACCTTCAAAACCAACGTCTACGCGCCGTTCTGGATAACCAAAGCCGCGCTGCGCCATCTCAAAGAGCATAGCGCTATCATCAACACCTCCTCGGTTCAGGCCTTTAAGCCCAGCCCGATACTGTTTGATTATGCTCAGACAAAAGCCAGCCTTGTGGCCTTCACCAAATCATTAGCCAGGCAGCTGGGTCCAAAAGGGATCCGCGTCAACGCCGTTGCGCCCGGTCCTTACTGGACGGTTCTGCAATCCAGCGGCGGCCAGCCTGAGGAGAAGGTCCGCCAGTTTGGCGCGGATACTCCGCTCGGTCGCCCGGGACAGCCGGTCGAAATTGCCCCGCTGTACGTGACGCTGGCCTCTGACGCCTGCTCGTTCACCTCCGGCCAGGTCTGGTGCTCGGACGGCGGCGACGGCGTGCTGTAAGGCGCCCGTCGCATAGCCTGGCTTCCGATAGCGTTGTCAGCGCCCGGCGTTGACAACGCTACAAATATGCAATATTAAATTAACACATTCACTCATCCCCGCCGGACCCTTGGTTATGTAATGTCCTGAAATAAGCCCGATGACAATCGTATTAATTTTTCAGCTAACGGCAGCTAGCCCGTGGCTGAAAGGGTAATTTTTCGCTTATTACGGACATGACAATGATTCGAATCCTTCTCCGGACCGTGGCGGACAAGCCGTGGCTGCGTCTGCTCGCTCTCGCGTTTCTTATCTCCTCGATAGGCAACGGCATCACCTGGATCGTCGTTTTTAGTGAACTGATCCGCCTGTCGGCCCCCGTCGCGTCGCTGGCTCTCGCCTACGTTCTTTCCACCGTCCCCGGACTCCTCGGCAGCATCGCGGGGGAACGCTTTTGCCAGCGCCTGAGCCCCTTTACGATCCTGATACTCGGCGAGGGGCTCGGACTTATCGGCCTGGCGGCACCGTTTTACGCCGTGGCGATGGATTCCATCCCGCTGCTTCTCATCGCTCAGGCAATCGGGGCGTTCACCACCGGCATGACCTTCCCGGCGCTGAGTAAAATATTCAAAACCGGCCTTGCCGAAGATGAACTCCCGGTCGCCACTACCCTCGAAAGCATTATTTTTGCCGGTAACGTGCTCTGCGGCATTGGCCTGGGGTTAGCCCTGATCGGATATATGAGCGCGGCTTATCTGCTGGTTATCGATCTCCTGAGCTTCGCCGCCGCCGTCCTCATACTCGGACGGGCGAAAACGCACTTCAGCGCGCATTTTGTCAATCACATCCGCAGCGTATCCCCGCTGCGCTGGCAGACCCTGAACCATTCCCAGCGCCGCGCGATGCTGCTGCTGCCTCTGCTGGCCGCTGCGGGCGCGCCGGCAATGGCGCTGCTCCCGGGGCTCGCTCCCAGGGGGCTTTCAGGATCGCCGGAACAAACGATCGCCCTGGCGCTGCTTTTTACCCGCAGTCTCGGCCAGCTGATTGGGCCACTGCTGCTCAATCCCGCACGTTTTGAAAAAAACAGCAGCAGCAACGGGCTGTCGATCGGCTGCCTGGCGATTTTTCTGCTGTGCTACGGGCTGCTCCCCTTCTCACCGTCGCCCTACCTGGCGCTGGCGCTGGTCTTTGTGGCGCACGTTTTCTCCAACGTCGTGTTTTCTCTCGCCGTCTATACGCTGCTCAGAAGCTTCGATCAACAGCAGGTTCCGACCGCGATCGCCAGAAGCTACCGATTGCAGATGGCGATCTCGGCTTTGGTGTCGATCGGCGCGGGATACTGTTCTGATGCTATCGGAGTCACCGGCTCGCTCTATCTGTTCAGCGGGACGGGGTTCGTTTTGATTGTCGCGCTGCTGGTGATTGGCAAAGCCTATATCAGGCCAGCGCGGGCGTAACGGAGAGTGGCGGCGCGGTGCGGGATGCAGGGCTTCCATGCCCTGTTGAAGAATTACTCGAAGAAAACTTCAGGGTTTTCAGAGAGCGAGACGAAGGATTTGGTGTTTTTATCCAGGGCGCCAATCGCGCCGCTTTCGATATCATATACCCAGCCGTGCAGGCGCAGCGCGCCGTCGCGCAGGCCGACGGCTACCGACGGGTGCGTTTTGATATTGTTAAGCTGGGCGATAACGTTCTCGCGCACCATCGCATTCACTTTATCGATTTCGCTATTCCAGGTTTTGCTGTCAACCACCGCTCTGGCCGCATCGGCGTAGTGCAGCCAGTGGGAAACCGCCGGCATGGAGTCCAGACACTGACAGGTTGCAACCGCCGTCATCGCGCCGCAGTTCGAATGGCCGCAAATCACGATATCGGTCACCCCGAGGGCAACAACCGCATACTCAATGGTAGCTGAGACCCCACCCGGCTCCGGCCCGAAGGAAGGAACGATATTACCCGCATTACGAATAACAAAGAGCTGTCCAGGTTCCTGCTGGGTCACCAGTTCTGGTACCAGACGGCTGTCGGAGCAGGAGATGAAAAGCGCTTTGGGATTCTGGCTGGAAGCCAGGCTGCGGAAGAGCTCTTTACGCTGGGGAAAGATCTCTTTTTGGAAGTTGAGGAAACCCTCAATGATATGTTGCATAGCAGTGTCTCTTTTCTCTGTTTTAATTGCGGTATGACAAAGATCACAGTATGTAGTGTATCACCGACGGGTCGAATGGGAATTATTTTGATAAACGGCGATTTAGCGAGCACCCGGCCGATGCCCCGGCGGGCGCTTGCCTGACGGATAGCTACATAAAGAACTTCACCGCCTGTTGGAAGGTGCTCCCTATTCCCCACAGCAGCGGCACCCCTACCGCAAACCAGCTCAAGGCCATCAGCGCCCGCGACGGCCGCGGCTCCCAGCTGAGCTGCGCGTTTTCATTCACCGTATACAGCCCCTTCGCCTGCTGCTGTTCCTGGGCGGACATGGCATATTTTTGCGGTATCGGGCGGATCAGCTGATTGCAGATCAGGCCGATAACCAGCAGCCCGGTGAGGACCATCAGCGTAATATCGTACACCCGCTGTGGAGCAAGCCCTTGGGCCAGCTGATATTCGCGTAAATAATTCACTAAAACCGGGCCGCTAATACCGGCGGCGGACCATGCCGTCAGCAGACGCCCGTGAATCGCCCCCACCATCTGCGCGCCGAAGATATCGGCCAGATAGGCGGGGATAGTGGCAAAGCCGCCGCCGTACATCGAAATGATAACGCACAGGGCGCAGACGAAAATGGCGACGTAGCCGCCGTGGTTGATCAGCGGCAGGGAGCCGTACAGCGCGGCGCCGAGAAGAAAAATCATGGCAAAGGTCATTTTCCGGCCGCAAAGATCCGAAACCGAAGCCCAGAAGAAGCGGCCGATGATATTAAACAGGCTCAGCAGCCCGGTAAAGCCTGCCGCCATAGTCGCGATGCGCCGCAGCTGGTCGGCGTTAAGCTCGTGCCATTGCAGACTCGTCGCCAGCAGCTTGCCGGCAAAAATCTCCTGCAGCATGGGTGAGGCCATCCCTAAAATACCGATCCCCGCCGTCACGTTCAGCCACAGCACCAGCCACAGCAGCCAGAACTGCGGCGTGCGCCAGGCTACGCTGACGTGTACCTGAATGGTGGAATGCCCGCTCATCACTTTTAGCGCCTTCTCCCCGGCAGGATGCCAGCCCATCGGCGGCAGACGATAGCCGAAGGTACCGCAGAGCATAAACAGGGCATAGATGGCTGACAGCGCCAGAATGCTCTGCCAGACGCCGTTACCCGCCGCGTCGGCGAAAAAATTCATCAACGCGTTTGCCAGAGGTGCCCCCACCAGCGCGCCGCCGCCAAAGCCCATTATCGCCATGCCGGCGGCCATTCCGCGCTTATCGGGGAACCAGCGCAGCAGGGTCGAGACCGGTGAAATATAGCCCAGCCCAAGGCCGACTCCGCCAATAACCCCTGCCCCCAGCCACAATAGCCAGAGCTGATGAAAATAGATGGCGACGCTTGAGAGCAGCAGCCCGCCGCACCAGCATAGCGTTGCGATGAAGCTCACCAGCCGCGGCCCGACCTTTTCCAACCAGCTTCCCCACAGCGCCGCGGAGCAGCCGAGAAAGACAAAAAACAGCGTATAGGTCCAGCCTAGCAGCGAGATTTTCCAGTCGCATTCGCGGGTAAAAAGCTGCTGCCAGAAGGACATCGTGACCGGGCACTGCAGCGATCCGCTGCCGCCAACCAGCTGCGACATCGGCAGCCAGAAAACGGAAAAACCGTAGGCCATCCCAATACAGAGATGCACCGCCAGCGCGGCCGGCGGCACCAGCCAGCGGTTAAATCCCGGTCGCGCGATAATGCGCGGTTTTGAAAAAAAAGCGTGTCGCGAGGGTACGGATGAGGGAGCGATATTGTCATTGGTTTGCGCCATGTTCCTGTCCTTATCATGTTTGCTACCGGCCGCCGCGGCGGCCGAAGAGAACATCACAAGGCAAGAACGGTGCCATTCATCCCGTTAAGACAATGAAATGGCGACTGAAGCGAGCAAGCACGACGGCGGATCGCTTTGAACATTATGCTCAAAAAACGAACAACCCCAAATTCATCAAATAGCGGCAACGCAGCGGGCGCCCGGTAGCGATTTTGATAACCGGACTCTCAGAGTGATACGCGGGGCGCTTTCAGCCCCTGCGGCCGGCGCTTTTACAGCCCCACCAGCTCATACTTTTTAATCTTACGATACAGCGTGGCAATGCCAATACCCAGCTCATCTGCCGCCTGCTTCTTATTGCTGTGGCGGGTTAGCGCTTCGCGGATCATCTGCCTTTCCATCTCATCCAGCGCCGTGACGCTCTCCTCTTCTCCCGGCACGCTCAGCGGGCCGACGGCGGCCGGCTCACGCTCCGCCAGCCTGGCGCTGCTGATGATATTGGGCGGCAGCAGTGAGGCGTCGATAACCTCGCCTGAGGGAACCACGTTGACCAGATACTCCATCAGGTTGCTCAGCTCGCGAATATTACCCGGCCAGCGGTAGCCCTTGAGCATGGCGACGACCTCCGCAGCCACGCCGGGGTAGACCAGCTCCAGGCGCCTCGTATGCAGCTGCAGAAAGTAGTGAATCAGCAGCTCGATATCATCCTGACGTTCCCGCAGCGGCGGCAGCATCAGAGGGATAACGTTGAGCCGGTAGTAGAGATCTTCGCGGAATTTGCCGGCAACGATAAACTGTTCGAGATTCTGGTTAGTCGCCGAAATAATGCGGATATCGACGGGCACCGGATGGCTGGCGCCGACGGGCTGGATTTCTCGCGACTCAATGGCCCGCAGCAGCTTAGCCTGCAGCGTCAGCGGCATATCGCCAATCTCGTCGAGAAACAGCGTGCCGTGGTTCGCCGCCTGGATTAGCCCGGTTTTGCCGTTCGCCGAGGCGCCGGTAAAAGCGCCCTTGACGTAGCCAAAGAGCTCGCTTTCCAGCAGTTGGTCAGGTATGGCCGCGCAGTTGATGGCGATAAAAGGTTTGGCCTGACGATCGCTGAGCTTATGTATCGCTCTGGCGACCACCTCCTTCCCGGTGCCGCTTTCGCCGGCAATCATGACGCTTGAGGGGCTGGGAGCAATGCGCCTGATCAGCTTTTTCAGCTGGCGCATCGACCGGCACTCTCCCACCATCTGCTCAATCTGCGGCTCTTCCACAGAGGCGCTTAAACTTGAAGATGAGTGCGATTGATGGAAGGCCATTAAAAACAGCCACTGATCCTGAACCGCGTGCAGCTGGCCAATAATCATTTCGGTCTTGTTATCGAATGAGATCACGTGCTGCATATGGCCGCGAGTAAAATTATGCTCAAAAGTCAGCGGCCTAAAATTGATGGGCTTACCGATCATATTTCCCTGGTTCACCCCGAGAGTTTTTAACGCCGTGTGATTAGCAAACTTGACCTTCTGATCGTGACCAATAACCAGGACCCCCTGATCCATATTTTCGATCATCGTTAAAAACATTTTCTGGATATTATCGCTGCCGCCCTGATCCTCCAGCAGCCGGGAAACAAATATCGAGGAGACGTGGCGGACATAATCGGAAAACTCGCGCAGGTTGTCATTAATACGCTCCTGCTGCTCGCAGGTTAATGCCACCAGGCTAATGACTCCGACGCACCGATCCTGATAAATAACCGGCGTACCAAGAAAGGCTTTCTCTTTACAGCTATCTTTACTGGTGCACTCTTTACATAAAGGGTCAAAGCGGGAATGGGTCACCACCTTCTCTTTTTTTGTTTCAATAATGTAGCGCAAAAGTCGCGAATCTGTATTTAATTTGCGCCCCAGCGATTTGGCATACACGCCGGTCCCGGCAACCCGGCATAGCGTGTTATCGACAATTTCAACTTCGAGCTGAAGCACGCTGGATAGCATCCTGGCAAAACGCTGAATGGTCGGCTGAATCTGCATCAAAACGGAAAATGTGTTCGAGGTCATCATAATAAACCTTTTAATATCACTAACCAGCTGAGATATCTGGCAATGTGACTGCTCTTATTCTTCGGTCATGATACTAACCCAGCCGCCAACAATATTTGACTGAGGCAGGTTTCTTTTTCATTCCTTGACGAAAATATGTAAGAAGTATCACATTTTCATATCAATATGAGAATAGACGCGCCGCCTTTATCACTTTGGTGGGTTTTAACGTCGCTGCCGCTGGTATATCTCGCCGGATGCGGGAAGTGCTTTCACTCCCCTCCTGACAGGATCGCCCGGTTATTATTTCCCGCCCCCATTCGGAACTATATTTCGTGACAAACCTCGCATAATTTTCGCCACCTCAGCCATATTACGCCTGGGGCTGTATGAACTGGCATGCTTATTGTTAGTAGAAATATAGCGCTGGCAGTCGCTATTCAGTCACCACCCTTTTCCGACCGCACAGCAATCATTAAGCCGTCACTCACTCCAGGATTTAAAAAATGAAAACTGTTAACGACCTGATTAAGGATATCAACAAGCTGAACTCGCATCTTCATCAGAAGGACTTCCTGCTGACGTGGGAGCAGTCCCCGGATGAGCTAAAACAGGTACTGGACGTTGCGGCGGCATTGAAAACTCTGCGCGCGGAAAATATCGCCACCAAAGTCTTCAATAGCGGTCTGGGAATTTCGGTTTTTCGCGACAATTCAACCCGTACGCGCTTTTCCTACGCCTCGGCGCTGAACCTGCTCGGACTTGCGCAGCAGGACCTGGACGAGGGGAAATCGCAAATCGCCCACGGCGAAACCGTGCGTGAAACGGCCAATATGATCGCCTTCTGCGCTGACGCTATTGGCATCCGCGACGATATGTACCTTGGCGCCGGCAACGCCTATATGCGCGAAGTGGGCGAAGCGCTCGACGACGGCTATCGTCAGGGCGTGCTGCCGCAGCGCCCGGCGCTTATCAATCTGCAGTGCGACATCGATCACCCAACGCAGGCAATGGCCGACCTCGCCTGGCTGCGGGAGCATTTCGGATCGTTAGAGAATCTCAAGGGCAAAAAAATCGCCATGACCTGGGCCTACTCACCCAGCTACGGCAAACCGCTTTCGGTTCCGCAGGGCATCATCGGCCTGATGACCCGTTTCGGTATGGATGTCACCCTCGCCCACCCGGAAGGCTACGATCTGATCCCCGACGTTATCGAAGTGGCGAAAAACAACGCCGAGGCCTCCGGCGGCAGCTTCCGCCAGGTCACCGAGATGGCAGAGGCCTTCAAGGATGCGGATATCGTCTACCCGAAATCCTGGGCGCCGTACAAAGTGATGGAAAAGCGTACCGAACTGCTGCGCGCCGAGGATCGCGAAGGGCTGAAAGCCCTTGAGGCGGCCTGTCTGGCACAGAACGCTAATCATAAAGACTGGCACTGCACCGAAGAGATGATGGCGCTAACCGGCGACGCGCTGTATATGCACTGCCTGCCGGCCGATATCACCGGCGTCTCCTGCGCTGAAGGCGAAGTCACCGAAGCGGTCTTCGAAAAATATCGCATCGCCACCTACAAAGAGGCGAGCTGGAAGCCGTACATCATCGCCTCGATGATCCTCTGCCGTAAATATGCCAAACCCGGCCTGCTGCTGGAACAACTGCTCGTCGAAGCGCAAAAACGAATCAAATAACCCCTCAGGCCGGCCTGCTGGCCGGCTCTCCGCTCACGCCATGAAGGATAAGGAAAGAGTATGTCTGCTTTCTCATTGAAAATGGATATTGCCGATAATCGGTTTTTTAACGCCATCAGTTCGCCGCTTTTTTCTCGCCAGCAGGCGAAACAGGCGCGCCATTTTCATCAAAAAATCACCGGCTATAAACCCACCCCGCTGTATGCCCTGAACGACCTTGCCGCCCTCTTTGGCCTGGGCCGGATTCTGGTCAAAGACGAATCGCAGCGCTTCGGCCTGAACGCATTCAAGATGCTCGGCGGCGCCTGGGCCATTGCGCAGCTGCTGTGCGAAAAATACCGCCTGGATATCAACGAATTTTCCTTCGACACGTTCAGGCCCGGTATGACGGAGAAGATGACCTTCGCGACGACCACCGACGGCAACCACGGCCGCGGCGTGGCGTGGGCCGCCCAGCAGCTGGGGCAGAATGCGGTGATCTACATGCCAAAAGGGTCTGCTCAGGAGCGCGTCGACGCCATCCGACGCCTCGGCGCCGAATGTATCGTCACCGAAATGAACTACGACGATACCGTGCGCTTCACTCTGCAAACGGCGCAGCAAAACGGCTGGGAGGTGGTGCAGGATACGGCCTGGGAAGGATATACCCGCATCCCGACCTGGATTATGCAAGGCTACGCCACCCTTGCCGACGAAGCGGTCGAGCAGATCTCCTCGATGGGAATTGCCCGCCCCACTCACGTGTTCCTGCAGGCCGGCGTCGGCGCGATGGCGGGCGGCGTGCTGGGCTACCTGGTCGACGCCTATGGCGCCAACAATTTGCATTCGGTGATTATCGAACCTGAGCTGGCCGACTGTTTATACCGCTCCGGCGTTAAAGGCCAAATCGTCAACGTCGGCGGCGAAATGGCCACCATCATGGCCGGCCTGGCCTGCGGCGAACCCAACCCGCTGGGCTGGGAAATTCTGCGCAACTGCGCCACCCAGTTTATCTCCTGTCAGGACGCCGTTGCCGCCCTCGGGATGCGCGTGCTGGGTAACCCTACCGGCGACGATCCGCGGGTGATTTCCGGCGAGTCCGGCGCCGTCGGTCTCGGAGTGCTGGCCGCCGTACATTTTCATCCCCAGCGCGAAGCGCTAATGCACAAGCTCAGGCTGGACAGCGACTCCATCGTGCTGGTCATCAGCACAGAAGGTGACACCGACGTGAAGCACTACCGGGAAGTGGTCTGGGAAGGCAAACACCCGGCGACGCGATAGGCCTCAGCATACTTTTCAACTCATCCCGCGCGGCGGGAAAACAGGACCGGAGAACGAATCCATGGCAAAGCAAATTCCATTCAAACTGATTCTCGAAAGAGCCAACCACTACCAGCAGGACATGACCCGCTTTTTACGCGATATGGTGGCCATACCCAGCGAAAGCTGCGACGAAAAGCGCGTCGTCCAGCGAATAAAAGAAGAGATGGAGAAGGTCGGTTTCGACAAAGTTGAAATCGACCCGATGGGCAACATACTCGGCTATATCGGCCACGGCCCGCGCCTGGTGGCAATGGATGCGCATATCGATACCGTGGGCATCGGCAATATCAAAAACTGGAATTTCGACCCCTACGAGGGTATGGAGACCGACGAGCTGATCGGCGGGCGCGGGACGTCGGATCAGGAAGGCGGCATGGCCTCAATGGTGTATGCCGGAAAAATCATCAAAGACCTGGGCCTGGAGGATGAGTATACCCTGCTGGTGACCGGTACCGTCCAGGAAGAGGACTGCGACGGCCTCTGCTGGCAGTACATCATCGAGCAGTCCGGCATTCGCCCCGAGTTCGTGGTCAGCACTGAGCCCACCGACTGCCAGATATACCGCGGCCAGCGCGGGCGCATGGAGATCCGCGTGGACGTACAGGGGGTCAGCTGTCACGGCTCGGCGCCGGAACGCGGCGATAACGCTATTTTCAAAATGGGGCCGATTCTTAACGAACTGCAGGACCTTTCCCGACATCTGGGCAACGACGACTTCCTCGGCAAAGGTACCCTGACCGTTTCGGAAATCTTCTTTACCTCGCCAAGCCGCTGCGCGGTCGCCGACAGCTGCGCCGTCTCCATCGACCGCCGCCTGACCTGGGGAGAAACCTGGGAAGGCGCGCTGGACGAAATCCGCGCCCTGCCGGCGGTACAAAAAACGGGGGCCGTGGTGTCGATGTACAACTACGATCGCCCTTCCTGGACCGGCCTCGTCTACCCCACCGAGTGCTATTTCCCGACCTGGAAAGTAGAGGAGAACCACTTTACCGTCCAGGCGCTCAGCAACGCCTATGAAGGCCTGTTCGGCAAAGCGCCGGTGGTCGATAAATGGACGTTCTCTACCAACGGCGTCTCGATCATGGGCCGTCACGGGATCCCGGTCATTGGCTTTGGCCCCGGCAAAGAGCCGGAAGCCCACGCCCCGAATGAAAAAACCTGGAAATCGCACCTCGTGACCTGCGCCGCAATGTACGCCGCTATCCCGCTTAGCTGGCTGGCAACAGAATAATAATGATCCGCAATCCCTCCCGCCGCCTGCGACGGGAGTCTGGAGCTTTTTATGCGCGTACTGATTAAAAATGGCACCGTCGTCAACGCTGACGGCCAGGCCAAACAGGACCTGCTGATTGAAAACGGGTTAATCAGCCAGCTGGCGGCAGACATCGCCGTGGAGCAACCCTGCGAAATAATTGACGCCGAGGGATGCTACGTGATGCCGGGGGGCGTTGACGTCCACACGCATTTCAATATTGATACCGGCCTCGCCCGCAGCTGTGATGATTTTTTTACCGGTACCCGCGCCGCCGCCTGCGGCGGAACAACGACCATTATCGATCATATGGGCTTCGGGCCAGCCGGCTGCCGGCTGCACCATCAGCTCGAAGCCTACCACGGCTACGCCGCCTACAAAGCGACAATCGATTACAGCTTTCACGGCGTTATTCAGCATATCAACCACGCCATTCTTGATGAAATTCCGTCGATGGTTGAGGCGGGGATCAGCAGCTTTAAGCTCTATTTAACCTACCAGTACAAGCTGAACGATGACGAGGTGCTTCAGGCGCTAAAGCATCTGCATCACGCCGGAGCGCTCACCACCGTCCACCCGGAAAACGATGCCGCCATTGCGCAAAAGCGCGCCGAATTTCTCGCCGCTGGCAAAACCGCGCCCCGCTACCACGCCTTGAGTCGTCCGCCGGAGTGCGAGGCCGAAGCCATCGCCAGGACGATCAACCTGGCCCGGCTTGCCGGCAACGCGCCGCTGTATATCGTGCACCTGTCTAACCGACTGGGGCTCGATTATCTCCGCCTTGCCCAGGCGCGTCGACAGCCGGTTTGGGTCGAAACCTGCCCGCAGTATCTGCTGCTCGACGATCGCTGCTATGAGCGTGATGACGCGCTGCAGTTTCTGCTCAGCCCGCCGCTGCGCAACGCCAGCAACAACGACGCGCTGTGGTGCGGCATAGCCGATGGCGCCATTGACGTGGTGGCAACCGATCACTGCGCCTTCTCGATGGCCCAGCGGCGGCAGCTATCCGGCGGCGATTTTAGCCGCTGTCCGAACGGCCTTCCCGGGGTTGAGAACCGCCTGCTGCTGCTGTTTTCGCACGGCGTGATGAGCGGAAGGATCTCGCCGGAGCGCTTCGTGGCGCTCACCAGCGCCACTCCGGCGAAGCTGTTTGGCCTCTGGCCGCAAAAAGGCCTGCTGGCGCCCGGCGCGGATGCCGATGTGGTCATTATCGACCCGCGACGAACCACCACCATCCGCCACCAGCAGCTCCACGACAACGCCGACTACTCGCCGTGGGAGGGATTTATTTGCCAGGGCGCCATCCGCCAGACGCTGTCTCATGGCCGGGTGATATTCAGCCACGGCACCTTTACCGGCAGCGCCGGGCAAGGCCGATTTATACGCCGTAACCCTTTTTCAGCCGCGCCGGATTTCGCGCGCGACGCACGCTTTTAAAGAGAGGAATTGATGAGTAAGAAAATTGTTCTCGCCCTCGGCGGCAACGCCTTAGGGGACGATCTTGCCGGACAGATGCAGGCGGTGACGCAAACCGCGCAGGCAATTGTTGACCTCATTGCCCAGGGGCATCAGGTCGTGGTGACCCATGGCAACGGCCCGCAGGTCGGGATGATCAATCTGGCCTTCGAGGCCGCCGCCAAAACCGAGGCCCATACCCCGATGCTGCCGATGTCGGTCTGCGTCGCCCTCAGCCAGGGATACATTGGCTACGATCTGCAAAATGCGCTGCGCGAGGCGCTGCTTGCCCGCGGAATGCAGGTTCCGGTCGCCACGGTGATCACCCAGGTTGAGGTTGACGCCGCCGATGAAGCTTTCCGCGATCCCAGCAAACCCATCGGCTCATTCTTCAGCGCAGCGGAAGCCCAGGTCCTGATCCGCCAGGGCTACACGCTGAAAGAGGATGCCGGGCGCGGCTATCGTCGGGTGGTGGCCTCCCCGCAGCCCGTCGATATTATCGAAAAAGAGACGGTGAAGGCGCTGATGGATGCCGGACAGGTGGTGATTACCGTCGGCGGCGGCGGTATCCCGGTGATCCGCGAGGGGAACCACCTGCGCGGGGTTAGCGCGGTCATTGATAAGGACCGGGCCAGCGCCAGGCTCGCCGCCACGATCGATGCCGATATGCTGATTATCCTCACCGCGGTGGAAAAAGTGGCGATCAACTTTGGCCAGCCTAATCAGCAATGGCTGGACAGGCTCTCGCTTAACGATATCGACCGCTTTATTGCCGAAGGTCATTTCGCCAAAGGCTCTATGCTGCCGAAAGTCGAAGCCGCCGCGGCGTTCGCCCGCTCGCGGCCTGGGCGCCGGGCCTTAATTACCATGCTAAGCAAGGCCCGGGAAGGGATAGAAGGAAAAACGGGGACGCTGATTGAGGGGTAGCCAACCCGACGCCAGCGGCCCCTCGCCTCCGTCGCGGGGGAGTCGCATCATGCGGTCGTCAGCGCTTTTTGTCCCTCAATTTCCGGATGTACAGACATCATCAGACCGCCGGGAGCCTGATTTTTAATCTGCAGGATCTCGGCCAGTACGCTGACGGCAATCTCGTGCGGCGTTTCGGCGCCAATGTTGTAGCCCACCGGCGCATGGAGACGCGCAATATGCTCTTCCGCCACCCCGCTTTCCCGCAGCTGGCGTAAAAAAACCTGCACCTTGCGGCGGCTGGCCAGCAGCCCCAGCCAGGCCACCGGCCGGGCGATCAGCTTATCCAGCGCTTCACGATCTTTGTTATTCGTGGCGATCAGGACAAAATCATCATGACGAACCGCCAGCTGTTCAACGGCTGCGGCGAAGCTGTCGGCATGCAGCAGCCGGGTCGTCGGCGGAAACAGCTGCGGATCGAGGCTGGCAGAATGGATATCGGCGACGACAACTTCGAATCCCAGCAGCGCGGCGCCCTGCGCAACTGCGCGATTAACGTGCCCGCCCCCGACCAGCACCAGCCGCGGTCGCTGGCAGTGGACGCTGATAAACACCGACATTGCCCCGCCGCAGTCGGAACCCACGGCGTCGGTGCCGCTGCGCGCCATCCGGCCATGAAACATGCGCGAGGCCTTTTCAGCCAAGGCCTCCAGCGCTTCATCAATGACCTTGCGTTCGACCATCCCACCGCCGATGGTGCCAATAATGCTCCCATCAGCGCGGATCAGCATCTGCGCGGAGTGCCTGGGCGTTGAGCCGCGGCTCTCGACGATTTGCGCCAGCGCAAACGGGCAGTTTTGTGCTTCAAGCCTTGCGGCTTCTGAGAAAATATTCATAACAACCTCAATGGCTATTCCTGTGGTCAGCCCGACCGGGCCGGGTCCTTTACTCTCCAATGCATCGTCTGCGGGCTGGCCGCCCATTCTCACTTTGAGACAGCTGATTCAACAACCACATCGGCGACGCCCTGCCGGCACGCCTGAACCGGCGGGCAGCGTTGACGACAACGGCCTGACGGCAGAATTGAGTATGCAAGGTTCATGCTGAGCCGCGGCTTTTAGCGCAAATTCGTGAACAGCGTCGCGGAAAGCGGGGTCAGACGGACGGCTTTATTTGCCGACGGAATGTCCGTTATTCATTTACCTGAATAATTCGCGCGCAGCATAATAAATCCGCTAAAAAAATATTATCATTGTGATAGCTCGCGGATAATTTTTAACAATACTCTCCCGACATTTTATTGAGTGATTTTAATTCCCATTTAGACCGACGTCATCGCGACAATAACCACCTTTAATTTAGAGTTCCTTCACAAATTTATGCCTAATCCTGCCACCTGTGAAATAACTGGTGCGAATGTTGCTGTTCCTTTTCCATCCGTCGGAATTAATGCGACGCCCGCTATTTTTCCGTCGCTCGCAAAGCGGCAGCCTTAAAAATAACGAGCCCGTACCGGCAACGTTGATCTCATAAATGAATCTAAGGAGAGGGTTATGGGTGATATTATGCGTCCCGTCCCGTTTGAGGAACTTTTGACGCGTATTTTTGATGAGTATCAGCACCACCGTTCAATTTTTGGTATCCCGGAACAACAGTTTTATATCCCGGCGACATCCAGACGAGTGAGCGTATTTGGCGAGAGCTGCGCCACGCCCATCGGCCCCGCCGCCGGGCCGCACACCCAGCTGGCGCAAAATATCATCACCTCATGGCTCACCGGCGGAAGGTTTATTGAGCTGAAAACCGTGCAGATACTCGACCGCCTTGAGCTGGAAAAGCCCTGCATTGACGCCGAAGATGAGTGTTTTAACACCGAATGGTCCACCGAATTTACGCTGCTCAAAGCCTGGGATGAATATCTGAAGGCCTGGTTTATCCTCCATCTGCTGGAAGAGATATTCCCGTTCACGCCGTCAAAATCCGCCAAGTCGTTTATTTTTAATATGAGCGTCGGCTATAACCTCGACGGCATTAAGCAGCCGCCGATGCAGCAGTTTATCGACAATATGATGGATGCCGGATCTCATCCGAAATTCGCGCAGTATCGCGATACGCTTTACCGCTGGACGCATAGCGACCGCTTTGTGGTCGGCAATCAGCTTGAGGACATTCGTCCGCAGCTGGCGACGCTGGCCCAGCGGGTCCCGGGCAGGCTGGTTAGCGGCGTCACGCTCTCGACCATGCACGGCTGTCCGCCTGATGAAATTGAGGCCATCTGCCGCTATATGCTGGAAGAGAAAGGGCTTAATACCTTCGTGAAGCTCAATCCGACGCTGCTTGGCTATCCGCGAGTGCGTGAAATCCTCGATACCTGCGGCTTTAGCTATATCGGCCTCAGTGAAGAATCCTTCGATCACGACCTGAAAATCGGTCAGGCGCTGGAGATGCTTCATCGCCTGATGGCGCTGGCGAAAGAAAAAGCGCTAGGTTTCGGCGTCAAGCTGACCAACACCCTCGGGACGATCAATCGCAAAGGCGCTTTGCCCGGCGATGAGATGTATATGTCCGGACGGGCGCTCTTCCCCCTCGCCATCAACGTCGCCGCCCTGCTGTCGCGCGAATTTAACGGCAGGCTGCCTATTTCCTACTCCGGCGGCGCCAGCCAGCTGACGATCCGCGAGATATTTGAAACCGGGATCCGCCCGATTACTATGGCCACCGATCTGCTGAAACCGGGCGGCTATCTGCGGCTAAGCGCCTGCATGCGCGAGCTGGAACAGGCCAACGGCTGGGAGCTGCAGCAGGTGGACGTCGGGCGCCTCAGCGCGCTGGCCGAAAAGGCCATCAGCATGGAGTACACCCAGAAGCACTGGAAACCTCAGGACCGCATTGTGGTCGCAGAGCCGCTGCCGCTCACCGACTGCTACGTCGCGCCGTGCGTGAGCGCCTGCGCGATTAAGCAGGATATTCCCGAGTATATTCGCCTGCTGGGCGAGCAGCGCTATGCCGACGCCCTTGAGCTTATCTATCAGCGTAACGCGCTGCCGGCCATTACCGGCCATATTTGCGATCATCAGTGCCAGCATAACTGTACCCGCCTTGACTACGACAGTTCGCTCAATATTCGCGAACTGAAGAAAATCGCGCTCGAGAAAGGCTGGGAAGAGTATCAGCGGCGCTGGCACAAACCGGCCGGTTCCGGTGCGATGAACCCGGTGGCGGTGATCGGGGCGGGCCCGGCGGGGCTTGCCGCAGGCTACTTTCTGGCCCGCGCCGGACACCCGGTGACCCTGTTTGAGCGCGAGGCCAACGCGGGCGGCGTGGTGCGCAATATCATTCCTCAGTTCCGCATCCCCGCCGAGCTTATCCAGCACGATATCGACTTCGTGATCGAGCACGGCGTTAATATCGTCTACGGCTGCGATCCGCTGCTGACGGTGGAGAAACTTCGCCGCGAGGGCTACCGCTACGTGCTGGTCGGCACCGGTACCGACAAAAACAGCGGCGTAAGCCTCGGCGGTGATAACCCTAACGTGCGCAAATCGCTGCAGTTCTTACGCGAATATAATCGCGGTGACGCCCTCCAGCTCGGCAAGCAGGTGGTGATTATCGGCGCGGGCAATACCGCCATGGACTGCGCGCGCGCCGCGATGCGGGTGCCGGGCGTGGAAAAAGTCACCATCGTCTACCGCCGTTCGCAGCAGGAGATGCCGGCATGGCGCGAAGAGTATGAAGAGGCGCTGCGTGACGGCGTGTCGTTCGAGTTTCTGAGTAATCCTGAGCAGTTCTACGCCGACGGAACGCTGACCGTCCGGGTGATGCAGCTCGGCGACGCCGATGAACAGGGCCGCCGTCGCCCGCTGGCAACCAACCAAACCCGCACCCTACGGGCGGACACGGCGATCGCCGCCATCGGCGAACAGCAGGACGTTGAGGCGCTGGCGGCGATGGGCATTCCGCTGGACGGCAGCGGCTGGCCGGCGGTCGATCTCAGCGGCGAAACCGCGCTGCCGGGCGTCTTTCTTATCGGCGACGTCCAGCGCGGCCCGTCATCCATCGTCTCGGCTATCGGCAACGCCCGTCGGGCAGCGGATGCTATTCTGGCGCGAGAAAACATTGCCACCCGCTATCAGCATAAGCAGTGGAATAACGTCGATCCGGCGGACATTTACCAGCGCAAAGGGACAATCGCCGTCGCGGAGGTGGCCAGCGATGACCGCGAGGCGTTCGTTGCTCAGGAAGCGACCCGCTGCCTGGAGTGCAACTACGTGTGCAGCAAATGCGTGGACGTGTGCCCAAACCGCGCCAACGTCTCTATTGCCGTGCCGGGGTTCCAGAACCGCTATCAGACGCTGCATCTCGACGCATACTGCAACGAATGCGGCAACTGCGCGCAGTTCTGCCCCTGGCAGGGCAAGCCCTACAAAGACAAAATTACCGTCTTTAGCCTGGCGCAGGATTTCGCCAACAGCAGCAACCCCGGCTTCTTCGTAGAGGACGACAGCGTCCACGTACGGCAAAACGAACAAACCTGGCTGCTAAAAATCGACGATAGCGGCCATATCGCTGACGTTCCCCCTACCGTTGCCGATCTTTGCCGCATCATTAGCCATGTTCATCTTAACCACCGCTACCTGCTGGGAGGCGTCGAAGTATGAGTATCTTAATTCTGAAAAATGCCACCGCCGCGCAGCTCTATCCGGCGAAGGTCACGGAAAGCGTCGATATTGCGATCGAAAACGGCGAAATTCTCGCTATTGCCCCGGGGCTCGCTCAGCGCTATCCGCAGGCCACGGTCAAAGAGATGCACGGTCGTCTGGTGATGCCGGGGATAGTGTGTTCGCATAACCACTTCTATTCCGGCCTGTCGCGAGGGATTCAGGCCAATATTGCGCCTAGCCCTAACTTTATCTCGACGCTGAAAAATATGTGGTGGCGGCTCGACCGCGCGCTGGATGAAGAATCCCTCTATTACAGCGGGCTGATTTGCGCTATGGAAGCCGTGCGCAGCGGCTGTACCGCGGTGATTGACCACCATGCTTCGCCCAACTATATCGCCGGATCGCTCAGCCAGCTGCGCAACGCCTTCCTGCGGATCGGCCTGCGGGGAATGACCTGTTTTGAAACCACCGATCGCAACGGCGGGATTAAAGAACTGCGGGCCGGCGTCGAGGAGAACATTCGCTTTGCCCGCGAAATCGACCTGGCGCGAAAACAGGGTCGCGAACCCTACCTGGTTGAAGCGCATATTGGCGCCCACGCGCCCTTTACGGTGCCGGATGAGGGGCTGGCGATGCTCAGCGAGGCGCTGAGCGCCACCGGCCGCGGCCTGCATATCCATGCGGCGGAGGACCGCTACGATGTCAGCCACAGCCATCATCGCTACGCAAAAGACCTGCTGGTCAGGCTGGCGGAGTTTAACCTGATTGACCGCAGGACGCTGGTTGCCCACGGCCTGTATCTCTCCGATCAAGATATTGAGATCCTCAATTCTCAGGATGGGTTCCTGGTGCATAACGCGCGCTCCAATATGAACAACCACGTCGGCTATAACCAGCGGCTGGTCGACTTCCGCAACCTGGCGCTGGGCACCGACGGCCTGGGATCTGATATGTTCGAAGAGCTCAAGTTTGCCTTCTTTAAGCACCGTGACGCCGGCGGGTCGCTGTGGCCGGACGGTTTTGCCCGCGCCTTAAGCAACGGCAACGAGCTGCTCAGCCGCAACTTTAACGCCCGCTTTGGCCGCCTTGAGGCGGGATATAAAGCCGACCTGACGATTTGCGACTACCCTGCGCCAACGCCGCTGATGGCCGAAAATATCGCCGGGCATATCGCCTTTGGTCTCGGCAGTCATCACGTCCATAGCGTGATGGTCAACGGGGAGATGATTTACGAGAACCGACAGTTTACCTTCGATCACGAACCGCTCTTTGCCGAGGCGCGGAAGGCGGCGGTGAAAATGTGGGCGCGGATGGACGCGCTGCCTTAAGGCGGCGCCGGCATGCATCGGAGCGGGTTAGTCCACGAGGTCTCAAGCCGGTCAGCAGAGCAGCTGACCGGCTTTTTTACCTGCTCCGCGAGTGCACCGCTTGCTGCCTGACTCAACCGCGACGACGCGCGTCCCGTAGCGAAAAGGCGTGCAGCGGGGCCCTGGACCCCGCTGAAATCGGCGAACCGAAGGCCGGAAGACAAGGGCTGGCCGCCAGGGATGGCGGCAAGAGGCGAATCGAGACAGGAGCGAGCTTCTGAAATGGGGCGAGCAGGTCGAGTTGGGCCGAGCGCAGGCTGCAGGCCGGGAGGTGAGCGCAGTGCGCAGCACCGATTTCCGTGCGGGACCGCGGGGATTGTTAAGGGGAAGACGGTTATCTTCCCCTTAACCCGGTCACCTGGCACCGAGACCGCATGTTCTGCAAAGCGTCCGGTGAACGGAACACCTCCCTGCTGGCCCGCATGAAAGCTGCTCCTCACCCTTCGGGGCGGGGATCGTTTGGCAAGCCGCTATATCCCCGACGAGGCGGCGGCCTCTTTACGCTGTTTTAGCAGCGCCGCCAGCCGCTCGGGGGTCATGATGCTGAGTGCCGCCGTGGGGCAAACCTCCACGCAGGCGGGGCCGCACTCGCGTTCTGCGCACAGATCGCATTTGATAATCAGCGGCGGATGCGCGGCAGCGCTCTCAACGGTGATGGCCCCAAATGGGCAGACCACCGCGCAGCTCTGGCAGCCGATGCAGCGCGACGCATCCGCCTCAACCCGCCCCTCGCCGATGGTCAGCGCCGCCACCGGACAGGCCGAGACGCAGGGGGCGTTTTCACACTGGTGGCACATAATCGGGACGGTGACGTTATCAAGACGTTGGACCTTGAGGCGCGGCTGGAACGCCGCGCCGGTGCCGCCATGCTCCAGCGCGCAGGCGACTTCGCAGGTCCGACAGCCGATACAGGCCTGCGCGCTGGCCAGGATAAATCGGGTCATATCCCCCCCTTTTGATCCGCAAAGAGGGCCAACATTTCATTCGCAGCCTGGCGTCCGGCAGCCATTGCCGTCACCACCAGATCTGCGCCGTGTACCGCATCGCCGCCGGCAAAAACTTTATCATTGCTGGTTTGCGTGCTGGCCCGGCCCTCTCCGCCCGTGCCAATTTGCCCCCAGCGGTCGAGCTGGACCCCGTGACCGCGCAGCCAGGGCATATCGTGCGCCTGGAAGCCAAACGCCATTACCAACACGTCGGCCGTAATCTCAAATTCAGAACCGGCAACCGGCCGCGGGCGACGTCGCCCGTCCGGCCCCGGCGCGCCCATTTCGGTGCGGATCATACTCACCGCGCGCACCGCCCCTTTACGGCCGCGAAGGATCCGCTGCGGCTGCACGTTAAACCGGAACTCCACGCCCTCTTCCCTGGCGTTCAGCACCTCTTTTTTCGAACCCGGCATGCTCGGCTCATCGCGGCGATAGGCGCAGGTCACGCTAGCCGCGCCGCGTCGAACGGCGGTGCGCAGACAATCCATCGCCGTATCGCCGCCGCCGAGGACCACAACGTGCTTACCTTGAATTTCGGTCAGCGGATACTCTTCGGTCGCCTCGAGTCCCATCACTTCGCGGGTGCTGGCGATCAGAAACGGCAGCGCCTGAATCACCCCGGGCGCATCTTCCCCCTCCAGGCCGGCGGCCATCAGGCCATAGGTGCCGACGCCGAGGAATACCGCATCGTAGCCGGCCAACAGATCGGCGAACGCCACGTCGCGCCCCACGTCGTGGTTAAGATGGAACTGAATGCCCATGGCGCTGAAGATCTCTCTTCTCACCGCCAGCACGCTCTTATCCAGCTTAAACGGCGGAATACCGAAGGTGAGCAGGCCGCCGATTTCCGGATGCCTGTCGAAAACGTCGACCTGCACCCCCGCGCGCGCCAGGATATCGGCGCAGCCCAGGCCTGCCGGCCCGGCGCCAATCACCGCCACCCGCTCCTCGCGTGGGCTGACGTCCCCGGTCTGCGGCCGCCAGCCCATCGCCAGCGCGCTATCGGTGATATAGCGCTCAAGGTTGCCGATCGTCACCGCCCCGCCCCGCTCCTTCATGGTACAGGCGCCTTCGCATAGCCGGTCCTGCGGGCAGACCCGGCCGCAGATTTCCGGCAATGAGCTGCTTTGGTGGCACAGCTCCGCGGCCTCAATAATCTTTCCTTCATTCACTAACCGAATAAAATCCGGGATGGCGTTATGCAGCGGACAGGTCCAGTTGCACCACGCTTTCTGCGCGCAGTAGAGACAGCGATCGCTCTCATATTCGGCATCGCAGGCGCCGAGTCGGTGATAGATCTCCTCGAAATGCGCTTTGCGCTCCTCGGCGGCGATCTTCGTCGCGCCCACCCGAGGCGGTTTGCTGAGGAATGCCGCGCGACGGTCGCTGCGCCGCACCTGTACCGGCTGCCCCTGGGCGGCGCGAATTTGTCTTTCCCGGCGCAGACGGCTGAGTCCGGCCTCATCCATCAGCCGCAGCGCCTGCGTCGGGCAGCTGGCGACGCAGGCCTGCAGACCCGACGGATGCTGCTGGCAAAGATCGCATTTCTGCGCCAGCTGCGGCGCATCCTCTCCGACGGCCACCATCTCGATGGCGCCAAAAGGACAGGCAATTGCGCAGTTTTTACAGCCAATACACTTCGCCTGCTTCAGCTGGATACTGTCGTTGGCGAAACAGAGCGCCTGAGTCGGGCAGGAGGTCACGCAGGGGGCATCGTTGCAGTGACGGCAGGTGGTCACGCGGCTGGCGTCACGATCAGAGACGAGGTGAATGCGCGGCAGGAAATCATGACGCCGCTGCGGCCAGCAATCCTCGCTGTGGGCGATAGCACAGGCCACTTCGCAAACATGGCAGCCAATACAGCTCGCGGCATCGGCAACAATAAATCGGTTCATTGGCTTCCCTTTTTATTATTCTGAAATTGACAAAGGGTCGCGATGCAATAATCAGGCGCTTTTTACATTCTCAATCAGGGCAAACTTATTTTTGCGAGCAGCCTCAAAAAAATATCCCCTTCAACGCTAATAAATATCAGTCAGGCGCGCCTCAGAATCATATTGTGAGTCAGAATGATTATATCCCTCTCATTATGAGACGCTATTTTCTCTCCGCCGTTTTTTCTCCCGCCGCTCGCCGCCGTTATCGTCTCTTTCTGTGATAGTTGACTCATTTCAACATTATTTTGCCTGCAGGAAGAAAAACTGGCACTGCCTAAGCATAGGTAATAGCGAGCTTTGCACTCTCTCTATTCACCCCCCTCCCGGTTGGCTCCTGAGCCCGCCGTTGGATATTAAGGAGAAATACATTATGAGCGCCATTGATTCTCAACCACCATCGGTCACTGGTAGCCCCCACACAATTGATGAGGTGGATCGCGTCTTATCCCCGGGGAAGCTGGTCGTTCTTGGTTTGCAACACGTTCTGGTTATGTATGCCGGCGCCGTCGCCGTCCCTTTAATGATTGGAGACCGGCTGGGGCTAAGCAAAGAAACGGTCGCGCTGCTGATCAGCTCCGATCTGTTTTGCTGCGGCGTCGTAACCCTGCTGCAGTGTATCGGCGTCGGGCGTTTTATGGGCATTCGTCTGCCGGTCATTATGTCGGTAACCTTCGCCGCCGTGACGCCGATGCTGGCCATCGGCATGCATCCCGATACCGGACTGATGGGTATTTTCGGCGCGACGATTGCGGCCGGGATCATTACCACCCTGCTGGCGCCGCTGATCGGACGACTGATGCCGCTTTTTCCCCCGCTGGTCACCGGCGTCGTCATCACGTCCATCGGCCTGAGCATTATGCAGGTCGGGATCGACTGGGCGGCAGGAGGGAAAGGTAATCCGGAGTATGGCAGCCCCATCTATCTGGGCATTTCGTTTGCCGTACTGCTGTTTATTCTGCTGGTCACCCGCTTTGCCAAAGGCTTTATGTCTAACGTCGCCGTACTGTTAGGCATCGTTTTCGGCTTCGGCCTGTCGATGATGATGAACGAGGTTAACCTCAACGGCCTGCATGACGCCCACTGGTTCGCCGTGGTCACTCCGCTGGCCTTAGGTACGCCCGTCTTCGATCCGATATCAATCATCACGATGACCGCCGTCATGATCATCGTTTTCATTGAATCAATGGGGATGTTTCTGGCGCTTGGCGAAATTGTCGGCCGCAAGCTGACGCCGCAGGATATCATTCGCGGCCTGCGCGTTGACGGCATCGGTACCCTGTTTGGCGGGCTGTTTAATAGCTTTCCGCACACCTCCTTTTCGCAGAACGTTGGCCTGGTCAGCGTCACCCGCGTCCATAGCCGCTGGGTCTGCGTCGCATCTGGCGCCATTCTGATTATATTTGGCATGGTGCCGAAGATGGCGGTGCTGGTGGCCTCTATTCCGCAGTTCGTGCTGGGCGGTGCGGGGCTGGTCATGTTCGGCATGGTGCTGGCAACGGGGATACGCATTCTCGCGCGCATCAACTACTCCACCAATCGCTACAACCTCTATATCGTCGCCATCAGCCTTGGCGTCGGCCTGACGCCAACGCTATCGACGCAGTTTTTCTCTAAATTCCCCGAGGTACTGCAGCCGCTGCTGCACAGCGGGATCATGCTGGCCACGTTTAGCGCCGTCACCCTGAACCTGTTTTTCAACGGCTACAACAAGCACACCGGTCTGGTGCCGGAAGCCCAGGGGGCGCAGCGTGCGCCGCGCACGGTGCGCATGTGGCTATTAATGCGCAAGGTTAAAAAGCAGCAGCATGAGGAATAGCGCTAACCAGAGCGGCATCGGGCTCCCCCGCTGCCGTGCTTCATGTTGCGAATAAGCACCCTCTTTTTCAGGAGAAACCACCATGCTACTTCGCCTGACCCTCGCCGCGACCCTGCTGCTGCTGATGAGCCTTCCGGTTATACAAGCGGCGATCGATCTCGCTATCAGCAGCCGGTTTGGTCTTTTTTTGTTTTTTTAATCGCGACATCGCTGCCGCATGATTAAAGGAGTCTTATCCCAATGAAAATGGTGATGACCGTATGCCCGTACTGCGCCGCCGGCTGCAAAATAGGGCTGGTGACTGAAGCGGGGAATATTATCCGCGCCGAGCCGGCGATGGGGAAAAACAACCAGGGAACCCTGTGCCTGAAGGGCTACTACGGCTGGGACTTTATTAACGATACCCAAATTCTCACCCCGCGCCTGAAAACCCCGATGATCCGCCGCCAGCGCGGCGGCAGGCTGGAATCCGTC
>OLIJ01000165.1_pt1 | contig 31391 bp, 26 predicted proteins | sample 1609731 | NCBI WGS metagenome assembly OLIJ01 (sample SAMEA4350159, study PRJEB24818) | metagenome | biome: human; feature: gut; material: faeces | place: Denmark | collected 2013-09
CCCGTCCGCCACTCGTCACCCGAGAGCAAGCTCTCTGTGCTACCGTTCGACTTGCATGTGTTAGGCCTGCCGCCAGCGTTCAATCTGAGCCATGATCAAACTCTTCAATTTAAGTTTGATGCTCGTGTTTCTTTATTTCTAAAGAAAAGAACTTCGTAATGAATTACGTATGTTCACTCACTGAGACTTGGTATTCATTTTTCGTCCGAGGACGTTAAGAATCCATGTCACTTTGAGTGCCCACACAGATTGTCTGATAAATTGTTAAAGAGCAGTGCAACGCGGCTTTCGCTCACCGTTGCGAGGTGGCGTATAATACGCTTTCCTCTTTCAGAGTCAACCCCGTTTTTCAGAAGTTTTCTCTTTCAACCCGGCGGCTTGTTTGCCGTTGTTCCGTGTCGATGGAGGCGCATTATAGGGAGTTCTCGAGCGCCCGCAATAGTTAAATTGCAGAAAAATGACTGACTGCTGCATTCCCCAGCAAAACCCCGATTTATACCCTGTTACGCACAGAATTATCCACAGACCGTCGGCGATCCTTCTTTATAAAGACCGTCGCAGCGCTCTTCTATAAGGAGAGATAAGGAAAGATTTCCCCCTGCAAAGAGAAAGATAAAAATTCGCGAGCGTTGCGCAAACGTTTTCGTTACAATGCCGCGCTATGACACGGACGCCCGGTTGGGTGCGTTAGGTGAGTTTTTAGGCAAAAACTCACCTAACGCTCTCTGTAATGTTCAAATCCTGGGGATTTAATACCATGCAACAACGTCGTCCAGTCCGCCGCGCCCTGCTCAGTGTTTCTGATAAGGCCGGTATCGTCGAATTCGCGCAGGCTCTTTCCGCTCGTGGTGTTGAGCTACTCTCTACGGGTGGTACCGCACGCCTGCTGGCGGAGAAAGGCCTGCCGGTAACCGAAGTCTCTGACTACACCGGTTTCCCGGAAATGATGGATGGACGCGTGAAGACCCTGCATCCGAAGGTGCACGGCGGCATTCTGGGCCGTCGCGGTCAGGATGATGAGATCATGGCGCAGCACGCTATCTCTCCTATTGATATGGTCGTCGTTAACCTCTACCCGTTTGCCCAGACCGTCGCCCGTGAAGGCTGCTCGCTGGAAGATGCGGTTGAGAACATCGATATCGGCGGCCCAACCATGGTGCGCTCCGCGGCCAAGAACCATAAAGATGTCGCTATCGTTGTTAAGAGCAGCGACTACGCCGCCATTATTAAAGAGATGGACGCCAACGAAGGCTCCCTGACTCTCGAAACCCGTTTCGACCTCGCCATTAAAGCTTTTGAGCACACCGCCGCCTATGACAGCATGATTGCCAACTATTTCGGCAGCATGGTTCCGGCCTATCACGGTGAAACTCAGGAAGCTTCAGGCCGCTTCCCGCGTACCCTGAACCTGAACTTCATTAAGAAGCAGGATATGCGCTACGGTGAGAACAGCCATCAGCAGGCTGCCTTCTATATAGAAGAAGAAATTAAGGAAGCATCCGTTGCCACCGCCCAGCAGCTGCAGGGCAAAGCGCTTTCCTACAACAACATTGCCGATACCGATGCGGCGCTGGAGTGCGTGAAAGAGTTCAGCGAGCCGGCATGCGTCATCGTCAAGCACGCCAACCCGTGCGGCGTTGCGGTAAGCGATTCCCTGCTGGATGCTTACGACCGCGCCTATAAAACCGACCCAACCTCAGCGTTCGGCGGCATTATCGCCTTCAACCGCGAGCTGGATGCCGAAACCGCGCAGGCCATTATCTCCCGCCAGTTTGTCGAAGTGATCATCGCCCCCTCCGCTAGCGAAGAGGCGCTGAAAATTACCGCGGCGAAACAGAACGTCCGCGTTCTGACCTGCGGCGAGTGGACGACACGCGTACCGGGCCTTGATTTCAAACGCGTTAACGGTGGGCTGTTGGTGCAGGATCGCGATCTGGGTATGGTCACCGCCGGTGAACTGCGCGTGGTCAGCAAGCGCCAGCCGAGCGAGCAGGAGCTGCGCGATGCGCTGTTCTGCTGGAAAGTGGCCAAGTTCGTCAAATCCAACGCCATCGTTTATGCCAAAGAGAATATGACCATCGGCATAGGCGCAGGCCAGATGAGCCGCGTTTACTCCGCCAAAATTGCCGGGATTAAAGCCGGCGACGAAGGCCTGGAAGTGAAAGGTTCAGCCATGGCATCCGACGCATTCTTCCCGTTCCGTGACGGCATTGATGCGGCCGCGGCCGTAGGCGTGAGCTGCGTGATCCAGCCGGGTGGCTCTATTCGCGACGAAGAGGTGATTGCCGCTGCCGACGAGCACGGTATCGCGATGATCTTCACCGACATGCGCCATTTCCGCCATTAATTCACGGAGTAACACATGAAAGTATTAGTGATTGGTAACGGCGGGCGCGAGCACGCGTTAGGATGGAAAGCGGCGCAATCGCCGCTGGTTGATACCGTTTATGTTGCTCCGGGTAATGCCGGCACCGCCCTGGAGCCCGCGCTGCAGAACGTGGCGATCGGCGTGACCGACATTCCGGCACTGCTGAGCTTCGCACAGCGCGAAAATATCGATCTGACCATCGTCGGCCCGGAAGCGCCGCTGGTGATCGGCATTGTCGATGCGTTCCGCGCCGCCGGGCTGAAAATCTTTGGCCCAACGGAAGGTGCCGCACAGCTCGAGGGCTCTAAGGCCTTCACTAAAGATTTCCTCGCGCGTCACAACATCCCAACCGCCGAGTACCAGAACTTTACCGATATTGAGCCTGCCCTTGCGTACCTGCGGGAGAAAGGCGCGCCGATCGTTATCAAAGCTGACGGTCTGGCGGCCGGGAAAGGCGTTATTGTCGCGATGACGCTCGAAGAGGCGGAAGCCGCCGTCCACGATATGCTGGCAGGCAATGCCTTCGGCGACGCCGGCCATCGTATCGTTATTGAAGAGTTCCTCGACGGCGAAGAGGCCAGCTTCATCGTGATGGTCGACGGCGAGCACGTTCTGCCGATGGCCACCAGCCAGGACCACAAACGCGTCGGTAATGGCGACACCGGCCCTAACACCGGCGGCATGGGCGCGTACTCTCCGGCCCCGGTGGTCACGGATGAAGTTCATCAGCGCACCATGGAGCGTATCATTTGGCCAACGGTCAAAGGGATGGCGGCGGAAGGCAATACCTATACCGGCTTTCTCTACGCGGGTCTGATGATCGATAAGCAGGGCAACCCGAAGGTTATCGAGTTCAACTGCCGCTTCGGCGATCCGGAAACTCAGCCCATCATGCTGCGCATGAAGTCGGACATGGTGGAGCTGTGCCTCGCCGCCTGTGACGGCAAGCTGGATGAGAAAACGTCAGAGTGGGACAACCGCGCTTCTCTCGGCGTGGTCGTGGCCGCAGGCGGCTATCCGGGCAGCTACAGCACCGGCGATGAGATCTTCGGCCTGCCGCAGGAAGAAGCGGCGGATGGCAAAGTGTTCCATGCGGGCACCCAGCTTTCTGCCGACCAGCGCGTACTAACCAACGGCGGCCGCGTACTGTGCGTAACGGCGCTGGGTGATAGCGTGGCCCAGGCGCAGCAGCGCGCCTATGAGCTGCTTACCGATATCCGTTGGGACGGCAGCTTTAGCCGCGACGATATCGGCTGGCGCGCCATCGCTCGCGAGCAAAACTAACGGCGTCATTTCATCCGTCGGGTTTACGCCCCCTTCTGTATGAACGGGCGGCCTCATTAATTTGTGGCCGCCCGTTTTATTTGGCATGCGCGGAGTACGGCTCTACAAGGAGCGGCGGAGTGATGCCCGGCGGGTACGGCAACGAGGGTAGCGCGCATCGGAGTATGAAGCGCGGGTAAAGCGTTAGAAAGTTTTTTCCTGCGGTTGCCAGGTACAGAAGTCTTCGTTTGCCACCAGCAGCAGCTGCGAACCTTCAGATGCTTCCAGCCACGCGACGCTGACCTCTACGGACGAGTGATCCTGACGGCGGGCGATATGGGCTAACGCCCGGGCATCCAGGTCTGGCTTAACGGTCTGCCCTTCACAGGTGGTGATGGTCCGATCGGCGTGCCAGCGTCCCTGACGCAGCACAACGCGGCCCTGACGCAATGCGTCGCTGGTCTGGCGGATCTGCGTCGCCCGGTAGCGGTAGAGCGCGACCTGGTCGCTGGAGAGCTGCTGCTTTTGCCCGTCGATTTCACGCTGCATAAAGCTCAGCTCGCCCTGGTCATCAAAGCGGGCGCGAATATGTTCCGTGGTCTTGCCGTAAACGTTGAGCTCAATCAGCGTCAGCCGATCGCCCTGCCAGCGGTATTCGCTGGTTGAAGTATTGCCGTGACGCCACGGGCTAAAAGCGGCGAGAAGATGCACCTCGCCATTGGAATCCAGACGCCAGATACGCATCGCTCCCTGATTGTCAGCATAGCCGCTGGCGGTAAAAGGCGGGAGCGAGGAATCATGGCTGCAGGCAGCAAGTAACAGTACGGCTGCCAGCGTCAGCGTACGACGCCAGATAGACAAAAGGGGCTTAAAGGCCCCTTCGGTAGAACTGTACACTGCCACGCGGTCTTACTTAACTGCGTCTTTCAGTGCTTTGCCTGAAACAAACGCCGGCACGTTAGCAGCGGCAATTTTGATTTCATTACCGGTCTGCGGGTTGCGGCCAGTACGCTCAGCGCGGTGGTTCACTTTGAAGGTACCGAAACCAACCAGTTGGACAGCATCACCTTCTTTCAGAGACTCAGTAATTGCAGCCAGGGTAGATTCCAGGGCAGCTTTTGCCTGTGCTTTGGACAGGTCAGCTTTGTCCGCAATTACATCAATCAGTTGAGTCTTGTTCATAAGTTATCCTTACAATGTGTTTATCGCTTGCTAAGCACCGAGTGCGACGGAAATGCTGAAAAACACTCTCCTGCATACACGCACCGATAGCCACTTTTTTTCGCCCTCCAAATGTAGACCAGACGGGGGGCGGAATGGAAGCCTTCAGACGCTACAATTCAGGCGGTAAATCACGTTTTCTGGTCTCACTGCTGAAAATTTATACCAATATTGCTCTCGCCGGCTTCACGAAGGTCGGCACGCAGTCCTTTTATCAGTTCAATATCGCGCTCTTCGCAGTCGGCCAGCAGACGGAAAATTTCCCACTGAATGTCCCATTCTTGTTCAACCGCCGGGTTTTCCTTGAGCTCTTCGTCGGTCATTTCACGACCTGCCTGTGTCATTTCCAGCATCGCGACGGTGGTAATGGAACTCTTGCTCACCTCAATAGCGTGTTCGAGGGTTTCGCCACTCAGACGCGAGTGAACCAGCTCGCTTAATGCGACGCAGGCATCGATCGCCGGATAGACGCCGTACAGATCATAGTCGTCAGCCACCGGGATCGCCTCTTCCAGCTTCTCCAGCTGGCTATCAAAATTCACCTTCGCGTCTTTGACCGTTAACGTTTCCCAGATCAGATCGAGGATACGGCGATACAGCTGGCCGTCGGCAAATTCGGTTTGCTGGCAAAACATGGCGTAATTGGGGTACATGCGCTCACACAAGCAGGCCATAAAAGTGACGTGCTGCCAGCTTTCCAGCTTCTCCAGGCGCAGATGAATCGGGTTTTGTAACATGATGAATTCTCGAAGTCAGAAATTAGCCGCAGTTTACCTGAATCAGCCGTGATTTGCTTGCCAACGCATAAACGCCGGGCGCTCTGATGCCACCGCATCCGCCCAGCGCGTCGGCTCCGGCAGGCGATAGCCTTTCATGCAGCGCTCTACCCACATTAAGGCGCTATCCAGGCCAACCCGGTGGCCGGTGCTGATGAAGAGCGGGTTACAGCGTACCTTGCTACGCAGAACCCACGCCAGCTGTTCGTTTTTATCCATCAGCGCCGTCAGCGCCCCCGGCTCATCGCCCGGGGAGTCGCATTTGCCGCACAGACGCTTTTTCGCCACGCCGATGGTGGGCACGTCCACCAGCAGCCCGAAATGGCTGGCTACGCCAAGGCGTCGGGGATGGGAAATGCCGTGGCCGTCGACGAACAGCAGATCCGGTTTTTGCGAAAGCAGCTCCCACGCTGCCAGCAGCGCGGGGGTTTCACGAAAGGAGAGGAAGCCGGGAATATAGGGCATGGTGGTGGCAACGCGCGCCACCTGATATTCAACCAGCTCCAGCGAAGGCCAGGCCAGCAGCACCATCGCCGCTCGGGTGACTTCTCCTTCCTGCTCAAACCCTACATCCGCGCCGCCGATCAGCTGCGGCGGATCGCGATCCAGACGATCTTCACGAATGACTGATTCTGCTAAATCACGCTGCAGGGTACGGAGAGAAGCCAAATCCATAGTCGCTCCTTAGCGATGATACTGTGCTGACAGCCGATGTACCGCCTCCACAAACACGCCCGCATGCGCAGGGTCCACGTCCTGATGAATGCCGTGCCCGAGGTTGAAGACGTGCCCTTCTCCCTGCCCAAAGCCGGCCAGAATAGTCGCCACCTCTTCTTCAATACGGGCAGCGGGCGCGTAAAGCATGGAAGGGTCCATATTGCCCTGCAGCGCGACCCTGTGGCCAACGCGACGACGCGCATCGGCGATATCGGTTGTCCAGTCGAGGCCCAGCGCATCGCAGCCGGTTTCCGCAATCGCTTCCAGCCACTGTCCGCCGCCTTTGGTAAACAGGGTCACCGGCACGCGGCGGCCTTCATTTTCGCGCAGCAGGCCATCGACGATTTTATGCATGTAGTAGAGCGAGAACTGCTGATAATCGCGGCCGGTCAGCACTCCGCCCCAGGTATCAAAAATCATCACCGACTGAGCGCCTGCTTTAATCTGGGCATTCAGGTACAGCGTGACGCTTTTAGCCAGCTTATCGAGCAGAGCGTGCAGCGTCTTCGGCTCGGCGTACATCATCTTCTTGATAACGGTAAAGGCTTTGCTGCTACCGCCTTCAACCATATAGGTCGCCAGCGTCCAGGGGCTGCCGGAGAAGCCAATCAGCGGAACCTCGCCTTTTAGCTCACGGCGGATAGTGCGCACCGCGTTCATTACATAGCCGAGCTCATCTTCCGGATCGGGGATCGGCAGTTTGTCGACGTCGGCTTTGCAGGTAACTGGCGAGGTAAAGCGCGGGCCTTCGCCGGCTTCAAAGTACAGCCCCAGGCCCATCGCGTCCGGAATGGTCAGAATGTCTGAAAAGAGGATCGCCGCATCCAGCGCATAGCGACGCAGCGGCTGCAGGGTGACTTCACAGGCCAGCTCGGCATTTTTACACAGAGACATAAAGTCGCCCGCTTCTGCGCGAGTGGCTTTGTACTCCGGTAAATAGCGGCCCGCCTGGCGCATCATCCACACCGGGGTCACATCAACGGGTTGGCGCAGCAGCGCACGCAGATAACGATCGTTCTTCAGTTCGGTCATTTTGCAGTTCCTTAATGCGTCAGGCCGTCATTGTATCACGTCATTCATAGTCGGCCCGACACATTGCCACCGTATCTTCAATCAGCCGGCGCGCCACGGTTCCCGGCGGCGGCAGAAGCGGCAAGTCGTCGTAGCGATACCAGCCCGCCTCCAGCAGCTCTTTGCGATCGATGACAATCTCACCGCTGTCGTATTCCGCCATAAATGCGGTCATCAGCGACTGCGGAAACGGCCACGGCTGGGAGGTCACGTAGCGCAGGTTCTTCACCTTAATGCCGCACTCTTCCATCACCTCGCGCGCCACCGTCTGCTCGAGGGTCTCCCCGACTTCGACAAAGCCGGCCAGCACCGTATGTACGCCGTTGCGGTGGCGGGTATGCTGCGCCAGCAGGATAGAGTCTTCCCGGCGAATGGCGACAATCATGCACGGCGCGATTTGCGGATAGTAGCGCTCGCGGCAGTGGCTACACAGCATCGCCCATTCGGTTTTGCTCGGATGCATCGGATGCCCGCAGTAGCCGCAGAACTTATGCGAGCGATAAAACTCTGCCAGCTGAATGCCGCGGCCCGCCAGCTGAAACAGGCCAGGATCCTGATCCAGCACCTGCCGCAGCGATCCCATATCCTGCCGACGATCCTGGCGTATCAGCCACACCGCGTCACCTTGCCATTCGCCAATCTGCAGCGCGTGCTGGCCGACAAGATTAAAATTTACCGCTTCGCCGTGTGGTAATTCCCCGCCGGGTAACCATAATTTTTGTTCGTGACTGACGATCCACCAGCCGCGATCTAATTTTTCAATAATACGATCCATATCTATTGCACTACCTTAATTTAACTGGCACTTTTAACATTATATTTACATTTTGGTGAGCAACGTTATTTTTCTTAATCTTGCGGAGTCAACCATGTTAAACCAGCTGGAAAACCTAACGGAACGTGTTGGAGGCAGTAATGAACTGGTCGATCGCTGGCTGCATGTACGTAAGCATTTGCTCGTGGCTTACTACAAGCTGGTTGGCCTGAAACCTGGCAAAGAGTCATTTATGCGGCTTAATGAAAAGGCGCTGGATAACTTTTGTCAAAGCCTGGTGGATTATCTCTCATCCGGCCATTTTAGTATTTATGAACGCATTATCGGGGAAATGGAAGGCGATACGCCACTTTTGGCCGCCACCAGGCTCTATCCACAGCTGGAAGCCAACACCCAGCAGATTATGGATTATTACGACTCCTGCCTCGAAAACGCGATCGATCACGATAACTATCTCGAGTTCCAGCAGGCGCTCTCAGATATCGGTGAAGCGCTGGAAGCGCGCTTCGCGCTTGAAGATAAGCTGATCGCGCTGGCCGTGACCTATAACCTGAAAGACAGCATCAGCGACAATATCGCGCCGACTGCTTGAGTTGTGAGCCGTTAACGAGTAGTTTACATACATTCTCCCTCTGCGGAGGGAGCGTTATCTTGTCGGAGTGCCTATTTTCCACAAAGCATTCGCGATGCCTCAAGATGGCAAGTCAGTGAACCTCCAGGAACTTATATCAGTAAGTGACCGGAGTGAGCGGACGAAGCCAACGAAGAGGCAGCGCGAAGGATAAAGTGGAAAAGGCTGAGACCGTTAATTCGGGATCCGCGGAACCTGATCAGGCTAATACCTGCGAAGGGAACAAGAGTAAACTGCAAAGAGCGGCCGTCCCTCCAGGACCAAACGCATCTGTTACTCCATCCGTCGTCTGACAAGCCATCTCCTTTTCGTCTGGAATGAGCTATGTCTACAGAAAAACTAACCCGTCGACAGCAGCGCGAACGCGCCCAGCGTTTTATCGACACTCTTGAAGGTTCGGTCTTCCCCAACTCGCAGCGTATCTACATTCAGGGTTCGCAGGATGATATTCGCGTCCCGATGCGGGAAATCCAGCTTAGCCCCACGCTTATCGGCGGCGGCAAAGAAAATCCGCGCTATGAAGATAACGAAGCGATCCCGGTGTACGACACCTCCGGTCCCTACGGCGACCCCGATATCGCGATCGATGTCCACCAGGGTCTGGCAAAGCTGCGCCAGCCGTGGATTGACGCGCGTAACGATAGCGAACCGCTGAGCCATCGCAGCTCCGCTTACACCCAGCAACGCCTGGCTGATGACGGCCTCGACGAGCTGCGCTTCAGCCGCCTGCTGACGCCAAAGCGGGCCGCCGCAGGCCGCCGCGTCACCCAGCTCCACTACGCCCGTCGAGGCCTCGTCACGCCGGAGATGGAGTTTATCGCCCTCCGCGAAAACATGGGCCGCGAGCGCATTCGTAGCGCAGTGCTGCGCCACCAGCACCCGGGGGAAGGGTTTGGCGCCCATCTGCCGGACAACATCACGCCGGAGTTTGTCCGTGACGAAGTGGCCGCCGGGCGCGCCATTATTCCGGCCAATATCAACCATCCAGAGTCGGAGCCGATGATTATCGGCCGTAATTTTCTGGTCAAAGTTAACGCCAATATCGGCAACTCCGCCGTCACCTCCTCCATTGAGGAAGAGGTAGAAAAGCTGGTGTGGTCAACCCGCTGGGGCGCGGATACGGTGATGGATCTCTCCACCGGCCGCTATATCCACGAAACCCGCGAGTGGATCCTGCGTAACAGTCCGGTGCCTATCGGTACGGTGCCGATCTATCAGGCGCTGGAAAAGGTAAACGGCATTGCCGAGGACCTGAGCTGGGAAGCATTTCGCGACACCCTGCTGGAGCAGGCAGAGCAAGGCGTTGACTACTTCACCATCCATGCCGGCGTCCTGCTGCGCTACGTTCCGATGACCGCCAGACGCCTCACCGGCATTGTCTCCCGCGGCGGTTCGATCATGGCGAAATGGTGCCTGTCGCACCATCAGGAAAACTTCCTCTATCAGCACTTTCGCGAAATTTGTGAAATCTGCGCCGCCTATGACGTCTCGCTATCGCTCGGCGACGGTCTGCGTCCGGGCTCGATCCAGGACGCCAACGACGAAGCGCAGTTTGCCGAGCTGCGAACCTTAGGCGAGCTGACGAAAATCGCCTGGGAGTACGACGTGCAGGTGATGATTGAAGGCCCGGGCCACGTGCCGATGCAGATGATCCGCCGCAACATGACCGAAGAGCTGGAGCACTGTCACGAAGCGCCGTTCTATACCCTCGGGCCGTTAACCACCGATATCGCCCCGGGCTACGATCACTTCACTTCCGGCATTGGCGCTGCGATGATCGGCTGGTTTGGCTGCGCGATGCTCTGCTACGTGACGCCGAAAGAGCACCTCGGGCTGCCGAACAAAGAGGACGTTAAGCAGGGGCTGATTACCTACAAAATCGCCGCCCACGCCGCCGACCTTGCCAAAGGCCATCCCGGGGCGCAGATCCGCGATAACGCCATGTCAAAAGCGCGTTTCGAATTCCGCTGGGAGGACCAGTTCAATCTCGCCCTCGACCCGTTCACCGCCCGCGCCTATCACGATGAAACCCTGCCGCAGGAGTCGGGAAAAGTCGCCCACTTCTGCTCCATGTGCGGACCCAAATTCTGTTCAATGAAAATCAGCCAGGAAGTACGCGACTATGCCGCCCTCCAGAACATCGAAAGCGGAATGGCCGATATGTCGCAGGACTTCCGCGCTCGCGGCGGCGAAATCTATTTACGTAAGGAGCAAGCCTGATGTACCAACCCGATTTTCCCTCGGTCCCTTTTCGTTTAGGACTCTACCCGGTCGTGGATAGCGTGGCGTGGATTGAACGCCTGCTGAAAGCGGGCGTGCGCACCATCCAGCTGCGAATTAAGGATCGGCGTGAGGCTGACGTTGAGGACGATGTCATCGCCGCTATCGCGCTTGGCCGTCAATACCGTGCCCGGCTGTTTATCAACGACTACTGGCAGCTGGCCATTAAGCATCAGGCCTACGGCGTGCATCTGGGCCAGGAGGACCTTGAAACGACCGATCTGAGCGCTATTCGCAACGCCGGGCTACGCCTCGGCGTCTCGACGCATGATGATATGGAGATTGACGTCGCGCTGGCGGCGCGCCCCTCCTACGTCGCATTAGGTCACGTTTTCCCGACCCAAACCAAGCAGATGCCCTCCGCGCCGCAGGGACTGGAGCAGCTGGCGCGCCATATCAGCCGGCTGCAGGACTACCCAACGGTGGCCATTGGCGGCATCAGCCTCGAACGCGCTCCGGCGGTGCTGGACGCCGGCGTTGGCAGCATTGCCGTGGTCAGCGCGATTACCCAGGCGGCGGACTGGCGGCAGGCCACCGCCCGGCTGCTGGAAATAGCGGGAGCAGGCGATGAATGATAGCGATTTTATGCGCTACAGCCGCCAGCTGATGCTGGAAGATATTGCCATCGAAGGTCAGCAGAAGCTGCTCGCCAGCCGGGTGCTGATCGTCGGGCTCGGCGGACTCGGCTCTCCCGCGGTGCTCTATCTGGCGGGCGCTGGCGTCGGTACGCTGGTCCTCGCCGATGACGACGATGTCCACGTCAGCAACCTGCAGCGGCAGATTTTGTTCACCAGCGACGATATTGCCCGGCCTAAAGCAACGGCTGCCCGACAGCGGCTGGCGCGGCTCAATCCGCAGATCGATGTTATCCCCCTGCGGCAGCGATTAAGCGGCGCGGCGCTGCTGGCTGAAGTAACGCAGGCCGACGTGGTGCTGGACTGCACCGATAACATGGAGAGCCGCCAGGCCATCAACGCCGCCTGCGTGACCCACAAAACGCCGTTAATTACCGCCAGCGCCGTCGGGCTTGGCGGGCAGCTGATGGTCCTGACCCCGCCGTGGGAACAGGGCTGCTATCGCTGCCTGTGGCCAGATACGACCGAACCCGAGCGCAGCTGCCGCACCGCGGGCATTATCGGGCCGGTGGTCGGCATAATGGGTACGCTCCAGGCGCTGGAGGCGATCAAGCTACTCTCCGGCATGGTCACGCCGCGTAATACTCTGCGGCTGTTTGACGCCCGCACCGGCTCCTGGCGAAGCCTGGCGCTACAGCGGGCGCAGAGCTGTCCGGTATGCGGAGGACAACATGCAGATTTGGTTTAACGACGAACCGCTCCTCTGTGCCGACGCGATCACCGTCGCCGCCCTGCTCGTTCAGCTGGAACAGCAGCAGGCGGGTATCGCGCTGGCGCTCAATCAACACGTCCTGCCGCGCGAGCGGTGGGATCACCATCTTCTGCAGGAAGGCGATCGGGTCCTGCTTTTTCAGGTTATCGCCGGAGGCTGACATGTTACGTATCGCAGACAAAACGTTCGACTCACATATTTTTACCGGTACCGGAAAATTTTCCGCGCCGGACCTTATGGTCGAGGCGATCCGCGCCTCGGGAAGCCAGCTGGTAACGCTGGCAATGAAGCGCGTCGATTTACGTCAGCACAATGATGCGATCCTCGCGCCTTTACTGGCCGCCGGCGTCAGCCTGCTGCCGAATACGTCGGGAGCGAAAACGGCGGAAGAAGCCGTGTTCGCCGCCCGCCTGGCACGGGAAGCCCTGGGGACTCACTGGTTAAAGCTGGAGATTCATCCGGACGCGCGCTGGCTGCTGCCGGACCCCATCGAAACCCTGAAGGCGGCGGAGATCCTGGTACGGGAAGGTTTTGTGGTTCTGCCCTACTGCGGCGCCGACCCGGTGCTGTGTAAACGGCTGGAGGAGGTGGGCTGCGCGGCGGTAATGCCGCTCGGCGCCCCCATCGGCTCTAATCAAGGACTTGAAACCCGCGCCATGCTGGAAATCATTATCGCTCAGGCAACGGTACCGGTGGTCGTTGACGCCGGTATTGGCGTGCCCAGCCATGCGGCGCAGGCGCTGGAGATGGGCGCCGACGCGGTGCTGGTGAATACCGCAATCGCCGTCGCCGACGATCCGGTGACCATGGCGCGCGCGTTTCGTCTGGCGGTAGAAGCGGGTCTGCTGGCCCGTCAGGCCGGACCCGGCGCGCGCAGCGCCCAGGCGCAGGCCACCAGCCCGCTGACCGGTTTCCTGGAGGCGCTGGCATGAACACCTTTAGCGACCGCTGGAAACAGCTGGAGTGGGATGATATCCGCCTGCGCATCAACAGCAAAACCCCAGCCGACGTTGAGCGGGCGATAGCGGCAAAACAGCTTACTCGCGACGATATGATGGCCCTGCTCTCCCCCGCCGCCGCCGGCTATCTGGAGCCGCTGGCGCAGCGCGCGCAGCGCCTGACCCGCCAGCGCTTTGGTAACACCGTCAGTTTCTATGTTCCCCTTTATCTCTCTAACCTGTGCGCGAACGACTGCACCTACTGCGGCTTTTCAATGAGCAACCGCATCAAGCGCAAGACGCTGGATAGCGATGAAATTACCCGCGAGTGCGCCGCTATCCGCCAGATGGGCTTTGAGCATCTGCTGCTGGTCACCGGCGAACACCAGGGCAAAGTGGGGATGGACTATTTTCGCCAGCATCTGCCGGCGATCCGCAGCCGGTTCTCCTCGCTACAGATGGAGGTGCAGCCGCTGAGCACGGATGAGTACGCTGAGCTGAAAACGCTCGGCCTGGACGGCGTGATGGTCTATCAGGAAACGTATCATGAGAGCATGTACGCCCAGCATCATCTGAAGGGGAAGAAGCAGGACTTCTTCTGGCGCCTGGATACGCCGGATCGTCTCGGCCAGGCGGGGATCGATAAGATCGGCCTGGGCGCGCTCATTGGCCTCTCCGATAGCTGGCGCGTGGATTGCTACATGGTCGCTGAGCATCTGCTGTGGCTCCAGCAGCATTACTGGCGCAGCCGCTACTCGGTCTCCTTCCCCCGGCTGCGGCCGTGCGCCGGCGGGATCGAACCGGCATCGCTGATGGATGAGCGCCAGCTGGTGCAGACCATCTGCGCCTTCCGCCTGCTGGCGCCGGAGGTTGAGCTGTCGCTTTCAACCCGCGAAGCGCCCGATTTTCGCGATCGGGTGATCCCGCTGGCCATTAACAACGTCAGCGCATTTTCAAAAACTCAGCCCGGCGGCTATGCCGATAATCATCCCGAACTGGAGCAGTTCGCCCCTCATGATGGCCGCCGTCCCGAAGAGGTCGCCAGCGCGCTGGTCGCTCGCGGCCTGCAGCCGGTGTGGAAAGACTGGGACAGCTGGCTGGGACGCGCTACGCAGTCATCCTGAAGAGGAGTGTAACGACCTGACTATTTTGCGAGCCTGAACGCGAGAACAAAAACGGCAGATTGCTTACCTCCTGCCGTTTTCCTATTCTGCCCCGGTCAGCAGCGGACGCTGACCAGGGCGATGATTTCTCTTCCTCATTTTCGCCCTGCCTCCTTTACGGACAACGGGCGCAAACCTCAGCGCAGGCGAATTTAAATCCCTTGCCCAAGGAGGGCGCGGTTATAATTGACAAATAGTTACCTGATTCGATCGGCAGGCATGCTGGCTAAACCTGCGTATTAACCCACGGTTTATACCTTCTGGAACGATTTACGACTCATGGCTCGTCACAACAGAAAGCTCTCTTTTACTACGCCGATTCTGGTGGGGTTTGCGGGGATTTTACTCAGTTTTTTACTGATCGCAGCGTTCGTTACCGCCACTCAGAAAAAGAATTTCCTTGAGGACTATCACCACGTTAATCGCAACTTCACCCATAATCTGGCCATTAACTACACCGAATCACTGCTGCGCGTAAATGATCATATTCTCACCCGCGCAACCACCTTTTTTTCCCGCAATGACGAGCTGAATAAGGCCGTTAATCTCGATCCGCAAAAAGGCTTACGCACGTTGATGCAGCTTCAGGATCTGATGCAAACCGTCTCTTCTATCTCGCTGGCGGACACCCAGGCGCACTATTTGCGCGCCCCTGAAGTCCTGGAGACGGAAGATAGCCGATCGTTTGATCCTGAATCACGGCCGTGGTTTATCAAACAGGCGGAAGCCAGTATGTTCAGCCTCTACACCCGCCCCTATCTGGATTATTTTACCCATCGGCCAAGCGTAACCCTTTATCGCCCGGTGATCTCCCCGGAGGGACGGCTCAAAGGCAGCCTCGCCTTCCATATGGACCTGACATCGATGGGGCACGCGCTGCGGCAAATGGTGGCGCCGGTGCAGGGTGAGTTTTTTGTCGTGCAGCGTGACGGGAAAGTGGTGCTCCACCCCGACCCTGGCGCCCTGTTTAAACCCTACGTCAGCAGCAGCCTGATGGATAACATGACCAGCGCGGAAGGACAGCTGTACGATAACGCCAGCGATAGCTGGTACTACTACTACTCTTTTACTAATCCCGACTGGTTTGTGATTTACCGCGTCTCTAACGCCACGCTGGTTGATTTGACGCGCTACGAAACCGATATTCTCATCTGGGGATTTGTCCTGGCCGCCATTGTCATTATCCTGTTTGGCCTCTACCTGCGCCACGCTTCGCGTACGGTGCTGATGAATATCATTAACGCCATTAAGACCGGCGACGTTCAGCGCGCCCCGCGGCTGGAAGCGATGTTGAGCAAGGCTATCGAAAGCAATAAGCAGCGCGAGCTAACCTACGTGCGCCAGGCCACCATCGACGCCCTGACCGGCTGTAAAAACCGCCGCGCCTTCGATAGCGATATCGCCGCGCTGATGAACGATCACCAGCCGTTTGCCCTGGCGCTGGTCGACATCGATAACTTTAAATCGATTAACGACACCTGGGGTCACCTCAACGGCGATATCGTTCTGCGCAGCGTCGCCCGTGAAGGGCTGCAAATCCTGCAGCCGCTGCAGATTTCACTCTACCGATACGGCGGAGAGGAGTTCGCCGTGGTATTTACCGCAGAGCATCTCACCCATGCCCATACGCTGCTCGAAAGCTGGCGGATTAAGATTACCCAGCGCACCTGGCGTGAAGAGGGGCTGAGCGTAACCTTCAGCGCGGGCCTCGGCGAATGGAACATGGAGCCGCTGGATAAACTGGTGGTCAGCGTCGACGAAGCGCTCTATAAAGCGAAACAGCAGGGCAAGAATCAGATCGTCAGAACCTAAAGCGTATCCACCCAAAAAGCCCGCTTCGGTGGGCTTTTTTGTCTTTTTAGTCCGCAAACCGAAACCGGTTTCATTATTTTGTGATGCCTTACACACAATCGCTGCAAAGCGGTTGTTCCGTCACCCTGCCCGCGCTAAAGATGGTATATCAAGGAACATAAAGGCGACGAACTATGAAGAATATCGTTTTATGCTGTGCCGCAGGTATGTCCACCAGCATGCTGGTTCAACGTATGCAAGCTGCCGCGCAGAAGAAAGGGGTGGAAGTCTCGATTAAAGCCGTGCCGGTTGCTGAATTTAAAGACAATCTGGCCGCTGCCGATATTATCCTGCTGGGCCCTCAGGTGAAGTATGAGCAGGCGAAACTACAGGCGCTGGCCGATCCGTTCGGTAAAAAAGTTGCCGTTATCGATATGATGGATTACGGCATGATGAAAGGCGATGCCGTTCTGGATAAAGCCCTGAAGTTGATGGAGTAAGAGATGGAAGATTTAGAAACGATCATCATGGAGCTGCTGGTTAACGCCGGTTCAGCGCGTAGTTCTGCATTAACCGCACTGCAGCTGGCGCGCAAAGGCGATTTTGCCGCCGCTGAACAGGCGATGGCAGAATCTCATGAGTTTGTGAAGCACGCGCATAAAATCCAGACCCAGCTTATCGGTCTGGATGAAGGGTCCGGCAAGCTTCCGGTCAACCTGATTACCGTTCACTCTCAGGACCATCTGATGAACGCCATGGTAATCCAGGATCTGGCGACCGATATGATCGAACTGTATCGCCGTATTCCGCAGTAAATTAAACCGCTTTATGCAGCAGGTGCCCGTTCGGCACCTGCCTTTTTTATTACAGAAATCCGTATAGCGCGGCAAATATCCAGCCAAATACGCACGAGACGCTGACGCCAATCAACCCCGGCAGAATAAAGCTGTGGTTAATGACAAAGCGGCCGATTCGGGTCGTGCCCGAGCGGTCGAACTGAATAGCGGCCAGGTCGCTGGGATAGGTTGGCAAAATATAATAACCGTAGCACGCCGGCGCGGACGCTACGATATAGGCCGGGTCGACGCCAATCGCCAGCGCAACGGGGACAATCGCCGCCAGCGCCGCCGCCTGGGAGTTGACGAATTTGGAGACAATAAGCAGGACAATGGCGTAGGCCCACGGATACTCTTTTACCATCTCGCCCAGCACGCCCTTGATTTCAGACATGTGCGCACCAAACATGGTCTCCGCCATCCACGCAATGCCGTATACCGCCACAATGGCGATCATTCCCGAACGGAATACCTCATTTTTAGAAATAGAGGCCGGATTGGTTTTGGTGATGATGATGATGAGCGCGCCGGAAAGCAGCATAAACATCTGGATAACCAGCACCATCGACAGCGGCTTGCCGTCGAAAGCGGGCCGCAGCTCGGAGAACGCGCCCAGCAGGGCTACCACGGCAATAGACGCAAGGAAGATCCACATCGCCACCCAGTTACTGGTCGGCAGCTTGCGGTCCAGCAGCGTCGCGGTATCGCCGTATACATAGTGGCGGTTTTCCGGTGTGGCGATAAACGCCTGGAACTCTTCGTCTTTATCCAAATCTTTGCCGCGAAACCAGCTAAAAATACCGATCGCCAGAATTCCCAGCAGGGTTGACGGGATGGTGATCGCCAGCAGATCGAGAAACTCCAGATGCTTGCCGTTAAACGTAAAGTTACCGAGCATCGCCACCAGCGACACGACAGCGACGGAAACCGGGCTGGCGATAATACCCATCTGTGCGCCAATGGAGCTTGCCGCCATAGGACGCTCGGGACGAATATTATTCTTAATCGCGACGTCATAGATAATTGGCAGGATCGTATAGACCACGTGGCCGGTGCCGCAAAGGATAGTCAGCGTACAGGTCACAAATGGCGCGACGATTGACACGTACTTTGGGTTACGCCGCAGAAGCTTTTCAGCAATCTGCAGCATCACGTCTAAACCTCCGGAAGCCTGTAGCGTCGCCGATGCGGCCACTACCGCAATAATCACCAGCATGACATCAACCGGCGGTTTTCCCGGCTGAAGATGGAAGACAAAGACTAAAATAACCAGCCCGATACCGCCTAAAAGGCCCAGCGCAATCCCGCCTTTTCGGGCCCCATAAAACAAACACATTAAGATAATGATGAGTTGTATAGCAAATTCCATGCATCCCCCAGAACTACTCTATTAGGTCGAAATCATCTATCGCGGTCGTCTCACTCTTATTTAGCGGCCTCCTCGATGGCGTTTTAAATAGATGAAGCGATGCCTCAGCGTGTGAGAGCTGAAAATAAGGAAAGGCGCAATCACCTGATTATCCGTATTTTTTGACTATACCTTTTTTGATTTTTAATTTTTTGATACGCGTAGAATTTTTACCCATATATTTAATATGGAATAAAAAAACAGGATCGGCCGGCGGGATTGATATTAATAAAATAAGGCTCAATTGATACTTATCTATTAATGGAATGTAATCAAATATAGATTAAATAAAATAACGCGCTGATGCGGCAGCGTAAGAATAAAAAAAGCCAGTCAGGAGACCTGACTGGCTTTTTTAGCACAGCGTCAACGATTAATCGTTGTCTGAACCGCCCAGACCCGCGTTCAGCAGCTCTGCCAGGTTGGCAGAAGCTTCTTCAACGGTGACCTGCGGTGCAGCAGGCTGTTCGCCAGCTGCCTTGCGGCGCATACGATCCTGGTGGTACGCATAGCCGGTACCAGCCGGGATCAGACGACCCACGATGACGTTCTCTTTCAGGCCACGCAGTTCGTCGCGTTTGCCCGCAACGGCTGCTTCGGTCAGGACACGGGTTGTCTCCTGGAACGATGCCGCAGAGATGAACGATTCGGTTGCCAGAGACGCTTTGGTGATACCCAGCAGGTCGCGGGAGTAAGTTGCCGCAACTTTGCCATTCGCTTCCAGATCGCGGTTAGCAATCTTGACGCGGGAGTATTCAACCTGCTCGCCTTCCAGGAAGTCGGAGCTACCGGCACTGTCGATGGTCGCTTTACGCAGCATCTGACGAACGATAACTTCAATGTGCTTATCGTTAATCTTAACGCCTTGCAGACGGTAAACGTCCTGTACTTCGTTGGTGATATAACGCGTTACCGCGTGTACGCCACGAAGACGCAGAATGTCGTGCGGCGCTTCCGGACCGTCGGAAACCACATCACCACGTTCTACACGTTCGCCTTCAAACACGTTCAGCTGACGCCATTTCGGAATCATCTCTTCGTATGGATCGCTACCGTCTAACGGAGTGATGACCAGACGACGTTTGCCTTTGGTTTCTTTACCGAAGGAGATGATACCGCTGATTTCTGCCAGGATTGCCGGCTCTTTCGGACGACGCGCTTCGAACAGGTCGGCAACGCGCGGCAGACCACCGGTGATATCCTTGGTACCGCCAGATTCCTGAGGAATACGCGCCAGGGTGTCACCACCGCTGATCTGTACCCCATCTTCCAGCTGGACAATCGCTTTACCCGGCAGGAAGTACTGCGCAGGCATATCGGTGCCAGGGATCAGTACGTCGTTACCGTTAGCATCAACGATTTTCAGCGCCGGACGCAGGTCTTTACCACCCGCTGTACGCTCTGCAGAATCCAGAACCACCAGCGAAGACAGACCGGTCAGCTCGTCGGTCTGACGAGTAATGGTCTGGCCGTCAATCATGTCAGTGAAGCGGATGAAACCACTTACTTCAGTGATAACCGGCATGGTGTGCGGATCCCAGTTTGCAACGGTTTCCCCGCCGGCAACCTGCTCACCATCACCTTTGCCCATCACCGCACCGTAAGGAACTTTATAGCTCTCTTTGGTACGACCGAATTCGTCGATCAGCTTCAGTTCGGTGTTACGCGAGGTTACTACCAGCTTACCGGCAGAGTTCACAACCGATTTAGCGTTGCTAAGACGGATGCTACCTTTGTTTTTCACCTGGATGCTGGATTCAGCAGCCGCACGAGATGCCGCGCCACCGATGTGGAACGTACGCATCGTCAGCTGTGTACCCGGCTCACCGATGGACTGTGCCGCGATAACGCCGATAGCCTCACCTTTGTTGATGATGTGGCCACGCGCCAGGTCACGACCATAGCAGTGCGCACATACACCAAAGTCGGTGTCACAGGATACGACGGAACGAACTTTGACGGAGTCAACGGAGTTCTCTTCCAGCAGATCACACCAGTGCTCGTGCAGCAGCGTGTTGCGTGGAACCAGAATATCCGCAGTACCCGGCTTCAGAACGTCTTCAGCGGTCACACGACCCAGTACGCGATCGCGCAGCGGCTCTTTAACATCACCACCCTCGATAACCGGGGTCATGGTGATGCCTTCCAGGGTGCCACAGTCGTCTTCAGTAACCACCAGGTCCTGGGCAACGTCAACCAGACGACGAGTCAGGTAACCGGAGTTCGCTGTTTTCAGTGCGGTATCCGCCAGACCTTTACGCGCACCGTGCGTGGAGATGAAGTACTGGAGTACGTTCAGACCTTCACGGAAGTTCGCGGTGATCGGCGTTTCGATGATGGAGCCATCCGGCTTCGCCATCAGACCACGCATACCTGCCAGCTGACGAATCTGTGCCGCAGAACCACGCGCACCGGAGTCGGCCATCATGTAAATGCTGTTGAAGGAAACCTGCTGCTCTTCGACGCCGTCACGGTTAATAACGGTTTCGGTTTGCAGGTTGTCCATCATCGCTTTAGATACACGATCGTTCGCCGCAGCCCAGATATCGATAACTTTGTTATAGCGTTCGCCCGCAGTAACCAGACCAGACTGGAACTGTTCCTGAATTTCAGCAACTTCCGCTTCCGCTTCGCTGATGATTTCAGTTTTCTTCTCAGGGATCACCATATCGTCGATACCAACAGATGCACCTGAACGCGCTGCATAAGCAAAGCCGGTGTACATCGTCTGGTCAGCAAAGATAACGGTCGGTTTCAGGCCCAGAATGCGGTAACAGGTGTTCAGCATTTTGGAGATCGCTTTCTTACCCAGCGCCTGGTTGACGATGGAGAAAGGCAGACCTTTCGGTACGATCATCCACAGGATCGCACGACCAACGGTCGTATCAATCAGGCTGGTTTTCGCAACGAATTCGCCCTGCGCATCTTTTTCATATTCGGTGATACGCACTTTTACACGCGCATGCAGAGAGGCCAGGCCAGCGCGATAAATACGCTCAGCTTCTTTCGGGCCAGTCAGCACCATGCCTTCGCCTTTGGCGTTAACACAGTCACGGGTCATGTAGTACAGACCCAGTACAACGTCCTGAGACGGAACGATGATTGGTTCGCCGTTCGCCGGAGACAGAATGTTGTTGGTAGACATCATCAGCGCACGCGCTTCCAGCTGCGCTTCAAGCGTCAGCGGAACGTGTACTGCCATCTGGTCACCATCGAAGTCGGCGTTATATGCCGCACAAACCAGCGGGTGCAGCTGGATAGCTTTACCTTCGATCAGGACCGGTTCAAATGCCTGGATACCCAAACGGTGCAGGGTTGGTGCACGGTTCAGCAGTACCGGGTGTTCGCGGATAACTTCGTCCAGGATATCCCAAACGACAGCTTCTTCACGCTCAACCATTTTCTTGGCGGCTTTAATGGTGGTAGCAAGACCACGCAGTTCCAGCTTGCCGTAGATGAACGGTTTGAACAGCTCCAGGGCCATTTTCTTCGGCAGACCGCACTGATGCAGACGCAGGTATGGACCTACGGTGATAACCGAACGACCGGAGTAGTCAACACGCTTACCGAGGAGGTTCTGACGGAAACGACCCTGTTTACCTTTGATCATATCGGCCAAAGATTTCAGAGGACGTTTGTTAGAACCAGTGATCGCACGACCGCGACGACCGTTATCCAGCAGGGCATCTACTGCTTCCTGCAGCATACGTTTTTCGTTACGTACGATGATGTCCGGCGCAGCCAGATCCAGCAGACGTTTCAGACGGTTGTTACGGTTGATCACGCGACGATACAGATCGTTCAGATCCGACGTTGCGAAACGACCACCATCCAGCGGTACCAGCGGACGCAGATCTGGCGGCAGAACCGGCAGAACGGTCAGGATCATCCACTCTGGCTTGTTGCCAGACATCACGAATGCTTCCAGCAGCTTGATACGCTTGGTCAGCTTTTTACGCTTGGTTTCGGAGTTAGTTTCGTTCAGCTCTTCACGCAGCTGCTCGCACTCTTTCTCCAGATCCATGCTTTTCAGCAGGGCCTGGATCGCTTCCGCACCCATTTTCGCGTCGAATTCGTCACCGAACTCTTCCAGCGCGTCCAGATATTGTTCTTCGGTCAGGATCTGGTTACGTTCCAGATTGGTCATACCGCCTTCGATCACAACATAAGATTCGAAGTACAGAACACGTTCAATATCACGCAGCGGCATATCCAGCAGCAGACCGATACGGGACGGCAGGGATTTCAGGAACCAGATGTGCGCAGTCGGAGAGGCCAGTTCGATGTGGCCCATGCGCTCACGGCGCACTTTGGTCTGGGTCACTTCAACGCCGCACTTCTCACAGATCACACCACGGTGTTTCAGGCGCTTGTACTTACCGCACAGGCACTCATAGTCTTTTACTGGCCCGAAAATACGCGCACAGAAAAGGCCGTCACGCTCAGGTTTGAACGTACGGTAGTTGATGGTTTCCGGCTTCTTAACTTCACCGAAAGACCATGAACGGATCATGTCTGGCGAGGCCAGCGCAATTTTGATCGCATCAAACTCTTCGGTTTTAGTCTGCGCTTTCAGAAACTTTAATAAATCTTTCACGGATTTGCTCCCGTCGGAGTTAGCACAATCTGGTGCCGGGAGTGACCCCGGCACCAGTGACCTGTTTGAGCGAGAGTTACTCGTCTTCCAGTTCGATGTTGATACCCAGCGAACGGATCTCTTTCAACAGTACGTTGAAGGACTCCGGCATGCCCGGTTCCATCTGATGGTTGCCGTCCACGATGTTTTTATACATCTTGGTACGACCATTAACGTCATCAGACTTAACGGTGAGCATTTCCTGCAGGGTGTATGCAGCGCCATATGCTTCCAGCGCCCACACTTCCATCTCCCCGAAGCGCTGACCACCGAACTGCGCCTTACCACCCAGCGGCTGCTGAGTAACCAGGCTGTAAGAACCGGTAGAACGCGCATGCATCTTGTCATCAACCAGGTGGTTCAGTTTCAGCATGTACATATAGCCAACGGTAACCTGGCGCTCGAATTGCTCACCAGTACGGCCGTCGAACAGGGTAATCTGACCAGAAGTCGGCAGGCCACCCAGCTGTAACAGTTCCTTGATTTCAGACTCTTTCGCACCGTCGAATACTGGCGTTGCGATCGGCATACCTTTACGCAGGTTCTCAGCCAGACGCAGAACTTCTTCATCAGTGAAGGTGTTCAGGTCAACTTTCTGACGAACGTCGGAGCCGAGATCGTAGGCACGCTGGATGAATTCGCGCAGTTTCGCGACTTCCTGCTGCTGTTTCAGCATGGCGTTGATCTTATCGCCAATACCTTTAGCAGCCATACCCAGGTGAGTTTCCAGGATCTGACCGATGTTCATACGAGACGGTACGCCCAGCGGGTTCAGTACGATGTCTACCGGCGTGCCGTTTTCATCGTAAGGCATATCTTCGATCGGGTTGATCTTAGAGATAACACCCTTGTTACCGTGACGACCCGCCATTTTGTCACCAGGCTGGATCTGACGTTTAACGGCCAGATACACTTTAACGATTTTCAGCACGCCCGGTGCCAGGTCATCGCCCTGTGTGATTTTGCGACGTTTCGCTTCGAGTTTTTTCTCGAACTCGTGCTTCAGTTCGTCATACTGCTCAGCCAGCTGTTCCAGCTGATTTTGTTTGCTTTCGTCGGTCAGGCCGAGTTCCAGCCAGCGATCGCGCGGCAGTTTGTCCAGCTTCTCAGCTTCAACACCACCGGAAACCAGCACAGCATGGATACGGCTGAACAGGCCAGCTTCGAGGATCTGCAATTCTTCAGACAGGTCTTTTTTCGCCTGCTTCAGCTGCATCTCTTCGATTTCCAGCGCACGTTTGTCTTTTTCCACGCCATCGCGGGTAAAGACCTGAACGTCGATAACGGTACCGGAAACGCCGTTCGGTACGCGCAGAGAAGAGTCTTTAACGTCAGACGCTTTCTCACCGAAGATCGCACGCAGCAGTTTTTCTTCCGGCGTCAGCTGGGTTTCACCTTTCGGCGTAACCTTGCCCACCAGAATGTCGCCGCCGGTCACTTCTGCACCGATGTAAACGATACCGGATTCATCCAGTTTGGAGAGCGCTGCTTCACCCACGTTCGGGATGTCGGCGGTGATCTCTTCCGGCCCCAGCTTGGTGTCACGGGACACACACGCCAGTTCCTGAATATGGATGGTGGTGAAACGATCTTCCTGAACTACACGCTCGGAGACGAGGATGGAGTCTTCGAAGTTGTAACCATTCCACGGCATGAACGCTACGCGCATGTTCTGACCGAGCGCCAGTTCACCGAGGTCGGTGGACGGACCGTCTGCCAGCACGTCGCCGCGCTCAATTGGCTCACCCAGAGAGACACACGGCATCTGGTTGATACAGGTGTTCTGGTTAGAACGGGTGTATTTGGTCAGGTTATAGATGTCGATACCTGCTTCGCCCGGGTACATCTCGTCTTCGTTAACTTTGATAACGATACGGGAAGCATCCACGTACTGAACAGTACCGCCACGCTTAGCAACTGCGGTTACACCGGAGTCAACGGCAACAGCACGTTCCATACCGGTACCAACCAGCGGCTTGTCAGCGCGCAGAGTCGGAACGGCCTGACGTTGCATGTTCGCACCCATCAATGCACGGTTGGCGTCATCGTGTTCCAGGAACGGGATCAGGGACGCACCGACGGAAACCACCTGCTGGGTGGAAACGTCCATGTAGTCAACCTGGTCGTTGCTGAACAAGCTGGATTCGCCTTTGCTACGGCAGGTTACGAGATCATCAACAAAGCGACCATCGTCGTCCAGGTTGGTGTTCGCCTGAGCGATAACGTAGTTACCTTCTTCAATCGCAGAAAGGTAATGGATCTCGTCAGTTACCACACCGTCAGTGACTTTACGGTACGGAGTCTCAAGGAAACCGTATTCGTTAGTCTGTGCATAAACGGACAGGGAGTTGATCAGACCGATGTTCGGACCTTCAGGCGTTTCGATTGGACATACGCGACCGTAGTGAGTCGGGTGTACGTCTCGAACTTCGAAGCCTGCGCGCTCACGGGTCAGACCGCCTGGGCCGAGTGCAGAGATACGACGTTTGTGCGTAATCTCAGACAGCGGGTTGTTCTGGTCCATAAACTGAGACAGCTGGCTGGAACCAAAGAACTCTTTCACTGCTGCAGAAATCGGCTTGGCGTTGATCATATCCTGAGGCATCAGGGTATCCAGATCGCCCAGAGACAGACGCTCTTTCACCGCACGCTCGACACGCACCAGGCCAACGCGGAACTGGTTTTCCGCCATTTCGCCAACGGAACGGATACGACGGTTGCCGAGGTGGTCGATATCATCCACTTCGCCTTTACCGTTACGGATACCGATGAGCTTCTTCATCACTTCAATGATGTCGTCTTTGCTCAGGATACCGGAACCTTCGATTTCGTCGCGCAGCAGAGAACGGTTGAACTTCATACGACCAACCGCAGACAAGTCATAGCGGTCTTCGGAGAAGAACAGGTTCTCGAACAGGCTTTCAGCCGCTTCACGCGTCGGTGGTTCACCAGGACGCATCATGCGGTAGATTTCAACCAGCGCACTCAGACGGTCGTTGGTTGGGTCGACACGGATGGTCTCAGAAATGTAGGCACCGTGATCCAGGTCGTTGGTAAACAGCGTTTCGATACGCTTGTGACCGGCCTGGCTCAGTTTCGCCAACAGATCCAGAGAGAGTTCCATGTTTGCCGGGCAAATCAGTTCGCCAGTAGACTCATCAACATAGTCTTTAGCGGCAACTTTGCCTGCAATGTACTCAACCGGGACTTCAATCAGTTTGATGTCATCTTTTTCCAGCTGGCGGATGTGACGCGCGGTAATACGACGCGCTTTTTCCACATACACTTTGCCGTTAGCTTCGATGTCGAAGGAGGCGGTTTCACCACGAAGGCGTTCCGGCACCAGTTCCATCTGCAGCTTGTTGTCACGAATTTCAAAGATGACTTTTTCAAAGAACAGGTCAAGGATCTGTTCAGTGGTGTAATTCAGTGCACGCAGAATGATGGTCGCTGGCAGTTTGCGGCGACGGTCAATACGTACAAACAGGTTGTCTTTCGGATCGAACTCGAAATCCAGCCATGAACCGCGGTAAGGAATGATACGCGCGTTATACAGCACTTTACCTGAAGAGTGAGTTTTACCTTTGTCGCTGTCAAAGAATACGCCAGGACTACGGTGAAGCTGAGACACGATGACGCGCTCAGTACCGTTAATAACAAAGGTACCGTTATCGGTCATGAGCGGAATTTCGCCCATGTAAACTTCTTGCTCTTTGATGTCTTTAACGGTGCCTTCCGGCGCTTCGCGCTCGTAGATCACCAGACGCAGTTTTACACGCAGCGGTGCCGAGTAGGTCACGCCACGGATCTGGCATTCTTTTACATCAAAGACAGGCTCGCCAAGACGGTAACTGACGTACTGCAGTTCCGAATTGCCGCTGTAGCTCGTGATCGGGAACACGGAACGGAATGCTGCTTCCAGACCGTACTGCCCTTCAGGATCTTGCTCGATAAACTTCTGGAACGAGTCAAGCTGGATAGAAAGGAGATATGGAATGTCCAGCACTTGCGGACGTTTTCCAAAATCCTTACGAATACGTTTTTTCTCGGTATAGGAGTAAACCATTAGGGTTCCTCAGCTCGCTGACAAGTCGACCCATCTGCCCGACGAAAGGGACAGTTTGTGCAACACTATTTTGTTGACCGGAAAGTGGGGCACTTTCCGCAATGCTTGTTGCTATCACGCTTAAACCATTTCGTTGCGATTTACACAAAGCGCGAGCCCTGTCGCAATATATTAAGTCGTCGATAGAAACAAGCATTGTGAGGGGAAGCCAGTAGTTAAACAGTGTGAAACACTACCGACGCCCTACAGCGCAAAAAGGCTGGTGACCAAAAAGTCACCAGCCATCAGCCTGATTTCTCAGGCTGCAACCGGAAGGGTTGGCTTATTTAACTTCAACTTCAGCGCCAGCTTCTTCCAGAGATTTTTTCAGAGCTTCAGCGTCATCTTTGCTCACGCCTTCTTTCAGAGAGGCCGGAGCAGATTCTACCAGGTCTTTAGCTTCTTTCAGACCCAGGCCAGTTGCGCCACGTACTGCTTTGATCACAGCAACTTTGTTAGCGCCAACAGCTTTCAGAATAACGTCGAATTCAGTTTTCTCTTCAGCAGCTTCAGCCGGGCCAGCAGCAACAGCTACAGCGGCAGCAGCAGAAACACCGAATTTTTCTTCCATTGCAGAGATCAGTTCTACAACGTCCATTACGGACATAGCGGATACTGCTTCAATGATTTGATCTTTAGTGATAGACATTTAAATTGTTCCTGAATATCAGAATAAGTTTATACGTAAGCAAATGCTTTAGAAAGATATCTGCGATTAAGCAGCTTCTTTCGCATCGCGTACAGCAGCCAGAGTACGAACCAGTTTGCCAGCCGAAGCTTCTTTCATGGTTGCCATCAGGCGTGCAATTGCTTCTTCGTAAGTCGGCAGAGTTGCCAGGCGATCGATCTGCGACGCCGGAATCAACTCACCTTCAAAGGCAGCGGCTTTGACCTCAAATTTTGCATTCGCTTTCGCGAATTCTTTGAACAGACGAGCAGCAGCGCCCGGGTGTTCCATAGAATATGCAATCAGGGTCGGACCAACGAACGCGTCTTTCAGGCACTCGAACTGAGTACCTTCAACAACACGGCGCAGCAGGGTGTTACGAACAACACGCATGTATACGCCGGCTTCGCGACCTGCTTTACGCAGTTCAGTCATTTTATCTACGGTAACGCCACGGGAATCCGCAACAACCGCAGACAGCGCGCCTTTGGCTACTTCGCTGACTTCAGCAACAATCGCTTGTTTGTCTTGAAGATTTAAAGCCATTAGCTTTGCTCCTGGATGTTTGCCAGGGCTTATGCCCTGGAACTCACTTCACTCTTCTCAAAGAAAAGAGCGTCTTAATACGGTGAGCAGAAACAAGCCAAAGATACTTATTAAAATGTCTTCAGGTTCTGTCACCGTCTACGCAGGGAATTAAGTTTCTTGCGAAACACCTGCGGTCTTGGACGGAGGCCTGGATTAGGCCAGGCTCCAACCGAAAATCTTTTCGTGGGCGAAGATTGTAGACAAATCCACCGCCCACGTAAAGGCGAATATTAGTTCGCCACCGCAGACAGACCAGACTGGTCAACTGCAACACCTGCACCCATAGTGGTGGAGATGCTAACTTTCTTGATGTACACGCCTTTCGCCTGAGTCGGTTTAGCTTTTTTCAGCGCAACCAGCAGAGATTCCAGGTTTTCTTTCAGTTTGTCAGCGTCAAAGTCCACTTTACCGATGGTGGTGTGGATGATGCCGTTTTTGTCGTTACGATAACGAACCTGACCTGCTTTAGCGTTCTTAACCGCTTCAGCAACGTTAGGGGTTACAGTACCAACTTTCGGGTTTGGCATCAGGCCACGCGGACCCAGAACCTGGCCCAGCTGGCCAACAACGCGCATTGCATCCGGGGAAGCAATAACAACGTCAAAGTTCATTTCGCCTTTCTTGATCTGTTCAGCCAGATCTTCCATACCTACCAGCTCAGCGCCAGCAGCTTTAGCTGCTTCGGCGTTCGGGCCCTGGGCAAATACGGCTACGCGAACTGAACGGCCAGTACCGTGCGGCAGTACAGTTGCACCACGTACGTTCTGGTCAGATTTACGAGCATCGATGCCGAGGTTAACAGCAACATCTACGCTTTCGTTGAATTTCGCAGTGGCCAGCTCTTTCAGCAGAGCAATGGCTTCGTTGATGTCGTACTGTTTGGTCGCATCAACTTTCTCACGGATCACGCGCATACGCTTGGTCAGTTTAGCCATTTCTTAATCCTCCACTACCAGGCCCATGGAACGCGCGGTACCTTCGATGGAGCGAGTCATCGCTTCAACGTCTGCACCAGTCATGTCCGCGGCTTTAGTCTGCGCGATTTCCTGCAGCTGAGCGCGGGAGATCTTGCCCACTTTGTCTTTGTTCGGCTTGCCGGAACCAGACTTAATACCAGCGGCTTTCTTCAGCAGAACGGCTGCCGGAGGCGTTTTGGTAACGAAAGTGAAAGAGCGGTCAGCGTAAACGGTAATAACAACCGGGATCGGCAGACCTTTTTCCATGGAATCAGTTTTCGCGTTGAACGCTTTACAGAATTCCATGATGTTAACACCCTGTTGACCCAGAGCCGGACCTACTGGCGGACTCGGGTTTGCCATGCCAGCTGCAACCTGCAGCTTGACGTAGGCCTGGACTTTCTTAGCCATTGCAATTTCCTCGTGTGGGTATAGCGCCTTAAAAAGGCTCCCCGTGATTAATACTGTGTCTTACGGGCTCATGACCCATAAAAACAAAAGGCGCGAAATTGTATGTCAATTTCGCGCCCTGTGCAACGATTAAATCGCCGCTTTTTTGGTCGGCAGGTTAGGCTTTCTCTACCTGTGCAAAGTCCAGTTCAACTGGGGTTGCACGGCCAAAGATAGAAACAGAAACCTTGAGACGGGACTTCTCGTAGTCCACTTCTTCAACCACACCGTTAAAGTCTGCAAACGGACCGTCGCTGACGCGAACCATTTCACCCGGCTCGAACAGCGTTTTCGGACGTGGCTTGTCGCCAACCTGCTGCAGACGATTCATGATGGCATCGACTTCTTTGTCGCTGATCGGCGCCGGACGATCGGACGTCCCACCGATAAAGCCCATCACGCGCGGTACGCTGCGCACCAGGTGCCAGCTCGCATCGTTCATGACCATCTGAACCAGAACGTAACCCGGGAAGAATTTGCGCTCGCTCTTGCGACGCTGGCCACCACGGATTTCGACCACTTCTTCGGTCGGCACCATGACTTCGCCAAACAGCTCTTCCATGTTGTGTAATTTGATATGCTCACGCAGCGATGTAGCTACGCGGCCTTCAAAACCGGAAAACGCCTGAACGACGTACCAGCGCTTTTTAGGGGCTTCAGACATCTCAGAACCTCAGGCCAGTGATAAAGGATACCAGGCGAACCAGAATACCATCCAGTCCCCACAGGATCAGTGACATAACAGCAGTAACTGCTGCCACAATCAGCGTGGTGTGCAATGTTTCCTGGCGAGTTGGCCAAATCACTTTACGGACTTCGGTTCTCGCTTCACGGGCAAAAGCAACGGTCGCTTTACCCTTCGTCGTCAACAGCGCGACACCACCCGCTGCAGCAATTAAAATAACGACTGCCAGCGCGCGTAACGGCAGCATCATGTCACGATAAAGGTAGTTGCCAACGATAGCCACGATCAGCAGCGCAGCAACAACAACCCACTTCATCGCTTCCAGGCCGCGCCCGCTCCCTTGAGCTTCGGTATTCGCACTCATAAACCAACCTGTCACAAGAATTCAGACAAACATTTTTGCCCCGCCATGGCGAGGCAACCAAACCGAAATGCTCTATTGCGCTTCGGACTTAACGCCCTCTACAGAGCCTGTCTCAGCAATGATTATGACGTATAAAATCACTGATGAGCCAGGTTCTGGTTCGAAAGCGTGCAAAAAGGGCATCAAATGATGCCCTTTTATTGCGCATTGCGTCAAATGTTATCCGCGATTAGCTGATAACTTTAGCAACAACGCCCGCGCCAACGGTACGGCCGCCTTCACGGATTGCGAAACGCAGACCGTCGTCCATCGCGATCGGGTGGATCAGGGTAACAACCATTTTGATGTTGTCGCC
>OLIJ01000169.1_pt1 | contig 29386 bp, 23 predicted proteins | sample 1609731 | NCBI WGS metagenome assembly OLIJ01 (sample SAMEA4350159, study PRJEB24818) | metagenome | biome: human; feature: gut; material: faeces | place: Denmark | collected 2013-09
TCTGGTTAAGCACCGCCTCCACTCCCGGCGGCAGGCGCGTCCCCGCCTCATCGGCGGCGTACGGCGTATTCAGCAGGAAAATCCCGCCGGGCTTCAGCCGCTCCACCATCTGATATTTATCGATAAACTGCAGCTGATGACAGCCGACGAAATCGGCCTGCGAGATCAGGTAGGAGGAGCGAATCGGCTTCTCGCTGACGCGCAGGTGCGAAACGGTCAGCCCGCCGGCCTTTTTCGAATCGTAGACGAAATAGCCCTGCGAGAACCACGGCGTCGAGTTGCCGATGATTTTGATGTTGTTCTTGGTGGCCGATACGCTACCGTCGCTGCCCAGACCGTAGAACAGCGCTTCCAGCTTCGCCTCCGACGGCAGGGTATTTTCCCCCAGCGGCAGGGAGAGGTTGGTGACATCGTCATAGATACCGACGGTAAAGCGCGGTTTCGGTTTGGCCGCGCTCAGCTCGTTAAACACGGCCAGCACGCACTCCGGGCCGAACTCTTTTGACGACAGGCCATAGCGGCCGCCGATGGTGCGCGGCAGCGTTTCGCGTTCCCCGCGGTTAAACGCCTCCGCCAGCGCGGTCATGATGTCGAGGTACAGCGGCTCTGCCTGGGCGCCGGGCTCTTTGGTGCGGTCCAGCACGGCGACCGCGCGCGCGCTTTCCGGCAGCGCTTCCAGCAGGTGGGCGGCGGAGAAGGGGCGATAGAGGCGCACTTTCAGCACGCCGACTTTTTCGCCGCGGCCGAGCAGTTCGTCCACCACTTCTTCGCAGGTGCCGATGGCGGAACCCATCACCACAATCACCCGTTCAGCCTGCGGATGGCCATAGAATTCGAACGGCTTATAGCGACGGCCGGTGGCGGTAGCGAAATCGTCCATTGCCGTTTCGACATGGTCGTAGACCGCGTCGTACCACGGGTTGGTGGCCTCACGGGACTGGAAATAGGTATCCGGGTTAGCGGAGGTTCCGCGAATTACCGGATGTTCAGGATTCAGCGCGCGCAGGCGATGGGCGTCGATTTCATTCTGCGGCAGCAGGCTGCGGATGGTGTCATCCGCCAGCGGCGCGATTTTGTTGATTTCGTGCGAGGTGCGGAAGCCGTCAAAGAAATGGATGAACGGCACCCGGCTTTTGAGGGTCGCAATATGGGAAATCAGGGCAAAATCCTGCGCTTCCTGGACGTTGCTCGCGCAGAGCATCGCGCAGCCGGTCTGCCGCACGGCCATTACGTCCGAGTGATCGCCGAAAATGGACAGCGCATGGGTCGCGACGGTACGCGCGGCGACGTGCAGGACAAACGGCATCAGCTGACCGGCCAGTTTGTACAGCGTCGGGATCATCAGCAGCAGACCCTGCGAGGAGGTAAAGGACGTCGAGAGGGCGCCGGTTTGTAAAGCCCCGTGCACGGCGCCGATAGCCCCGGCTTCCGACTGCATTTCGACCACCCGAGGTACGTCGCCCCAGATGTTTTTTAGCCCGTTACCGGCCCAGGCGTCGGCCTGCTCGGCCATCGTTGAGCTGGGGGTAATGGGGTAGATGGCGATAACTTCACTGGTGCGAAACGCGACAGAAGCGGCCGCGCCATTACCGTCGATAGTAATCATAAAAAGAGACCCTAACATTGCGCAAACAAAAAGAAGGGACCCGCAAAACGGCGGCGGATCCTGTAATTATAAGTAGTGAGTATAGGGGCTTTCGGTATGCCCTTGAAGTTGTGCGTCTTTCGAGTGCACAAATTGATCCATAAAACTCCCCCCGCCGGCGGGCGGAGAGAGGCGCTGTTACAGCAGGTATCTTCCTGATTACTATGCCCTTAGCATCAATATACCGGGCGAGCTGGCGCCGTCAGCGTGGCGGTTAAAACCAGGTCTCAAGCTGGGCGCCAAATATCAGCGTGCCTCCGCTGTGGTAGCCTGCGCTGCCAAAGGTGTCGGTGGTGGAATAGTTATCCAGCGCTTTGTCCCAGTTCATCCAGGTGGCGAAGAAGCGAATTTCCGGGCGCTCGAAAAAGTCGGTCACGTTGTGCATTTTAAACGTTGGAGCAAAGGTCAGCTTGTAGTAGCTGCCGCGGGCGGGCTGATTGCCGTTAAAGCCTCTCGGGTCGATATCCATATACTGATAGCTGGCCTCGTACTGCAGGGCAAAGTTCTGATTGAGCTCCTGGATAACCCTTGCGTTGAGGGTTACCCAGTCGTAGCGATCGCCATCCAGATAGCGGTTATTGCTGCTTTGGGCGACGATGAGCGGCGCCAGGCTAAACCGCTCGGTCAGAGAGGTGATGCCATAGGAGGCGAATTTGACGGTCCAGGCATTATCGATCAGATAGCCGTCCGACCCCGGGCCGCGCACTTCCGCCCCCAGCGACTGACCATACAGCAGCGCCGTTTTGGACAACCCGGGCCGCAGGCCGTAGAAACTGTCGCCATGATACGCCAGCATGGTGTTGAAGCCCTGGGACGCCGCCTTATCCGTCGCCAGCCCGTCATTAATACGCTTATCGTTATCCTTAGAGTAGAGGCCGTTTACCATCCACTGCCACGGGCCTAATCTATTATTGAGCGACAAGGTATAGTTCTGAATATAGGTATTGGCGGCCCCGGTCATGTTGTTATATTCAACGTTGTCCATAGCATCGATATCATTGAAGTTGCGGCCGTAAATCGCCAGGTTGGTTTTTACCTCGCCGGCAAAGTTAACGTCATAAATACCGGCCCCGGTGCCGATCAGATTCATCATGTCGGAGTCGAGCCAGTGAATATCGAAGTTATCCCGATCCTCTCGTTTGCCGGCCCACAGGGTTGCGTGCTTAAACGCCCCGGAAAAGACGGGGAGGTCGCTCATTTCGGCAAATGCCTGGCGCAGGTTCATCTGGCCATTAAAGGCGCTGTCGGTATTATAGGTTTTATCCCATTCGGCAATTTTCATGTAATAACGCAGCTTAGCGTTATTATCATAGCGACGCAGATAGTTAATATCTGCGGTAACGTAGGTGTCTGACTCATTGCCAAGACGGCCAACGCTGCCGCCGGTGCTTCCGGCGGGCGTCAGGGAAGGGCCGACGGTGCTGGTGGCCCCTTGCTTTCCGGTCAGGATCCCGGTGCGTGCATAGCCGCCGATTTTAATTTCAGCCGCGTCATGATCAACCGGCTGATTTTTTATTGACGCAATATCGCGATCCGTTTTTTGTTCAACGGCCAGCAGCCGCTGCCGGGCCTGGGCGGCATTATTCTCGGCGGCGGCGGCTCTCTTTTCCGCATTATCAATTTTTTTTTCGGCGTATCGTAACTCTATTTTTGACTGTTTTAATTCAGCCTCAAGTTTTTCCAGCCGGGCATTGATGTCATGCAGTGTAATATCGGCGGCGTGCGCGGATACCGGCAGCGCCAGCGCGCAAAGCGTAAGGGTATAAGCTTTCATTATTAATCCCTGTGCAGAGAATTCCCGGACTGCGGGCAATTCCCGGACTGCGGGCATAGGGAAGCCTGCAGCACGGGAGAGTGTGCCAGCAAAATTATGTCGGTGCGGTTAAGCTGTCAGGTTGCGGTGCTGATGGTTAATTGATGGTTATCATTTTTTGCCTACGGTTTTATTGGTATTGACAAAAAGGGTCGCGGCAATAAAGGCAAAAATAAATACCGCGATGCCGACGGTGATATAGCTAATAAACTGATAGCGGTCGTAGAGGTACATCAGCGGGGAGAGCAGGACCGCCAGGCCGTAGGAGTTGGCCTTGATCGCCAGAAGCGAGAGCACCATCCCGCCCAATGCTGAGCTGGTGAGCATCACGGCAATGGCCCGTATTCCCGACTGCATCACAATCCCGAACAGGGCCGGCTCTGAGACTCCCAGCAGCTGCGTTATAGTGGCGGAGATGCCGGCGGTCTTAAAGGCCACGTTCTTTGATTTCAGCGAAATAGCCAGACATACGGCGGCATTGGCAAAACCGTACATGGCGCAGACCGTAATCAGCGGATTAAAGCCGGTGCCGGCAATCAGCGACGTTTCAATCATGATGAACATATGGTGCATCCCGGTCATCACGGCGATGGGATAAATAAAGCCAATCAACAGACCGCCGATCCCTGCCGGCAGGGCGAGGAACTGCCCAATGGCCATTACCGCATAATGTTCGAATCCGTGCACCAGCGGGCCTAATACCAGCAGGGCAATGGCGATCGCGATCAGAATGACGATAAAAGGAGTGAAAATAAGATCCATCGAGTTCGGCATCACTCTGCGGAAATAGATCTCAAGCTTCGCGCCGATAATACCGGTAATGAGCGCGGTGAGTATCGAACCCTGATAGCCGACCAGCGGAATAAAGCTAAATATATATATCGGAGCGGCGTTGCCATATGCCACATCGTAAGCGTTGGGCAGCGCCGGCGAGACCAGCATAAGGCCAATTAAAAAGCCGATAATCGGCGTACCGCCAAACTTTTTAAACGCCGACCAGCAGATAAACGCCGCGAGGAAGGCAAAGGCGGTATCGCAAAGGACGGTAGTCAGCGTCTGCAGATAAACCGGGATATCCTGCACGTTGCTGCCAAACCAGCCCAGTACCGTATCGTTAAAGATCACTCCCTTCAGACCGAGAAACAGGCCGGTGGCGCCGAGTACCGGAACGATCGGCACGAACACGTCAGAGAGGTTTCTGATGCCCCGCTGCAGCCTGCCCGTATTCTGCCGGCTCATCTCATCTTTACTGACCTCGGCCACCTGGAACTCGTCAACAAACGCCTGGTAGACTTTGTTGACGATGCCGGTGCCGAGAATGATCTGATACTGACCTGAATTATAAAATACGCCTTTCACTTCACTAATATGGCGAATTTTTTCGTCATCAATGGATTCGCGATCTTTCACCTGTAAACGCAAACGCGTTGCGCAATGGGTGGCCGAAGCGATGTTATCCTTGCCAATAGTATTAACAATATCAACAGCGATATTTTTATATTTGTTCATTTTTAACGCATCCCTTAATGAGAATGGTCTGGTAGGGTTTCAGGGTGGAAGTCACGTTGGTGTAATTACTGAGCACTATTTCCCCGTCAGGCAGGGTAAACGGCTGCTCTTTGGCGCTGAGGTTGGTGATGGAGATAAGGCGCTCGGTGGCCGAGCTTCTTGCATAGGCGATAACGCTATCGGCAACCTCTTCCAGGGGCGTGAATGCGCCGTAAATCAGCGACCCGGGAAATTCGACATTTCTCAGGGCAATCATCTTCTTGTAGAAAGAGAATACCGAGTCGGGTCGCGCAAGCTGGCTTTGCGCGTTCAGTGACGATTCCTCAGATGACAGCGCCAGCCACGGCGTGGCGCCGTTATTAAATCCGGCATTGACCCCGTCGGACCACGGGAACGGCGTACGCGAATTATCTCTTGAGCGGCGGTTAATAAAATCCATAGCCTCTTCGGCGCTGAAGCCTTCCGCCAGTGAACGGTAATAGTTATCGTGGCTTGAGATATCATTAAATTCGCTGATTTCACTGCGGCAGAAGTTCTTCATCCCCAGCTCCTGCCCCTGATAGATGAACGGCGTGCCGTGCATAAAGAAGTACATGGCCGCCAGGGCCTTGGCGCCGGTCTCGTTCTGATAGTCAGCGTCGCGAACCAGTTTCGACAGGGCGCGAGGCTGGTCGTGATTCTCGATAAAAGTGGTGCCCCATCCCGCACGGGTGAACGCCAGCTGGCTGGCAAACAGGGTTTCCCTAAACTCCTTGACGCTCCAGTCGCATTGCCTGAACCATTCTGAACCATTTTCAACGTCGATATCGGCGGCGTGGAAATCAAATATCATGTCGAAATAGCCTTCCGGCCCGATAAAGCGCTCATATTCTTCCAGCGGTACACCAGGGGCTTCACCGACGGTCACGCAATTGAATTTTTTAAAAGTCTTTTGCTTCAGTTCGTTGAGGAAAAGCTCGATGCCCGGTCGATTACGGGCCTTACTTTTAACGGAGGCCAGGCCGTCAATACCGTCTGGCGGCAGCGCGCCGAAGTCCTGATCCTTTTTGATAAAGGTAATAGCATCGATGCGGAACCCGGCGATCCCTTTAGCCAGCCACCAGTTAATCATCGCGTAGATTTCTTCGCGCAGCGCCGGGTTTTCCCAGTTCAGATCGGGCTGTTTTTTATGGAACACGTGGAGGTAGTAGGTCTCTTCGCCGGGCACTTTTTCCCACGCGCTGCCGCCAAAAATAGAACGCCAGTTGTTGGGGGCCGCGCCGTTAACCGCAGGTTTAAAAATATAGTAATCGCGATAGCGGGAATCCGGGTTCGCCAGCGCCTGGCGGAACCAGCGGTGCTCGTCGCTGGTATGATTGACCACCAGATCAATCATCACTTTTATTCCCATTTCTCCGGCCCGAGCAATCAGCTCTTTCACGTCCTGCATATTGCCAAAATCAGTGTTAACCGCGAAATAATCGGCGATGTCGTAGCCGTTATCCGCCATCGGCGATTGATAAAACGGCGATACCCAAATGAGGGTAATTCCCAGGGTTTTGAGGTAGGGGAGTTTCGCAATGATGCCGCGAATATCGCCAGTCCCGTCGTTGTTGCTGTCATAAAAACTCTTTGGGTAAATCTGATAGACGACGGATTCCTTCCACCATGCGGGCTGCTGGGGTGTATTCATCACTTCTCCTTGATATGAAATCGATACCATACTGATGTAAAAAAATTAAGCGGACGCTCTGATAATCAGTTCAGACTGCAAATCCTGCTCGTCGTACTGATAGCGGGTGCCGGCGATGAGTGCGAGCAGGCGTTCAACGGAAATTCTGCCCAGTTGCTCAATCGGCTGGCTGACGGTGGTGAGAGGGACGTTGATCATCTCCGCCACCGGCAAATTATCGAAGCCCACAACCGCAAGATCCGCCGGAACGTTAACGCCGCCGGCGGTGAGGCCGGCAATCAGGCCGCAGGCGACCTCATCGCTGCCGGCGAAAATCGCGTCGGGGCGCGCGCTGGCCTTCATCTGCAACATTTTGGCGGCGAGACCTTGTCCGTCTTTATAGGTATGCATCTGGCGGAAGATTAGCTCGGGATCGATATCCAGCTTCCCGGCCTGCATGGCGTCGATAAAACCCTGGTTTCTTCGGCTGCCGTGGCCTTTCTGTCCGAAGGTGCCCCCGGTTGAGTAGGCGATATTTTTATAGCCCTTGTTGATTAAATAGGTCACGGCGTTATAGGTCGCGCGGCGATCGTCAACCTTAACAACCGGCAGGCTGGTGGCCTCGAGGCTGGTATTACACAGCAGGATCGGGCCATATTGCTGGTATTTCTCCAGCACGTTCTTATTGCTCTCAACCGCGCACAAAATCAGGCCATCAATGATTTTTTTCTTCAGCAGGTCGAGGCAGTTCTTCTCCTCCCCGGCGCTGTCGTGGTTTTGCACGATCAGCACCGAATAGCCATTTTTACGCGCGGTGACTTCCAGCGCATCGACCAGGCTTGCGAAGAAGGGGTTGGTAATGCGGGAGATAAGCACCCCAATGCGGTGCGTTTTCACGCCGCGCATCTGTTGGGCAACGGTACTTGGCTCGTAATCAAGCGCCTTCATCGCCGCCAGGATCTTCTCTTTTTTATCATCAGATATATAGGGATGATTATTCAGGAAGCGGGAGACTGTGGTGACGGATAGCCCGGCTTTTTCTGCTACGTCTTTTATGGTTGCCATAGAATTCTTATGAAATCGATATCATAGTTCGGTAAGCTATTTTCAGCCGTCGGTTAAGTCAACTGCCATGTTTTAAAATATGATCGAACTCACAACAATTTATCTGCCGGGAGCGGCTGCGGTTATTGGGGGGCAGGGAGAGAGAGGCCACCAGGCTGACGATCGGCGATCCGCCGGGAAATTTGCTAGAAAATGTTAATGGAGCGCATAAATAGCGGTTTCGCCTCTCGACGTCGGGCGCCGGGCTGCCTATTATTCTTGGGTTTGTTTATTTTAAGATGTTTCCGAGGGGAGAGACGATGCGAGCTGCGTTTTTAGTTGGATATGCCGCGTTATTACTGTCGGCCTGCAGTAGTGAACCTGTTCAGCAGGCGACAGCGGCCCACGTATCACCGGGCATGCGTGCTGCGATGAGCAGCACCGGGCAGGCAAACTGCGCGATGATCGGCGGTTCGCTGTCGGTGGCGCGTCAGCTGGACGGCTCGGCGATAGGGATGTGCGCGCTGCCTAACGGCAAGCGCTGCAGCGAGCAGGCGCTGGCCGGCGGCAGCTGCGGTAACTACTAAGCATCAGCCCCATACGGACGTCCTCTGCGGGCATCGTGCCCGCGGCGCCGACGCGCGCCAGCCGGCCCGTAGAATTAGTGAACCAGATCGGCGAGCTTATACACTAACGTCCGATCGGCGGTCGCCAGCGTCAGCTGATTTTCGGTGAGATCGACCTGCGCCCCGTCGCGCAGCATTTTGCCGAGCGTGGCGTCCAGCTCGTTAAGCTGCGGATCGGCGCACAGCATCCGGGTCATCGCCAGCTCTTTGACCTTCAGCTCGCCATCCGATACCTTGCCTTCGCCGCTAAAGCGGTTGCACATATTGCCTGAGACGAACGTCTTCTCGCCAAAGCTCAGCTCCAGCGGCTTCGTGCCGTCCTTAAGCGGCTGACCGTCGAGGCTGGTCAGGATAAATCGATGATGCTGAAGCTGCTCCGCGCTGGTGGACACCTTGCTGTTATATACGCAGCCGGAAAGCAGCATTCCTGCCGCCAGCAGTGCAGCAAACTTATTCATTTTTTCTCCAGAAATATTTCACATCTTTAAGGTAGGCAGAGTGTAACTGTACTGCAGGCAAATTCTGTGGGGCTTATCTGAATGTGCCCCCCGCCGGGGGAGGGCACAAAAGGAGAAGGAAATCAGACCAGCGCGTTGGCGCAGGTTTCACCGGCGTCAACCTGACGCAGGTTATCGAGGGTGGTTTGCGAAATACTGATTAACGCCTCGGCGGTGAGGAACGCCTGATGCCCGGTGAACAGCACGTTATGGCAGGCCGAGAGGCGGCGGAACACGTCATCCTGAATCACGTCGTTGGATTTATCTTCGAAGAACAGATCGCGCTCGTTCTCATAGACGTCCATCCCCAGCGCGCCGATTTTCTGATGCTTCAGGGCGTCGATGGCCGCCTGCGAATCAATCAACGCGCCGCGGCTGGTGTTGATGATCATCACGCCATCCTTCATCCGATCGAATGCCGCATGGTTCAGCAGATGATAGTTCTCATCGGTCAGCGGGCAGTGCAAAGAGATCACGTCCGACTGCGCGTACAGCGTCTGCAGATCAACGTACTCGACGCCGAGATCCAGCGCGGCGGCGCTTGGGTATGGATCGAACGCCAGCAGGCGCATGCCAAATCCTTTCAGGATCCGCAGGGCCGCCACGCCGATTTTCCCGGTACCGATCACGCCGGCGGTTTTACCGTACATGGTGAAGCCGGTTAAGCCTTCGAGGGAGAAGTTGGCATCGCGGGTACGCTGATAGGCGCGGTGAATGCGGCGGTTCAGCGACATCATCATCCCGATGGCGTGCTCGGCGACCGCTTCCGGCGAATAGGCCGGCACGCGCACCACCCGCAGGCCCAGCTCTTTGGCCGCATCCAGATCGACGTTATTAAAGCCGGCGCAGCGCAGGGCGATGTACTTCACGCCGTGCGACTTCAGCTCTTCCAGCACCGGGCGGCTGCCGTCATCGTTAACGAAAATGCACACCGCCTCGCAGCCGTTGGCCGTTTTCGCGGTTTTTTCGGTTAACAGGAAATCGAAGAACTCGAGTTCAAAGCCATATGTATCATTAACATGCTGAAGGTACTTTTTATCGTACTGCTTTGTACTATACACAGCGATTTTCATAAGACTTTTCTCCAGTGATTATACCGTCACGGTAGCATATTTAAAATAATCGTACAATTCTTAAAAATTAGTTTAAATAACAGGTTATAATCATAATTCTAGAGTATATCTCTGCGCCGAGGTATCGCTTTAAAACATAATGCGTTTTTACCCCAGGCTGAAGCTAAAGGCGCCGGGCGCCAGCAGGATCAGCGGCCACAGCAGGCCGGAGCTGACGTTGGCGAGCTGAAAGCGCCAGAAAGAGGTGCCGCTGGCCCCGCTGGCGAGCGGAAGGGTGGCGCGCAGTGGAGAAAGGAAGCGGCTGAAAAATACCGCCCAGGCCCCGTGGCGGCGCAAAAACAGCTGGCTGCGGGCGAGGCGCTCGGCGCTAAGCCAGCGCAGGCGGTGGAGATGGTGCCGGTAGCGGCGTCCTGCCAGCCAGGAGAGCCAGAATCCGCCGATTGCCCCGAGCCCGGCGCTGAGCCACATTAGCAAAAAATGCCCGAGACTGGCGGACGCGAGGGTGCCGAGCAGCAGCAGGCCGGACGTGCCGGGCACCAGCAGCGAGACGATGGCGCAGGATTTAATAAACGTCAGCAGGAACACCAGCAGCAGTAGCAGCGCATAGTGGCTCTGTGCCGACTCAATCAGCGAGTAGATAAACGCCACGCTCCCCCTCCGGCCTGCTCTGATGACGAACAGCCAGTGTGACAGGGACTGGCTAAATGAAGGCTAAATCAGCGGCGGGTCGAAAATCGTCGCGACGATGGCGGCGCAGCGGCTATTCTTAGGCAGGACGCAAACTTTAACTCACTGGTCGAACGTGCCACAATAAGCGCTACATTCGGCATATACTATTGTTGATTCAGGATATTAAGCGCCCATGAAGGGTAAATATAAAGCCGCTATCGCGCTGGTGTTAGCTCTCCTTTTGCTCCCGTTGGCGCTACTGTCTACGCTGACCCACTGGGTGCCGACGCTGGCCGGGATCTGGCTCCCGGCGGGGACCCGGATCTCGCTTACCGACAGCCCGCGCCTGACGCGCACCGCGCTGCGTATCCCCGATTTACGTTACATGGTTGGCGACTGCGAGCTGGCAAGAGTCACCAATGCCGAACTTTCCCACCCCAGCCGCTGGCGCCTGCATCTCGATGAACTGGATATCAACAGCGTCTGCCTGAGCAAGCTCCCGGAGAGTGAACCCGCGCCCGGCGCGCCGCGTACCCTGGCGGAATGGCAGTCCATGCTGCCCTATAGCTGGCTGACCATTGAGAACCTGCGCCTGTCGCCGTGGGAAAAATGGCAGGGGCGGCTGGTGATGTCGCTGACGCCGACGCAGCAGGATATCGGCTACAGCGGGCCGGAGGTCAGCGTGCAGGCCCGCCTGCGCGGTCAGGCGCTGACCGTCAGCGACTTCTCCGCGCGGCTGGTTGAAGGCCAGGCTCCGGTCAGGCTGGTCGGCGAGTTCCATATGCCGCTGGTGCCGGACGGTTTCCCGGTTGACGGCCATCTGCTGAGCACCTTTGAATTTCCGCAGGAGCCGGGGCTGGTTGACGCCGAGCTGGAGTGGCAGAAAAATCGCGGGCAGCTGCTGGTGACGCCGCGGGGTGAGGTGCAGCCGATGCTCGACCTGCCGTGGGAAATTACCCCCGAACGCATTGCGATTAGCGATGGTCGCTGGAGCACCGAATATGCCGGCTATCCGCTGAGCGGCCGCGTGGCGCTGGCGGTCGACGACTGGCGGCAGGGAACCGAGAATATGCAGGTCAGCGGGCGCCTGAACGTGCTGACCCAAGGGGAGGCCGGGAAGGGCAACGCGGGTCTGAACGTGGGCCCCGGCAAGCTGAGCATGGATAGCAGCGATATGCCGCTGCGGCTGACCGGCGAGGCGAAGCTCGGGGATCTTATCGTTTACGCCGCGCTGCCGGCCAGGCTGAGCGGCCCGCTCACCGCGCCGGAGCTGACTTTCCACCCCGGCGCGCTGCTGCGTTCGCGCGGGCGGGTGATTGACTCACTGAATATTGATGAAATACGCCTGCCGCTGGCGGGGGTACAGGTTACCCGGCAGGGCGTGGACGGCCGGCTGCAGGCTATTCTGCGCGCTCACGAGCAGGAGATGGGCGACTTCACGCTGCATCTTGACGGCAAGGCCGACAATTTTATGCCCGACCGCGGCCGCTGGCAGTGGCGCTACTGGGGCGACGGCCACTTCACGCCGATGCAGGCGCGTTGGGACGTGAAGGGCGCGGGAGAGTGGGTGGACAGCGCCATCGTCCTGAACAGCCTGTCCACCGGATTTGATAAGCTGCAGTACGGTACTATGCTGGTCAGCTCCCCTCGGCTGACCCTGGAACAGCCGATTCGCTGGCTGCGCGACGAACAGCATCCGAAGCTGACCGGCGCACTGTCGCTGGATGCCGGCAAAACCAGCTTTAGCAGCGGCAGCGAACTGCCGCCCTCGACGCTGAAATTTAGCCTCAACGGGCGCGACCCGACCTGGTTCCAGTTTAACGGTTCGCTGCACGCCGATAAAATCGGCCCCGTGCGGCTGGCCGGCCGCTGGGACGGCGAGCGTCTGCGCGGCCAGGCGTGGTGGCCGAAGCAGTCGCTGACCGTCTTCCAGCCGCTGCTGCCGCCGGAGTGGAAAATGAACCTGCGCGAAGGGTCGCTGTACGCCCAGGTGGCCTTCTCTGCCGCCGCCGATCAGGGCTTTGAGGCCGGCGGGCACGGGGTACTGAAAGGCGGTAGCGCCTGGATGCCGGATAATCAGATCAACGGCGTCGATTTCGTGCTGCCGTTTCGCTTCAGCCAGGGGACCTGGCAGCTCGGCACCCGGCGGCCGGTTTCGCTGCGCATCGGCGAGATAATCAACCAGGTGACGGCGCGTAATCTCTCCGCCGACCTGCAGGGCTCATACCCCTGGAGCGAAAGCAACCCGCTACAGCTAAGTAACGTCAGCGTCGATATTCTCGGCGGCCAGCTGACCATGCAGCAGTTGCGCATGCCGCAGCGCGATCCGGCGCTGCTGCGCCTGCGGCACATCTCCAGCAGCGAGCTGGTGAGCGCGGTGAATACCAAACAGTTCGCCATGTCCGGGGCCTTTAACGGCGCGCTGCCGCTGTGGCTGGATAATGACAAATGGATAATCAAGGACGGCTGGTTGAGCAACCCCGGCCCGATGACCCTGCGGCTCGACCAGGATATGGCCGATGCGATGGTTAAAGACAATATTTCGGCGGGCGCGGCGATTAACTGGCTGCGCTATATGGAGATCGCCCGCTCGTGGACGCGCATTAATCTCGATAATCTGGGCGTCCTGACGCTGCAGGCGACGATTAGCGGCACCAGCCGCGTCGGGGAGAGAAGTAATACGGTGCATCTCAACTACTCTCATGAAGAGAACATTTTTGACCTGTGGCGCAGCCTGCGCTTCGGCGACAACCTGCAGGCATGGCTTGAACAGAATGCGGCGCTTCCCGCTCAGCGCTGTAAGGATAAGCAACACTGTACGCCTGTTGGGACAGGCTCTAAGGAACAACGATGATAAAATTGCTAACGATGCTGCTGGCAACGACGGTACTGCTGACGGGCTGTACGCCGCGGATTGAGATTGCGGCATCGAAGGAGCCGATCACCATCAATATGAATGTCAAAATTGAACATGAGATTCATATTAAAGTGGATAAGGACGTTGAGGATCTGCTCAAGTCGCGTAGCGATCTATTCTGAGGTGGCGATGAGAAAACGACTGTTGACGACCGCCCTGGCGCTGGCGCTCTTTAGCACCTCGGCGATGGCCCTGACGCTCGGCGAGGCGCGGGAGCAGGGACGGGTTGGCGAAACGCTCAGCGGCTATCTTGCCCCGCTGCGCCAGGATCGGGAAACCCTGGATCTGGTGAAGCAGATCAACGCCGCGCGCAGCGAAGGCTATCAGCGGCTGGCGGATGATAACAACCTGCCGGTGGATGAGGTGGCGAAAATGGCCGGCCAGAAGCTGGTTACGCGGGCGCAGCCGGGTGAATACGTGCAGGGCCTGAACGGCAAATGGCTGCGTAAATAATCAGCGGCAGCGTTTGCGGTACTCTCCCGGCGAAACGCCGAAGCGCTGCTTAAAGGCGGTCGAGAAGTGGCTATGGTCGCTAAATCCCCAGCGATAGCCGATCCCCGCCAGCTTTTCATCATCGTGGGCGTTGCTCAGCGCCCTGGCGCAAAGATCCAGACGCCGGTTCTTAATATACTGGGCCACCACCAGCCCCTTATCGGCGAACAGCCGGTAGAGGCTGCGCACCGACATCCCCGTTTCGCTGGCCAGCCACTCCGGGCGCAGATGCTCCGCCTGAATCGACTCATCAATCAAAGCCATAATTTTCTGAAACTGCTTCTCCCGACGCGACGGCTGCCCATCGTGATGGTGCAGCATCGGGCGCAGCAGGCAGACGATGGCCTCCAGCGCGGCCTCGCTCTCGCTCTGCGAAAGCGCCGGGCTGCTCATGCTTTCGTGCAGCAGTCGCTGGCTTAGCTGCACCATCGGCAGGGATTTCTCCAGCCGGGTGACGACGCGGATTTCGCTCCCGCGCAGCTGCTGCTCCAGCAGCTGGCGGGGCAGCAGCAGCGACGCCTGGCGCGAGGTTTGCTGCCAGAAGATAGAGCAGGGGCGGGAGGCATCGATCAGCGTGATATCGCCCGCTTCGAGCACCACCTGACGATCGTCCTGCTCAATGGCCGCCTGGCCGGAGAGCTGGAACACGGTATAAAACCAGGCATCGTTATCGCGCTTGATTTCGTTACGGGTGCGGTAGAGATTGACGCCGCGCGCGGTGACGGTGCTGACCTTGAGATTGCCGGCATAGCTGGCATCTATCTCCCCGTGAAAGTCGCTGTCCAGGGGACGCGCGGCAAAATGTCCGCAGACCTGATTGATTTTCGCCAACCAGTGCTGGTAGTCCTGTCCGTTATCTGCCGCCGCCATAGCTCGTCTCTTGTAATAATAATGTTTTCGCATTGTTGCATTTACGCTGCGCCAAACAAGAGCGAAGCGCGGAGTATATGAAAGAACTATTACCTGAGGCACATTTTTGCCCGCGCAATATGCCTAATTGCGGCGGCTGTCACAGCGGCAAAAACGAATGTCACAGAGAAAAAAGCGTGCAGCCTGAGCGCGTCGTAGACTGAATTCACGATCCGTAAGGAATAAGGAAGCGATATGTCCACAGCACAGGTAGCGCTGCTTGCCAGCGTACAGCAGTTTTTAGACCGGCAGCATGGCGTGTATATTGACGGAAGCCAGCAGGCGGCGCAGAGCGATAAGCGGCTGACCGTCTGGAACCCGGCGACCGGAGAGGCCATCGCCAGCACGGCGGATGCCGGCGCCGCGGACGTTGACCGCGCCGTGATGTCGGCGTGGCGCGCGTTTGTCTCCCGCAGCTGGGCCGGACGCACCCCGGCCGATCGTGAACGTATTTTGCTGCGCTTTGCCGACCTGGTGGAGCAGTACGGCGAGGAGCTGGCGCAGCTGGAGACGCTGGAGCAGGGCAAATCGATTAACATCTCCCGCGCCTTTGAAGTCGGCTGCACGCTGAACTGGATGCGCTATACCGCCGGGCTGACCACCAAGATCAGCGGCCGCACGCTGGACGTGTCGATTCCGTTCCCGCAGGGCGCGCGCTACCAGGCGTGGACCCGCAAGGAGCCGGTCGGGGTGGTGGCGGGGATCGTGCCGTGGAACTTCCCGCTGATGATCGGCATGTGGAAGGTGATGCCGGCGCTGGCGGCAGGCTGCTCGATCGTGATTAAGCCCTCGGAAACGACGCCGTTGACCCTGCTGCGCGTGGCGGAACTGGCGAGCGAAGCCGGCGTTCCGGATGGCGTATTTAACGTGGTCACCGGCAGCGGGGCGGAGTGCGGCGCGGCGTTAACCTCGCATCCGCAGGTGGCAAAGGTGAGCTTTACCGGCTCGACGGCGACCGGCAAACAGATTGCCCGCGTGGCCGCCGACCGGCTGACCCGCGTCACGCTTGAGCTGGGCGGCAAAAACCCGGCCATTGTCCTGAAAGACGCCAATCCGGAGTGGGTGATTGAAGGGCTGATGACCGGCAGCTTCCTCAATCAGGGGCAGGTGTGCGCCGCCAGCTCGCGGATCTATATTGAAGCGCCGCTGTTCGATACCCTGGTGAGCGGCTTTGAGCAGGCGGTGAAGTCGCTGCAGGTCGGTCCGGGAATGCTGGAGTCAACCCACATTAACCCGGTGGTCTCCCGGGCGCACTGCGACAAAGTCGCCGCCTATCTCGATCAGGCGCGGCAGCACAATGCGGAGCTAATTACCGGCAACAGCGGGCCGGACGGCAAGGGCTACTACATTGCGCCGACGCTGGTGATTAACCCCGATGCCGGGCTGCGGCTCAGCAGAGAGGAGGTCTTTGGCCCGGTAGTGAACCTGGTGCGCGTCGCCGATGGCGAAGAGGCGCTGCGTCTCGCCAACGACAGCGACTTTGGCCTGACGGCCAGCGTCTGGACCGGCGATTTGAGCCAGGCGCTGAGCTACACCGAGCGCCTGCAGGCGGGCACGGTATGGGTCAACAGCCATACGCTTATCGACGCCAACCTGCCGTTTGGCGGCATGAAGCAGTCCGGTACCGGGCGCGACTTCGGCCCGGACTGGCTGGACGACTGGTGTGAAACGAAATCGGTCTGCGTGCGCTATTAGCCGCTGAGCCCGGCGCCTGCAATCCGGCTACCGGCGCGGATTGCAGGCGCGGTATCGCCCTAACGCCCATCTTTGCTCTCCGGGAATAGTGGCAATCACCGCTAATACCGTGAATAAAAGCAATAAAGAGCGTCGGCGCTTTTTTTCACTTTTTTATACCAGAAAATTATATTTTCCTCATATCTGGTGCAGGTTTTAAATATAACCTCCAGCTTTTGCGGCTGGCTTAATGAATTTATTTTGCATAAATCGTTCACCACGACGGCCGGTGAGTTGCTGTCCTCATGACGATCCCCGTAATAACGTTGACTTGATTAGCGTGCCAGCCAAATGCTCCGTCGGCGCCTGCTGCTAAACAATCCGGGAGTCGCCGGGCGTTTTTTATTGTTCTCCTGAACCGATTACAGTCTGCTATTTTTAATTTGTTAAACCCACCCCTTCTAACACGGCCTGTCGATGAGGTTCATATGAACTTACTGGTCTTTTGTGACGGTACCTGGAATACGCCCCAGCAGCTTGATGACGGCAAACCCGCGCCGACGAACGTGGTCAAACTGCGCAACGCCGTGGCGGAAAATAGCGGCCAGCGCGTTTATTATCATCCCGGCGTTGGCACCGACGGCGGCATGGTCGATCGTTATATTGGCGGCGGCATAGGCGACGGTCTGGATAAAAATATTATTAGCGCCTATTACTGGCTGGCGACCAACTATCGACCCGGCGATAAAATATGGTTATTTGGCTTTAGCCGCGGGGCTTATACGGTAAGAAGCCTTGGAGGAATGATTTCACGCTGCGGTTTATTAAATGCCGCCGGAGCCGGCACCGGCGACGATAAAGTCTGGGAGGACATCAACGCGTTATTCAGCCTTTACCGCCAGCCGGCGGCCAGCGCGCCGGCGGTGATTGCCAGCGTCGGGCGGCCTTTCTATGAGGTCGCCACGGGAAATCCGACGAAAGGGAGCGTGCCGATCTATTTTATTGGCGTCTGGGAAACGGTGGGCTCGCTGGGGATCCCTGACGATCTGGCCTTAGCCAACCTGCTGGACGACCCGAAAAAGTATGCGTTCCACGATACCTCCTTAAGCCCGATCGTCAAAAACGCCCGCCACGCGCTGGCGCTGGACGAGCAGCGGCAAAGCTTTATCCCTACGCTGTGGGATAACGTGGCGGCAAACCCGCGGGTGAAGCAGCGCTGGTTCGTCGGCGTGCACTCGGACGTTGGCGGCGGCTACGCGCAGTGCGGACTATCGGATATCCCTCTGCAGTGGATGATGTCCGAAGCGCGCGATCTCGGGCTTGAGCTGCATCCGGATATCGCTACCCAGCTCAGGCCCGACGCTCAGGGCCTGCTGCACGATTCGGTGACCGGGGTGTTTAAGCTGCTGCATACCTGCCCGCGCGGGGTGCCGCAGATTGTGGCGGGCAGCGCCGATATTGATGACAGCGTTGTGCGGCGTCAAAGCCAGCCTTCGCTGCTCCACGGAAGCTACCGGCGCCTCAGGGCGCTGACGTCCGGGCATCCGGTGACGCTTGACGTCTTTGCCCGTGAACGCTGGAACGAAACCGGAGTTTGGCTGGAGGCGGGCGTCGAGTACCGGTTCAGCGCTTCGGGAAAATGGATGGACAGCTCGATTCCCTGCGATGCCGACGGCACCGACGACGGGAAGTTTTATCCCGGCGAGGCGGCGCAGATCCTGGCTTCCGTAACCGATAAGCTGGAGATGCTGTGGAAAGGGGCGACGAAAAATCAGGACGTCGATTTTTGGCTGAGCAGACGCGTTGGCACGGCGCCGTGGTTCGCGTTAATTGGCGTGGTCGCCAATAGCGCCGCCGCCGCGCCTGCCGTTCCTCAGCAGCTGCATCAGATCTTTGTCATTGGCAGCGAATGTCGCTTTACGCCGGCCAGGAGCGGCTATTTATACGCATGGGCCAACGACGCCTGGCAGATGTACGATAACAACCGCGGCAGCGTCTCCCTGACCATCAGCCGTTAAACCGGCCCCGGGCCGTGAATAATCGTTTTCTGCGGACCGGGACTTGCTGAAGGCGGTGATTTGTCGCTACTGTTTGTTTTCTCTTCTCGCCGTCAGGGCGGGAAATACCCATCAGGAGGCGATAGTCATGTCGAAGCAACCTGCAGTTGCGCTTATTGGCCCCGGCGCCATCGGTACCACCATCGCGGCTGCGCTGCATGAGGTCGGGCGTACGCCGGTGGTGTGCGGGCGCACCGCTCATCAGCAGCTATCGCTGCGTTTCGACGGCGGACAGATTAGCGTGCCCGGACCGGTGCTGACCGATCCTGCGGCTATTGCGCGCCCGTTCGATCTGGTTTTCGTTGCGGTAAAGGCGACGCAGATTGACGGTATTGCCGCATGGCTGACGGCGCTGTGCGATAAAAATACGCTGGTATGCGTGCTGCAAAACGGCGTTGAACAGCAGGAGCAGTTTGCCGCCAGGGTTGCGGGCGCCGCGGTGCTGCCTGCCGTGGTGTGGTTTCCGGCGCTGCGGGAAGCTGACGCCTCCGTGTGGCTGCGTGCTGCCCCGAGGCTGACGCTACCCGACACCGCGCAGGCCAGGCTGGTGCAGGAAGCGCTGCGCGGGACCCGCTGCGCCGTGGATCTGGCCGCTGATTTCACCACCGTGGCGTGGCGCAAGCTGCTGCAGAATGCCGTCGCCGGCCTGATGGTGCTGGCGGGGCGTCGCGCCGGCATGTTTGCCCGGGAGGATATTACCGGCGTGGCCTTAGCCTATCTGCGCGAATGCCTGAGCGTTGCGCGCGCCGAGGGCGCAATATTAAGCGATAGCGTGCCGCAGGAGATCGTTGAGGTCTTTCACCGCGCGCCGGCCGATCTGAGTACCTCCATCCTGATCGACCGCGAGGCCGGGCTGCCGCTGGAGTGGGATATCCGCAACGGCGTGGTGCAGCGACGCGGGCGCCAGCACGGCATCCCGACGCCGCTGAGCGATCTTATCGTACCGCTGCTGGCCGCCGCCAGCGACGGGCCGGGCTGAGGGACACAATGACCGCAGGAATTCGAGACGCAGACTCTGCTATTATCCTGCTTTTATTGTGCCGTGCGGAATATGCTCAACCACGCCATCTGCTACCATCGTTACGGGCCGCCTGAGCGCGTGCTGACCCTGCAAACGCAGCCTCTGCCGGCGCTGGCGGTGGGGAAAGTACGCGTGCAAATGCGCTATGCGCCGCTTAATCCTTCCGATCTCATCCCCGTCACCGGCGCCTACCGCCACCGCACGACGCTTCCCGCCGTTGCCGGCTATGAAGGGGTGGGCGTGGTGGTCGCAGCATCGCCGGACTCGGGCGCTGCGCCCGGCCAGCGCGTGCTGCCGCTGCGCGGCGAAGGAACCTGGCAGAGCTATCTGGATATCGCCGGGGAGTGGCTGGTGCCGGTGCCGGACGGGATTGACGACAGGCTCGCCGCGCGGGGCTATATCAATCCCCTGAGCGCGCTGCTGATGCTCAGACGCTGGCCGGTGGCGGGGAAGAATATCGTGCTGACCGCCGCCGCCTCATCCTGCGCCAGCCTGCTGGGCCAGTGGGCGCTGCGGATGGGCGCGCGTTCGGTGTGCGGGGTGATTCGTTCCGCGCAGCATCGCGCCGGGCTGGAGCGGCAGGGGGTTTATCCGCTGATGACGACGGATCGCGGCATGCTCGGTCAGGTGCTCCAGCAGACCGATCTGCTGTTTGATGCGGTGGGCGGCGAGTCCTCCAGCGAGATGCTGGCTATGCTGCCGGCATCTTCGACGCTGATCTCCTACGGCCTGCTTTCCGGCGCGCCGCTGACGCAATCGCGCGACGGCGCGCGGGTGAGTAAATTTCATCTGCGCGAGGCGCTGCCGGCGTCAGGCGTCGATGAGTGGCGGGCGGCGTTTAGCGACATCTGGCGGCTGTTGCCTCAGACCATCATGCCCGCGGCGCAGGTGCTGCCTTTTCAGCGCTGGCAGGAAGCCATCGTCGCCAGCCGCCGGCAGGGAAGAGAGAGCAAAATCCTGCTCGATTTCAGTTAGCCCCGGGAGGCTCTCTCCGGGTTGCCGTAGATATAGATAACGCCGCCGGAGTCTTCTCCGGCGGCGCTGCGGTTACTTCTTCTTCTCGCCGAGAGTCGGGGTTTCGTCGAAGAAGTTCCACGGCTTCAGCAGCGCGTGGGCCCATTCGGTAGGCATAATCGGCCACTCTTCGGCGCGCGCCACGTGGGTGGTGCCGGTGGTTATCCACACCACGTCATCATGGTTGTCCAGCGACTCGTTATCTTTCGCGTACTGACCAAGGCCGGTATCGTGAATCGAACGGTTAGGATACTTGCCTTCCGGGTAGCGCTCTTCCTGATGATAGCGGGTGACCCACAGCTGCTTATCCATAAAGCTCAGACGATGATAAATCCACTCATCGGGGGCAAACTTGGCGCCGGTCGCCACCGGATGCGTCCCGCCGGCGTAAGGGATTATCTGGTACGACACCGGGTTGCCCATCCGGTTTTCTTTCGTGGTGTTGCTCAGCAGGCGGATCGTGCCCGGATCAAATTTCTGCGCCGCTTTCTGTTCCGTATCGATGGCGTACTGGTTAATCTGCATGGTGCTGGTCCGCGGGCCGCCGGCGGTATTCGGCTTCACTTCCGGGTCCATCGCCACCAGGCTGTTATTCTCGCCGTCGACGTCGAGATCCAGGCGGAAGTTGTAGATATGCTGATGGGTGGTGCCGACGATATTATGGTCGATCAACGTCCCGTAGCGGGTATCCTCCTTGGCGCTCGGATCGTGCATGGTCTTCGCCAGTACGCCCTTCACGGCTTCAATCCCGGTGGCTCCCGCATCGATGCCGATGGTGCCGTTCTCGTGGAATACCCAGTCAAAAATGTAGTCATAGTTGCCGACGGTGCTGATCCAACGAACCACCAGCTCGCGGCGCTCGGTGCTGACGTTGGGCTGACCCATCTCCTGATGCTTATATTCAGGCCCGGCATAGCGTTCGAAGATCGCCACGGCGCGCGGGATGGTGGTTGGTGCGCCGGTATAGTCGGCGATGGTTTCATCCAGCAGCACCGAGTTGGCCGGGGCGTCTTTGCCGCGCACGATAGGCGAGGTCAGGGTGCCCATACCGTAATCACCGGAGTCGAGATAGGCCTTAAAGTACCAGCCCACGTCCGGATCGCCGTACGGGACAATCATCCCGCCGAGGGAGCCTTCGTACATCACCTGGCGCTTTTTACCGTTGTCGTTATAGGTCACGGTGGACAAAATTGGCCCGACGCGCGAGTTCAGCCGCAGGTGGAAATCCCAGTTCTGCCAGTGGATCATGTCGCCGGTAATGGTGTAGTTTTTGCCTTCCGGCTCGGTAATATCCAGCGGTTTCACCGCCGACGCCACGCGGTCGCGGCCGTCGTAAGGGCGGGACTCCATCGGCACCGGGATCACCGGACCCTCCTCAATCTTGATGATTTTCTTCTGCTCAAGGTCGACCACCGCCACCAGGTTCTCAATCGGGTGCGCCCAGTAGTTGCCGTCGCCGGTATCCAGATAGCTCACCACCTTCAGCAGCCGCGCGTCCTGTTTCAGGCCATCTTTGCCGTCAAAGTAGCCGACGGTCAGCGGAGTGGTAATCACCTTTTTGGTGTCGGTGATGCCGTGCTTTTTCAGCACCGCGGCAAACTCATCGCTGGCGTTGATGATGTTTTGCACGCTGGCGAAGTCGTCGAGCAGCACCATGCCGTGGGCGTCTTTAATCGCTTTCCACGAGAGGATTTTCTTGTTCTGTAAATCGACCACGCTCTCGATAACGTGCTTACCGTCGAGCATCACCACGTCGGCGGTGCGCGGGGCGTCCACGGCGGTGCCGTTCAGGGCGAAAGCCCACACCGCCGCTTTATCCGGCTCGTGCAGGGAGATTTCGGTGAAGCGCGTATTCGGCTTGAACTCCGGCGCCGCTTTGACGATGGTGACCGCTTCGCTGATTTCCGCCGAGGTTAAGGAGTTGAGCGGGTGGGGGCGTTTTTCAACCTGGAAGGTTTGATCGAGGCCGGACTGGAACACGTCGTTGATAAAGGTCTCGGAAACCCACGCTTTCCCCTCTTTCATCACTACCGGAACCTGCAGGTTAAGCGGCTTGCCGTTGACGATGGCCGTTTTGGCGCCGGGTTTCACTTTGACATAGGCGCCGTCTTTGATCAGCGTAAACATTTGGGCATAGTCGTCCCACTGCACGTCGGCGCCAAACTCCTGCAGCGTCTTGTCCATCGGAACCATATGCGCTTCGCTACCGTGCGCCAGTACCGGCGTCTGCCAGGCGCAAAACAGGGCGACAGCCAGGGCCAAAGCCGTTTTACGCGGGGAAAGAATCGAGCCGTTTGCCATTGTGACCTCGTCTTATTGTTGTGTTGTGCCTTGCCGCTGCGAAAGTCGGCTTCAGTAGCACTAAGCTATCAGCGCCGGGCCATCAGGCGTTTGTTTGCTCTTGCCAGGTTGTTTGTCAGATTTGCCAGTTATGCCCCGGGCAGGGCGTAGCGGCCATGTTCCGGGGCGATGGAGCGGTTGATTTGCCGTCAGGCCGGGAAATCGCCGAGCTGGCGGGCAACGAGGGTCAGAATGGAGTAGAGCGCCACCGGCTGCTGGTGCTGGTTAAAAATCTCAACCGCCCACTCGACGACGCCGGTGGCTTGCTCTTCCGCCGTACGCTGGCGCTTGACCGTTTTGCGCTTGCAGGTCAGGCGCACCTGGATGGTGTCTCCCGGCTTCACCGGCTCGATAAAGCGCAGGTTTTCCATGCCGTAGTTGGCGATAACCGGCCCGACGCCGGCGTCGACGAACAGCCCGGCGGCCGCGGAGATCAGGAAATAACCGTGCACCACGCGCTCGCCGAAAATCGACTCGGCGGCGGCAATCTTATCCATGTGGGCGTAGAAGTGGTCGCCGCTCAGGCAGGCAAAGTTGACGATATCCGCTTCGGTAAGCGTGCGGCGCGGAGTCAGCAGGCTATCACCGGGCTGGATCTCTTCGAAATATTTGCGGAACGGATGGATGCGGTCCTCAGCCACCCGCGCGCCGCGAACCCACTGTCTGGAGATGGCGGCCAGCATGGTCGGGCTGCCCTGAATCGCCGTGCGCTGCATATAGTGTTTCACCGACCGCAGACCGCCGAGCTCCTCGCCGCCCCCCGCGCGGCCCGGACCTCCGTGAACCAGCTGCGGCAGCGGGGAGCCGTGGCCGGTGGACTCGGCGGACGACTCTTCGTTGAGGATCTGAATACGTCCGTGCGAGCGGGCGGCACCGAGAATAAATTCTCGCGCCAGCTCGCCGCTGGCGGTGACCAGCGTCGCCACCAGGCTACCTTCGCCCGCCCGGGCGAGGGCCAGGGCGTGCTCGCGGTTTTGGTACGGCATCAGGGTTGCTACCGGGCCGAAGGCTTCGATGGCGTGCACCGCCGGCGTTTCATCCGGCTGCGGGCAGAACAGCAGCGTCGGCGGGAAAAAGGCCCCGGCGGCGCTGAGGTCCGCCCGGCCGCCGAGGAGGATTTCGCAGCCGGCCGCAATCAGCGTATTGACGTTCTCCTGCACGTCCCGGCGCTGATCGCTATTCACCAGTGCCCCCATCTTGACGCCTTCCTGCGCCGGATCGCCAACCACCACCTTCTGCAGGCGAGCGATCAGCGCCTCGCTCACCGCGTTGATCTGCGCCTGCGGCACGATGATCCGGCGGATAGCGGTACATTTCTGCCCGGCTTTGGCGGTCATTTCGCGCACCACTTCGCGAATAAACAGCGCGAACTCCGGCTGCTCCGGGGTGATGTCGTCGCCCAGCACGCAGCAGTTCAGCGAGTCGGCCTCCATGGTGAAGGGAATCGATTTCGCCACCAGGTTCGGGTGCACGCGCAGCTGCTGGCCGGTAGCGGCGGAGCCGGTGAAGGTCACCACGTCCTGGCTGTCGAGATGCTCGAGCAGATCCCCCGCGCCGCCGCAAATCAGGCTGATGGCGCCTTCCGGCACCAGGCCGCTGTCAACGATAGATTTCACCATCGCCTGGGTCAGCTGAGCGGTGGCAGTGGCCGGTTTGACGATCGCCGGCATCCCGGCCAGCCACGTGGGCGCCAGCTTCTCCAGCATCCCCCAGCAGGGGAAGTTAAAGGCGTTGATATGCACCGCCACGCCGGACTTTGAGGTCAGCACGTGGCGGGCGGCGAAGCCTCCCTGTTTTGATAGCGGAATCAGCTCATCTTCCGGCCACAGGTTATCGTCCGGCAGCTCCCGGCTGCCCAGCCCGGCGTAGGTAAACAGCGTGCCGATGCCGCCTTCGATATCGACCCAGCTGTCGGCGCGGGTCGCCCCGGTTTGTGCCGAAATGGCGTAAAAACCGGCCTTATGATCCAGCAGGTGTTTGGCCACCGCCTTGAGCATCGCGCTGCGCTCAATAAAGGTCATAGCCTGCAGCGCTTTGCCGCCGCGCTCGATGGCAAAGCGGCGCGCCTGCGCCATATCCAGCCCTTCGCTGGTGACGTCCCACAGCGCCTCGCCGCTGATGGCGTGGTGAATAGTACGGGTGCGGCCCCGGCCGGTCTGCCAGGCGCCGGATAAGTAGCTGGCTAACTGCTGCATCGCGAATCTCCAGATGTGTTACGTGAAATATCTATAAATAGTTATTTTATGAATCATTAAATGCAAGCCTATATTTAATAATTTATTAACATTGTGATCGATGATGCCGTAAGGGTGGGCTGTATGTTGCTGTGTTTACGCTGGTTACGGAATGTTTTGCGGCGATCGTCACAAAAAGAACAAACAAAATTTGTGGTTTTATTTAACCAGAGTGTAACTTTTATAAAACAAAGTGATTCATAAAAACTGATTTATTGAATTTACAGGAATCATAAAGGTGATGACGTGACAGAACAACAACGCTTTGACCAGCGCATCGCGCAGGATACGGCTATCGAACCGCAGGACTGGATGCCCGATGCCTACCGCCAGACGCTGATCCGCCAGATTGGCCAGCACGCGCACTCCGAAATCGTCGGCATGCTGCCGGAAGGGAACTGGATCACCCGCGCGCCGACCCTGCGCCGCAAGGCGATCCTGCTGGCAAAAGTGCAGGATGAGGCCGGCCACGGCCTCTATTTATACAGCGCGGCGGAAACCCTCGGCTGCGCCCGGGAAGATCTCTATCAGAAGATGCTCGACGGGCGGATGAAGTACTCCTCCATTTTTAACTACCCCACGCTGAGCTGGGCGGATATCGGCGTGATCGGCTGGCTGGTGGACGGCGCCGCCATCGTCAACCAGGTCGCCCTGTGCCGCACCTCCTACGGCCCCTACGCCAGGGCGATGGTCAAAATCTGCAAAGAGGAGAGCTTCCATCAGCGCCAGGGATTTGAAGCCTGCATGGTGCTGGCCCAGGGCAGCTATGAGCAGCGCCAGATGCTGCAGGACGCGATCGACCGCTTCTGGTGGCCGGCGCTGATGATGTTTGGCCCCAGCGATGACAGCTCGCCCAACAGCGCGCGCAGCATGGCGTGGAAGATCAAGCTGCACTCCAACGACGAGCTGCGCCAGCGCTTTATCGACAACACCGTGCCGCAGGTGGCGATCCTCGGCATGCGAGTACCGGACCCCGATTTGCAGTTTGACGAAGCCAGCGGACATTACCGCTTCGGCGAAATCGACTGGCAGGAGCTTCACGAGGTGATCAGCGGCCGCGGGATCTGCAACCACGAACGGCTGGCCGCCAGGCGTAAAGCCTGGGAAGAGGGGGCGTGGGTGCGGGAAGCCGCGCTGGCCCATGCGCAAAAACAACACTCCCGCGACGCGGCGTAAGGAGAAGCATGATGAGCAACGTTTACTGGCCGTTATATGAAGTTTTTGTCCGCAGCAAACAGGGACTCTCGCATCGCCACGTGGGGAGCCTGCACGCCGCCGACGACCAGATGGCGCTGGAAAACGCCCGCGACGTCTATACCCGGCGCAGCGAAGGCTGCTCGCTGTGGGTGGTGAAGGCCAGCGAAATTATCGCTTCGCAGCCGGAAGACCGCGGCGAATTCTTTGACCCGGCGGAGAGCAAAATCTACCGCCATCCCACCTTCTACAGCGTGCCGGACGGCATGGAACATATGTGAGGCAGCGATGAATAACCTGAATCCCGTTGCAACCTATGCCCTGCGTCTGGGCGATAACGGCCTGGTGCTGGCCCAGCGTCTGGGGGCGTGGTGCGGCCACGCGCCGGAGCTGGAGATCGACCTGGCGCTGGCCAATATCGGCCTCGACCTGCTCGGCCAGGCGCGTAACTTTCTCAGCTACGCGGCGGAGCTGGCGGGGAGCGGGGACGAAGACACCCTGGCCTTTGGCCGCGACGAGCGTCAGGTTCACAACCTGCTGCTGGTGGGGCAGCCGAACGGCAGCTTCGCCGACACCATCGCCCGCCAGCTTTTTATCGACGCCTGGCACGTAGAGCTGTTCACCCGCCTGGCGGAGAGCCGCGATGCGCAGCTTGCCGCCATCGCCGCCAAGGGGCTGAAGCAGGTGCGCTATCACCTGCGTTTCAGCCGCGGCTGGCTCGAACGGCTGGGCAACGGCACGCCGCTCTCGGCGCAAAAAATGCAGCAGGCGGTTGAGGGCCTGTGGCGCTTTACCGGCGAACTGTTTATGGCCGACGCGCTGGAGCTGAGCCTGGTCGAGCAGGGGATTGCCGTCGACCCGCGCGAGCTTCAGGGGCCGTGGCAGAGCGCGGTGCATACCGCGCTGCTGGAGTCGGGTCTGCGGATCCCGCAGGAAGCGGCGTTTCGCAGCGGCGGCAAGCAGGGTTTGCACAGCGAACACCTCGGACCGATGCTCGCGGAGATGCAGTATCTGCAGCGCGCCTATCCCGGCCAGCGCTGGTAGCAGGAGGTGGCTATGCAACGACTGACCGCGATCGCCCCCGCCGACGTTCACGCTATCTGGGCCCTGCTCAGCGCGATCCCCGACCCGGAAGTGCCGGTGCTGACCATTACCGACCTCGGAATGGTGCGCAGCGTGGCGCCGCGCGGCGAGGGCTGGGTGATTGGCTTTACGCCGACCTACTCTGGCTGCCCGGCAACGGAGCACCTGCTGGGCGAGATCCGCGCGGCGATGGCCCGCCACGGCTACGCGCCGGTGCATATCGTCCTGCAGCTTGACCCGCCGTGGACCACCGACTGGATGAATCAGGCGGCCCGCGAGCGCCTGCGCCAGTACGGGATCAGCCCGCCGCAGGGGCACGCCTGCCATGCCGGTATGCCGCAGGAGGTGGTTTGCCCGCGCTGCGGCAGCCTCCACACCTCGCTGATTAGCGAATTCGGTTCTACTGCCTGCAAGGCGCTCTACCGCTGCGACAGCTGCCGTGAACCCTTTGATTACTTTAAATGTATTTGAGGTTGCCATGACGACGTTTCATTCGCTTACCGTCGCGAAAGTGGAGCCGGAAACCCGCGATGCGGTGACCATTACCTTTGCGATCCCCGACGCGCTGCAGACCGAGTACGCCTTCCGTCCCGGCCAGCACTTGACCGTGAAAGCCCGCCTCGGCGGGGAAGAGCTGCGGCGCTGCTACTCCATTTGCCGCAGCCGCTCCCCGGCCGAAATCAGCGTGGCGGTGAAGGCCATCGACGGCGGCCGCTTCTCCCGCTATGCGCAGCACGATATCCACCAGGGTATGGCCCTGGAGGTGATGGTGCCGCAGGGCCATTTTGGCTACCAGCCGCAGGCCGAACGCCGCGGCGAATACCTGGCGATTGCCGCCGGTTCCGGCATTACGCCGATGATGGCGATTATCGGCGCCACGCTCGCCACCGAAACGCAGAGCCGCTTCACCCTGATTTACGGCAACCGCAGCAGCCACAGCATGATGTTTCGCCAGGCGCTGGCGGACCTGAAAGATCGCTACCCGCAGCGGCTGCAGGTGGTGCACCTGTTTAGCCAGGAGTCAATGGACAGCGACCTGCTGCAGGGGCGCATCGACGGCGCTAAGCTGCGCGCGCTCTCCGGCCGGCTGCTGGACTTCAGCCGCTTCGACGAGGCCTTTATCTGCGGCCCGGCGCTGATGATGGATGAAGCGGAAGCCGCGCTGGGCGAGCTGGGGATGGCGGCGCAGAGCATTCATCTTGAACGCTTTAATACCCCGGGCAGCAGCGTTAAGCGCGCGACTGGCGTGCAGGCCGGCGGCCGAACCGTCACCATTCGCCAGGACGGCCGCGATCGGCTGGTGGCCCTCAGCGCGGAAGATGACAGCATTCTCGACGCGGCGCTGCGCCAGGGGGCGGATCTGCCGTTCGCCTGCAAAGGCGGCGTCTGCGCCACCTGTAAATGCAAGGTGCTGCGCGGGGAAGTGGCGATGGCGGCAAACTACAGCCTCGAAGCGGACGAGCTGGCGGCCGGCTACGTGCTCAGCTGCCAGGCGCTGCCGACCAGCGGCGACGTGGTGGTGGATTTTGACGCACGGGGGATGGCATGAGCGAACTGCTGATTACCCGCCACGGGCGGGTGCTGCACCTGACTCTCAACCGCCCGCAGGCGCGCAATGCGCTCAATAATGCGCTGCTGACCCGGCTCGCCGAGGCGCTGGAAGCCGCGGTGGCCGACCCGGAAATTAGCGCCTGCGTGATTAGCGGCGGCCAGCGCGTGTTTGCCGCCGGCGCCGACCTTAACGAAATGGCGGAAAAAGATCTCCCGGCCACGTTCGATGATCTTCGCCCCCGGCTGTGGGCGCGAATTGACGCCTTCAGCAAGCCGCTGATTGCGGCCGTGAACGGCTACGCCCTCGGCGCGGGCTGCGAGCTGGCGCTGCTCTGCGACCTGGTGGTCGCGGGGGATAACGCCCGCTTCGGGG
>OLIJ01000172.1_pt1 | contig 28749 bp, 24 predicted proteins | sample 1609731 | NCBI WGS metagenome assembly OLIJ01 (sample SAMEA4350159, study PRJEB24818) | metagenome | biome: human; feature: gut; material: faeces | place: Denmark | collected 2013-09
ATCAAAAAGCCAATATTTTCGCCCTGCTGAAATATCGCGGAACCCTCGATGAGACCTTCAAAAAACAGGGGATCGCCGTCCGCTGGATAGAGTTTCCTGCCGGTCCGCAGATGCTGGAAGGGCTGAACGTCGGCAGTATCGACCTGGCGGCCACCGGCGACGCTCCGCCGGCATTCGCTCAGGCGGCGCGGGCGGATCTGGTTTATCTCGCCCACTCCCCGGCGAACCCCAAAACCGAAGCCATCGTGGTGCCGGAAAACTCGACGATCCACAACGTGGCCGACCTGAAAGGCAAGCGCGTGGGGCTGAATAAAGGCTCTGACGTCAACTACCTGCTGGTGGCCGCGCTGGAAAAAGCCGGACTGAGCTATAAAGATATCACGCCGGTCTATCTGCCTCCGGCCGATGCCCGCGCCGCCTTCCAGCGCGGCGCCATTGATGCCTGGGTTATCTGGGACCCGTACCTTGCCGAAGTCGAAACTAACGCCAAGGCGCGGCAGATCCGCAACGCTGAAGGGCTGGTGCCGCACTACACCTTCTATCTCGCCAGCCGCAAATTTGCCGAAAACCACCCGGATACGGCAAAACAGGTGGTGGATGAGTTACGCCAGCTCAGCGACTGGGCTAACGCTCATCAGGACGACGCCGCCGGAATTTTGGCGACCTCAACCGGGCTGGATAAGGCTATCTGGCTGAAAGCGCTCGCCCGCCTGCCCTACGGCGCCGAACGCATGACGCCTGCGGTCTATAACGAACAGCAGGCGCTGGCGGATACCTTCACCCGCGTTGGCCTGCTGCCGGTCAAAGTGGACGTGCGCAGCGCCACCTGGTCGCAGGATAAATAGTGATTAACGGCGACGGTTTTCCCCGTCGCCTCCTTCCTTACCCCTGCGTTTTCTCGCCGTTGCCTATCTGCCAGATAAAGGTCGGCGCTTCGCCGTTGACCAGCCAGTTGCCGATATTGCGCGCTTTATAGATAACCGGATTATGCGACGCCACCGTGCGCGCGTTGCGCCAGTGGCGATCGAGCGCTTTGCCTACCCGGGTGTCCGACGCGCCGAGGGCGTTAAACAGCTCGGTCGCCGCGCGCGGTATCCAGTCGCTGGCAATCACCTGCGCCTGTGCCGCTTCAACCTCCGCCAGACGATTACGCTGCTCGATCAGCGCCTCGTCGCCGCTGGCGTGAACGATATAGGCCTGCTGTAAAGACTCCGCCGCCTGCAGCACCGCCGCGCGGGTCGCCCACGCCCAGCTGCTGATTTGCCCTACCACCTGCAGCACCTGAGGATCGTCGCGCGGCACGGCGGCATTGCCGTGGCTGTACATACGGGAGCGTTTTTTCACCCCTTCGGCGGCATCGCGTTCTACCGCCAGGCCGATACCCGCCAGCGTCGCCAGTAAGATATGCTGATAGAAGGCGGTCTGGTAGCGAAAGCGCTCGGCAAAATCGTAGACATGTTCCTGCTCAACCTGCGCCTGCCGGAACCGCGTGGTGCCGCTGCCGGTCAGACGCTGGCCAAAGCCGTCCCAGTCGTCCTCTCGCTCCACCCCGCTTTGCCTGGTACTGACCAGCGCTATCACATCGCCGTTGTTGTCGCTGCGGCGGGCAAAGACGTCAATCCAGTCGGCGTACAGCGTCCCGGTGCTGTAAAACTTCTCGCCGCTGAGCCGCCAGCCGTGCTCGTCCGGCGTCACCTGAGTATTCACCTCCCCAAGCTTTACCGCCCCCGTTTCGGTCCAGCCGCTGCCCACCAGCTCCCCGTCGCGAAAACGCTGGAACCAGCGATCGCGCTGCGCAGAATCGGGCTGATTCAGACGATCCTCAACAAAGGCAAAATGAGCGCGCAGCGCCTGCGGCAGGTTTGAATCAGCCTCGGCCAGCTCAATCAGCAGGGCAATCAGCTGCGGCAGCGACGCGCCCCAGCCGCCCTTTTCCCGCGGAATGCGCAGCGTGCCGAATCCCGCCTCCTTCAGCCAGCGAATCGGCTCCTCGGGCAGAATACGCTGCTGCTCGCGGCTGGCCGCCCCTTGCGCAATGCGCGAGAAAATCGGCCGAAAGGCCGCCGCCAGCTGTTCGTAATCGGTACCGGTAGAAAGTAGTGTCATCATCTGTTCCTTAATGGTGGCTGTCGTCAATGTCGTGACGCGTCGGCTCGTGGCGAACCGCAAGCAGGAAGAAGATCGGAATCAGGGCGGCCAGCGATACCACCCAGAACATTTGCGTGCCGAGGGAGGCCTGCAGCAGCGGCAGCACGAACAGCGCCAGCGCGCTGCCGATCCCGGAGAGCGCCCGGCTGAAGCCGACGCCGGTGGCGCGAATCGAGGTTGGATAGGAGAGCGCCGGATAGATCATCAGCTGCGCGCCGGGGCCAAAGCCCTCGGCAAACAGCCACAGCCCAAGCATCGCAATCGCCAGCACCACGCCGACGGTGGCCTGCGGCTGACCCACCAGAGCAAGCACAATCAGGGCGATAAACTGCAGCGCGAAGCCGGCAATCGCCACGTGGCGCGACGGATATTTCCACGCCAGATGCATTCCCAGCAGACCGCCGGTAAAGGCAAACAGCGCGTTCAGCCCCAGCGAAGCGGAGATGGTTTCAAACACGCCGGCCCCGAGAAACTGCGCGAGGATCGACGGCAGGAAAAAGGCGATGGCGGTGTACTCAAAGGAGATACAGATATTCATCACCCCGGCAACGATGGTGCGCTCGCGGTACGGCTTTTCAAACAGCACGCGGAAGCTCACCTTCGGCGGCGGCGCGGGGCGTTCAGCCGGCGCTTCATGGGCGGCAATGCCGTAAGAGTCGCGCAGAATGCGCACCGCCGAGGCCAGGTCTCCCTGGTTTGCCGCCCACAGCGGCGATTCATTCATAAATTTTCTGCGCACGGCGATAATCAGCAGCGCCGGAACCGCGCCAAACAGCAGCGAGGCGCGCCACAGCCAGTCGAGATGCTCCTTTGGCAGCAGAAAATAGAGGCCGAAGATAATCAGAAAACAGACCGTCGAGGCGGCGTACCACATCGGGCACCAGGCGGCGAGGCGCGAGGCCTTGTTGCCTTTGCCGGTAAAACGGGAGAATTCAGCGAGGTAGGACATGGCGACCGGCAGATCGATACCGACGCCGATGCCCATCAGGAAACGGGCGCCGATCAGCACCCAGACGTTGGGCGCCAGCCCCGCGGCGATAGCCGAGACGACAAAAAACAGCATATCGGCCATAAACACCGAATAGCGGCCATATTTATCCGTCAGCCAGCCGCCGATCAGGTTGCCAAAAATGGTGCCGACCATAATGGATGAGGTGACCAGGCCGGTCAGCAGCGGCGAGAGCTGGAATTCACGCACCACGTCGTCGATGCCGTAGGAGAGCGTGGTTAAATCATAGGCGTCAAGGAAGACGCCGCCGAGAGCGAGGAAGACAATCATCCGCGCATATTTAGCCTGATCCTTGCCCGAATTAATTAGCCGCGCCACATCCCCGACGCTACTCACCGGCGCGGAGGCCACACCGGGATTATCAACAGACAGCGTACTCATGTTTTCACCTTATTATGTTGTGCAGACGATCGCAGTTATAGGCCGACCGTTGATAAAGTGGAACCAACAAATACGCATATAAAAATCAATATATTCAATAAGTTAATTGAATAAAACGGCAAAATCAGGACGAGCTTTCGCCCGTCCTGCGAGATCGCTCATCAGCGCAGATTATTCGGCGGAAACCGGCACCAGCACGTCTTTCACCAGCGGATCGTCGGTGGTTTTCAGCCAGGTCTGGATCCGCGGGTCGGAAAACGCCTGTTTTAATTTGACGATATTCTCCTGCGACAAATAAGGCGTCCCGATGACCAATTGCGAAGCGAAGGTGCGCGGCGCCGGCGGGAATAAAATGCCTCTGTCACGCGATACTTTTCCGGCATCAAACTGCGAGACATAGCCGATTGCCGCATCCACCGAATTGAGCGCCCGCGGCATGGTTAACAGGTCCAGCTCTTTGAAATTAAACTGATGCGGGTTGCCGACGATATTTTTCAGCTTCGCCGTGCGCGGCTCCACCGCCGGGTCGAGCGTAATCAGGCCGATGCGCTGCAGCAGCCACAGCGCCTGCCCCTGGTTGGCGCCATCATCCGGCACCACGATCGTCGCCCCGTTCGGCAGATCCTTAACCGATTTATAGCGATCGGAGTAAATGCCAAAGGCCCACTGGAACACCGGCACCGTGGTGGAAAGCGCGAAGCCGTTAGCGTCCACCACCTGCTTCAGCCACCACTGATGCTGATAGATGGTTCCCGCATATTCCCCCTGCGCCACCGCGCGGTCCGCCTGCACCGGATCCTGTACCCCCACCGCCTCCAGCTTCAGGCCGTAATCCGGCGCGATATGCTCGCCGATGTACTCGATGATCCGCTGCTCGCCGGCCATCGCCGGTTCATAATGAATTTTCAGGGTGGTGCCGAACACCACCTGCTGCGACCGGGCCTCTCCCCGCCACCACCAGAAGGCGACGGCCAGCGCCACAATCACTACCAGCGCCGCCAGCCACGGCCAGCGGCGGGCCTTACGTAACTCAAACTGTTCTGTTGTCATGAAGAGATCCCCTGCGTGTGGCGAAGTTTGTTGACCAGACGGTCACCGAAAAATTGAATCAGCTGGATAGTGGCGATCAGCGCGATAATGGTGGCGATCATGATGTGATTGTCGAAGCGCTGGTAGCCGTACACCACCGCCAGATAGCCGATCCCTCCCGCGCCGATGGTGCCGGCAATGGCGGAATATTCGATCATCGACACCAGGTTGAGCGTCACCGCCGCCACCAGCGCGGGCAGGGCTTCGCTCAGCTGGGCGCTGCGGATAATCTGCCAGCGCGAGCCGCCGCAGACGATCCCCACGGCGGTGACCTCCGCCGGCAGCTCGCGCAGCGCGTTTTCCACCAGCCGGCCGAAAAACGGCACTCCGGCGGCGATCATCGGCACCACGGCGGCAGGAATGCCGATCGTTGTCCCGGTGAGCCAGAAGGTGAAGGGAATAATCGCCGCCATCAGCACCAGAAACGGCAGGGAGCGCCCCATATTCACCACCCAGTTCAGCACCCGGTACAGCACGGCGTGCGGGAACAGGCCCCGCGACGAAGCGTTGAATAGCACCACTCCGACCACTCCGCCGAGGGTCACCACAAACAGCATCACAATGGCCACCATCAGCCAGGTTTCGCCGTAGGCGGGCAGCAGCAGCGTATGGATCTCGCTCCAGGGGGTATCCTGGCTGATTACCGAAGGTTTCATACCGCCTCCTTGAGTTCCGGCGCGCCGTCAAGCACCTCCGCCGCGATACCGAGCTGCGCCAGCAGCGCCAGCATCCGCGCCGCCGACAGGCGCTCGCCCTGAAAGCGCACCCCCGCCTGCAGCCGTCCCGCCAGCCGGCCGTTGATCACCTCAACGTGGCCGCCGAGCAGGTCGATCTGCAGCGTAAACTGCTGGCTCAGGCGGCTGATCCAGTCGGTGGCCACCGGCACATCCCAGCGGTAGCTCAGGCGCAGCAGCAGATCGCTATGGGCCGCCACCGGAGAGAGCGGCAGCAGCTGCTGGCCCAGCAGAGAATCCGGGCGCGCCAGCAGCTCTTTCACCTCGCCGAACTGGAGGATCGCGCCGTCGCGAATTTCAGCGACCGCATCCGCCGCCGCACGTACCGCGTCCATCTCGTGGGTAATCAGCACGATCGCCAGGCGATACTCATCGCGCAGGCGTTTAAGCAAATTGAGCACCGCGGCGGTGGCCTGCGGGTCCAGCCCGGAGGTGGCCTCGTCCGCCAGCAGCACCGAAGGACGCAGCGCCAGGGCGCGGGCGATGCCGATGCGCTGGCGCTGGCCGCCGGAGAGCTGGGCCGGCCAGGCGTCCGCTTTATCGCTCAGGCCGACGCTTTCCAGCAGTTCGCCGACCCGGGCTTTAACATCCCGCTCCACCACCCCGAGGTACTCCAGCGGCAGGGCGATATTTTGCCAGGCCGTTTTGCGGTTCAGCAGCGCCGAGGACTGGAAAACGGTGCCGATCGCCCGCCGCTCGCGGCGCAGCGCCTCGCCGCTGAGCAGCGACAGGTCGTTGCCGTTAACCCGGATGCTGCCGCTGTCGGGGCGCTCCAGCAGGCTGATGCAGCGTGCAAGGGTCGATTTACCCGCGCCGCTTGGCCCCACCACCGCGGTGATGGAGCCGGTCGGCACCCGCAGCGACAGCCCTTTCAGCACCTCGCTGACCCGCCCCCCCGCCGTGCGGTAGCTTTTATGCAGGTCGTCTATCTCAATCATGTCACCTTCTCCCCCGCCCCGGCGTCGATGCGCACGCCGCGCCGGTAGCTGGCCCCTGGATGCGGGGCCACCAGGCGCGGCCCGGCGCCGAACAGTTTTTCGCGCAGCGTGCCTTCGCGGTACTCCTGCTTGAAGACGCCGCGCTTTTGCAGCTCGGGAATAAGCAGATCCACCACATCGCGGAAGGTTTCGTGGGTGACGGCGTAGGCGAGGTTAAAACCATCGACATCGGTCTCCTCGACCCACGACTGCAGCTCGTCGGCCACGGTTTCCGCACTGCCGACGATCAGCGGGCCGAAGCCGCCAATCCCCACCCAGTCGGCCAGCGCCTGCACCGTCCACTGACGGTCCGGATCGGCGGTGGAAAAGGCCTCGACCGCCGACTGAATGGCGTTGGTATGCAGATATTTCAGCACCTGATCCGGCTGGTACTGGCCGAAGTCGATCCCGGTCCAGCCGGAGATCAGCGCCAGCGCCCCTTCATAGCTGACGTAGGATTTATACTCCTGCCATTTGGCCTGCGCCTCGCGATCGGTTTCGCCGACGATCACCGTTTGCAGGTTAAAAATAAGGATGCTGCGCGGATCGCGCCCGGCCTCCGCGGCGCGGCGGCGAATGTCGGCCACGGTCTTTTTAAGCAGCGTTTTTGACGGCGCGGCGACAAACACGCACTCGGCGTGCCCGGCGGCAAACTGCTTCCCGCGGCTCGACGCCCCGGCCTGATAGAGCACCGGAGTGCGCTGCGGCGAGGGTTCACAGAGGTGGATCCCCGGCACCGAGAAGAAGTTGCCCTGGTGGTTGATCGGATGGATTTTCTGCGGATCGCTGAAGATCCCCCGTTCGCGATCGCGCAGCACCGCCCCGTCTTCCCAGCTGCCTTCCAGCAGCTTATAGACCACGTCGAGGTACTCGTCGGCGTAGTCGTAGCGCGCATCGTGATCGGTCTGCGCCTGATGACCAATGTTGCGCGCCCCGCTTTCCAGGTATGAGGTCACGATATTCCAGCCCACCCGGCCTTTGGTCAGATGGTCAAGGGTCGACAGGCGGCGGGCAAACGGATACGGATGCTCAAACGACAGCGATGCGGTCAGGCCAAAGCCGAGGTGCTCCGTCACCAGCGCCATCGGGGTAATCAGCGCCAGCGGATCGTTCACCGGCACCTGCGTCGCCTGGCGAATGGCGGCATCGCCGTTGCCGTTCAGCACGTCGTAGATGCCCAGCACGTCGGCAATAAACAGGCCGTCGAACTTCCCGCGCTCCAGCAGACGCGCGAGGTCAACCCAGTAGTCCAGATCCTTGTACTGCCATGAGCGATCGCGCGGATGGGTCCACAGCCCCGGCGACTGGTGGCCGACGCAGTTCATATCAAAAGCATTAAGACGAATTTCGCGTTGTGATGACATAGCACTTCTCCACGGTGCGTCCCGATCTAGGGGCGCACGCTTAATCATGAATAACGAAAGAACTCTCGATCCCCAGCGTCGCCAGCGCTTCGGCGGCGACCGCGGCGGCATGGTCGGCGACCTGCGGCAGACCCATCAGCTCGCCAAAACGTCCGCGGGCCGCCGGGCCGGAAATTAGTACCTTTGGCGTCACCACGCCCTCGCGGCCAATCGCCCGGGAGCGCGAGTCGACGTCGAGCCCGAGCCCGAGCGCGTCGGCGCGGATCAGCCCCTCCTGCGCCAGGTCGCGCAGCAGCGGCTGGCTGTCGATCAGGCCGCCGTGCGCGGGGCCGGTGGTCAGAATCAGGCGATCGACGGTCAGCGATTGAGGGTCGCCGTGGCGCGGACTCAGGGTCAGGGTCAGCCGGCTGGCATCGCCCTCCAGCGCCGTCAGCCTTGCCGCCTGCACCTTCAGGCTGCCGTCGCGCTGCCGTTGGCTAAGCACATCGGCGACCTGCGGGGCGATGCGGTAGCGATGCACATCCCAGTAGCTGCGCAGATGGCGCAGGAAGCGCTGGCGGTCGACAAAGGTCAGCCCCTGCCAGATGCTCTGCCCCTGGTTACGCACCGCGTCCAGCACCACCTGCCACGGCTGCCCCAGCTCCGCGGCGCGACGGACATCTTCCCGCACCCGCCGCAGCCGCTGACGCAGCGTGCCCTGGCGATAGTCGCCGGGCCACGGCTCGGCAGCGCCGCTGATGTTTCCTCTGGGCAGCAGGCCGTGCCGCGAAAATGCCGTCACCGGACCGCGATGTCCGAGCCGCGACAGGGTAGCGATGCTGTCGGCCATCGTCAGACCGGTACCCATCACCGCCACCCGCGCATCCGGCGCAATGTCGGCAAGCGCGTCCGCACGCCACGGATTGGCAATCAGCGCAGGATGGTCGTGGAAAGGGGCCGCCAGGCGCGGCAGCGCCGGCGGCGGATGGCTCACCGCGAGGATCAGCAGATCGCTTTTCAGCAGCCGGCCGCTGGCGGTGGTGACGCCGCGCGGGTCATAGGCCAGCGCCTGCTCACGCAGGTGGACCAGCCGTCCCGCGCTCGCCCGCAGCGCATCGGTAAAGCGCTGGCTGACGTAGCGGCCAAACTGGCCGCGCTGCGGATAGAGCGCGCCGTCCTCACGCCGCGCCTGCGGGTCGTCGGCAAATGCCGGCTGGCCGCGATACCAGCGGTCGAAAGCGCCCTCCTCCTCGCCCGCCAGCTGCATCCGCGCGGCGGGGACGTTGATGCGATGGGAGGGCTCGGCGGTGGAGTAGGCCACCCCCGCGCCGGGCACGGCGCGAGGCTCCAGCAGCGTCACCCGCAGCCCGTGCGGGACCAGGCGCAGAAGCTCAATCGCCACGGCGGCGCCGCTGAACCCGCCGCCGATAATGACCACCTGCGGTTCAGCGCTCATCGGCAATCCCCCTCTGGAGGCAGAAAAGCATGTCCACCTCCCGCTCAGCTGGCGCTGACCTGTTTAACCGGCCGCTTATCGCCGCCGATGGTTTCGCCAAACGGGCCGGTATTCACGCCGCGCTCTTGGGGGGGGGGGTCGCGGGCAGGGGGCAGGGGCGGCATGACAAAATCGGAAAGGCGGTGGGCCTCTCCGAGGTGCGGAGCGCGGGAGAAGATAAAGTTGGTGATGCCGGGGGCCTGATTTTCGCGAGGGCGGTCCGCGCCCTGCGGGGGGCTGCCGACCAGCGCCGTCCCCGCCCCGCCGCGCACGAGGCCAACGCCCGCCCACAGGTTCGGGGCGATGCGCAGGTTGTCGCGGGAGCCGTTATGCAGGGCGCTCATTCGCGCCTGGCCTGCGGAATCCATGCGGGCAAAGATCTTCTGCGCCTGGGCGATGGTGTCATCATCCAGATGGGCAATCAGACGGTCGGCGGCGGCCCAGGCCTCTTCTTCCGTTTCACGGACGATAACGTGCAGGCGAATGCCGTACTGCAGGGTGCGGCCGCGGGCGGCGGCGCGCTCGCGCACGATGGCCAGCTTCTCCGCCACCAGCTCAGGCGGTTCACCCCAGGTCAGATAGCTATCGATTTGCCCGGCGGCAACGTCAATGGCCTCCTCTGAAGATCCGCCGAAATAGAGCGGCGGGCCGTTTTCCTGCACCGGCGGGAAGAGAACTTCCGCCCCCTCAACCTGAATATGCTCGCCGTGATAATCCACCTTTTCGCCTTTCAGCAGGCGCGAGTAAACGTCAAGAAATTCACGGGTAACCTGATAGCGCTGGCTATGGTCGAGGAAAATCCCGTCGCCCTTGTTCTCCACCGGATCGCCGCCGGTTACCACGTTGATCAGCAGCCGGCCTTCCGACAGGCGGTCGAGGGTCGCCGCCATGCGCGCCGCCAGCGTCGGCGGCTGCAGTCCCGGACGCACCGCAACCAGATAGCGCAGGCGGCGGGTTAACGGCGCCAGCGCCGAGGCGACCAGCCAGGAGTCTTCGCAGCTTTTGCCGGTAGGGATCAGCACGCCGTAGTAGCCAAGGCTGTCGGCGGCCAGAGCAACCTGTTGTAAGTACGCTAAATCAACGGGGCGTCCGCCTTCGGTGGTGCCCAGATAGCGGCCGTCGCCGTGGGTGGGTAAGAACCAAAACACGTTGATCTTATCGCTAGCTTTCTGCGTCATTATCCATTTCCTATATAACCATATTCGATATTCATCGAAGAGTTGTTTTAATTTGGTTATATGAGTGTTAGCGATAATCGTGCCAATGCGGACAGGAAAATTAAGACAACAAAATCAAATAATTAATAAAATTCTGCGCCCGCCAGGCTGTTGCAAATGCGCCAGCAGATGGGGCGAGGCTGCCGCTTTTGCAACAAAACCACAGAGTTTGCCCGTGTTTACCGCCGCCGACAGAGGATAAGTTCAAGGCGTTATTTAGCGGAGGACTACCATGCTCAATCCTGAACCCCCAGCCGATACCCCGGTGCTGATCGATCCGGCGTCAAAAGCCTTTCAGAACCTGTTGGATAAACTGGCGCCCACGGAGGCCACCGTGCTGATCGTCGGTGAAACCGGCACCGGTAAAGAGGTGGTCGCCCGCTACCTGCATCACCACAGCAGCCGCCGCCAGCAGCCTTTTCTCGCCGTGAACTGCGGCGCGCTCACCGAGAGCCTGGCGGAAGCGGAGCTCTTCGGTCACGAAAAGGGGGCGTTTACCGGCGCGGTGCAGGGGCATCCCGGCTGGTTTGAGGCCGCCGAGGGCGGCACGCTGCTGCTCGATGAGATTGGCGAATTAAGCCTGCCGCTGCAGGTGAAGCTGCTGCGCGTGCTGCAGGAGCGCGAGATTACCCGCGTCGGCTCGCGCAAGGCGATTAAAGTCAACGTGCGGGTCATTGCCGCCACCCACGTAGATTTGGCGCAGGCGATCCGCGAGCGCCGCTTCCGCGAAGACCTCTATTACCGCCTGAATATCGCCATCGTCCCGCTGCCGCCGCTGCGCCAGCGCCGCCAGGATATTCCGCTGCTGGCCAATCATTTCTTATCGCTCTACGCCCGTCGGCTGGGGCGCCCAACCCGCTATCTGGCGCCTGAGGCGTTAGCCCGGCTGATGGACTACCCGTGGCCCGGCAATATCCGCGAGCTTGAAAACACGCTGCATAACGCGGTTCTGCTCAGCAAAGAGGAGGAGATTACGCCCGCACAGCTGCGCCTGACCACGCTGCACGCCGCGCCGCTGACGGCAACGGATATTGAGCTGGACGACTTTATCCACCAGCAGCTCGCCCAGCCCGGCGACGCGCTGTGGGAGCGCATGACCGGCGCGCTGATCCGCGGCGCTATGGCCCATTGCGACGACAATCAAAGCCAGGCGGCCGCGCTGCTGGGGATCAGTCGCCACACCCTGCGTACCCAGTTGGCCAACATCGGCATGATTAAAAGCCGCCGCCGGGTGGAATCGGCTCCGCGCCGGTTAGCCGAAACCGCGTCCGTAGACCGCGAGCTGCGCATCGGCTATCAGCGCTTCGGCAACCTCGGCATTTTAAAGGCCCGGCAGAGCCTCGAGAGCGCCTTCTCCAGCCTTGGCGTCAGCGTGCTGTGGAGCGAATTCCCCGCCGGGCCGCAGCTGCTGCACGCCCTTGCCTGCAATGAGATCGATTTTGGCACCACCGGCGAAGCGCCGCCGGTCTTTGCTCAGGCCAGCAACGCCGAGCTGGTGTACGTCGCGTGGGAGCCGCCGGCGCCGCAAAGCGTGGCGATGGTGGTGCCGCAGCATAGCGATATCCGCGCCCTCAGCGATCTGCGCGGCAAGCGTATTGCGCTGAATAAGGGCTCAAACGTGCACTGGCTGCTGCTGCAGATTCTGGAAGAGGCCGGGCTGAGCCTGAATGACGTGAAGGTGGTCTACATCCCGCCGAAGTACCCTCTCACCGCCAGCGATTATCTGGCGGTCGACGCGTGGATGATGTGGGACCCGCTGCTCAGCGACGCCGAACATACCGGAGAGCTGCGGGTGGTCGCCAGCGGCGAGGGCCGGGTGCACAACCATCAGTTCTATCTCTCGCGCCGCGATTACGTCAATCGCAACGGCGACATCATGCAGCGCCTGCTGCACGAGCTGACGCAAACCGGGCAGTTTATCGACCGCCGGCGCGAGGAGGCCGCCGGCCTGCTTGCCGCCGAATTAGGCATTAACGTCGATTCGCTGGCCCTCGCCCTCGCGCGCCGCAGCCATCGCCCACGGATGATGGATCTTAAGGTCATCCGCGCGCAGCAGACCATCGCCGACCGCTTTTATGCCCTCGGACTGATCGGCAAACCGGTTTCCGTGCGCGAAGCCGTTTGGTACGGGGAAGCGGCCCATAGCGATCTGGGCCTGCTGCTGCACGCAGATTAGGCCGCTTTACGAGGCGCGTTCCCGATTATCCCCGTGCCGATAGCCTCCTCCGCACGGCAATGATACCCTTACATTTCTGAGAACATTGGTCGGGCACGGCGCCCGGCCAGGCCGGCGGGCCGCTCATCCGCCGGGCTAAATGATAAGGAGAGACCTGTGGCCGTTCATCTGTTAATCGTCGACGCGCTCAATCTGATTCGCCGCATTCACGCGGTGCAGGGTTCGCCCTGCGTTGACACCTGCCTGCACGCGCTGGAGCAGCTGATCGTCCATAGTCAGCCAACGCACGCGGTGGCGGTATTTGATGATGACGATCGCGCCCACAGCTGGCGGCACCAGCGTCTGGCGGAATATAAAGCCGGCCGCGCGCCGATGCCGGAGACGCTGGAGGCCGAAATGCCCGCGCTCCGTGCGGCGTTTGAACAGCGCGGAATACGCTGCTGGGCCTTAGCGGGCAGCGAAGCCGACGATCTCGCCGCCACCCTGGCGATGAAGGTCGCCCAGGCCGGGCACCAGGCCACCATCGTCTCCACGGATAAAGGCTACTGCCAGCTGCTTTCGCCCACAGTTCGCATCCGCGACTACTTCCAGAAGCGCTGGCTGGACGCCCCCTTTATTGCCAAAGAGTTTGGCGTGACCCCGCAGCAGCTGCCTGACTACTGGGGCCTGGCGGGCATTAGCAGCTCGAAGGTACCGGGCGTGGCGGGTATCGGCCCTAAAAGCGCCGCCCAGCTGTTAACTGAGTTTACCGATCTGGAGGGGATTTACGCCCGTCTCGACGAGGTCGCGGAGAAGTGGCGCAAGAAGCTGGAAGAGCATAAAGAGATGGCGTTCACCTGTCGTGAAATCGCCCGCCTGCAGACCGATTTACAGCTCGACGGCAACCTGCAGCAGCTGCGGCTGACGGCGTAGTCGGTGTCGCTGGCATAGTCGGTATAGCTGGCGGCCGAGGTTCAGCCAGAAAGGGCGATAGCCAGCATCGCCCTTGCCCCCCGGCAGCGTTTACCAGGCGGAGTGGTAAAGCTCGATAATCTCCGTCAGGCTGGCTTCCCGCGGGTTGCCGCCGGTGCAAACGTCGTCAAACGCCGCCTGCGCCAGCGCCGGAATATCCTCTTTACGTACCCCGACATCGCGCAGATGCGGCGGGATCCCCACGTCACGATTGAGTTTACACACCGCCTCTACCGCCGCCTGGCGTACCTCCTCTTCGCTTCTGCCTTCAACTTTCTCGCCCATAGCCCGGGCGATATCGGCAAACTTACCTCCGCAGTACGCGGCGTTATAGCGCATCACGTGAGGCAGCAGAATGGCGTTGGCCACGCCGTGCGGCGTATTGTAAAACGCGCCTAAAGGATGCGCCATGCCGTGCACCAGCCCGAGGCCGACGTTGGAAAAACCCATCCCGGCAATATACTGCCCCAGCGCCATCGCCTCGCCGGACCGGCTCTCGCCGGCCACCGATCCGCGCAGCGCGCCGGCGATAATCTCTATCGCTTTCAGGTGCAGCGCATCGGTTAACGCCCAGGCCGCCCGCGTAACGTAGCCTTCGATGGCATGGGTCAACGCGTCGACGCCGGTCGCGGCTTTCAGCGCCGGCGGCATCCCGTCCATCATATCGGCATCGATAAACGCCGCCTGGGGGATATCGTGCGGATCGACGCAGACAAATTTACGCCGCTTTTCCTCATCGGTGATCACGTAGTTGATCGTCACCTCCGCCGCGGTTCCGGCGGTGGTCGGAATGGCCATAATCGGTACGCTCGGGGCGCGGGTTGCCGATAGCCCTTCCAGGCTACGAACGTCGGCAAACTCAGGGTTAGCGCTGATAATCCCCACCGCCTTACAGGTATCCTGCGGCGAGCCGCCGCCAATGGCGATCAGGTAGTCCGCCCCGCTCTGCTGAAAAACCCGCAGCCCCTCCTGTACAACCGCAATCGTTGGATTCGGGATCACGGCGGAAAAGATCTCCCACGCCAGACCGGCGGCATCCATCCTGTCGGTGACCTTGCTAACCGCGCCGCACTGAACCAGCGTCTTATCAGTGACAATCAGCGCCTTACGATAGCCGCGACGCTTCACTTCGTCGGATAATGCCGCTATCGCCCCTCGGCCAAACCACGCCGTTTCGTTCAAAATCATTCTGTTCGCCATTGCCCGTCTCCTGTTTGTCGTGCGGGATCACTCTTCGATACGTAGCCCATAGGTTTTGAATTTTTCCAGCACGATGGCTATCGCTTCGTCATCCAGTACCGGCACGGGATCGATAATCGCCAGCGTGCTGAGGTACAGCTGGGCCAGCACCTCCACCTCATGCGCCAGCCACAGCGCTTTTTCCAGACTCTCTTCACAGGCAATCAGCCCGTGATGCTGCAGCAGGGTCGCCTTGCGGTTTTTTAGCGCGACGGCCACATATTCGGAGAGCTCGCGCGTTCCGAAGGTGGCGTAGGGCGCGCAGGGGATGGAGTTGCCGCCGGCGGCGGCAATCATGTAGTGGATCGCCGGAATGGGCCGGTTAAGGATCGATACCGCGGTACAGTGCACCGCGTGGTTATGGACCACCGCCTGCGCGTCGGGGCGGGTCTGGTAGGCCGCCATATGGAAACGCCACTCGCTTGACGGCAGCTTGCCCTGCTCATGCTGGCCGTTGGCGTCAATCCATACGATGTGGGATTCGGTGAGCTTTTCGTACGGGATGCCCGTCGGCGTAATCAGCATGCCGCCTTCATAGCGCACGCTCACGTTGCCTGCGGTCCCCTGATTCAGCCCCAGCCGGGTCATTTCCAGGCAGGTATCAATAATCTGCCGCGCCAGCGTATTTCGTTCCATTCTTTACCTCTCTCAGCGTTTCAAAACAGACCAACAGAATCCTCACTTAACATCATCCCGGCTCTGTCGAATTAATTGGATATTTACTTACCATCATCATATTGAATAACCAGAATGGAATTGATATCAGCGTATTCTGTGACCGCCATCAATTAATCTCCGCGAATAAATAAAGCGCCGGTTATTTTCACCGAAGAAAACTGCCCGTTATTATTTTTCTTTTTTAAAACGGGCATTTCCCTCCGCCTTTAACAATTGCCCGTTTGCGCCGCAATAAATTAAATCGGGCAGCGCCGCTGTGGCTTTTAAATTAAATAATCTCAAACGGTCATTGTTTTAGATAAATTAAAGTGATGCTAATCACATAAAGCCATAGTCTTCGGGCCAAATGTGACCGCCATCATATTAAAAGGCGTTGTTTATTTGAAAATGAATTCATGAGTTCATCCATGAGAGCATTTTATTCGCTGCCGCTTAATCGGAACTCACCTTGTTTTGCCGGCTGGAGAGAGTTGCCAGCCGCACTCTAAAGATGCTGGACACGCTTCTGAACTGATGAGGATGCTATGGGAAACACAACAATACAAACGCAGAGTTTTCGTGCGATAGATGTCGGCCAAAGTAAGCGCTATATTATTCCATTCGCCCTGCTGTGCTCGCTATTTTTCCTTTGGGCCGTTGCCAATAATTTAAATGACATTTTGCTGCCGCAATTCCAGCAGGCTTTTACCTTAACTAATTTTCAGGCCGGGCTGATTCAATCAGCATTTTATTTTGGCTACTTCGTCATTCCCGTTCCCGCCGGGATCCTGATGAAAAAGCTCAGCTATAAAGCCGGGATAATTACCGGGCTATTCCTTTACGCGTTCGGCGCTGCCTTATTCTGGCCAGCTGCGGAAATAATGAATTACACTTTATTCCTGATTGGCCTTTTTATTATTGCCGCCGGTCTGGGATGTCTTGAAACCGCCGCCAACCCTTTCGTTACGGTCCTTGGCCCGGAAAGCGGCGGTCATTTCCGCCTCAACCTGGCACAAACCTTTAACTCCTTTGGCGCCATTATTGCCGTCGTCTTTGGGCAAAGTCTTATTTTGTCTAACGTGCCGCATCAATCTCAGGAAGTGCTCGATAAAATGGCGCCCGAGCAGCTCAGCGCCTATAAGCACAGCCTGGTGTTATCGGTTCAGACGCCGTATATGATTATCGTGGCGATCGTGCTGCTGGTTGCCGTGCTGATCGCGCTGACAAAGTTCCCTTCTCTGCAAAGCGACGACCACGGAGATAGCGCCCAGAGCTCCTTGACCGCCTCCTTCTCCAGGCTGGTGCGCATTCGCCACTGGCGCTGGGCGGTTCTGGCGCAGTTCTGCTACGTTGGCGCGCAAACGGCCTGCTGGAGCTATTTGATTCGCTATGCTATCGAAGAGATCCCCGGCATGACGCCCGGCTTCGCCGCGAACTACCTGACCGGCACTATGGTCTGCTTCTTCATCGGCCGCTTTAGCGGCACCTGGCTCATCAGCCGCTTTGCCCCGCATAAAGTGCTCGCCGCCTACGCCCTGCTGTCGATGGCGCTGTGCCTGATTTCCGCGCTCAGCGGCGGGCATATCGGCCTGCTGGCGCTAACCCTGTGCAGCGCGTTTATGTCGATTCAGTACCCCACCATTTTCTCTCTGGGGATCAAAAATCTGGGGCAGGACACTAAATACGGTTCGTCGTTTATCGTCATGACCATTATCGGCGGCGGGATCGTCACGCCGGTCATGGGATTTGTCAGCGATGCGGCGGGCAATATTCCGACCGCCGAACTGGTCCCGACACTGTGCTTCGCCATCATCTTTATTTTTGCCCGTTTCCGTTCACAAACGGCAACAAACTGAACATTTTCCGAATAACGTGAGGAGTCTGGAATGAAAAAAATCAGCTTACCAAAAATAGGCATTCGCCCGGTCATTGACGGACGTCGCATGGGCGTACGCGAATCGCTGGAAGAGCAAACCATGAATATGGCGCAGGCCACCGCCGCGCTGATCGGCGAGAAGCTTCGCCACGCCTGCGGCGCGCAGATCGAGTGCGTCATTGCGGATACCTGCATCGCCGGTATGGCGGAGTCGGCGGCCTGCGAAGAGAAATTTAGTCGCCACAACGTCGGCGTGACCATTACCGTCACCCCCTGCTGGTGCTACGGCAGCGAAACCATCGATATGGACCCGATGCGCCCGAAAGCCATCTGGGGCTTCAACGGCACCGAGCGTCCGGGAGCGGTCTATCTCGCCGCCGCGCTGGCCGCCCACAGCCAGAAGGGCATTCCGGCCTTCTCGATCTATGGTCACGACGTTCAGGACGCGGACGACAGCTCGATCCCTGCGGACGTCGAAGAAAAGCTGCTGCGCTTCGCCCGCGCCGGGCTGGCGGTTGCCGCCATGAAGGGCAAAAGCTATCTCTCCGTCGGCGGCGTATCCATGGGGATTGCCGGCTCCATCGTCGATCATAACTTCTTCGAATCCTGGCTAGGCATGAAGGTGCAGGCGGTCGATATGACCGAGCTGCGTCGGCGCATCGACCAGAAAATCTATGATGAGGTGGAGCTGGAAATGGCGCTGGCGTGGGCGGATAAAAACTTCCGCTACGGTGAGGATCAGAACGCCAGGCAGTACAAACGCAATGCGGAGCAGAGCCGGGCCGTCCTGAAAGAGAGCCTGCTGATGGCGATCTGTATCCGCGACATGATGCAGGGCAACGCGAAGCTGGCGGAGAAGGGCCTGGTAGAAGAGTCGCTGGGCTATAACGCCATTGCCGCCGGTTTTCAGGGCCAGCGCCACTGGACCGATCAATACCCGAATGGCGATACCGCCGAAGCGCTACTGAACAGCTCGTTTGACTGGCACGGCGTGCGCGAGCCGCTGGTTGTCGCGACCGAAAATGACAGCCTCAACGGGGTGGCAATGCTGCTGGGCCATCAGCTCACCGGCACCGCCCAGGTATTTGCCGACGTCCGGACCTACTGGTCGCCGGATGCGGTCGAACGGGTGACGGGCCAGCCGCTTACCGGGCTGGCGGAACACGGCATTATCCACCTGATCAACTCCGGTTCCGCAGCGCTGGACGGCTCCTGTAAACAGCGCGATGCCGAGGGCAATCCGACCATGAAACCGCACTGGGAAATCTCGCAGCAGGAGGCCGACGCCTGCCTCGCGGCCACCGAGTGGTGCCCGGCGATCCACGAGTATTTCCGCGGCGGCGGCTTCTCCTCGCGCTTCCTCACCGAAGGCGGCGTCCCCTTTACCATGACCCGGGTGAACATCATTAAAGGCCTCGGGCCGGTCCTGCAAATCGCCGAAGGCTGGAGCGTCGAGCTGCCGAAAGAGATGCACGACCAGCTGGACGCTCGCACCAACTCCACCTGGCCAACCACCTGGTTTGCGCCGCGTCTGACCGGCAAGGGCCCGTTCTCCGACGTCTATTCGGTGATGGCGAACTGGGGGGCAAACCACGGCGTGCTGACCATTGGCCACGTCGGCGCGGACTTTATCACCCTCGCCTCCATGCTGCGTATTCCGGTCTGCATGCATAACGTGGAAGAGGCGAAAATCTATCGCCCTTCAACCTGGTCAGCGCACGGTATGGATACTGAAGGTCAGGACTACCGCGCCTGCCAGAACTATGGCCCGCTGTACAAACGTTAATACGTTTCCGCCCTTTCATCGCGAAAGGGCTTTTTTTGTTTCAGGAGCAATGATGAAACAAGACGTTATTCTGGTCCTCGACTGCGGGGCAACCAACGTCCGGGCCATCGCTGTCGATCGGCAGGGGAAGATTGTCGCCCGCGCATCGACCCCCAACGCCAGCGATGCCGCTGCGGAAAACGGCGCGTGGCACCAGTGGTCTCTGGAAGCGATCCTGCAGCGCTTCGCCAGCTGCTGTCAGACGCTCGCGGCGGAGCTCGCCGCCTGCCGCATTCGCGGTATTACGGTCACCACCTTTGGCGTGGACGGCGCGCTGGTCGATGAGCGCGGCGCCCTGCTCTACCCGACGATCAGCTGGAAATGCCCGCGCACCGCGGCGGTGATGCACGACATCGGTCGAATAATGCCGGCGCAGCGGCTGCAGGAAATCTCCGGCGTCGGAGCCTTCAGCTTCAATACCTTATATAAGCTGGTGTGGATGAAAGAGAACCACCCGCAGCTGCTGGAAAAGGCGCATGCCTGGCTGTTTATCTCATCGCTTATCAACCACCGCTTAACCGGCGAATTCACCACCGATATCACTATGGCGGGTACCGGCCAGATGCTGGATATTCACCGGCGCGAGTTTAGCCCCGAGATCCTGCAGGCCGCGGGGATCCCGCGCCGGCTGTTCCCTACGCTGGTGGAAGCGGGAGAGAAGATCGGCACCCTCCAGCCCGATGCCGCCGCGCTGCTGCAGCTCCCCGCGGGGATACCGGTATTCTCCGCCGGGCACGATACGCAGTTTGCGCTGTTTGGCGCCGGAGCGCAGCAGAATGAACCGGTACTCTCGTCCGGCACCTGGGAAATTCTGATGGTGCGCAGCGCCGAGGTTAACACCCCGCTGCTGAGTCAGTACCCCGGCTCAACCTGCGAGCTGGACAGCCAGCCCGGACTGACCAACCCCGGGATGCAGTGGCTGGCGTCCGGCGTGCTGGAGTGGGTGCGCCAGCTGCTATGGACGCCGGAGACGCCGTGGCAAACGCTGATTGAGGAAGCGCGCCTCATTCCCGCCGGCGCCGAAGGCGTGAAGATGCAGTGCGATCTGCTGGCCTGTCAAGACGCAGGCTGGCAGGGCGTAACGCTGAATACCACCCGCGCGCACTTTTATCGCGCCGCGCTGGAGGGCTTAACCGCCCAGCTGCAGAGCCACCTGCGCACCCTGGAGAAAATCGGCGGCTTTAAGGCCAGCGAACTTCTGCTGGTGGGCGGCGGCAGCCGCAACGCGCTGTGGAATCAAATAAAAGCCAACGCGCTCGATATGCCGGTTAAGGTTCTGGACGACGCTGAAACGACCGTTGCCGGCGCGGCGATGTACGGCTGGTTTGGCGCGGGCGAGTTTGCCAGCCCGGAGCAGGCCAGAGCCGAGGTGCGCTACCGGTACCGCTACTTTTATCCACAAACCGAACCTGAACTGATAGATGAGGTATGACATGCTAAAAACGATCTCGCCACTCATCTCCCCCGAGCTGCTTAAGATCCTGGCCGAGATGGGCCACGGGGATGAAATTATTTTTTCCGACGCCCACTTCCCGGCCCACAGTATGGGGCCGCAGGTCATTCGCGCCGACGGCCTGCAGGTCAGCGACCTCCTGCAGGCGATCGCGCCGCTGTTTGAACTCGACGGCTACGCGCCGCCGCTGGTGATGATGGCGGCGGTAGCGGGCGACGCGCTCGATCCCGGCGTTGAGCAACGCTATCGCGATGCGCTCTCCCGGGAGTCGCCCTGTCCGGAAATCACCCGCATCGATCGCTTTGCGTTCTACGAGCGGGCGCAAAAAGCCTTTGCGATCGTTATCACAGGGGAGCGCGCGAAGTACGGGAATATTCTTTTAAAAAAAGGAGTAACGCCGTAATCTCATGCCGGAGCGCCCGCCTGATGCGGGCGTTTATTGACTGACAGGGTGAGAGAAAATGAAAGCGGCACGCCAGCAGGCGATCATAGACCTGCTGATCAACCATAGCAGCCTGACGACTGAAGCCCTATCGCTGCAGCTCGCGGTCAGTAAAGAGACGATTCGTCGCGACCTCAGCGAACTGCAGTCGCAGGGCAAAGTGCTGCGTAACCACGGACGCGTCAAGATCATCCACCGGCAGAGCCAGGACAGCGGCGATCCGTTTCATATCCGCCTCAAAAGCCACTATGCCCACAAAGCCGATATCGCCCGCGAGGCCCTTGCCTGGATAGAAGAAGGGATGGTTATCGCCCTCGATGCCAGCTCCACCTGCTGGTATCTGGCCCGTCAGCTCCCCGACGTCAACCTTCACGTGTTTACCAACAGCCAGCCCATCTGCCAGGAGCTCAGCAAGCGCGAGCACATCCAGCTCACCTGCTCCGGCGGCACCCTGCAGCGTAAATACGGCTGCTACGTGAGCGCTTCGCTTATCCCGCAGCTCAGGTCCCTGGAGATCGATCTGTTCGTTTTTTCCTGCGAAGGCATCGATAGCAACGGCGCGCTTTGGGATTCAAATACGGTTAACGCCGAGTTCAAATCCCTGTTGCTCAAGCGCGCGGCGCAGTCTTTACTGCTGATCGATAAGAGTAAGTTTAATCGCTCGGGCGAGGCCAGCATTGGCCATCTCGATGACGTGACGCACATCATTTCTGATGAGCCAATCGCGGCGAAATAGCCGGCAGGAGAAGGGAGAAGAGAGCCCGGATAACGGCGCCGCTATCCGGGATACGACGACAAATTAGCGTTCGTCGCGCCGACCGCCAACCGCAGCCCACAGGCGGCGAATATGAACGGTCACTTCTTCGCGATCGTGATACAGCTGGCGCGCCTGAATCTGCGCGTTAATGCCGTGCTCATCCAGCTGCTCCTGGATGTAGGCCAGATTGCGCGACAGCTCTTCATAGCGCTTTTTCATCGGCAGCTTCAGGTTGAAGATAGTCTCGCGGCACCAGCCGTTGACCAGCCACTGCGCCATCAGCGCCGCGACCTTAGCCGGTTTTTCCACCATGTCGCACACCATCCACGAGATGTTGTTACGGGTGGGACGGTAGCGGAAGCCGTCTTCGCGCAGCCAGGTCACCTGCCCGGTATCCATCAGGCTCTGCGCCATCGGGCCGTTATCGACCGACGAAACCCACATGTTGCGTTTCACCAGCTGATAGGTCCAGCCGCCGGGACAGGCGCCAAGATCCACCGCATACATGCCGTTGCCCAGGCGCTCGTCCCACTCATCGGCCGGGATAAAGACGTGGAACGCCTCCTCCAGCTTCAGCGTAGAGCGGCTCGGCGCATCGGCAGGGAATTTAAGCCGCGGGATCCCCATATAGAACGGGGAGTTGTTGTTGGAGTAGGAGTAGCCGGTATAGCAGCAGCCCGGGGCGATAAAGAACACGTGCACCACCGGACGCTTCGACGTTTCGTAGCTGGTCAGCACGCCCGCTTCACGCAGGGCCGCGCGCAGCGGAACCGTAAACTTACGGCAGAACTTCATCAACTCTTTGCTTTCATTGGTATCGGCCACTTCCACCCGCAGGTCGCCGCCCTTCTCCACCACGCCCTGCAGCATGCCGACAATCGGCGTGATGCGATCTTCCGGCGGCAGGTCGCGAAGCAGCTCGCCCACCACAAACATCTGGCGAGCAAAAACCAGCGAGCTGAATGGCAGCTCGCGCGCCAGCTTGTCGCCATCTTCCATCTGATAGCATTCAAAAACCACGTACCCGGCGTTATCTTTAACGCGGGCAAAACCAAACACCTCAAGGCGGGATGCCTTATCGGTAATTTCTGCTGCGCACTCCTTCTCAAACCCGGGGCGACAATAGAGGACAACCTTATTCATGAACAACGCCCTTACGTTTCAGACGAATTGCACCAATTAACATTAAAACCCAACCGGCGAGGAAGCTGACGCCTCCCACCGGCGTAACGAACGCCCACAGGCGTAAATGCGACAGCGCCAGGCAGTAAAGGCTGCCGCTGAACAAAACGGTACCCAGCGCCATAAAGACGCTGCTCCAGTAAAACCAGATGCTGATGCGGCGCTGCATCGCCACCGCCAGGCCAAAAATGGCCAGCGTATGGAAGGCCTGGTACTCAAGGCCGGTATGGATCCAGCCCATTTCCGCAACGCCCAGCGACCGGCTTAACACGTGCGCGCCGAAGGCGCCCAGAGCAACAAAGATAAAACCGCTTATCGCGGCGAATATCAGCATAAAACGGCTGGTCATGTTATTACCCTACAATCATTTATTGTTCGTAACGAAAGCGAAATTTTTCTTGTTCACTTGCCGCTTTCGCCAGTATCCACTGCCGGAAGGCGGCTATTTTACCCAGTTCTGCCTGACTGTCATGACAAACCAGATAAAAGGCATTTTTACTGACCAGAACATCATTAAACGGACAGACCAGGCGGCCGGCTTCAATTTCGGACTGGGACATCACGTTATTGGCGAGCGCGACCCCCTGTCCGTGAATGGCCGCCTGCAGCACCATTGCGCTGTGGCTGAAAATCGGCCCCTGCTGGACGTTAATATGGCTTAGACCCAGCTGGCGGGTATAAGTTTGCCAGTCGCGACGGGAAGCATCGTGTAATAGCGTATGTTGCGCCAGATCCGCAGGCGTTTTCAACGCTTTGTCGCCGGTCAGCAGCACCGGGGAGCAAACCGGCAGCAAATACTCGGCGTACAATTTTTCGACGCGCAGCCCCGGCCAGTTGCCGCGACCGTAGAAAATCGCCACGTCAACGTCATCCGCCAGCTTATCCTCCTGACGGTCCACGGCCTGGATTCTGACGTCGATTCCCGGATAAGCTGAGTTAAAGCTTGAAAGGCGCGGGACCAGCCACTGAATCGCAAAACTGGGCAACAGGCTGACCGTTAACGCCCCTTTTGCGCTACGCGCCTGCAGTTTACGCGTCGCTTCCGTCAGCTGCGAAAAAATATCTTTAATATCCTGAAAATAGCTCTGACCTTCTTCCGTCAGCAGCAGCGATCGATTGCGCCGCCGAAACAGCTTCAGCCCAAGAAAGTCCTCTAGTGACTTGATTTGGTGACTTACTGCGGCCTGGGTCACAAAAAGCTCATCGGCTGCGCGAGTGAAGCTTAAATGACGTGCGGCTGCATCAAAAACACGTAATGCATTCAGAGGTGGTAATCGCTTTGACATGGTTATTCTGGCTTAGATGTTAAGGCAATTTAACAAACAGGAAACAACAGTTAACCTATTAGTTTTTTTTATCTGAGACATTATAATTTGTCCGTTGAGGTTCTACCAGCAAATACCTATAGTGGCCGCACTTCCTGAGCCGGAACGAAGAGCTTTTTTTGGAATGCGTGTTCCAACAAGCTTTTGGCTTACGGTTGTGATGTTGTGTTGTTGTGTTTGCAATTGGTCTGTCTTTGCGGACCACGGTGGCTAAGCTACCCCCTTTTCACTTCCTGTACATTTACCCTGTCTGTCCATAGTGATTTAATGTAGCACCGCAATGCGCGGTGCTTTTTTTTGCCCTGAATTTCCCCTCTCTTCCTTATCCCGTGCTTGTCAGCCTTGCCCTGACGGATAAATTGCGCGACGATCGTCGTATTGCAACGAGGAGTTCCATGAACGCATTCAATCCCGCTCAGTTTCGCGCGCAGTTTCCTGCTCTGGCCGATGCCGGCGTTTACCTTGATAGCGCGGCGACGGCGCTAAAGCCGCTGGCCGCCATCGATGCCAGCGATCGGTTCTATCGCCTCAGCGCCGGCAACGTGCACCGCAGCCAGTTTGCTGCCGCCCGGCGTCTGACCGAACGTTATGAAGACGCCCGCGAGCGCGTCGCGGCGCTGCTAAACGCGCCGTCTGGCAAAGATATCGTCTGGACCCGCGGCACCACCGAGGCCATTAACATGGTGGCGCAAAGCTACGTTCGCCCGCGCCTGCGGCCCGGCGACGAAATCATCGTCAGCGAAGCGGAGCATCACGCCAATCTGGTTCCCTGGCTGATGGTGGCGGAGCAGACCGGCGCCCGGGTGGTGAAGCTGCCCATCGGCGCCGATCGCCTGCCTGACGTCGCGAGCCTGCCCTCCCTTATTACGCCGCGTAGCCGGGTGCTGGCCATTGGCCAGATGTCGAACGTAACCGGCGGCTGCCCGGACCTGGCGCTGGCGATCCGCCTCGCGCATGAAGCCGGAATGGTGGTGATGGTCGATGGCGCGCAGGGCGCGGTGCATTTCCCGGCCGACGTTCAGGCGCTGGATATCGACTTTTACGCCTTCTCAGGCCATAAGCTGTACGGCCCGACGGGGATTGGCGCGCTGTACGGTAAAAGCGAGCTGCTGAACGCCATGTCGCCGTGGCTCGGCGGCGGTAAAATGATTACCGAAGTCACGTTCGAGGGTTTTAAAACCCAGCCCGTGCCCTATCGACTGGAAGCCGGCACGCCAAACGTCGCCGGGGTCATTGGCCTGAGCGCGACGCTGGAGTGGCTGCAGGAGACGGATATCGCCCAGGCCGAAAGCTGGAGCCGCAGCCTGGCGACGCTGGCTGAAGACGAGCTGACGAAGCGTCCGGGCTTTCGCTCCTTCCGCTGTCAGAGCTCAAGCCTGCTGGCATTTGATTTCGCCGGCGTTCACCACAGCGATATGGTGACGCTGCTGGCGGAGTCCGGCATCGCGCTTCGCGCCGGGCAGCACTGCGCCCAGCCGCTGCTGGCGGCGCTTGGCGTCAGCGGAACCCTGCGCGCCTCGTTTGCGCCTTATAATACCCAGGATGATGTTTACGCGCTGGTGCATGCCGTTGACCGCGCTCTGGAAATTTTGGTGGACTAATGACGACTCCCGATCCGCAGAACCATCCGTTTGGCACCGCCATCACTGAAGCGACGCTGCGGCAAACCTTCGTCCCGCTGAGCCAGTGGGAAGATAAGTACCGCCAGCTGATCCTGTTAGGCAAAAAGCTGCCGCCGCTGGCGGACGAGGCGAAAGCCCGCACGACGGAGATTACCGGCTGTGAAAACCGCGTCTGGCTGGGGTATAGCGTGCGCGACGGTCGGCTGCATTTCTTCGGCGACAGCGAAGGCCGGATCGTTCGCGGCCTGCTGGCCGTGCTGCTGACCGCCGTTGAGGGGAAAAGCGCCGCCGAGTTGCTGGACCACGATCCGCTGGCGCTGTTCGATGAGCTGGGGCTGCGTGCGCAGCTGAGCGCCTCTCGCGGCCAGGGACTCGCCGCGCTGGGCGCAGCGGTGCTCGCCGCAGCCCGCGAGGCTTAACCTGGAATAAGAACGGCGCTTAGCCCTGACGCCCGGCTTTCGCCAGCATCTTCTTCAGCGCATGGGATACGGCGACAAAGCCAAAGGTGGCGGTAACCATCGTTGCCGCCCCAAAGCCCGACGCGCAGTCCATCCGCTTAGGTCCTTCCGCGCTGCTTTTCATGGCGCATACGCTGCCGTCAGCCTGGGGATAAACCAGCGCCTCGGTCGAGAACACGCAGTCGATGCCGAGCTTACCCTTACTATTTTTCACCACCCCGAACTGGCCCTTCAGGCGCTCGCGCAGCTTCGCCGCCAGCGGGTCCTGGATGGTTTTCGCCAGGTCAGCCACCTGAATCTGCGTTGGGTCAATTTGCCCGCCCGCGCCGCCGGTGGTCACCAGCGGCACCTTATAGCGGCGGCAGTACGCAATTAACGCCGCCTTCGGCCGCACGCTATCTATAGCATCAATCACGTAGCTGAAGCCCGCGCCCATATATTCGGCCACATTTTCCGGCGTCACAAAGTCATCAATTACCGTAACCTGACATTCAGGGTTGATCAGCCGGATACGCTCCGCCATTACCTCGGCTTTCGCCAGCCCGACGTTGCCGCCCAGCGCATGAATCTGCCGGTTGGTGTTGGTGACGCAGACGTCGTCCATATCGATAAGGGTAATGGCGCCGATCCCGGTTCTTGCCAGCGCCTCCGCAGCCCAGGAGCCGACGCCGCCGATGCCCACGACGCAGACATGCGCGTCGGCAAAGCACTGCAGCGCTTTTTCACCATATAAACGCGCCGTACCGCCGAAACGCTGGCGCCAGGCGTCGCTAATTACAACAGACATATAACCTCAGAATAAAATGGCCGCTTCCCCGACACGCCCATGCCGCCGGGGAAGCGGAAACAAGAGCGTTAGCCGCTAAAGACGTTGCCAGCACCCGGCGCGTTTTTCAGCACCCAGACGCGACCATAGTGGTTATACCAGCCCGCACGATGCCCGGCATCCGCGCCGATACCTTGATAGATATCGAAGTGCTGGCCTTTAATCGCACCGCCGACGTCCAGGGCAACCATCAGACGCAGCTCATACTGACCGTTAAACTTGCCTTTATTATCCAGCAGCGGTACTTCCGCCAGCAGGGTGGTACCCGGCGGGATAATGCTGCGGTCAGAGGCGACCGACGCGCGGCCAATCAACGGCACCGCGCTGGCGCCTTTCACCGGGGCGAAGGATTGCGGTTTAAAGAAGACAAAAGAAGGGTTCTCTTCGAGCAGCGCACGAACTTCAGCTTCGCTATGGGTTTCCCCCCATTCGCGGATCGCCTGCATCGACATATCTTCTTTCTTCACTTCGCCGCGATCGATAAGCACCTTGCCGATGCTGCGATACGACCAGCCGTTCTTCCCGGCATAGCTAAAGAAGTTCAGCGGCGAGCCGTCGCCAAAATCGATATAGCCGCTGCCCTGCACATCCATAATGAAGTTGTCCATCAGCGAATTGCTGTAGGCCAGAATATAGCTGTCGCTCAGCCCACCGGCGTAGATGCTGGCGCGAGACGGAAGCTTGCCGCGCTTCGGCGGCATGCGATAAATGGGGTACTGGAACTCACCCTGACGGGTGTGGCGCGCCTGCACCACCGGGGTGTAGTAGCCGGTAAACTGAACGTTGCCGTAGCTATCGGCGCCCTGCATCTGCCAGGCGTCAATCCCGTACTGGCTCAGCGTGCGGGTATCGCCACCGGCGCTTAGCCACTGCTGCAGGGAGTTATAGACGTTGCTCTGGCTATTATAGAGGCGCGGAGAGGCGCTGCGGATCTGCCTGACCTGTTCGGAGAAGTCGCCAGCGTTAATCGGCGTGCCGACCGCATCAGGCTGGTTAACCAGTGAAAACGGCTGGGTAAGCTTTCCTTCATTATACTGCTGACCGCGATCGGTCGGTTTCGAGGAACAGCCGGCGAGCATCGCCAGCATTGCTCCGGTTGCAACATACTTTGCCCAACATCCTTTCATGGTATCTCTTCTTTTGCTGCTTAGTACCGGTTGGTGATGAGGGAAGATAACAAACCGCCAGGGCTATTGAAATGCGATAAAGCAGCACAAATACAAAATCGGCTAAAAAACGCGCTAAAAACGGTTCTTTCTACATCATTCATTACAAAATTATCGATTTAGCTGAAAAAGGGTTGCATCAAAACGTTAGCAGAGTATAGTGCGCATCCACGGACGCGGGGTGGAGCAGCCTGGTAGCTCGTCGGGCTCATAACCCGAAGGTCGTCGGTTCAAATCCGGCCCCCGCAACCAATTAAAATGTGAAGAAAAAAGTTTACATGATGGAAGTGTAAACGAGACGGACGCGGGGTGCTGCTGCCTGGTATCTCGTCAGGCTCATAACCCGAAGGTCGCCGGATCCACGCCGTCCCCCGCAATCAACACCAGAAACACCTTAACCG
>OLIJ01000175.1_pt1 | contig 28434 bp, 25 predicted proteins | sample 1609731 | NCBI WGS metagenome assembly OLIJ01 (sample SAMEA4350159, study PRJEB24818) | metagenome | biome: human; feature: gut; material: faeces | place: Denmark | collected 2013-09
CTGTGAGTTGCAGCAGCCGGAGCCTGAGTGGTGCTTACCGCGTCAGCGGCGAAAGCAGCAGAAGACAGACCCATAGCAGCGGCAACGACCAGAGCTAATACTTTTTTCATTCTGATATCCTCGAAAAGGTTTTTTTCATTCAACCCCACTGCGGGGCCGGTGAAAGAACTATATGCTTCTCTTTTCGAGCTTTCCGTGAGTGTTTGGTATCGGCGTGTAACCGAATGTACGGTGGGGATAACGCGCCGGGACGCCGCCCGGCGCGGAGGCTTACAGATAGCGGGAGGTCAGATGCTGGCGGAAGTAGTCGCTGTTCAGGTCTTCCCCGGTGGCGTTGTGGATCAGCTGGGAGGTCGTGAAACGGCTGCCGTGCTGCCAGATATTCTGCTGCAGCCAGCCGAACAGGCTGGAGAAATCACCGCTGGCAATCTGGCTCTCCAGCTGCGGTAAAGCGCGTCTGGCGGCCGCCATCAGCTGCGCTGCGTACATCGCCCCCAGCGTGTAAGAAGGGAAGTAGCCAAAGCCGCCGTCGGTCCAGTGGATATCCTGCATACAGCCGTTGCGATAGTTACCGGTGGTGGACAGGCCCAGCCAGCTTTGCATTTTTTCATCCCAAAGCGCCGGAATATCCTCAACCTCGATGTCGCCATCAATCAGCGCCCGCTCAATCTCATAGCGCAGAATAACGTGCGCCGGATAGCTGACCTCATCGGCATCCACGCGAATAAACCCGGGCTTGACGCGCTGATTCCAGGCGATGAAATTGTCGCTGCCGAACGCCGGCTGCTCGCCGAAACGCTGGCGAACGGCAGGCAGCAGACGGTTTAAAAACGCGTCGCTGCGGCCCAGCTGCATTTCGAAAAACAGGCTTTGTGATTCGTGGATCGCCGTTGAGCGGGCGAGGGCGACCGGCTGGTCGAGCCATTTGCGCGGTAAATTCTGCTCATAGCGGGCGTGACCCGTTTCGTGGATAACGCCAAACAGCGCGCTCAGCAGATCGCTTTCGTTGTAGCGGGTGGTGATGCGCACGTCCTGCGGCACGCCGCCGCAGAATGGATGGGCGCTGATATCCAGACGCCCGGCGTTGAAGTCAAAGCCCAGCACGCGCATCGCTTCCAGCCCCAGCTCGCGCTGGTCGGCGATGGGGAACGGGCCCTGCGGCTCGATTAGCGGATGCTGCGCCTGTTTTTCAACGACGTTAGCCAGCAGCGACGGCAGCCAGGATTTGAGGTCGGCAAACAGCACGTCCAGCCGGGCGCTGGTCATATCGGGCTCGAAAATATCCAGCAGGGCGTCGTACGGCGAACAGCCCTTAGCTTCGGCGCGCAGGGCTGCCTCCTGGCGGCTGAGCCTGACGACTTCGCGCAGGTTTTCGGCGAAGCCCTCCCAGTCATTGGCCGGTCGCTGGCTGCGCCAGGCGTGTTCGCAGCGGCTGCCGGCCAGAGATTTAGCCTCAACAAGGCTCTCCGGCAGCAGGGCCGCCTGGGCGTGCTGGCGGGTCATTTCGCGCAGGTTGGCCTGCTCAACATCGTTAAGATCTTCCTGACGGGCGTCCTGGAGCGCCTGAGCCACGCTCTTATCGGTCAGGATTTGGTGCTGCAGCACGCCCAGCTCCGCCAGCGCCTCGCCGCGCGCCGCGCTGCCGCCCGGCGGCATCATGGCGAACATATCCCATCCGGCGATGGCGCCAAGATGCGAAAAGCGCGACAGACGTTGGAAAGTACGGGTAAGCTGCTGATAGTTTTTATTTTCTGCCATAGTAAATTCGGACCTGTTGCAAGTGAACGAAAGGCATAGCCTGTTGACTCCTACACTATCCTGATCCTCCGCACGGGTCGAGTGATGCGCGTGAATTGCCTCCCGGGATAAGCGCGGCGACGGCCTGCCGCTGCGGCAACTGAAACCACCAGGGCGTCCGCCTACGACCCGCATCGCCGCGGCGGTCAGTCATCATAATGTCATCGTGATGTGGCCAGGATAGCAGATTCTTTCTGAGCCAGCGGCTAAACTCATCAAGAGCCAGGGCCGCTGCTGCGGGGTAAATATGAATCCATTCACCTTGCTGTTTATCGCACTACTTTCAATCGATGCCGTCAGGGAGCTGCTGGGGGCGTCATCGGTGCTAGGAATGTGGTGAGCAGCGTGGCCGTGAAGGCCACGTGATGACTTGCTATTTGAGACGGTTGTGCAAACAAGCGCCGGTAATGAGTGCTGCCGTTAACATCAGGGCGATAAAGCCGCCAACGCCATTCCAGCCGTAGTTATGCCAGAACACTCCGCCTAAGGTCCCGGCAATACTTGACCCCAGATAATAGCTAAACAGATACAGCGACGATGCCTGCCCGCGGGCGCGTCGGGCGCGTGGGCCAATCCAGCTGCTGGCGACCGAGTGCGCGGCAAAAAAACCGGCCGAAAAGAGCAGCATGCCGCTGAATATCAGCCACAGCGAGGCGAAAAGCGTCAGCAGCAGGCCGCCAAGCATTATCGCGATGGAGAGCAGCATCACCGGGCCGCGCCCGTAGCGGGCGGTCATTGCTCCGGCCTTCGGCGAGCTCCATGTTCCGGTCAAATAGGCGACCGAGAGCAGGCCGACCACCGCCTGATTCAGCGACCACGGCGACATCATCAGACGATAGCCGATGTAGTTAAACAGCGTCACGAAAGACCCCATCAGCAGGAACCCTTCGAGAAAGAGCAGCGGCAGACCGCGATCGCGCCAGTGCAGGCGGAAGTTAATCAGCAAGGATTTTGGCCGCAGCGAGGTCGGGCGGAAATGGCGCGACTCCGGCAAAATTCGCCAGAACATAATGGCTGACGCGAGGGCAAAACAGCCGATCGCCGCCAGCGCCACGCGCCAGCCGAAGAAATCGGTAAACACCCCGGTGAGCAAACGTCCGCTCATCCCGCCAATAGAGTTGCCGCTGATGTACAGCCCCATCGAAAAGGCCACCACGCTGGGGTGGATCTCCTCGCTCAGGTAGGTCATGCCGACGGCCGCTACGCCGCTGAGCGACAGGCCGATCAGCGCGCGCATGATAAGGATCCCGTGCCAGGTGGTCATTACCGTTGACAGCAGGGCGCAGCAGGAAGCCAGTACCAGCGCGGTGACCATCACCTTTTTACGCCCGATGGCGTCGGAGACAGGACCGGTAAACAGCAGCCCGACGGCGAGCATGGCGGTGGAGATCGATAGCGATACGCTGCTGCTGGCCGGGGTGATGCCGAACTCGCTCGACAGCACGGGAAGGATCGGTTGAACGCAATAGAGCAGGGCAAAGGTTGCGAGACCGGCAGAGAAGAGCGCCAGGGTGACGCGCATAAACTGAGGGGTACCGCGTTTGATGAACTGATTTGGCTGGGATACGACATTGTCGATGACCTCGCTTGCCGGCGCGGTGTCAACGGTAGTTGTGCGACTCACGGAAAATCCTTGCTGAGAAACTCGGGGGTTATGTGACCTCACAGATCACGTTTTTAGGGTATGAAAATGTAAATATTCTGTCTAATATATTAATAATCTCAAATAAGACGTTTTAAATATGAATATCGAGCTGCGCCACCTGCGCTACTTTATTGCCGTTGCCGAAGAGCTCCACTTTGGTCATGCGGCGGCGCGGCTGAATATCTCTCAGCCGCCGCTCAGTCAGCAGATTCAGATCCTTGAGCAGCAGATCGGCGCCCGGCTTTTTGCCCGCACCAACCGCAGCGTAAGCCTGACGGCGGCGGGAAAACAGTTTCTTGCCGATAGCCGCCAGATCCTCACCCAGGTTGAGGATGCCGCCGCGCGGGCGGGGCGTCTGCACCACGGCGAAACCGGCGAGCTGCATATCGGCTTTACCTCCTCGGCGCCGTTTATTAAGGCCGTCTCCGATACCCTGTCGACCTTTCGCCGCCGCTATCCGGACGTGCACATCCAGACCCGGGAAACCAATACCCGGGAACAGATTGTGCCGCTTAACGAAGGGGCGCTCGACCTGGGGCTGATGCGCAACACCCAGCTGCCGGAAACGCTGGTGTGGCAGTGCATTCTGCGCGAACCGCTGCTGGCAATGGTGCCCAGCGATCATCCCCTGGCGCGCCAGGATGCGGTCAGCCTGGCGGAGCTGGCGCGTCAGCCGTTTGTCTTCTTCGACCCGCACGTGGGCACCGGGCTGTACGACGATATTCTGGGGCTGATGCGCCGCTATGGCTTAACGCCGACGATAGCTCAGGAAGTGGGCGAGGCGATGACGATTATTGGTCTGGTGTCGTCCGGGCTTGGCGTATCCATTCTGCCAGCCTCATTTAAGCGGGTTCAGCTCAATGAAATGCGCTGGCTGCGGATCGTCGAGCAGGATGCTGTGTCCGAAATGTGGCTGGTCTGGTCAAAGCATCGCGAGCAGGGGCAGGCGGCACAGCGCTTCCGGGAACAGCTTCTTCACGCCGCCGTAAGGCATAATTAGGACAAAATCAGCTCAAAATTGTGCAGTAAATCACAAGGCTAAGCAAAAATTTGACGTGCACCGTCGAAGTGCTTCACCATAGCTGAAAGTTTATTTCGAAGCGCGAAAATAAAGGGAGTCAACGGTGGTAGCGGATAGTCAGCCTGGCCATATCGATCAAATAAAGCAGACCAATGCAGGAGCAGTGTATCGCCTGATTGATCAGCTTGGCCCGGTATCGCGCATCGATCTCTCCCGTTTTGCTCAGCTGGCCCCCGCCAGTATTACCAAAATTGTCCGCGAGATGCTGGAAGCGCATCTGGTGCAGGAAACGGAAATCCAGGACCCGGGCAGCCGCGGGCGCCCGGCGGTGGGCCTGATGGTTGAAACCGAGGCCTGGCACTATCTTTCCGTGCGCATCAGCCGGGGAGAGATTCACCTCGCGCTGCGGGACTTAAGCAGCAAGCTGGTGGTCGAAGAGCAGCTCGAGCTGGCGCTGCAGCATGAGCAGCCTTTTCTGACGCGGGTCGTTGAGCATATCGATCGTTTTTTTATCCGCCATCAAAAGAAACTGGAACGCCTGACCGCGATTGCCGTCACCATGCCGGGAATTATCGATACCGAAAATGGCATCATTCATCGGATGCCGTTTTATGATGACGTGAAGGATCTGCCGCTCGGCGAAGTGCTGGCCAACCATACCGGGGTTTCGGTTTATATTCAGCACGATATCAGCGCCTGGACTATGGCGGAATCGCTGTTTGGCGCCTCCAGAGGGGCGAGGGACGTGATTCAGGTGGTTATCGACCACAACGTCGGCGCCGGGGTGATTACCGACGGTCGCCTGCTGCATGCCGGGAGCAGCAGCCTGGTGGAAATAGGTCATACTCAGGTCGACCCTTACGGCAAACGCTGCTACTGCGGCAACCACGGCTGTCTGGAAACCATTGCCAGCGTGGAGAGCGTGCTGGAACTCACCCAGGTGCGGATGACCAAATCGATGAGCTCAATGCTGCACCAGCAGCCGCTGAGCGTTGAGTGGCTCTGTCAGGCCGCGCTGCAGGGGGATTTGCTGGCCCGGGATATTATCAGCGGCGTTGGTCAGCACGTAGGACGGATTCTGGCGATCATGGTTAACCTCTTCAATCCGCAAAAAATTCTTATCGGCTCTCCGTTTAGCCTCGCGGCGGATATTCTGTTTCCGGCTATTTCTGACTGTATTCGTCAACAGTCGCTGCCGGCCTATAGCCGACATATTACCGTCGAAAGCACCCAGTTCTCCAACCGCGGAACCATGGCCGGTGCCGCGCTGGTCAAAGATGCCCTCTATAACGGATCGCTGCTGATACGACTGTTACAGGGTTAACATTTTTTCATAGTCACACTAAAAATTGCGCTATCTCAAGCTGGCATTCATCGGCTTCGCGTAGACTTTTCCCACAGTTTAGTATCCATTTTCTGTATATATCCGCAAAAATCACGCAGCAGGAAGGCCGCCACGCAGGGAATCCCGATCCTTACTCCGGTAAGCGTCCAGGGGGAGCGAGGACGCTTACCGCAATGCCGCCTGAAGGCTGACGGATATATATTTCATCAATATAACTGTGGGGTTAGTGATGTTTAAGCGTTTCTTTATAACAGGTACTGACACTGCCGTCGGGAAGACGGTGGTTTCGCGTGCGCTGCTGCAGGCTCTGGCCGCTGATGGCAAAAGCGTAGCCGGGTATAAACCTGTGGCGAAGGGCAGCAAAGAGACGCCGGACGGATTGCGTAACAAAGACGCGCTGATTTTACAAAGCGTGTCGACGCTGGCGTTACCCTATGATGCTGTCAATCCCATAGCGTTAAGCGAAGATGAAAGTAGCGTGGCGCACAGCGGGCCGATCAACTACGGGCTGCTGACTGACGGCCTGCAGCGCCTGAGCGGTCAGGTTGACCACGTGGTCGTTGAAGGGACCGGCGGCTGGCGCAGCCTGATGAACGATCTGCGTCCGCTTTCCGAATGGGTGGTGCAGGAGCAGCTGCCGGTACTGATGGTGGTGGGCATTCAGGAAGGCTGCATCAACCACGCTCTGCTGACCGCCCAGGCCATCGCCAATGACGGCCTGCCGCTTATCGGCTGGGTCGCCAACCGCATTAATCCGGGGCTGGCGCACTACGCTGAAATCATCGACGTATTAAGCAAAAAGCTGCCGGGGCCGCTGATTGGCGAACTGCCCTATCTGCCGCGCCCCGAGCAGCGCGAGCTGAGCCAGTATATTGACCTGGCGCGGCTAGGCGAGGTGATGGCGGTAGATCGAGTCCTGGCGTAGCGTCCGGGAAAGCACCGATGCCAGCACGCTGGCCTTCAACAAACCGGGCAGGAGCGCATATTGCCCGGTCATTTCACAAATCATCAGGGTCGACATAATCGGGGGCATGCGTTGTTGCCGCCAGAAACGTCGCCATTCCAGCCAGACCCAGCATAATTGCCGCTGCAGAGCTATGCCGCCACAGGCCGCTGAAGCTGGCGAACAGCATCCCATTGCCAGCCCGACGAACAGCGTCGGCGTAAACACGCCGCCAGGCGCTTCCGAGCCGCCACCACCGGGGGAGATGGAAAGTTTTTATATGACGTTGTCACTCATGGGTTGACCATGCCGAGGTCGTCGGCATGGTCATAAGGCTAGCGATACAGCGGTTTATCGGCGACGGCAAGAGTCAGCGCGTTTTGCCACTCCGCCAGCGTTGCCTGGCTTAGCTGACCCAGGGCCTGGTAGAAAGGATGTCCGGCTTCGCTGACGAAAACCGCCAGGAAGCGGCCCGACCAGGGCAGCAGATGCCGGGCCAGCAGCTGCGAAAAGGCCTCGTCCTGCCCGGACTCACATAGCCAGGCGGCCAGCAGCAGAAGGGTGCCGAAACTATCTTCCGGCTCGTTATTCTGCGCGGCGCGGGCGATGCCGTTCAGCCGCATCCACTCCCTGAGCTCCAGCGTCGAGTCGCCAAACAGGACGTTTTCTTTATCCAGCCAGACGGAACCCCACGGCGGCGCCGGCAGGGCCCAGGGGCCGATAAACAGGCGCTGCCACGCCTCGGCTAGCGGCTCGTCGTTTTCTTCAGCGAACCGGGCAACCAGCGTAGCGGGCACCGTATAGGGCCACTGGCTCTGCCAGCTTCCGTCGCGCAGGGCGTTGACCAGCGGGGCGGCCTGCTCGCTCTGCGGGGCAAATGAAAATAGCGCGCCCAGAGTGCGGGCGCTCAGCGCGACGGCGTCGCGGAATGGGGGTTGCATCATGCTCATGTTCCTTACGCGCGAAAAATTAACCGGCAACCGCCGTGCCGACGGTCATATGCAGGCCATAAAACAGCCCGCGGCCAATCAGCTCTCCGGCCAGTACCAGCAGCAGCCCGAGGGATAACCCGCCGATACGCGGGCGGGTGCGTCGGATCAGCGGGCACAGCCAGCAGCCCAGGCCAAGAGCCAGCAGCGCGATGCGCCAGATTTGCCAGCTCCCGTACCCGGGAACCAAGGCGTCGGCGCGCTGCACCGGGCTCTGAATATCGCCGAGGCCAAAACCTTGCAGCACGACGATGGCGATGCTGGCCAGCAGCGCCAGAACGCTCAGCGAGGCGAAGACGCGGCCGTCAAACTCCACGTTGGCGGCGCGCAGCAGCAGCGCGGCAAACAGCGGGCCGCAGAGCAGCATGGTCAGAAAAAAGGCGCAGGTGGTATAGCCATTATACCATGTCGGGACGGTATCAATCTGGTAAACCCGGGTCATCGCAAAGACAAAAACGCCCCCCAGCAGCATGCTCGCGGCCAGCCATATCGTGCTCAACGCGACGGGCATTTTTTGCGTTATTGCCAGCAGCCACCACAGGCCGCCGACGGCAAAGAAGAGCATCCCGCTGGCGATTTCGTTACTCAGCGCCGACTCGCCGAGGCGATTGAGCGAATTGAACGCCCGCAGCGGTGAGCCGAGGTGCAGCGTGGAGGCGAGAAACCCGATCCCCATCAGCAGCCAGATATAAAACATGCTGCGCACCAGGCGCTGCCGGGCCTCGGAGTTATTTTTCAGCGACAGCCAGCCCAGACCGCTCACAATAAGCGCCCCCGCGGCGCATTGCCCCAGCACCGTAAACAGCACCAGCGGCCATTCATGCCATCCGTTTCCCATACTCGTCCTCCTCAGACTTTGGCGATTTCAACCAGGTTGGTGTGCTGCGGATTACCTTTCGCCAGCGGCGACGGACGATGGGTGGTCAGCGTATTAATGCAGGCGCCGCGGTCGATACGATCGCCGAGCATGTTGGCGTCATGCCACGCGCCCTGACCCATTGCCGATACGCCGGGCATAATGCGCGGCGTCACTTTCGCCGGAATGCGCAGCTCGCCGCGCTGGTTAAAGACGCGTACCAGATCGCCGTTTTTAATCCCGCGCGGTTCCGCGTCCAGCGGGTTAATCCACACCTCCTGGCGGCAGGCGGCCTGGAGAATATCGACATTGCCGTAGCTTGAGTGGGTACGTGCCTTATAGTGGAAGCCAAAAAGCTGCAGCGGAAACTGGCTGCGCAGCGGGTCATCCCAGCCTTCAAAGGTGGAGGCGTACACCGGCAGCGGGCTGATGGTTTCATCCGCCGCCAGCTGCCAGCTGGCGGCGATGTCGGCCAGCCGGCTGGAGTAGATCTCAATTTTACCGGAAGGCGTCTTGAGCGGATTGGCGAGCGGGTCGCGGCGGAAATCCCGGTAGGCGACAAAATGTCCTGCGGGATCCTTACGCTTATAGATCCCCATTGCTTTGAGTTCGTCGTAGCCCGGCAGCGCGGGGTCTTTCGCCAGCATCAGGGCGTAAAGGTGCTGCAGCCACTGCTCCTGGGTTCGTCCTTCGGTGAACTTTTGCAGGACATCATCGCCAAGGCGTTTTGCCACTTCGCTGAGGATCCAGTAAATCGGTTTTCGCTCAAACTTCGGCGACGTGGCGGGCTGAATAAAGATCAGGTAGCCCATATTACCGGCGTAATCGTTAGGAATAATGTCCTCCTGCTCGACGGTCATCAGGTCCGGAAGCAGGATATCGGCATACTTAGCCGATGAGGTCATAAAGTTATCAATCACCACGATGGTTTCGCACTTTGTCGCGTCCTGCAGAATCTCGTGGGTCCTGTTGATGTCAGAGTGCTGATTGACGAGGGTATTCCCGGCGTAGTTCCACAGGAACTTGATCGGGACGTCCAGCTTATCCTTCCCGCGTACGCCGTCGCGCAGCGCGGTCATTTCCGGCCCGCGCTCGATGGCGTCGGTCCAGCTGAAGCAGGAGATGGCGGTTTTCACCGGGTTGCTCAGCACCGGCAGGCGCTCGATGGTGATGGTATAGGTTGATTCACGCGCGCCGCTGTTGCCGCCGCTGATTCCGACGTTACCGGTCAGAATCGGCAGCATGGCGATCGCCCTGGCGGCCAGCTCGCCGTTGGCCTGGCGCTGCGGTCCCCAGCCCTGACAAATACAGGCCGGTTTGGTGCTGCCGATTTCTCGCGCCAGCTTGACGATACGATCGACCGGAACGCCGCAAATCAGCGACGCCCAGTGCGGCGTTTTAGCGGTTCCGTCATCACCTTCGCCAAGGATGTAGGCCTTATAATGGCTATTTGCCGGCGCGCCTGCGGGCAGCGTTTTTTCATCGTAGCCCACGCAGCAGGTATCAAGGAACGGCTGGTCGACAAGGTTTTCAGTAATCAGCACCCAGGCGATGCCGGCCACCAGCGCCGCATCGGTTCCGGGGCGAATGGGTATCCATTCGTCTTCACGCCCGGCGGCGGTATCGGTATAGCGCGGATCGATAACGATCATTCTGGCGTTGGAGCGCTCGCGGGCCTGTTCGAGATAATAGGTTATCCCGCCGCCGCTCATGCGGGTTTCCGCCGGGTTATTGCCGAACATCACCACCAGCTTGCTGTTCTCGATGTCGGAGGTGCTGTTGCCTTCGTTGGTGCCGTAGGTGTAGGGCATGGCGCAGGCAATTTGGGCGGTACTGTAGGTTCCGTACTGGTTTAACGAGCCGCCGTAGCAGTTCATCAGGCGGGTCACCGGGGAAGCGGAGGGCGACGAGCGGGTCATATTGCCGCCGACGATCCCGGAAGAGTAGTTGATATAGACCGCCTCGTTACCGTACTCCTTAACGATCCGCTGCAGGCTGCTCGCCAGGGTGTCCAGCGCTTCGTTCCAGCTGATGCGTGCAAACTTTCCTTCGCCGCGTTTACCGACTCGTTTCATCGGATAGTTCAGGCGGTCAGGGTGGTTGATGCGCCGGCGGATAGAGCGGCCGCGCAGACAGGCACGCACCTGATGATCGCCATAAATATCCTGCCCGGTGTTATCGGTCTCAACCCACACCACTTCGTCATCGCGGACGTGCAGACGCAGGGCGCAGCGGCTGCCGCAGTTAACCGAGCAGGCTCCCCACACCACCCGCTCTTCGCCCTGGGCGGCCTGCTGAACGGCCGCCGCCGCGCCGCGCAGGCTAAACGGAAGCGACAGTCCGCCGGCCGCTAATGCCAGTGAACCGATCGCTGAGGATTTTATTAGGGTACGACGGCTGAGGCCGCCATCATATTCCGGATCAGACATTACTCACTCCCTGATTGTTATTATGATGAAATTCCGCCGGTGGCTTAATTCGTGCGGACGGGAGAGTAATAATACTTATATAGAGGTAGGTGGATATTATCCCTGGTCAACCCAGGGATAATATCTTTCACTTGAAGCAGCGGAGAGCTACTGCGCTTCGCTGTCGGTACCGGCGCCGCGGGTATAGGTAATTTTATAGGCGTCGTTGGCGCAATGTCCGACAACCTGGGCGCCGGGCTGGTCAGGCTGGTCGCTGGGGACAATGCTCAGGCTAAAGCCCGTCGCCGGTACGCCGTTATTGATAATTTTCTGCTGAATATCGTTTTTTACGCGTTCGCAGGAATCCGGTGCGGCAAGCGCTGATGTCGAACCCAGCAGCAGAGCCGCGCATAGCCAGGGTGATATTTTCATCATAAACTCCTTATTAACGTCATCCAGATCTAAGCATAGCAGAACTGGTGTAAACAATTGTATTTGCTAATATGATTGCATATGTACACAGAAGGAACCGGGCGTGAACAAACTGTTTTTACTGGTACTGGCGGCCGTGGCGCTCAGCGCCTGCGACAATAAATCCGCGCCGCAGGCTTTTACGCCTGAAATGGCGAGTTTCTCCAACGAATTTGAATTTGATCCGCTGCGTGGCCCGGTGAAAGATTTCAGCCAGACGCTGCTCGATGAACATGATGAAGTGGTTAAACAGGTCAGCGGACGATTATCCAGCGAGGGCTGCTTCGATCTGCTGGCTTTCCAGGATCGCGAAAACAACACCGGCGCGACGCTGCTGCTTGACGCGAACTACTATCTCGATGCGCAAACGCGGGAAAAGCGCCTGCGTCTGCAGGGTAAGTGTCAGCTTGCCGAAATGCCGTCGGCGGGGATGAGCTGGGAAACGGATGATAATGGCTTCGTGGTGACCGCGCGAGGCAAAGAGACCACGGCCAGCTACCGGTACGATGACGAAGGCTATCCGCTAGGCAAAACCACCACCGCCAAAGATCAGCGCTTTACGGTGGTCTCAACGCCGGCGGCCGATCCGCGTAAAAAGCTGGACTACACGGCGGTGAGCACCTTTAACGATCGTGAGCTTGGCAGCGTGCGGCAGACCTGCGACTACGATGGTCACGACAACCCGGTGAAGTGCGAGCTGCAGGTTGTCGATGAAAGCGTGCAGCCGCCGTTAACGCGCCGCTACACCATCAAAAATAGCATCGAATACTACTGAGCGGTTGGCTTCAGCAGCGTCGGGCCCGGCGTGCGGTGTTCGCTGAGATACTGGTGCTGGAACAGGCACATCCGAATGGTATTACGATATTCGCCGTTAATGAAGAACTCGTGAATGAGTTCGCCTTCCACCATAAACCCAAGCTTGCGGTAGATGTGGATCGCTTTTTCATTTTCACTGTCGACGATGAGGTACAGCTTATAGAGGTTGAGTACCGTAAAGCCGTAGTCCATCGCCAGCTTAGCGGCGCGGGTAGCAAGACCTCGCCCCTGATAATCCGGGGAGATAATAATCTGAAACTCGGCGCGGCGGTGGACGTGGTTAATTTCAACCAGCTCGACCAGTCCGGCTTTTTCACCGTCGCACTCAATCACAAACCGGCGTTCGCTCTGATCGTGAATATGCTTGTCATAGAGGTCCGAGAGCTCGACAAAGGCCTCATACGGCTCTTCAAACCAGTAGCGCATGACGCTGGCGTTGTTATCGAGCTGGTGAACAAAACGGAGGTCTTCGCGCTCTAGCGGGCGCAGCTTGACGGTATGAGCGTCAGTCATGGGAGTTCCTGTGCAGCAATGCTGGAGATAATAGTGGATTATGGCGCCCGCAGGCGCCATGCGTGACGGGTTACGGTGCTACCGCGCGGCCGGTGCGGCGATCGAGGCAGCGCAGGGTGTTCGGCTCCCAGTACGCGTTGACGTTCGCGCTTTTCTGGCAGTTATCCTGGGCATCAAAAGCGACGTCGGCCTTATCCCATTCTTTCTCGGTGCGGGTGTTGACCTTATGGCGTAAAGAGCGGGTATCGTTCCACTGCTCTTTTTCCATGGCGGCGTGCTGACGGCTCTGCGCGCTATCGCCGGATTCAATCACCAGCGTGTCAGTTTTGGCAAAAGACGATGCGGTGTAAGCCGCGGCACTCAGCGCCAGCATGGCGGTCAGGCACCAGCGTTTATTCAGTGTCATTTTCATCACGGTTTCCTTTGAGTGATAAAAAGGGTTAGCCCTTAATATGAGTTTACTACATCTCTTTTCTACGGCATACCCGGCAAAAGGAAGTGGGAGCGGAGCAATTATCGCGTAGAATGGCGCCATTCTCTGCGCTATTTACGTATCTTTAATGCTTAAAACCACGCTGCTCTTTTTTGCGACCGCCCTGTGCGAAATCCTCGGCTGCTATTTACCCTGGCTCTGGCTAAAGCGGGGCGCCACGCCGCTGCTGCTGCTCCCCGCCGGGCTCGCGCTGCTTATGTTCGTCTGGCTGCTGACCCTGCACCCGGCGGCGAGCGGGCGCGTTTACGCCGCCTACGGCGGAGTATATGTCTGCACCGCGCTGCTGTGGCTGCGCTTCGTTGACGGCGTTAAGCTCAGCCATTATGACTGGGCCGGCGCCGTTATTGCGCTGTGCGGAATGCTGATTATCGTCGCCGGGTGGGGCCGCGCCTAGCCCAATCGTCAGCTGCGGCGTCGGGCAAACGCCGCGCCGTTCGCGCGGCATTGTGCCCTTTTCCTCCTCTGTTTTCCGCCTTTCTTTCGCAAATGACCGCCGCGTCACGCCCGGGCATTAATGTGATCGATGACATCTTTTTCGATCATCATACTTGTATGGTAGTAGGTCTGGTGATTTAATTTTATTCACTAACCGCAGAGATGTAAGGAATAAAAAAAGATGAAGATCGTTGCCGCTGAAGTTTTTGTCACCTGTCCCGGACGTAACTTTGTCACGCTAAAAATTACGACCGATGACGGGATCGTCGGGCTGGGGGATGCCACCTTAAACGGCCGTGAGCTGTCCGTCGCATCGTACCTGCAGGATCACCTCTGCCCGCAGCTTATCGGCCGCGATGCCCAGCGTATCGAAGATATCTGGCAGTTCTTCTACAAGGGAGCCTACTGGCGCCGCGGCCCGGTGACCATGTCGGCCATCTCCGCCGTCGATATGGCCCTGTGGGATATTAAAGCGAAGGCGGCGGGGATGCCGCTGTATCAGCTGCTGGGCGGGGCATCCCGTGAAGGGGTAATGGTTTACTGCCACACCACGGGCCACTCCATTGACGAAGTGCTGGATGATTATGCCCGCCACAAAGAGATGGGCTTTAAGGCCATCCGCGTGCAGTGCGGTATTCCGGGAATGAAGACCACCTACGGGATGGCAAAAGGTAAAGGGCAGGCCTACGAGCCGGCGACCAAGGGCCTGTGGCCGGAAGAGCAGCTGTGGTCGACGGAGAAGTATCTTGATTTTACCCCGCAGCTGTTCGCCGCCGTGCGCGAAAGATTTGGCTTCAATGAACACCTGTTACATGACATGCACCATCGCCTGACGCCGATAGAAGCCGCGCGCTTTGGCAAGAGCATCGAGGAGTATCGCCTGTTCTGGATGGAGGACCCGACTCCGGCAGAAAACCAGGAGTGCTTCCGCCTGATCCGCAAGCATACCGTGACGCCCATTGCGGTGGGGGAAGTCTTTAACAGCATCTGGGACTGCAAGCAGCTGATAGAGGAGCAGCTGATTGATTATATCCGTACCACCGTGACCCACGCCGGCGGGATCACCGGCATGCGCCGTATCGCCGATTTTGCTTCACTCTATCAGGTGCGCACCGGCTCCCACGGGCCGTCCGACCTGTCGCCAGTCTGTATGGCGGCGGCGCTGCACTTCGACCTGTGGGTACCGAACTTTGGCGTGCAGGAGTACATGGGCTACTCCGAGCAGATGCTCGACGTTTTCCCTCATAGCTGGACGTTCGACAGTGGCTATATGCACCCAGGGGAAAAGCCGGGGCTGGGAATTGAGTTTGACGAGAAGCTGGCGGCGAAATATCCCTACGATCCGGCCTGCCTGCCGGTTGCCCGGTTAGAAGACGGCACCTTGTGGAACTGGTAAGGAGAATAAAATGAAAAGTATCGTTATTCGCCAGCCAAATGAGCTGGTTATCGAAGAGCGCACGCTTCCACAGCCTGCCGCAGGGGAAGTTCGGGTCAAGGTGCAGCTGGCGGGAATATGCGGTTCGGATAGCCATATCTATCGCGGCCACAACCCCTTTGCAAAATACCCGCGCGTTATCGGCCATGAGTTTTTCGGCATTATCGATGCCGTCGGCGCTGATGTGGCGGATAAAGCCATAGGTCAGCGGGTGTGCGTGGACCCGGTTATCAGCTGCGGACACTGCTATCCCTGCTCGGTAGGCAAACCGAACGTCTGCACCTCTTTGGTGGTGCTCGGCGTGCATCGGGACGGCGGCTTCAGCGAGTATGCGGTGGTGCCGGCGAAAAACGCCTGGCGGGTGCCGGACAGCGTTCCGGACAGGCATGCGGTGATGGTTGAACCCTTCACTATCGCCGCCAACGTGACCGGGCAAGTGACGCCGACCGGGCAGGATGTGGCGCTGGTTTACGGCGCCGGCCCGATGGGCTTAACCACCATCCAGGTACTCAAGCAGGTATACAAAGTCGGCCAGGTCATTGTGGTTGACCGAATCGAAGAGCGTTTGCAGATGGCAAAACGCAACGGCGCGGACCGCGCGATCAATAACGGCGAAGCGTCATTAGCTGAGGTATTACAGGTGAAGCCAACGCTGATTATCGACGCCGCCTGCCACCCGACAATTCTCCAGGAGGCGGTTACGCTGGCGTCGCCGGCGGCCAGAATTGTCCTGATGGGGTTCTCCACTGAACCGTCCCAGGTGGCGCAACAGGGTATTACCGGTAAAGAGCTGTCGATATTTTCCTCGCGGCTTAACGCCAATAAATTCCCGGTTGTTCTGCAATGGCTGGAGCAGGGGCTCATTAATCCAGAGATGTTAATTACCCATGCCTTTGACTATCAACAGGTCGCTGAGGCAATTGAGTTATTTGAAAATGACAGGAAGAGCTGCTGTAAGGTTTTATTAACCTTCTGACACTCAATACAACGCCAGACTCTATATCCTACACAATTAGAGATTATAAAGATGACGACAGTAAAGAATGAGAGAACAACATCCGATCTCATCCGCGCGGCTGTATCCGGCTGGTTAGGCACCGCGCTGGAGTTTATGGATTTCCAGCTTTACTCTTTAGGCGCCGCGCTGGTATTCCATGAAATATTCTTCCCCGAGCAATCCGCGGCGATGGCGCTGATTTTAGCGATGGGGACCTATGGCGCAGGATATGTTGCCCGCATCGTCGGAGCGTTTATTTTCGGCAAAATGGGCGATAGCATCGGCCGGAAGAAAGTGCTTTTTATTACGATCACCATGATGGGCATATGTACGACGCTAATCGGCGTTTTGCCGACCTATGCCCAGGTGGGGATCCTGGCACCGGTGCTGCTGGTTACCCTGCGCGTGATTCAGGGGCTGGGGGCCGGAGCGGAAATATCCGGGGCCGGCACGATGCTGGCAGAATATGCGCCGAAAGGTAAGCGCGGGATTATCTCCTCTCTGGTGGCGATGGGAACCAACTGCGGCACCCTCAGCGCCACGGCTATCTGGGCGGTGATGTTCTTCCTGCTCGACCGCGAGCAGCTGGTGGCGTGGGGCTGGCGCGTTCCGTTCCTTGCCAGCGTGGTGGTGATGATCTTCGCCATCTGGCTGCGTTTAAACCTCAAAGAAAGCCCGGTATTCGAAAAAGTCGCCGAGGGCGGCAGCCGGCAGAGCGCCGCCAGCATCCAGGAGAATACCTTCGGCGCGATGCTGAAGAGTAAATCGTTCTGGCTGGCAACGGGCCTGCGCTTCGGCCAGGCGGGCAACTCGGGGCTGATTCAAACCTTTCTTGCGGGCTATCTGGTGCAAACCCTGCTGTTTGATAAAGCGATCCCAACAGATGCGTTAATGATTAGTTCGGTGATTGGTTTTATCACGATTCCGCTGCTGGGATGGCTTTCAGATAAGGTAGGACGGCGCATTCCATATATTATCGTGAATATCTCCGCGATTATTTTAGCCTATCCGATGCTGGCGATTATCATGGATAAAAGCCACAGCGTGAGCACCATTATGGCCTCGTTGGTTGTGATCCATAACGTGGCGGTGCTGGGTCTGTTTGCGCTCGAAAATATTACGATGGCCGAGCTGTTTGGATCGCGCAATCGCTTCACCAGAATGGCTATCTCAAAAGAGATGGGGGGACTGGTTGCCGTTGGCTTCGGCCCGGTGCTGGCGGGTATTTTCTGTAATATGACCGACTCGTGGCTGCCCATCGTGGTGATGCTGGTGAGTTATTCGGTTATCGGCCTGCTTGCCGCATCCCTGATGCCGGAAGTACGCGACCGCGATCTGAGCCTGGCTAACGATGCGGCTGATACTGCCCTGTTGCGTGAAGAACAGAAATCCGGTCAGTATATTTAAAAACAGAGTCAGGCTCCGCGCCATTATCATCTCTGTTTATATCTGAAATGTATTTATTGATATTAAAAATGGCCTCCCGGTCGTAGAACGCACTTCGCCTAAGGCTAATTTGACCTGTGGGTACCGAACTTTGGCTTCCGGGAGTACAAGCGCTATTCCGAACAGATGCTCGACGTTTTTCCCCGTAGTTAAACCTTAGATAATGGCTGTACGCACCTTAGTGACATCCGGGCTGAGTAATAAGTTTGACGAGTGCTGAGGGAAAAATACCCGCCCGACCCGGACTGTCTACCGATTACCCGGATAGGAGACGGCACCTTGGGAAACGGGTAAGCATAATGTGTACGCACGAAAGATGTTGATTAACCCAATACCCTATAAAAGGTAAAAAAAACCTATGGTTAGTTCAGTCGAAGTTAAAAGTGGTGCAGGTAATAAAACTATTATTCGCCGAGTAGCCAGTGCATCTGCAATTGGGACCGCTGCAGAATATTATGACTTTTTTGCATACGGAACGGCAGCAGTACTCTTTTTTGGACATCTATTTTTCCCAAGTGACGATCCTTTAATTAGTACTCTTGCTGCTTTTGCAACATATGCAGTTGGTTTCTTAGCGCGGCCATTAGGTGGAATTGTTTTTGGTCATATCGGCGATAAGGTTGGCCGTAAAAAAGCGCTGGTGATTACAATATTAATTGTAGGGTTAGGTACGTTTTGTATTGGGCTGTTACCGACGTATGAAAAAATTGGTATTTGGGCTCCAGCATTGCTTATCTTTATTCGTGTGTTACAAGGCTTTGGTGTTGGCGGTGAGCAGGCCGGTGCGGTATTGATGACAGCTGAATATTCTGAACCAAAGCATCGTGGATTCTTCTCCAGTTGGGTTCAAATCGGTGCACCAGTTGGTTTTCTGCTTCCATTAGCTCTGTTTGCTTTATTGAATGCCACGCTCTCTCCAGAGGCGATGATGGACTACGGGTGGCGTATACCGTTCCTGTTAAGTCTGCTACTGGTTATTGTAGGGTTGTTTATTCGTTTAAAAATTGATGAATCGCCAGTGTTCGCTCAAATTCGTGAGACCAAGGCTGAAGAATCTCGCCCATTGGTTGAAGTTATTCGTGATTTCCCCGGAATTGTTGTAAAGGGAGTGTGCGCAAAATTGATCGAAGCGTGTACATTTGCGATGTTTACAGTCATTGTTTTGGCCTATGGTAAGGCAAATAATCTCGATGCTAATATTTTGATGGAAGCAATGATTGTTGCTGTAATAATAGAAATTATTGCAATACCGCTGATGGGATCGCTATGTGATAAAATCGGGCGTAAACCAGTTTATATTATTGGGGCGTTGATTCAAGTTATTATGATTGTTCCATTCTTCCTTGCTATTAATCAGGATAGTTTCTGGCTTACTCAGTTAGTGATGATTTTGGTTCTGAGCGTAGGGCACAGTATGTGTTATGCCCCACAGGCATCATATTTCCCTGAACTGTTCCCGACCCATATTCGTTGTAGCGGTATTGCATTGATTTGGCAGATGGGATCTCTTATTGGTAGCGGGATCCTTGGCCTGGTGGCGGTGAAGATTCTGCAAGTTACAGGTGGCCATTATTACGGACTTGCAACCTACGTCATTGTTTTGGGTGTTATCTCAATAATTGGCTTGCTTATGATGCCAGAAACTGCACCACAGCGGCTCAAGCGTGAATACCAGCAGTGGCAAAAACACTAACAATCCCTGGCGGCTTCAATGCCGCCAAAACCTCTCCGTGTGGTACATAACTTCAAAATGATGTCATACCAATACTGCAAAACTTAATTCAAATCAAAACATACAACCATACAGGCGTTACTCTGAGACAGTCCTGATTTCATTTATAAGTAGGTTATATAATGCAAAACAAGCTATTGGCGGCAAAGGCTGCACTTCCTGACTACGATCGTACAAAACTGATTTCCCGTATTGTGCACCTCGGTTTCGGCGCCTTTCACCGCGCGCACCAGGCGGTTTATGCCGATATTCTGGCCGCGGAACATGGCAGCGACTGGGGATACACCGAAGTAAACCTGATCGGCGGCGAGCAGCAAATTGCCGATTTGCAACAGCAGGAACTGCTGTATACCGTCGCCGAAATGTCGGCGGATGCCTGGACCGCGCGGGTGGTTGGCGTCGTTAAGCAGGCGATGCACGCCCAGGTCGAGGGGCTGGAAAGCGTGCTGGCAAAAATGTGTGAGCCGCAGGTGGCGATTGTTTCGCTGACCATCACGGAAAAGGGCTACTGTCATTCGCCGGCCACCGGTGAGCTGCAGCTGGATCATCCGCTGATTGTCGCCGATGTCCAAAACCCGCATCAGCCGAAGTCTGCGCCCGGCGTTATTGTTGAAGCGCTGGCGCGGCGTAAAGCCGCCGGTTTACCGGCATTCAGCGTGATGTCCTGCGACAATATGCCGGAAAACGGCCACGTATTGCGCAACGTCGTCTGCGCCCTGGCGCGGGCGATTGATGGCGAGCTTGCCGACTGGATCGCCGCTAACGTGACCTTCCCGTCAACGATGGTCGATCGTATTGTTCCTGCGGTGACCCCCGCGACCCTGGATAAAATCGAACAGCTGACCGGCGTGCGCGATCCGGCCGGCGTCGCCTGCGAACCGTTCCGCCAGTGGGTGATTGAAGATAATTTCGTCGCCGGTCGCCCGGAATGGGAAAAGGCCGGCGCGGAGCTGGTGGCGGACGTTGTGCCGTTTGAAGAGATGAAGCTGCGCATGCTCAACGGCAGCCACTCTTTCCTTGCCTACCTCGGCTACCTGGCCGGATATCAGCACATTAACGACTGTATGCAGGACCAAAACTATCGTCGCGCCGCCCGCAGCCTGATGCTGGACGAACAGGCGCCGACGCTGAAAGTGCAGGGCGTTGACCTGGCTCGCTACGCCGGGCTGCTGATCGATCGTTATAGCAATCCGGCGCTTCAGCACCGGACGTGGCAGATTGCGATGGACGGTAGCCAGAAGCTGCCGCAGAGGATGCTGGATTCGGTACGCTGGCATCTGGCGCAGCAGAGCGACTTTAGCCTGCTGGCGCTGGGCGTGGCCGGCTGGATGCGCTACGTCAGCGGCGTCGACGACCGGGGAGAGGCGATTGAGATTTGCGACCCGCTGCTGCCGGTGATCCAGCAGGCCGTGCGCGAGAGCGCCGATGGCGAAGCGCGGGTGAACGCGCTGCTCGGCATCGAGGCGATTTTCGGCGCCAGCCTGGCGCAGGATGCGCGCTTTGTCGACGCGGTGACTCAGGCCTATCTTTCGCTGCAGCGTCAGGGAGCTAAAGCGACCGTTGCGGCCTGGGCGCTGGCGCAGTAACCGCTCTTCAATGCCGCCGGCTCCGGCGGCATTAACGCTGCTACGGGTAATAGAGCCGGCCGGCGCCTCTTGCCCGTACGTAATTCTGCCGATCTTCACTCTTTCTGCAATAAATATGATCGAGACCATTGAATATACATAACTATAGCTATCCATAACTAAATAAATATAATTTGCATCTGTTTTAATGGATTAAATATTTATTCGGCGGATTGTTTGTTCTCCATTTAGGATAGTTATGTCATAGTGAGGCTACTGAAATACACTTCCTCGGGAAAAAGGAGAGCGGGCTATGTACAAAAAAATTTTATTGCCTGTAGATGTTTTTGAAATGGATTTAAGCGATAAGGCCGTACGTCACGCTGAATTTTTAGCATCAGCGGAAAACGGCGAAATTACGTTATTAAACGTTCTGCCAAACAGCAGTCGCTCTATTTTGCGCGGTTTTGCGGCAGATATTCATAAATTCGAAGCGTTTATGAAAGAGGAGTCTGAGAAGAAAATGAAGACCTTGTCGCGTCTGTTTTCAATTCCGCCAGAGCGTCTTCATACCAGGGTCGTGTTTGGCAACGTGCGTGATGAAATATTAGCTATCAGCAATAGCGATGAGTATGACGTGATTGTTGTCGGCTCGCGCAAGCCGGGTATTTCCACCCATCTGCTGGGCTCTAACGCCGAGTCTATTTTACGCTACGCTAAAATACCGGTGCTGGTGGTTCGATAACGGCGCCGATCTGCATCTGTAGCGGCAGGAGAGAGCGCCTGCCGCTGGTTCAACTACTCTTCGCTAAACCAGTCACGGTTTTCCTGGCGAATTAATAATACGGATTCGCTAATTTCATGCAGATGCAGATTCATCGCTGCGTCTACCGCATCCGCATCGCGATTTTCCAGCGCCTGAAAAATTTGGTGATGCTGACGTAGCAGCATTTCCGGCGAGCTGATGTGATCGAGACTCATATAACGCACCCGGTCAATCGTCGCCTTAATATTCTCAACGGTGTCCCAGGCAAGCTGGCAGTCGGCTATGAGAGACAGCTTCTGATGAAATTCATCATCCAGCTGGAAGAAATCATTAAGCTGCTGGCGCTCAACCGCCGTGCGCTGCTGGTTAAGATTTTGCTCAAGCTGATAAATTTGCTCGCTGTTCACCATTCCCGCCGCCCGACGAACTACCGCGCACTCGATAGCCTGGCGCACGAAGCAGCCGTTGCGGACCTGAGAAAGGGATATTTTATTCACGTAGCTGCCGCGCTGGGGGCGAATTTGGATCAGACCATTTTCCGCCAGCTTAATAAACGCCTCACGCACCGGCTGACGGGAAACGTCAAAGCGCACGGAGACTTCCTTTTCAGACAGCGGCGTGCCGGGTGGGATCAGACAATGGACGATATCCCGGCGAAGGATCCGATAAATTTGCTGATTTACAGGCTGTGTTGGATTGAGCTGTGATTCTGCGGCCATTGATGATTACTTTTTAATGGATTATGTGCGCTATTTTACGCGTTTTTTGCCTTTGCGCCCATACCCGGCCCGCAGGCCGGGCAACGGGATTAGCCCTGGCGGTGCACGCTGAGGCCGGCGAAGCTTTGGCTGACCGGCATCATTTCCAGCGTGTTGATATTGACGTGCTGGGGCAGGTTGGCGACCCACCACACGGCTTCCGTCACGTCATCCGGCGTCAGCGCCTGGGTATTTTCATAGGCTTTACCGGCTTTGGCGTCGTCGCCTTTAAAGCGGACGTTGGAAAACTCGGTCCCGCCCACCAGCCCAGGCTCGATGTCGGTTACGCGAATCGCCGTGCCGTGCAGGTCGGTACGCAGGTTGAGGCTAAACTGGCGAACGAAGGCCTTGGTCGCCCCGTAGACGTTACCGCCCGCATAGGGCCAACGGCCGGCGGTTGAACCGATATTGATAATATGACCGCGGTTGCGCTCAACCATTCCCGGCAGCACGGCGCGGGTCATATAGACCAGCCCTTTGTTGTTGGTATCGATCATATCTTCCCAGTCCTCAACGCTGGCCTTGTGCGCAGGCTCCAGCCCCAGCGCCAGACCGGCGTTATTGACCAGCACGTCGATGGCCTGCCATTCCGCGGGCAGACCGGCGATCATCTCTTCGATGGCCGCGCGATTACGCACGTCGAGCCGGGCGGTGTAAATACCGTCGCCGAGCTCATCTTTCAGCGTTTGCAGACGTTCGTCACGACGTCCGGTGGCGATCACTTTATGACCATTCGCGACAAAGCGGCGGGTCATGCTTTCACCAAAACCTGCTGTTGCTCCGGTAACCAGGATAATCATCTTACTGTTCCTCAACGCTTTTGTGTCGTCATACCATAGCATGCGTTAACGAGGACCGGTAACGGAAATCATTGCGCCTGATGCGGTTAGCGACGATGAAAAATGAGGCGCGGCCAGGCGGCCCCGCGATAAATGATTGCGGTCAATCAATGAGTTGCCTAATCTAACCTGATGCCCGCTGCCTGGAGATAATAATGTCGGAAAATAACCCCTTTTTAAGCGTCAGCCTGCTGCCTTATCAGGCGCCGCATTTCGATCTGATCAAGGATGAACACTACCGTCCGGCCTTCGATGAAGGGATGCGGCGCCAGCGCGAAGAGATTGCCGCGATAGTGAATAATCCGGCGCCCGCGGATTTTGCCAATACGCTGGTGGCGCTGGAGCTGAGCGGACAGCTGCTGTCGCGCGTGACCCGGGTCTTTTTTGCGATGGCCGGGGCGCATACCAATCCGCTTCTGCAGCAGCTTGACGAGCAGTTTTCCGCCGAGCTTGCGCAGGCAGGCAACGATATCTGGCTTAACACGGCGCTGTTTGAACGCGTGAAATGCGTGTGGGAGGAGCGCGATAATCTGCGCATTGATGCAGAATCCCGGCGCCTGCTCGAGGTCACCTGGCAGCGGTTTATGCTGGCGGGGGCGCGGTTAGCGGAGGAGCAAAAATCGGTGCTGCGGGGGCTGAATACCCAGGGCGCAGCGCTACAGAGCCAGTTCCAGCAGCGGCTCCTGAGCGCGGCAAAATCCGGCGGGCTGGTGATTGATTATCTGCACCAACTGGACGGGCTCAGCGCGGAGGAGATTAGCGAGGCCGCAAACGCGGCTGCTGAAAAGGGCCTCCGCGATTGCTGGCTGCTGCCGCTGCTCAACACCACCCAGCAGCCGGCGCTGCTCTCACTGCGCAGTCGCCAGACCCGTGAGAACCTCTTTGCCGCAGGCTGGACGCGCAATCAGAAGGGGGATGCTAACGATACCCGCGAACTGCTGCTGCGGCTGGTGGCGATCCGGGCGCAGAAAGCGGAGCTGCTGGGGGCCGCTGACTATGCCAGCTGGTCAATGGCCGATCAGATGGCGGGCGCGCCCGAGCAGGCCTTGGCGTTTATGCGCCGAATTGCTCCGGCGGCGCGCGCCAGAGCGGAGCAGGAGCTGGCGGATATTCAGCAGGTTATTGATGATGAAGGCGAGAATTTCACCGCCGCCGCCTGGGACTGGCCCTATTATGCCGAACAGGTGCGGCGCGCCAGGTTTGCTATCGATGAGGCGCAGCTCAGGCCCTATTTTGCCCTCGATCGCGTGCTGCAGGATGGCGTATTCTGGGCCGCATCGCAGCTGTTTGGCCTGCGCTTCGTCGAGCGTTTCGATATTCCGCTCTATCATCCGGATGTGCGGGTGTGGGAAATTTTCGACGCTAACGGCGCCGGTATTGCGCTATTTTACGGCGACTATTACGCGCGAGATTCGAAAAGCGGCGGCGCGTGGATGGACGTATTCGTTGAGCAATCCACGCTGCTGAAGCAGCAGCCGGTTATCTACAACGTCTGTAACTATCAAAAGCCCGCTGCGGGCCACAGCGCGCTCCTGTCGTGGGATGAAACCATCACCTTATTCCACGAATTCGGCCACGCGCTGCACGGGCTGTTCGCCAGCCAGCGCTATGCCAGCCTGTCGGGAACCAATACGCCGCGTGATTTTGTCGAGTTTCCGTCGCAAATCTTTGAGCACTGGGCCAGCGAGCCGCAGGTATTCGCCCGCTACGCGCGCCATTATCAAACCGGCGAAGCGATGCCCGACGCGCTGCGTGAGAGCATGTACCGCGCGGCGAAGTTTAACAAAGGCTACGACATGAGCGAACTGCTGGCGGCGGCGATGCTGGATATGCACTGGCATAGCCTGTCGTCGGCGAACGTCCCGCAGGATGTTGATGCGTTTGAGGCTGCGGCCCTGCGCGCGGAGCGTTGCGATCTTGCCGCCGTACCGCCGCGCTATCGCAGCAGCTTCTTTTCACATATTTTCGGCGGCGGCTACGCCGCGGGCTATTACGCCTATCTGTGGACGCAGATGCTGGCGGACGACGGCTATCAGTGGTTTGTTGAACAGGGCGGCCTGACCCGCGAAAACGGCCAGCGCTTCCGCGAGGCTATTTTGTCGCGCGGCAACAGCACTGATTTAGCTGAACTGTATCGCCAGTGGCGCGGGCACGATCCAAAGATTGAACCGATGCTGGCGAATCGCGGGTTGAGTGCCTAGGGCCACCGGGAATCCTTCAACCGTCCATCATTGCACTGTTAAGGTGCAATGATGCGCACCCCGACCCGTTCGCAGATCGTCAAGGGAACGCAGTAATTCAATTCATCGCTCAAAACCCCGCAGCCATTCTCTGGGGGGTTATTGTCTAAATGACGTACGGAGCAATCTTATCGGCAGGGCGAAAAACAGGATTGTTCTAGCCCCATTTCTCTGTGGGCGGGGCGTTGAGTTTTTCTTTCATATATTCGTATAACTCTGCGTTTTCCGCCCAGCGGAGCAGCGTCTGCTCATCGATATCTATTCGATTCGGATGTAGTCCCACGTACCGAAAGTAGCTGCTGTTGTTTGCATATGCAGGCGGCGGGGGGCCGAGCGGGTCGCACCAACATAGTCGCCCCAGTTTCAGCAACGTCATTAGCCCTTGTTCGCTCGGGGAAATTTTCCGAAACATCATCACCTCCTGCCATTTGCATCTTAGTAAGAGGTGATTTTGCAAAATACTTGCCATATTCAGAGTGGCGCTACAGGGCGACAATGAGTTCATTTGAATACGGGAATGAGGGCATAAATTTCGATCCCTCTAATAATACGCCATGTTATCCTGCTAAAAGACCGCAGGAGGTGTGTGGTTATGTTAAAAGAAAATGTGTTTTTTATGCGAATGCGACCTCAAATTATTAACGTGATAGGGACTGCGGTAGTGCAGCTAGTGGAGGAAAAGGCTGATATATCGAAGGAATCTATCGCCGAGAAGATTAAGGGGACGTGGCAGGAAGATGATATAGGTTTAGCGGTGGAGTTAGCGGTTTATATGCTGACCATCTCGAAAAGGTAGAAGGAGGGGGGAATGCGCGTCGGTTAGCCTAAGCCTTGCCTGTGGGAAGAATACGATGATAGGTAGAGACTTTAATTAAATCTGTTTGATTCATGAATGCCGCCGCAGCGGCATTCTTATCGTTAGTGGAAACCGAGGCGAATCAGTTCAACGGGTTCAAACTGGCCTTCACAGCCTTCCACTTCGACGGTTTTACCACGGCGCAACTGGGCTGGAGTTAACCCATTAGAATGTATGGCAACGATCTTACCTGTTCTACGAGTCCCATTAATCATAACCCGGCTGCCATTGGTAATAGGGTTACGATTACGATCATAAGTGATCATGGTTATTTCTCCTCTTAATGTCTGGGTATAAAAAATCCGCTTAACAATCAGGTCCGTAGTTAACAAGCGGATGTAATACAAATACACCTTTGACATAAATATTTTTTGTTTTTGATCAATGTCACACTTTTTTTCTCCGTTTCCCGGTGAGTGGCTTGACCTGCCGGTGACCCGTGCGCCCAGCGTATGACGGCTAAAAATCGCTATCATTTCAATCCGCTACGGCGCGTTTCTTATGCGACAATCCCGTGAAATAGATTGACGAAATTATTATCTACTGGATAATTTTACTATGTGGTGAATCCCCCTATGCGGAGGGGCGTACTGACCAGGTAATGTCGCAGAAGGTATTGCCAGCTGATGATAACGCGGGTCATAGTCGGTCAGGCAAAGGCTCACCGGGAGGCACCCGGCACCACAGCATTTCTGTAATATTTTATCCCAATGGAAGGGTTGAAAATGATTAAGTTTAATATATCTGCACTGGCTATTTTCCTGCTATCTGGGTGTAGTTCTGATATTGCGATCGCTCCAGCGACAAAGCCTGTTTACAAGCCAATGCCTGAAATAACCCAGTCGGTGACGCCATCGCAACAGCGCGCGATTATGGCTGGTGAGCGGCCTGACTGGTCAGAAAGAACGCCGATCAATACAATGAAGCGATATTAATCGACTTTTATTAGTTTAAGGCTGCCCTGCGGCAGCTTTTTTATTTGTGCCGACAGAACGATATTCATTCTGTAGTTGGAAAAGATGTTTCTTCAGGGGCTATTGTGTGGAGCGCTGACGTTGGCATTCGCATCCGCTGAAGAGGACGAGCGTGTCGATCGCCCGAAGGGGGCCGCAGCCGGGCGCCCGGCGATACCGGCGATACCGGTGATAAGGCTGACCAGTTGGAGGGGACGTCCGAATAAGCCGATCCTGACCCAAAATAAGGTATCGCGCTTGAGCCTTCTGTTTACTGAAGCCTGAGAGCGGACTCAAACTTCAGCTGGCGGGTCATCAATCAATTATTTGATTGGTTTACTTTCAGAAGGAAGGAAAATATTGCCGCAGTAGGGGCAGATTAACGTTATATCGTTTTTAATTCTCGACAGGCTATGCGTTGACTGGCGAGAGCAGTGGGGGCAGGTACTTTTTAACGGTCGTAATGTACGTACCTTATCTTTGAGAATAGACATGATATTTGTCCTGGTGAGCGGTTACTAACCATATACCATTGGAGAGAAAATAGCTTGCTTTATAACCACCGATCTTTCGCGGTTACTTAAACCTTAAATGTGCAGTATGGCAGCGAAGAATCGACTCCCTATAGATGTAATGTAATAAAAAATAATGGCTTACATGACTTTCCCGATTGGCGGACTCCGCTTAAACTCGCTGACGGTATAGCAGACGCCGTCCACGTCGCGGCGCGGGCAGCATCCGCGCATTGAGCGGATGCTAAAAAAACCGGGCAGCAGTCATATGCCCGTTTTACTCGCCGGGCGCGACGGGCGTCCGTTGGCCGCTGCCGCCTCGCCAGCGACAGCGCCTGCCTTACCAGTGCTTAATCAGCGTCTCGCCGATCCCGGCGATCTCCCGGTTTCTCTCTTCCATCGATGCCTCGGTGCCGGTTAAATAAATAATAACGACGGGCGGGGGCGCTCGGTCGGGCGTGGGGGGGGTCAGAAGTCCGCACGAGCCGGGAAGGCGAGTGATGTATTTGACGCCGCTAACCAACCCGTGCGGCAGCGACGAGCGCAGCAGCGGGCGGGCGCGAGTTCCACCAACCAGCGAGAGGGGAAGGTGATGCCATGATG
>OLIJ01000176.1_pt1 | contig 28420 bp, 21 predicted proteins | sample 1609731 | NCBI WGS metagenome assembly OLIJ01 (sample SAMEA4350159, study PRJEB24818) | metagenome | biome: human; feature: gut; material: faeces | place: Denmark | collected 2013-09
AGACAGACCCGGCCGGTGGAGTAAAAAAATGATAACCTTACCGACCTACGCAAAAATACAAAAATAAACAAATTCCAAAAAAGTTATCCACAGATTGAATGACAAATTACTTATTTTTTGGTACAATCATACTTGAAATTAGGAAAAATTATATATTTTTATAGGTTTTTGATGGATAACTTTCGAGGTTATCCACATTTTTTCTCTTTTAGTTTATAAAAACTAAAAAGTCAGTAATTATCTATATAAAATAGACTTTTATTTTTACTTATTCACAGGTTATACACAAGTTATTCACAGGAATAATAGTTTTTTCCACAGCTTTTACAATAGTTATACACATTATTCCTAAAGTTATACACATTTATTGCAATAGTTATTCACAAGAGGCACGTCATGCAATCATTTGATTTAAATAATATATGGGAGCATATATTGCAAGAGGCGAAAAAGAATATGCAACATTTACCTGACGCATTGTATTTGCGCGTCACGTCATCGTTGATTCCCATGTCTCTCGAAAGTCATTCGATCCATATTGGGGTCATGCAAACATTTGTAAAAAACTTAATCGACCAGCAGCCACAGATTAGCAAGGCTTTGCAGGATGCTATTACTACGGTCATCGGTTCCCATCGAGATATGGTGTTATTCGATTTCAATCAAGAGAGTGTAGATACTACCTTTGTTGATGAAAGTCTCATCGATACGCCTGTTGTAGCACCGCCGATGCCTTTACCACCTATAGTAGAGGAAAAGGCTCATCAAGAGGAGTTTTACACACCAGTCTATCAAGATCCTGTCTATATCGACCGCACGCCAGCGCCTGTGGAGATTCCAGACGAACCAATGGTAGCGACACCAAAGAAACCATCAGAAACAACGCCAACATTACAGTCTGACAATGTACCTGTGGATTTATCACTATCTAATCTCAATCCGGCATACCGTTTTGATAATTATGTAACGGGCAATGCGAACCGAATACCATTTGGAGCCGCTCAAAATGTAGCTGAATTTCCAGGTGGAGACTATAATCCGCTCTTTATCTATGGTCCATCGGGCCTCGGCAAAACACACTTGATGCACGCCATCGGTAATGCTATCAAGGAAAATCATCCACATATGAAGGTCATGTCTATTACGAGCGAAAACTTTATGAATATTTTCGTTGAAACATTACAGCGCAACCAAGGTAAATTGTTTCGCAACACATTCCGCAATATCGATGTGCTCATGATTGACGATATTCAGTTCCTTGAAAGCCGTGAAAGTACGAAAACTGAACTATTTAATACGTTCAATGAATTATTAAATAACAACAAGCAAATCGTTCTTACCTCTGATACGATGCCAAACGATATGGAGCAGTTCGAAGATCGTCTTCGCTCTCGTTTCCAAGCTGGTTACATTGCCACAATGGAAAATCCAGATTTAGAAACACGCATTGCCATCTTCAGATCACTGCTCGAACGAGAATATAAAAAGAATCGCATTATTCGTATCGATAATGATTCAATTAACTACGTAGCATTGCAATTTAGCGAAAACGTCCGCGTATTGCAAGGTGCTTTTACCAAGCTCATCGGTACAGCATCCATCGATCAACGTCTCGAATCTATCGACCTAGAATACACAAAACACGCCTTGGCGGGCCTCGTTCATACCGAAGAGGTGAATATGGTTAATATTGAAAGCATCCAGAATTTTGTTAGTTCTTATTTCAATATTAAAAAGCAAGACCTACTCGGCAAGAAACGAAAAGCCCAATTCGCATTTCCACGGCAAATCGCCATGTATCTATGCCGCGATATGATCAATGAAAGCTATCCTCAAATCGCAGCAGCTTTTTCTCGTGATCATACGACAATTCTCCATGCGTACGATAAAATAACGAAGGAAATTGAAAAAAACGAAGAAACTAAACGAATGGTTGCAGAAATTAAACAGAAATTAACAACCTGTGGATAACTCTGTGGATATACGGTGAATAACTTTGTGGATATCCTAAAACTCATACTTTGATGTTAATATGTGGATAAGTAAGTACAAACTATCAACATAGTTATACACAACCCATAATTCACACAGTTAGTGGCGCCAAATCACTTTTACACATATAAACAGACCCCTACTATTACTACTACTAAAACTAACAAACAATCAAAAAACCAGTAGAAATAGATCTACCGTAGAATATCTATAGAGCATCTACGATAGTAAACATTGAATATTACAAACAAAGCAAGTAATTATTAGTGCTTTTACAATATATAAAAATTATAAAGGAGTAACATATGCATATTACATTCCCTAAAGCAAATCTCCAAAAAGCAATCAACGTATTGCAAAAGGTATCTCAAAATAAAACAAGTTCCAACTTACCAGGCGCTATTTACATGACTACAAAAAATGGTCAAGTAGAATTGCAAGGTAACGACTTTGAACTCGGCATTCGCTTAACCATCGATGGAGACATTAAAGAACCTGGTACTTTAGTAGTAGGTTCCCGCTATTTCCAAGAATTAATTCGCAAATTACCTGGCGATACTATCGAAATTTACAAACCAGAAGACGGAAATTCTTTAACCATCACATCTGGATCTTCCGAATTTAACCTTGTTACATTACACCCAGATGATTTCTCCTTGGTGGAACAAATTCACGACCAAGATCATGTAAACATTGATAGCTTTGCTATGAAAGAACTCATCGATTTAACAAATTATGCAGCTGCTACTGACGAAGATCGTCCTGTATTTACCGGTGCTCTTCTTGAAATCAAAGAAAACGAAGTGACTATGGTTGCTACCGATACACACCGTATGGCTGTTAAAAAAATTACCATCGATGAACCAGCAACGACTCCAATGCGCGCTATCATTCCAACAAAAACGTTGGCTGAAGTATCTCGTTTATTACCAACAGATAATCCAGCTATGATCAATATCATTTGGAATCGCACACAAATCGTATTCAATTTTGAATCTATTTATATTATTTCTCGCTTAATTGAAGGTACATACCCTGAATATGAAAAGGTAATTCCTTCCCAATTCGATTCTAGCGCTGTAATTGATCGCCGCGAATTTGCTGGTGCTGTTGATCGCGTATCCTTGTTGGCTAAAGACATCAGCTATAATGTAATTCGTTATGATTGGTCTGAAAGTAATGTCACATTGTCTACTCAAAATACTGAAATCGGTATGGCAAAAGAAGACGTAGCTGTTGAATTTAAAGGCACACCTTTCACAATCTCCTTCAATGGTCGCTACATCTCTGACATCTTGCGTCATAGCACAGGTGACAATATCCACTTGTTCTTAAAACAAAATGGTCCTGTTGTCATTCGCCAAGACAATAATCCAAACTATACATACGTAGTAACACCAGTTCGCACAAATGCTTAACCTTTATCACTTTAGGAGAACGTTATGAAAGAGCAACAGCAGGTACCCATTCATACGGAGTACATTCAAATTGATCAGTTGTTGAAGTTAGAAGGCATCATTGAAACAGGTGGTCAAATAAAATCTTTCATCGATGAAGGCATCCTTACCTTAAATGGTCAAGTTGTAACGGAAAAACGCAAGAAATGCCGCGTTGGTGATGTGATTTCTTGTGAAGGTCTCGATGTAGACCTCGTGATTACACAAGAGGAGGCATAATCGGTGAGAATTGACTCACTGCAGTTATTTCAGTTTCGTAATTATAAGGATATACAGATACAGTTTAATCCTGAGATTATTGTTCTATATGGCACTAATGGGGCTGGTAAGACGAATATCCTCGAATCTATCTATGTTGGTACGATTGGTAAAAGCCATCGTACGAACGATACGTCAGATATGCTCATGTTCAATGCTGAAGAAGCAGGCATAGTTGTAAAATTCGAGAAAAAAGATACGCCTCAAAAGGTAAATATTAAATTATTCCGTCAAGGCCCTAAGGATATTCGTTTAAACGACACAAAAATATCTCAAAAAGAACTGATTGGTACATTAAATACAGTTATCTTTTGTCCTGAAGACTTACAGCTCATCAAGGGAACTCCGTCGGGACGTAGGCGATTCCTCGATATGGAAATATCTCAGACTAGCGCTACCTATTATTATCAATTAATGCAGTATAATCGGCTGTTACAGCAACGTAATGCAGTCCTAAAAGAATATAGAGGAAAGAATACTATTCCTCTTGAAGAATGGGATTTGCAATTAGCAGATATGGCGAGTTTTATTGTAAAGAAACGATTGGAAAGCCTAAAGAAAATCAATCTGCTCATCGATTTGATGAATCGTAAATTGACGGGTGGACTTGAGAATTTAACCATCGGTTATGAACAGCCGTATATGGACAATGGTTTATTGGAATATACAAAGGAAGGCTTTTACGAACGCATCAAAGCAGCGTTGCCGCAGGATCGTCATCGGTTGAGCACTAGTGTAGGTCCTCATCGCGATGATTTACGATTCTTTTCTGATGCTATGGATTTAAAGAAATTTGGATCTCAAGGGCAGCAACGAACCGCTGTATTGTCCTTAAAATTGAGTGAGCTTGAATTTATCAAGTCAGAGGTAGGAGAATATCCAGTTCTTCTCTTGGATGATGTATTGAGCGAACTTGATGAGTCGAGACGAGCGAATTTATTGCAGTTTATTCATAAACGAATTCAAACATTTATTACCACTACAGATATTCACGATTTTAAAGATTTGAAATCTGTTCAATTTATTTCTTGTGAAGGGGGAAAGGTTCAGTATGGACAGCCTTGATCTTTGTTTACCAAAGGCCTTAGCAGAACTGAATTTACTGGAACAATATAAATTAAATACCCTCGTTCACAAGTGGCGTGATGTAGTAGGCGATGTCATCGCCGATCATACGAAAATTGTGTCTATCAAGCCGCCAGATATGGTTATCAGCGCAGATAATTCCATGTGGATGCAGGAATTACAGATGCAAAAACGATGTATCATCGAGGCTATCAACAAATATTACCGTCAAGAGGTAATCACCGATATTCGCTTTATCATGAAACGTCAGAGCTATGTGAAAGTAGAAACTAACACGTCTCTCACGATTCCTGATGAACAGATTATTAAAAAACGTATTAATTTTGCTAATATCGTGCTTTCAAAAGAAGATGTAGACGCCATCGATAAATCCCTAGAACAAACGGATAGCGAAGAATTAAAATCTGCTTTCAGAAAGGTACAAATTACGGCTCGAAAGCGAGAAATCTATTTAGAGCAGCATGGGTATCATCGTTGTAATCGATGTGGCATGCATATGAAATCTAAAAAGGAAATATGTCCAACCTGTGAATATGAATTGCATCGAAAACATATTAAGGACATTAAGTCTGTGATTAGAAAATATCCGTATTTTAAATATAGCGACTGTCAGCAATTTATACAGTGTAGTTTTACAGACTTTGCAGAAGCGATGCGAGAATCCATATACTTTTACCTTGATAAGATTTATAAAGGATCTATTAATCGCCGTCATATGTTTATGGTGGCCATGCTTATCACCCACAAAAAGCCTGATGAGTTGACGGATCAGCACGTTATTAATTTGTGTAATAAATATCGATCAAAGTTCCTTGCTGAAGAGGAACAGCGCAAAATCGATGCCCTTAATGGGACATTAGAAAAGTAGAGGGGGCATTCTTATGTATGTTCATATTGGAGATACCATTTCCGTGCCCATAGAATCCATTATTACGATGGTGCATGCTAAGGGTGGAAAGTCCCATAAAAGTCCTATTCATCACTATGAAACACTAGAATATATCGCCATGGTGCCAGAGGAGCAAATCAAGACCTATGTGGTCACAGATGATTGTGTGTATGGATCTGGTATCAGTATTAAGACTTTAATGAGACGGATTGATGAGTTTTATAGTATAATAAAGAGATAAAGTTTAATCCTGTACATGTTTTGTTACTTTATTTCAATCAAGTGCAGTATGATAGATTGTTAGGAGGAGTTTGTTTCATGCCTGAACAAAATTATGGCGCTCAGAATATTCAGGTTCTTGAGGGTCTAGACGCGGTGCGTAAACGCCCAGGGATGTATATTGGTAGTACGTCTGCGCGTGGTTTGCATCACCTCGTATACGAAGTTGTAGATAACTCTGTGGACGAAGCGCTTGCTGGTTATGCTACACATATCGAAGTATCCATCAATCCAGATAACAGTGTTACCGTTGTCGATGATGGTCGTGGTATTCCAACAGGGATGCATGAATCTGGTATGTCTGCGGTAGAGCTAGTATTAACGAAATTGCATGCCGGTGGTAAATTCGGTGGTGGCGGCTATAAGGTATCTGGTGGTCTTCACGGCGTAGGTATTTCCGTAGTTAATGCATTGAGTGAATGGACTAAGGTTCAAGTATCTCAAAATGGTATTGTTCAAGAAATTTCCTTTGCTCGTGGTCATAAAACTTCCGAGTTGCACGAAATTGGCAAGGCCGAAGGCACTGGTACTACAGTTATTTTCAAGCCAGATGCAGAAATCTTTGAAACTACCGTATTTAGCTTTGATACATTGAAAATGCGTTTACAAGAATTGGCATTCCTTAACAAAGGCCTTCGCATTACATTGAGCGATTTGCGCTTAGAGGAACCTCGTGTTGAAAGCTTCCACTATGAAGGTGGTTTGGTTTCTTTCATTACCTTCTTGAACGAAAATAAAGAAGCAATTAATCCAACTGTTATCAACATTGAAAATACAAAAGACGATGTTGTGGTAGATGTAGCATTGCAATATAACGATAGCTATAGTGAAAACTTGTTGTCCTTCGTAAATAACATCAATACGATTGACGGTGGTACACATCTATCTGGTTTCCGTGCTGCCTTGACTCGTACCCTCAATGATTATGGCCGTAAATCTGGTTTGATCAAGGAAAGTGAGTCTAATCTTTCCGGTGAAGACGTACGTGAAGGTTTGACAGCTGTCGTATCTGTAAAAGTATTGGAACCTCAATTTGAAGGCCAAACAAAAACTAAACTTGGCAATAGCGAAGTCAAAGGTATTACAGACGTTATCGTTACAGAAGGTCTTAAAACATTCTTCGAAGAACATCCTCAAGATGCGAAGAAGATCATCGAAAAAGCAACGATGGCAAGCCGTGCTCGTGAGGCTGCTCGTAAAGCCCGCGACTTAACACGCCGTAAAAATGCGTTGGAAGTATCTAGCCTTCCTGGTAAATTGGCGGACTGCTCCGAAAAAGATACATCTATGACTGAAATTTATCTTGTGGAAGGTGATTCTGCGGGTGGTTCTGCAAAACAAGGTCGGGATCGTCGTTACCAAGCAATTTTGCCATTGCGTGGTAAAATCCTTAACGTAGAAAAAGCACGCTTAGATAAGATTTTGGCTAATAACGAAATTCGCTCCATGATTACCGCTTTTGGTACAGGTATTGGCGATGAATTCGATATTACAAAATCCCGTTACAATAAGATTATCATCATGACAGATGCGGACGTTGACGGTGCTCATATCCGTACATTGTTATTAACATTCTTCTACCGCTATATGAGACAATTGATAGAAGATGGACATGTTTATATTGCTCAACCACCTTTGTATCAAATTAAGAAGGGTAAATCCCACTGGTATGTATACTCTGATGCAGAGTTGACTGCTAAACTTGATGAAGTAGGTCGCGATGGTACTACAATCCAACGTTACAAAGGTTTAGGTGAAATGAACCCTGAACAATTATGGGAAACTACAATGAACCCTGAAAATCGTACGATTTTACAAGTTAGTTTAGATGGAGCCATAGAAGCTGATAAAATCTTTACAGTCCTTATGGGTGATAAGGTAGAGCCTCGTCGTAAATTTATTGAAGATAACGCAAAATACGTGCGTAATCTAGATTTGTAAGAGGTGACCCATGTCTGAAAATCATAATAGTAACGTAGAGTTTATGTCTAACAAAGATCAACACCTAAAACGGTCCCTAAAAGCTCGTCATATGAATATGATTGCTTTAGGTGGTGCTATCGGTACAGGTTTATTCGTTGCTGGTGGTGAAGTGGTAAGTACAGCTGGCCCTGGTGGTGCTCTTGTAGCTTATGGCCTCATTGGTATCATGGTTTATTTCCTCATGACATCTCTTGGGGAAATGGCTACATACTTGCCAATTCCAGGTTCCTTCGGGACTTATGCAAAACGCTATGTAGATCCTGCTTTTGGTTTTGCCTTAGGTTGGAATTACTGGTTTAACTGGGCTATTACCTTGGCTGCTGAAGTATTAGCAGGGGCGCTCATCATGAAATATTGGTTCCCTGATGTACCTGCCATCGTATGGTCTGCTCTGTTCTTGCTCATTTTATTTGGCTTGAACTATTTATCTACTCGTTCCTTTGGTGAAAGTGAATATGTGTTCTCTAGCATCAAGGTAATTACCGTATTCGTATTCTTATTTTGTGGCTTTATGCTTATCTTTGGCATTGGTGGCACATCTCCAGGATTTGCGAACTGGACCGTAGGAGAAGCTCCATTTGTAGGTGGCTGGGAATCTATTCTGGCTATCTTTATGGTGGCAGGATTCTCCTTCCAAGGGACTGAACTAATCGGTGTAGCCGCTGGTGAAGCGGAAGACCCTGAAAAGAATGTGCCAAAAGCGATTAATACAATCTTCTGGCGTATTCTATTATTCTATATCGGTGCTTTCACGGTTATCGGTTTCTTGATTCCGTACACAGATCCAAATCTGTTGAACTCTAGTGTAGAGAACGTATCTATTTCTCCATTTACACTCGTATTTGACCGCTTTGGTTTTGCCTTTGCTGCTAGCTTTATTAATGCCATTATCTTAACGGCTGTATTGAGTGCTGGTAACTCTGGTCTGTACTCTTCTACGCGCATGTTGTACGCACTCGCTAAGGAAGGTCAAGCACCTCAAATTTTTGCTAAGTTAAATAAACGCGGCGTTCCAGTACCTGCGTTAATCTTAACGACAGCAATCGGTTTATTTGCGTTCCTAACAAGCTTTATCGGTGAAGGTACAGCTTATACATGGATTGTTAATATCTCTGGTTTATGCGGTTTCATCGCATGGGTTGGTATTGCAGTATCTCACTATCGTTTCCGCCGTGCTTTCATCGCACAAGGCAGAGATCTTAGTGAATTGCCATACAAAGCGTGGTTATTCCCAGTTGGCCCAATCTTGGCGTTCATTCTTTGCGTTATCATCATCTGTGGTCAAAACTACTCCGCTTTCACAGGTGATACCATCGACTGGTACGGCGTATCCGTTGCCTACATTGGCTTACCAATCTTCTTCGCAGTGTACCTTGGTTACAAATACATCAACAAAACTAAAGTTGTACCGTTGAAAGAAGTTAACCTTGATCGTGACTTCGATAGATAATTTATAATAAAATCCTACTTAATCTAATCTTTTTTGTAAAAGTATGGTTAAGTAGGATTTTTTTGTATTTATATTAGTTATACTGTATGATATATATAATGATTTCTAAAAAATTTAGAATTAAAATAATAGGAATAAAGAAAATTAGTATAGGAGAGAATACTATGAAAAAAATTATTACTTTTATATTAGTGGCTATATCAATAGTATCTATATCAGTATTATTTACAGGATGTGGAAAACAAACAGCAGATGATTTAACAGGTGAATATATTATAGTCAAAGATGGAAAAGAGATAAAACAAGATAATAAACATTATTATCTTATGATTTTAAAAAAAGATGTAACTAATGAAAATAAACCAGCTATAGAAATGAGATTTACAATTCAACGTTATAATCCAGACTTAGATAAGTATTACTATGTAAATCGTGATTTCTATATGGATCCTAAGACTTTAAAATCATTTGATTCAGAGAAATATACATTTACTGTAAATGATGATAAAAATATAACACTACATGGTGTTATATATAAAAAAGTATCATCTAATACTGTAAAAATGGATGATACCAATTATACAGCTGATAATTTAATAAAAGATTTAGTAAAAATACCAAAATTTTATGAAATGGATGATACACATATCTCTGATCAATTTAGTGGATTCACAACTGAATTAAGAAAATATGTCTATTATTAATGATAAATAGAATAAATATAATTAAATTAAAGAAAAAGAGTAGTAAAAGAGAGGGAATTATGAAAAAATTTATTACCTTTATATTAGTGGCTATATCAATAGTATCTATCTCAATATTATTTACTGGATGTGGTACACAAACAGTAGATGACATAAAAGGTGAATATATAGAGGTAGAAGATGGAAAAGAACTAATAAAAGAAAATAAAAAGTATTATCTTATGATTTTAGAAAAAGAGACTACTTATCAAAATAAGTCTGCTACAGAATTGCGCTTTACTATTCAACGTTATAATCCAGATTTAGATAAGTATTATTATGTAAATCGTGATTTTTATGTAGATTCGAAAACATTACAAGCATTTGATACAGAAACTAGTACTCTTGTTGTAAAAGATAATAATCAAATTATTTTAAATGATGTTCAATATAAAAAAGTATCATCTAAAACAGTAACAATAGATGATACAAATTACACTTCTAAAAAATTAATTGAAGAATTAGTCAAAATACCTAAATTTTATGAAATGGACGATACTCATATATCTGATCCAATTAGAGGATTTACAACAGAATTAAGACAATATGTTAACTATTAGTTATAAAGAATAAATACTATTATGTATTAGTTATTGAAAAAGAAAAATAGAAAATTTTGCTGATACAAATATTAAGAATATTACTCTGTAACGCTATCATTGTTAATGTTAATATATTTATATTATAATAGCTTATTATATATGTAATTAATTTTGAGGTGAGAACTATGATTATTACAACAACTATGCATATTGAAAATAAACCTGTACAAGAGTACAAAGGTATTGTATTTGGTGAAGTCGTAGAAGGCCGTAACTTTGTGAAAGATTTTATGTCCGGTATTCGTGATATCGTTGGTGGTCGTAGTGGCAGCTATGAAGATTCTTTGATGAATGCGCGCAAAGCAGCTCTTGACGAAATGTCTCAACGAGCTTCTAAATTGGGTGCTAATGCTATTATTGGCGTATCCTTCCAATACAGCACAGTAGGTGCACAAAATGGTATGCTTATGATTACATGCAATGGTACAGCTGTAGTAGTTTAATAATAAATAATATAAATCCCCTAATCGATGTTTAAGTGTAAACTTTCACAACGATTAGGGGATTTTTACTAAGAAAATGAAGTTACTAGCTAATGCTAGATTTTATAATGTTACGTAAATACTAGATATTTCGTTAGAAAAATATTAGACATTTCATTAGATTAATATTATATATTTTATTAGCTAAATATTAGTTATTTTACCTTATACCAGCTTGCATACATGACAGGTAATACGATGAGTGTTAGAACCGTTGCCACTAGTAAGCCACCGCTGAAGGCAATGGCCAATGGGCTCCAGAAGACAGATCCCATGAGCGGAATCATGCCTAAAATCGCTGCGATAGCGGTGAGCATGATAGGGCGGAAACGAAGTGTAGCGGAGTTGATAATCGCTTCACGAGGTTCTTGTCCTTCTGCCTTGTGGATTTCAATTTGGTCTAACAAGATAATGGAGTTACGGATGATCATACCCGAGAGGGCGATAATCCCTAGAATAGCCATAAAGCCTAACGGCGTTCTCGTAATATTGAGTGCTAATACAACACCGATTAGCCCCAATGGAGCAGTGAGTAAAGCCATTACCATGAGGGCGATACGCTTTAATTGGAACATGAGGATGGTCATGATTACAAAGAGCATAATTGGCATTGGCGTTAATAGCTTTTGAACGGCTGTTTCACTCTTTTCAGCGGCGCCGTCTAGGTCAATAGAATAGCCTGTAGGCAAGGAATCGCGAATGTCTTGTAAGGATTTGTAAACCTCTTTTGTTTTCGCATTACCCAATACACCTGCTTTTACATTGGCATGCACACTAATGGTTGGCATCATATTGCGATGCCAGATAATACCATCCTCTTGTGTCATGGTAATGGTTGCAATTTGACTAAGTGGTACATAAGAGCCATTTCCTGTTTGAATTGGCAAGGATGAAAGAGCACTTAAGTTATGTTGCTCGTTGTCACCTAAACGGAAGGTAACAGGAATGGTTTGGTTCCCCTCGTAGTATTCACCAGATTTAGTACCAGACAATAGACTTTGCAAGTGCAAGGATACAGCGTAGCTATCGATGCCGAGTAAACGTGCCTTGTTTGGATCGATGTGAATATTGGCTACAGGTTCTGTATCTGGCCAGTCAAAGGCGATATTTTGTAAGTCTTTATCGTCTTGCATTTTAGCTTTTACTTGATTTGCAATTTCTTTTACCACCTTTTGATCAGGGCCAGCAACGCGAAGCATGACTGGAAATTTGGATGGTGGACCGATTTGTAAGAATTGCGTATTTACAAGGGCCGATGGGAATTGCTCGTTTAAATACGGAGTCAATTCAGCATAGAGTTTATCGCGATCCTCTAAGGATTTTGTAACAATCACATATTGTAAGAAGTTATTCCGTTGCAATTCTGGTTCCAAGGTGAGGACGAAACGTGGAGAACCTTGTCCAATGTATGAGGTAAAGGTTGAAATACGTTCGTCACCTTGCAAATGTTCATCAATGATTTTTGCTTGGTTAGCAGTATACTCGATGGACGAACTTTGAGGGAATTGCATGGATACAATGATTTCATTACGCGTTGATGATGGGAAAAATTCCTGTTTAATCAACGGTAGTGAAAGCAAGGATAAAGCGAAGGCACCTAGAGTAGCCAATAAGACTACCTTGTGATGTCCTAGTGCCCAATGTAATAGTTTTTCAAACTTATCATAGAAGGTCACATTGAGCTTGTGCATGATACGGTCTTGTTTAGTCCATTCCGATTCCGGCTTTGGAGCCTTGTTTTCAATGATTTTATAACCCAATACAGGGCTGACGAGAACAGAGGCGAACCAAGATAGGATGAGTGCCATAAATACAACAATGGATAAAGATTTTGTAAACTCTGCTACCATACCTTGTGCCAATGCTAATGGCAAGAAGCCTGCACAGGTAATGAGCGTACCAGATAGCATAGGAAATGCTGTAGATTGATAAGCAAAGGTAGCCGATTTAAAGTGGCCCCACCCTTCTTCGAGCTTAACACTCATCATTTCTACAACGATGATGGCATCGTCTACGAGGAGGCCTAAAGCTAGAATTAAGGCACCTAAGCTAACCTTATGTAGATAGATGCCGCTTTCATACATCAAGATGAACGTCGTAGACACAACGACTGGAATGGTAAGGGCTACCACAATACCTGTACGTAAGCCAAGAGATGCAAAGCTTACGAGCAATACGATGGCAATGGCTTCAAATAAGGATTGAGAGAAATCGCCAATAGATTCCTTAACGATATGGGGCTGATTCGATACTTGATTGAGTTCGAGGCCGGCAGGAATCGTTTTATTCAATTCTGCTAGCTTTTTATCGATGGCTTCACCAAATTCTATATTATTTCCACCTGCATCCATGGAGATAGCAATACCTATAGCTGGCTTGCCTTCGTAGTAAAACTGTGGATCACTAGGGTCTTGGTAGGTCATGGTTACATCAGCCATGTCACCGAGGCGCAACGTTTGGTTGTTGATGCGAATTGGCATATCTCGCACTGCTTGAGGACTATCGAATAGGCCGTTGACGCGGAGATATACATTGTTTGTATCCGTTGTAATCACACCAGCTGGAACCATCATACTTTGCTGTTTAAGCGCTGTTAACAGCTGTTGTGTACTGACTTTATAGGATGCGAGTTTATCCTTGTTTATGGTTACATTGAGGGTTTGCTGTTGAACCCCAATGAGGCTGATTTTTTTAACATTAGGAACAGATAAAAGCTGACGTTTTAAGTCTTCTGCTTGTTGACGCTTTTCTTCATAAGAAAATTCATCACCACTAATGGCATAGATAATGCCATATACATCGTCAAACCTGTCGTTGATGGTCGGTCCTTGAACGCCTGCAGGCAATGATTTCCATTCGTCGTTGATCATATTCCGCGCTTCTTCCCAAGCGGGACGAATCTTATCGGATGGCAAATCCTCTCTTAGATTGATATAAATAACGGATTTGCTGCCATCTGTGAAAGATTTTGTATAATCTACACCAGGAAGGTCGCGTAGTTTTTCTTCGAGTTTATCCGTTACCTGATTCGACATTTCTTGTGGAGAAGCCCCCGGCCAAGCAACACCGACCACCATGGTGCGCATCGTAAAATCAGGATCTTCCATGCGTCCCATATGGGTAAATGAGAAAATACCGAAGGTGAGGAGCACAGCCATGAAGTAGTAGATAATGGACTTGTGTTTAAGAGCCCATTCGGCTAAGTTAAATTGTTTCATTGACTAACCGCCGTCCCTTCTTGTAATTGTTGGGTGCCTGCGGTGATGACAATGTCGCCCTTAGCTAAACCAGATGTGACGATGACGGAGTTCTTACCGAATTCACAAGTCTTGATAGACACGAGATGAGCCTTCTTATCGCGGATGATATAGACCGCATTATTACCGTTAGAGTCTTTCACAAGAGCTGTCAATGGGATAGAAATATTGGTACTATCTGTGGTAGATAGATTAGCATTGACTGTCATGCCTAGTTGTACCTCTTTAGGCGCATTTTGTAAGGTAATTTTTACGGTATACGTTCTGGCTACAGGGTCAGGAACTGGTGAAATTTCACGTATTACACCTTGCACGGTTACATTAGGTAGAGCCCAGAAGGTAATAGTAGCAGGGCTTCCTACATGAATTTTACTCAATTCTTGTTCAGGAAGGGCAATGACTGCTTCTGGGTCGTGACCGGCCGCTAAGGTACCAACGCTTTGACCGGCTGCTACGACTTGTCCTGCTTCAATATTGAAAGCTGTAATAATACCTGTATCAGGAGCCGTTAAATTAGTATAGCTATTTTGATTGCTGCTCAAATTAAGGCTTGCCTGTGCTTGTTGTAATTGAGCAGATGTGGCATTCAATTGGTTTTCAGCCTGGTCTAATTGCAATTTACTAATCGCTTGTTGTGCATAGAGTTCGCGGTATCGTTTAGCATTGGTTTCTGCCAATTCGTAGGCCGATTGAGCAGCTTTTACAGCACCTTCAGCATTTTGCAACTGAGCTGATGTATCTGAACCATTGATTTGAGCAATGACTTGGCCTGCTTGCACTACATCACCAACATTTACAAATTTATTGATGATACGCCCTCCAATTTGAAAGGCTAAGTTTGTTTCTGTTTTATTATGAATGGTGCCTGCATAGCCAGCATCAGTAGTTCCAGACTCTTCACCTATAGTGATGGTGCGCACCTTGAGACTTGTATCTTCGGGTGGCTTTTCTGATCCACAACCACTTATAATGGCGGTCCCTATTAATAGGGCTCCTATGGTTGCTATGATTCGTTGATTCATAGAATCTCTCCTTTGACTACCGCATATAAGTCCTATGACACACAACTATGCAATGTAATGATCATAGGACTCTATATTTTATTAGACCTATTTTAGATTAGCTATAGTTCTACATTAGTTATTAGTTTAAAAGTAGAAGTTATTTCTATATTAGGTTTAATTATATATTTTATACAATTTAATAATACTATATTTAAATGGAAACTTCTACCCTTTATGCGGAAAATAAAAGAATTGTATCATTAATTTATATAATTGATGATAATTTTTAACGATAATTTTTAAAAGTGATCTATATTTTGCTAGTATTTGTATTACTTATTTTATGAATACAAAATTGTAGCAAAAAAGTGAGTCCTCTATTGATTGAGCTGTATCCAAAAATATGTACAATTTTTAGGGTATAGTTCATAGTAAGAGAACTCACTTCTTTAGATTTTGTCTATATAATTTGAACTTTATTTTTCTTCTTCTTGTTCTACAATAGGTTCTTCATAGGTTACGAGGATTTTATCGATACGAGTATGATCCATATCGATGACTTCAAAGGTATAGCCGTTCCATTTTGCCTTGTCTAATTCTTTTGGAATGCGACCGAAGAGGACGTTTAAGAGACCGCCCATAGTTTTGTACAAGTCGTCTTCTTCACCTGGTAATTCTTGATCGATGTGAAAGAATTCTTTAAATTCATCTACATTGAGAAGGCCATCCACGAGCCATGCTCCATCGCGTTCGATGATCTTGTTTTCTTCTTCCTTGATTTCTTCCTCACCAGAAGGCATCAGACCTACGATTTCTTCCATGATGTCATGCAAGGTGACAAGGCCAGTAAAACCACCATATTCGTCGAGGATAATTGCTTCATGAACGCCTTCTGTACGTAGAACGTTCAATAATTTCATGAGTGAAATGGATTCAGGAACGAGAACAGGTTCTTTCAAACAAGCTTTGATAATATCATGAATGGAACTTTCACTAGGACGTTGCATAATTTGAACTAATACATCGGATACGGTAACGAGACCCTTTAATTCATCTAAGGAATCGGTACCTACAGGAATGCGGTAATGGTTGGCATTCTTGAGAACCTCCATGATTTCGTCTTCCGTGCCGTTAAGATCAATCCATTTGAGTTGTGTACGAGGCGTCATGATGTCACCTGCGTTCATATCTGCGAGATGGAAAATATTTTCTACGAGGATAGGTTCTTCCTCTTCGTAAGCACCCATAGCAACGCCTTCGGTGAGCATCTTGTTGATTTCAGACTCTGTAACAGGGGCTTCTTCTTTTACGGTAACGCCTAGCATTTTTAAGAGGAATTCTGTGGAAACGCCGAGGAAGCTAACGATTGGTTTCAACGCCACAGATAGCCAGTAAATTGGTTTTGCTACTACAACAGCAATGCTTTCAGGGCTATTTAAGGCCAAGCGTTTAGGCACGAGTTCGCCGATAACGAGGGATAAATAGGTAATGATGGCAACGATAATGAAAGAGCTTATAGAGGCTGCGTATGGTTCGATGCTTGGAATATTTGATACTAAAATTTCTTCTAATGGACTAGAGAAGGTGGCACCAGAATACAAACCAGTTAAAATGCCTACGAGGGTGATGCCGATTTGAATGGTAGAGAACATTTCATTTGGGTTCTCCGATAATTCAAAAGCTGTTTTCGCGCGTTCATTGCCTGATTCTGCTAACTCTTCAAGCTTACGTTTTTTCGCATTTACAATGGCTAACTCCGTCATGGAGAATAAACCATTTGCGATGATTAATACGATGATAATGATAAAATCTAAGGTCAGATCACTGTCCATGTAAGTAGATACTCCTTTTTAATGACATATAATTCTGCACATGAGAATAATAGAAATATTACTCCTAGTATACCATATCGACATTAATAAGTGTTTCATATAATAAAAGCACCCAATGTGGGTGCTTATGTTATATACTAGTATTATTACAGCTCTAGTAACTAATACCCTAATAAAGGTATAGTATGTATAGAAATTAAGATTAGTATTAAATATTAGGTCATATATTTTGGCCTCATAATAGGATTATATAGATGGCAATAGAGCAAGAGTGGGAAAGTGTATTACAAATTAAAACCTCTGGTCGCGATGATAGTCGTTCCGATACGGAGCATCATCCGTACGAGCCGACGGATTATTGCGTGCTGGAGCGATTGGCAAATAGCGGTCATATTCGCAAGAAAAATACGCTCATCGATTATGGCAGTGGCAAGGGCCGAGTGAGTATTTTCATGGCTTACCAAACGGGCTGCTATTCCATAGGCATCGAATACGATGAACGGCTCTATGAAAAGGCTTTGATCAATGGTGAAAGCCCGGCAACTCGTAATCGTGTAAGCTTTGTACTAGGTGATGCAGCGCTGTATGAATTGCCAGATCAGGCTGATCGATGCTTTTTCTTTAATCCCTTTGCACTCCATACGATTAAGCGGGTACTAGGAAATATCTTTGATTCGCTATATCATAATCCTCGGGAGATTAAGTTATTTTTCTACTACGTTAATGACGAGGTGGAGAACTTTTTAAATAACCATGTGCGCTTGGAACAAGAGGAACCTATTGATTGTAGTGACCTTTTTGAAGGAAGCGATACAAAGGAACGAATTCTCGTCTATTCAGTTAACTTGTTTTAGTGCAGTAATTTAAGACTTTTATGTAACAATTAGATATATTTTTGATGTAACAGTTAATTAAATAACCTCGGTTTGAATAGTGTTTTAATAGTATGAAATGCATACTATTAGGGACGTATTTAAATTGAGGTTTTATTCTATTTTTAAGGAACTTTTACACATATTATTAAGGAAAAAGCAGATAAATTCTGCTATAATAATATATTAGAGATTATAAAATCAATTTATTTTTATGATTCTATACATTGATTCGTATACGCTAATGTAGCGGGTAGGACTGAGTGTATTGAATATAGGAGGTGCATATGGAACTCATCAATACAATGTTGATTGAACGCATTCGTAAAGCGTTAATTAAACGATATGACCGAGATCAACAGATTCAACAAATGATTGAAGAAATTGGTGCAGAGGAAGGTCTTAATGAGACCGAATTATCTATCGTTTACCAAGCGTATTTAGAGGTAAAAGAACGGGTGTACTATACATCTTCTCTCGTTGATTTGTGGAATCAAATTGAAGATGTTCAAAAACGTATGGCCTTATTGCATTCTTACGAATCTTTAGAAGAAGATCTATTTGGCGATGTGCTAGGTGACGATAAGGAAGATATCGTCATTTCTAATACATCTGGACTTGGCAAGGGTGCGAGTTATAATGATGATGCATATGCTATGGAACAGGTACAATTATCTGACGTTTCTGTGCATCATGATTCTACGGTGGGCATGAATCATATTAAATTGAATGAATTAAAATCTATAGGTGGTCTCTTTACTGGTTTTGGTGAAAGCTCTGGTAAGGAAATGGTGGATTTTGAAGATACTGCGATTGAGCACCTTGATGTAAAACCATTAGAAGGCGTTGAAAGTTTAGCAATTCATCATTTAGATGAAGATGAAGCGATAGATGTAGATGGTCTTGAAGAACTTTCAAAAGATAAGAAATTAGAGGCAGCTAACGTGGATGATGAGGATATGTCCTCTATCGATCCATACACGGCGGTGAATGCTTTATTATTTGGTAAAGCCGGTTTAGAGTCCGATAAAACAAATAAGAAGATGGAGAAGCTTCTTAAAAAGAAATTGAAACGCGTTGACGATGAATGGGCGCGTATTAACGGTTCTGAAGATAAGAAATCTAAGGACGATAAAAAATCCAAGGAAGATAAAACATCTAAAGAGGATAAGAAATCCAAAGAAGACAAAAAGTCCAAGGACGACAAAAAATCTAAGGAAGATAAAAAGTATAAAGAAGATAAAAAAGAGAAAAAACACAAGAAGTCTAAGGAAGAAAAACGCTCTAAAGACGAAGAAAAGTTAAAGAAAAAGAAAGATAAAGCTGAAAAGAAGCTTAAAGTCTTAAATGATAAGTTAAAAACAGTCTTCTTAGCTGATACTTTCAAGAAAAAAGATAAGAAGAAAGACAAGAAAAAGGATAAAAAATCCAAAAAGGATGAATCCGCAAAAAAGCAGAATCGATAGTTTCCGTATGGAATAGTAAGGCCTCTGAAAAGATGGTCAAGGAGAGTGCTAGTGCGAAAAAATCAGCAGGTGCTGAGACTATCGACCGTGGATGCGGTAAATGCAAACGATGTAAAGGTCCTAAATGTAAGAAATATCCAAAATAATTGATAGTTATGTAATTAGTAGAATATTACGTAACATATTACGTAGGATATATATGTAGTATATCTAGTTTATGATGTTTTATTACTCATTTAGGCAGTATAGTTATGTAGTTTTGTTATATTTGTAACAATATAGTTGGATTAGTGATTTAACAATTTGGTTATACGATTCAACAGTTAGGGGTTAATGATGAACCGATGGCAGCGATTATTTGAAGGCATACGAACAGAGATTAAGGTATTTATCTTTTTCTCTGTTCTGTTGACTGCATTTAGAATCGTGTTTCTTGCAGTATTTCAATCACAACTAGCTTCCGTGACGATGGAGAATATCCTCACGTCCTTGTGGCTAGGATTTAGATTGAGTCTCAAGACCGTCGGTTCTTTGTGTTTACTAGGCTTTTTAGGGGGGACGTTGGTACATACCTTTGTGCCAAAATGGCCGTCCTTGCGCATTAAACAGGTCCTCTACTCCATTGCGACTATATTGTTGACCTTCCTGTTTTTGGGACGCATTCCGTTCTACAAGATATTTAACTCTTCCTACAATGCGATGCTCATCAACGGTAAAAACGATGATATCGGCGCCATTGTAAATACCGCTATCAATGAATATAATGCCCTCATGTACATCATAGGGGCCGTTGTATTGAGCGCAGCGCTTTGCTATTTTCTAGTTCGTTTCCTAGCGTGGGGGGCCAAGAAATATAGTGACTACGCTGTTGACCTAAGGAATGGTGATGATGCGGATAATGTAAGAAATAGTGATTTTGCAGATCATCAACGACTTTGTACTACTTGGTATCCTAAAACTAAGAAAACGCAATGGATGACGGGCATTGGATTAACTGTCGCTATCGGTGTAATAGGTCTATTCTTTAGATTTGGCGGTGCTTTCAGCTATACAAATTCTATCAACTGGGAAAGTGCGGCCCGACTTAGTTCCAATTTGTTGAACGAAAATATTCTAGACGATGTGCAGGCTCTATATCGTGTTAAAAGCATTGCAAAACGGACGGCTGAGCTTGAGGTTATTAACTTAACGCCTCAAGAGTTAAATGAAAAAATCACTGCCGTTGGTGGTAAGTTTAACGGTACAAATTTTGACGGTTCTTTCACGAGAACCATTACGACACAACGATTAGCGGATCAACCGCAGTCTATAAACCTCGTTCTTGGAGAATCCTATGGCTTGTGGCCGTTCCTCGCTGAATATAACGGGCCTGGTGCGTACCTCGTTGAGCAAGGTCGTAAATACGCTGCCAGCCCTCAAGCGATGAGCACGCAGCTAGCCCTTGCCCAAGGCACCGGTACGATGCCGGCCATCAATGGTTTGTTGACGGGGATGCCTGATACAGGGCTATATCCTAATTATGAAGGTGAAAGTTTCAAAGAACCTTACGGTTTAGGCATTGGTCCTGTTATGAAAAAGCTAGGCTACAAGACTGTATTCTGGTATGGTGGCTTTAGCACATGGCAAAATGTTAAAAACTTTGTTTTATCTCAAGGTTTCGATGAATTCCACGATGCCTCTGAAATGCCAAGCGAAGACGGCAATGCTTGGGGCGTAGGCGATAAAGACTTGTTTAAAGCTATTTCTGCCTACATGGATCAGCATAGAGGGGAAAAAATCCTCAATGTGATTATGACCACCTCTAATCATCCACCGTATAGCATCAATGTGGCTAAGGAAGGCTACGATGTGAATAAGGTAAAAGGGCATTTGCCAGATTCTATCGAAGAAAACGATAAGCAATTGAACGAAATGGGCCATATTTGGTACGCAGACCACGTAATGGGTGATTTTATCGCTCGCGAAGAAACAGCAGATCCGTCTGCACTGTTTGTCATTACAGGTGACCATAGCGAACGCTTTAACTTTGCTCGTGAAGTAGGTCCTAATGTGGCATCTACTATTCCTATTATTTTTTATGGTCGTGGTATTCATAAAGATTGGCTTGCACCTAATGCGTTCGGCATGAGCATTCAAATCATTCCAACCTTGGCGGAATTGGTAGGCCGACCTGGTCAAACCTATGAAGCGATGGTACCAAGCTTGTTTACACAAGAGGAATTTGTATTTAATCATAGACTATATCTTGATAAAAGTGGCAAAGTGTTAGAACAAAGTGCGAGCATGCCTCAATCCTATGGGGATATGATTAAAAACATGCGTGAACTTGCGGCATGGCGCATTAAACATGGGGATGTCATCAAATAAAGAAATATACATTTTTATCCATTAAATTTAATTGATTTGTAAGTTAAAGGATTATCTATGAGTACTGTGACGGCTATTATCTTAGCGCGCAATGAAGAACAACATATTGTAGATTGTATTAAGAGTATTCAATTTGCTGATGAAATTTTAGTCATCGATGATGGCAGTACAGATCAGACAGTATCACTTGCTACGGGATTGGGTGCAAAGGTTATACCACATCCCTTAAATGGAGATTGGTCACAACAACGACGGTTTGGTATTTCACAAGCCCAGAGTGAATGGATTCTATTTGTCGATTCTGATGAACGTGTATCACTAGAGTTAGCAAAGTCTATTCAACGAGCTATTCAAGGTGAACCGAAGGCGTATTGGTTACGCAGATATAATCTATTCCATTATAATCAGGCAACCCATGGTGTGGTGAGGCCTGATAAGGTATTACGATTGATGCCTCGAGAGGGAGCAACTGTGGAAGGGGCTGTTCACGAAGCTTTTATCAGTCCGTATCCACAAGATACATTAGAGGGAAAATTGTATCATTATACGTATGATAATTGGCATCAATTTTTTGAGAAGTTCAATAAGTATACGACGGTAGCAGCTAATAAATACAAGGCACAAGGGAAGTCTTGTAATTTTTTAGGGGATATTATATTGCGCCCTACATGGGCATTTTTCAAGATATATATTATGCAAGGTGGCATATTAGACGGAAAAATAGGTTTTCTATTATCGATCTATCATATGATGTACACCATGACAAAGTATGTAAAATTGTATTATTTGAATAAATCTAATGGACAATTATAATCAGTAATGTAGTATAAGTAGGTTGCTATGGGGAAGTATTGTTCTTTAAGTAGATATGGAAGTATAAATGAGTGAACAATTTTTTCTATCCCTACAACAAAATATAAAATTAATGATTTGGGCACCCATATTGAGTAGTATCTTTCGAATCATTTTTATGATTATTTATAATCCGTATCCAACATGGAAAGGTCGTTGGAAATCAGCTCTAGGTTCATTGCGTTACGGCTTTTGGTGGGGCATAGATTTTGATGCCTATGTATTCTTATTACCTTTAGTCTTGGTGACACTCCCTGCACTATGGTTTGAAGGGTACCATCAAATAGAAGATTCCATACGATTAGTAGGTCTAACGATGTATTCCTGTGTACTGTACGCAGCCTTTGCAGGAAAAATGATCTTCTACAAGCATTTCCATGATACGTACAACTATATGGTTCATTATGGAAATCATGCAGAGAAACGGAATTTGATTGATGTATTCTTTAATCAAGACCGAGGAATTCTTGTCATTCTAGGATTGATTCCTATTGCAGTTATATCCTGGTTCATGGGAGGTTTCTTCTTATCCTTGCCATCTATACCATATCCAAACATTGAAGGAACCTGGCCTACTGTAGCTTGGAATATAGGACTTGTGGCGGCATCTGTTCTAGGATTCTATTGGTTCCGCTACGGTGGTACCTTATCTCATGATGATAAACCAGAATGGGATACGATTCCTACAGTGGTAAAAGAAGATATATTCTTTGCTCGTGCTACAGTGCCAGATTTATGTGCCTTAGAAACGGTGTTTAAACATCCGCTACGTGATGAATATACCGCATCTCCTGAAGATATTGATGACGCCATTTATCGTATTGTTCCTAACGAATACAAAGATTCATGGCAGGATCTACACACACCGCTTCATGCATTTAAACGTGTTGCATCAGGTCCTCGTATTGATAAACCGCAGCATATTTTCTTTATTGTTGGTGAAAGTATCCCTCAATGGTCTCTTGATGAACCTTATAAGGATCTCAATATATGTCCTGGTTTATGGGATTTTAAAGATAATCCTCATACGGTGCAAGTACCTAATTTCTTGCCTGCTGGTAATGTGTCTCGTCCATCCATTGTAAGTCTATTATCCGGCGTCTATGATGCGGGTATGGAAATCAATGAACGGGAAGCTTTTTGGCATGAACCGTTGCCGACCTCTTTGGCAGCTCAAATGAAGCGATTAGGCTATGATACGATTTATTGGTATGGTGGTAATGCGTCGTACGGCAACTTTAATCACTTCGGTAAGGCTCAAGGCTTTGACCGTGTGGAAAGCGCTTCTGTTTTCTGTGGTCCTGATGCACCTAAAACTTGGGTGGGCGTATACGATCACGTATTTTTAGAGAATATAACGGAACAAATTAAAGGATTAGATCATCCGACATTCCATTTTATTTACACTACATCCAATCATGGTCCTTATAAAATGGAGGATTCCTTATTAGATTATGATCCTGAAAAGGTCATGCCGAATCTTGGGGATGATCTAAAATCTAATAAGAAACGCAATAAAGAATTGGCTACCTATCGCTATAGTGATAAGGCAATATTTAACTTTGTAAATGCTATGAAAGAGGCCTTTCCAGATAGTTTATTTGTTGTTACAGGTGATCACTCTAATCTATTTGGCTCATTGAATAATACATCTTTAATTCAACGGGACTATACCTTGCGCGATACATTCTGTACCGTAGGGTTGTTACAACATCCTGCTTTCACTAAGGATGTGATTACGGTGCCCATTGGCACGCATATGAGCCTCATGCCTACCATTATTGAAACCATTGCACCAAAGGGTTTTGAATATTATTCCATTGTGCCGTCCTTGTTTGATGAGCAGCCAGAAACTTTAGTTACGCCGTACCAGTGGATTACGCCGCATATGATGGGCGATGTTCGCATGGATTATGGTGAAAGCAACATACCGTCCTATAAACCGGTTGAGCCAATTCGGCCTATTGATAATCATGGGGATGATGCTCGTGATTGGACATTGTTGACCATGTGGCTCATTAATCATGAGGACAGTATGAATAAGTCGTAGTATAATTAGACGATGATATCTATTGATGTATATGTAAACATTATTTCGAATACATCAATGGATGCCACTATATGTGTATTGATCTGTATATGATAGGAGGAACCTATGTCTATAATCAATATTGTAGGCGCCAAAATTTGGGGCGGTGGTGAACAATATGTATATGATATTTGTAAACAATTACAACAACGACATAGGGCTGCTTATACCTTAGTAGACCAATCAAATGAAGAGATGCAATCTCGCTATGCTCAAGTCGGCCATGTGATGACTGCCAATCTCTATACTTTGAAGGGTTTTCTATCTGTTAATGCAGTAGCCAAACAGATGAAAGCACAAGGAATTAATACAATTGTATGCCACTCTGGTAAATATATCTTATTCTGTATTGCTCTTAAGCAGTTAACGGGTGCTAAATTGATGTTTATTAAACATAATCTTGTACCTGGTAAAACAGATATGTATCATAAATGGATCAATTCACAAGTAGATGCCTTTGTATGTGTATCTAAACTCGTTTATGATGACCTTATGACACCTATTATTAAGAATACTAGTAAATATTATATTGTTTATAATGGTATTGATCCAAATAGATTTCTTTCATTTGCAGATAATGTGCCAATGAAATCTAAAGTTACTACATTTGGATATAGTGCGCGTATTACAGAACGTAAGGGTTTATATCTGATTTTAAGTGCTCTTGAACAGATTCATCAAAACAATCCAGATATTCGGTTGATTATATCGGGGGCTGGTACAGAGGATCAAATCAAAAAACTTAAAGACTATATAGATGCGCATCACATGCATTCTTATGTTGAATTTATAGGTTTTACACCTGATATTGAAGGTTTATATAGATCAATTGATTGCTTGTTATTGCCAACTGTAACGCGTGAAGCCTTTGGTCTTGTTATTTGTGAGGCTATGTATTGCGGTGTACCAGTCATTACGAGTGGATCTGGGGCTCAGAGAGAAATTATAGAAGATGGTATATCTGGATTTATTGTTGATCCTTTGAATGAACATACATTACAACAAGCAGTGGAGCATGTGATGAGTGATGCGGTAGATTTATCAAGTATTATCACAAATGCACGACGTGTTGTTGAGGAACGATTCATTGTTAATCGTGTAGCTGATGAATTAGTTGCGATTATAGATAATTTACACTCCACTAATCATTAATGATAAAGTTTGTTAGTTGTATTAGTGGATAGGAGTATGAGATGGGATATTTACAAATACAATGGCAGCGAGGTCGTAAGATTTACGGCAAGCGTAGTTGGAGGGAAACACGTCGTACCTTCTTACATACAATGCGCTCCATACGAAATAAACGAGAAATAGAGGCGCTAGAGAACTACTTTGCAAGTTACACGCCTGATTTAACACTATTAGACCGACAAGTTGGTTTATTTGAGTTGATGACAAGATTTTTCTTGTTTAAAAGCTCTACACCTCAGGAACGATTAGAGGCTATTGTTAATCATTTTGATTATTTGAAAGATATATTTACAGATGAAGCAATTCGTGAGATGTACTCTGTAGATCCTGATAATATTTATGATGACGTAAGTCGGATGAATCGTGGCTATATCGTATGGGAATCGGTAGACCTTGATATGGTAGCTCGTTTATATTATGGACCTGGTCAGCGTAAAGAAGGTTTTTTGACCTTGTTACTCACCTTGGGTAATCAAGGGGTATACCATGCTAACTTCCGTTTTGGTAAAGGTTTTAATGGGGAATCTGCTATGTGGATTGGTACGATTCAAGGTTATAAAGATGGTCTTGATAATGCTAAAATAGTTACAAAAAAGATGTTTGGCTATCGTCCAAAAAACTTTATCATGTTCCTATTACGTCATATTGCAGCCATTTGTAAGGTAGAATCTATTTACGCTGTATCTGATGAAGGCTTTTATGCGAATACTCATTTAGTTCGCGGTCATCGTGCAAAGGTAGCTGAGCTAGATTCATTGTGGGAGGAATCTGGCGGTGTACTATGTAGTGATGAACGTTTTTTCAAAATTCCTTTAGAGGAATATCGTAAGCCTATTGAGGAGATAAAGTCACAAAAACGTAGCCAATATCGTAAACGCTATGAATTACTCGATCAATATGAACAAGAAATTCAAGAACATATGAAAAATTTAATAAAATAAGTATACATTTATACGTTATATGTAAGTCGTAACTATACTTAATTATTAGATAATAACAATAAGGGGATAAGGGTGTTAGTATGAAATCTTGGATACTTAAGAATTATGAAATGATACTTACTGTACTCATTTCAATTATGATATGTATGACACGGTCATCTATGGCTTTTGGGAATTTGATGTATGGTCTCATTATTTTGATGACCTTAATAACTTGTTGGTATAGACGACATGAAATCTCTGTACCACAATCGATACGCCAATATGGATGGGCTTATTTAGTGATGTTGCTGTGTGTATTGCCATCAGCATTTATAAGCGATGATATACTAGTGACGACCAAATATTTCTTTAATATTTGGGTTTGGAAGGTATTAATCATCGTACCAATCCTGTTATGTATTAAAAGTTCTCGCAAATTATACACCATATTATCAGTATTTTTTGTATATATGGGCATTGATGCTTTATCTGCCTTTGTACAATATTTACTAGGATATAATGTAGGTCCAGGAGGTCGCGCAGGTGGCGTTATTCATGGCTCTATGATGGGACTAGCTATGTTGTTAACATTAGCTTTTCCATTAGCTTTAATTGTTGCCTATGATAAAAGATTTCCTTCGTATGTAAGAATATCAGCTGTATTTTCTTTGTTTGGTATGTTATTGGGAATGTGGGGAAACCAAAGCCGAGGTTCCTGGTTATTTAATGGAATTAATGGCGTGCTCATAACATTGCGCTATTGCTTTGTTAATATTCGCTATATATTAGTGTTATTTGTGACTGTTGTAGGCATAGGATATGCATTTACTAGTAATCAATCTTATATGGAGCGTTTAGAAAGTACTTTTAATATAACTACTGATGGTTCAAATTTAGGCCGTATCTATGTATGGGAAGCAGATAAGCAAATGATTATGGATCATCCTGTGATAGGGGTGGGCCCTGGCTTGTGGGGAAAGAAATATAAAGAAGAATACAAATTGGAAAAAGAAACTCAAAATTTAGGTCATTCCCATAATAATATTCTACAAATTGCTTCTGAATCTGGCATATTAGGGCTTATTGGTTTCTTAGGATTCTCAATTTTTACAATCTATAAATCAGTAAAAAATTATATTATGTCTGCAAATCCTTATGATTTATCAATCATTGTTGGTTTTATTAGTTATTTATTTTTATTTGGATCTGTTGATTATACTTGGGGTAACTCATCTGGTATTCGAATGTTTTGGATTGTTATGGGGATAATGCTTCAATTGCGAGATAATTGAGAATGATATAGTTTTTTAGAAAGTAATTAATTACTATTTAATAGACAATAGAGT